>Ga0302320_10019220_pt1 | contig 13727 bp, 12 predicted proteins | sample Bog_T0_3_FD_202130 | JGI IMG/M metagenome (GOLD analysis project Ga0302320, IMG submission 202130) | Peat permafrost microbial communities from Stordalen Mire near Abisko, Sweden - Bog_T0_3 | ecosystem: Environmental > Terrestrial > Soil > Wetlands > Peat | place: Sweden: Abisko, Stordalen Mire... | reverse complement strand
CGGTCCGGATGCACATAGAGGAAGCCGAAGATCTCCGGTTCGGGATAGCCGAACGTGTGCCACACGGTTCCCGGCGTCAGCTCCGTCGCCTCGTCCTCCGGCAGCTCGATCACAAACTTCATCCCCATCGCCCAGTCCTTGGCCTGCGGCCGGCTCTGGTTTCGGTCGAGAGATCTGGAAACTTGGCCCACCGGCCCATCGCCAACAACCGTCAGCCGCGCGTGCACATCCATGCCGGGCATAAAGCCGTCGGCCGGCGCGCCGTTCTTGTCCACGCCCTGGTCGGCAAGGCGAATGCCGGTCACGGATACGCCCTCAGTCAGCGGCGCGCTTACCGCACTGCCCGGCCAAATCTGTACCAGCCCGCAGGCCATCAACTGCGAAGCCACCCATTGGTTGAACTGTCCAATTGAAAGCACCAGCCCGCCGTGTTTGTGCAGGAACGCAGGCGTCCACGGCAGCTCGAACGCAAAATCTTTCAGTAAAAACTTTCGTCCAAGACCAAGGAAAAAATCGCCTATGCGCAGAGCAAGCGAACGTCGGCTTGCGCCAACAGGATCGAGCAGATAAAGCACACGCTCGCCGGCAACCTTGGCGGCCATGGGAATCTCTGTGGGATCGAGCGCCGGAAAGCTCGCGCCGATGCCGCGCGCCCGCGTCACCACTCCGCTTACGCCCGCGGCCAAGTCGTCCGCGCGCTCGTAGCACAGCACCTGCAGCGGCATGCCCGGCATTGCCTTGCTTTCAAACGCAGGGTCGGCTGGATTTTCTGCCCACGCCTGCGACAGCGTGGTTAAAAAACCGCCGGTGGCCGGACCAAATCCAACGCAGGCAATGTCGATCTCAGTCGACAGGCGCTCAAACTCCGTCGCCCCTGTATCTGTGTTCTCCGCGCTCATGCCGCTCCCGCCGCCGGATAATCGAGCGCCTCGGGGATCATGACTTTGCTCACCGTCTCCGCGGCGCGGTCCTTGGCCAACCGCGCGCCGGTCAGGCACGTGGTCAGCTTGTTCTGCAGCCGCAAGAACTCCGCCGAACCCGCGCAGCCCGCGCACGGTCCGGCTTTCATGGGATGGCTGCCATCGGCGGCGATCACATCCAGAGCCATGGCGGAGATGCCGGGCATCGTCTCTTCGAACTCTTCAAGCTCGCTGGCCAAAAAGCAGTTGCGATGTTCCTCTTCTTCCCACGATGGATGGCTGTTGTAGCCAAACACCAGCTCCGCGCAAATACGCGCCGCCTCGCCCGCAGCCTGCGCCGCCTGCACGTGGCAAAGGTCGCTCAGGAACTGCACGCTTCCCTCCAATCCTTCCGAGGCAACCGCATCGCTTCCGCCGCGCGCTTCAAGCTCCAGCACATCCAGGATCTGCGCGCGCGAGGCAAGCAGCCAGCACAGCGCATCGGCAAGCGCAAAGGTCACGCCCTGCCGCTGTCCGTGATAAAGTTTTCCGCCTTCAGGGTCGGTTGCGTTCTGCAGATAGTTCAAGCTCCACAACCACAGGTTCATGGCAGAGGCCAGTGCGCACGCGCCCGTGCCGGGGTGGTCCGATGCGACCCGCCGCATATCCTTGATCCACGAGCGGAACTCGGCAAGGAACAGCTCTTGCGTCATGGTCACGGTCAACTGCCGCCGCTGCACGGCCTCGGGGCCCTCATAGGTTGCTTCAAGCTGCGAGTCGATCCATTTATTCGCCAGAAAACCGGGGCAGTCTTCGGTAATTCCGTAGCCACCCATCAGGCTTACGGCCTCGCGCATCATGTTGGCGCCGTGGCCTGTGTTCCACAGCTTGGTCGCCGGGCAAAGCACGTTGGCTTCCGAGTCCAGCAGCACAAATTGCACCAGAGGATCGGCCTCCAACTCCGCGCGCAGCGGATCGTCCGGCTTGAGCGAGAGCAGAAGGATCGCGCGCTGTTCGCTTTCCCGTAGCGCCTTCATCTCCGCGCGTCCGCCCTGGATGCCCCGTTCCTTCATCAGTGCGGTCTTCTGTTTTTCCAGCGGATCCAACTCGTCAAACAGCCGCGCTGCTGAAAAGCCCAGCGACGATGCCGCTTCGCCTGCGGCCCAAATGTCCACCAGCCGGTGCAGTGCGTCCTCGCGCTGCTGAATGCCTTGCTCGTAGCGGATCGAACCCGGCTTGGCTCCCTCCGCGCCGCGAAAGCGCTCGCGCTGGTAGCGGATCACCGGCTCGACGGCCGACAGCAGCTTGGCCGCGGTCATCAGTCCCACCGGCACGCGCGTCCGCCGAAAGACCGCTTCAATCACCTCGCCGTGGTTGTAGTTGGGAACAATCACGCCGTCCTTGACGGTGTAGCCGCCCACAATGCGACTGGCAGGCACCGTCAGGTTAAAGATCGGGTCGCCCGTCGACGATAGCTGATGCACCAGCTTCTTGGTCGGTGTGCCGCGGTCGAAGGTGCCTGGGTCGCCCTCTTCGAGAATCACGATGCAGCTGCCCTTGATCCGCGGATCTTCCGAAATAACTGCCGCGGTAATAAAGTTGGCGAACGCAATGCCGGTAATAAACCGTCCGCGCTTGTCCACCAGCAACATCGGCTCTTTGCCCGGCTCCCACTCGGCCACGCTCATCCGTCCGCTCAGCATGCCCGTATCCACGCCCACATAGGGAATCGGCTCGGTCAGCGCAAACGCGCCGCGCCATGGCTTGCGGTCTTCGCCGGGTTGCGCCGGAGCGGCCAGCGACATATACCGCGCCACCTGTTCCGGTGTGCCGCGCTCGTGAATCGGAGCCAGCGCCAGGCAACTCGCCAGGCTCGCCGTAGCCGCGCCGCCATCCACCCACGACAGCTCGAATGCGGTCAGCGCAAGCGCCAGGTTTTTGGGCCCGGCAATAAACCCACCCTCTTCCGGCTCCATAAACGCAGCAGTAATGCCCGAGCGGTCAAAGGCCTCCAGCATCTCGTCCTTGCCAGCGGTCCACTCGTGCGTATTGCGCTCACCGGCGGCCACCATGCGCGCCACGGTTCCGCGCGCCACTGTCCGCGCCGATTGAACAAGCATCTGCAGGTCGAATCGATCGGCAAAGCGCCATTGGATTTGGCGTACCGCATCCCCTGGCAAAGTAAGCATGGTTTTGGTCTCGGGCACAGCAACTGCGCTCATGGTTTTTTCCCTCAAAGCTGCGGTCCTATTTTGTCCTGTTGCACCCTGCGCGGCATGTGACTCGCGTCACCCCGTCCCAGGGAAGAAAATGCCGGTAAATTGCCGCGAATCGCTTTGCCCCACGCGTCTGTCGCGCCCCATTCGCTGTGCAAAAAAGGCCAATCTTCCTTCGTGCATCCGCGCTCGGTGATCCAGCCAATCCAAGACCGGGAAAGGAACTCTTCCGTTTGCTCCTCTCGGCTTTGTGATCCCTATCACTGCGTGTTCTTTAGCGAAAGCGTGTTCTCAAGGTGCGACCTCCGCACGTTGATTTCTTTCGATTGCTCCAGGCAGGTTGCGCACATTGTTGGCCGGGAGTGCGAGGGAGAACCTCGCTCTTTTCCCGGGAATGCAGACGGCAGGCTGCACATAAAAATGGATCAAGCCGCACAATCAGCAATGCTCCCAATCGCCGCCGCACCGCGCCGCGCCGCCCGTTTCGCAGCTCGATTTGCTCGAAAGGTCTGCATGGCCGCGGCCCTGCTAACGCTCTTCGCGCTCGCAACCGGCCGTCTCGCCGCGCAAACCGATTGCCTGGCCTGCCACGGCGACGCCGGCATGACCGATTCCGGCGGCCACAGCATCTCGGTCGACGGCAAAACCTTCAGTTCGAGCATTCACGGCAGCCTTAAATGCAACGATTGCCACGCCGACATCAAGGAGTATCCGCACCCCGACAAGGTGGCGAAGGTCGAGTGCAAAAACTGCCACGCCGATGAGTCGTCCTCCCTTGCCGGCAGCGTGCACGCCGACGCAAAAGAGCATCCATGCACCAGTTGCCACGGCGATGCTCACTCCATCTTTCCCAAGGCGGATTCGCGGTCCAAGGTCTACCCGCTCAACGTCCCGGCCACCTGCGGCCAGTGCCACAGCAATCAGGGCATGGGCCAAAAGCACGGCCTGCCCAGCATCTACCCGCAGTACATTGACTCCATTCACGGCTTCGCGCTCAGCAAAGAGGGCCTGCTTGTAGCGGCCAACTGCCAAAGCTGCCACGGATCGCATCACATCCTCAGCCACACCGATCCGCAGAGCCCGACTTACAAAACCAACATCCCCAAAACCTGTGGTAGCTGTCATGCCAAAATTAACGACGACTACATGGCCGGCGCTCACGGCAAGGCCGTGGCCAAGGGAAATCTCAAGGCTCCGGTCTGCTCTGACTGCCATACAGCTCACGCCATTCTGCAGCCCACTGAGTCGGCCTTCCGCATGCAGTCCACGCCTATTTGCGGCTCATGCCACAAAGACAAGCTCTCCACCTATCGCGACACCTTCCACTCGCAGTTGGGTTCGCTCGGCGGTTATGTTGAAACCGCGCGCTGCTGGGATTGCCACGGAGCGCACGAGATTCTGCCCGCCTCCGATCCCCGCTCGCCCATCAACCAGGCCAACCTTGTGGCCACCTGCGGCAAGTGCCACGCCGGCGCAAATCAGCGCTTCGTGCAGTACCAGCCCCACGCCAACGCCCACGACCGCAAGCTCAGTCCGGCGCTCTTTTATGTGCGGCTGTTCATGAATCTGCTGCTTGCCGGCACGCTCACCTTCTTTGTCATTCACACCATCCTCTGGCTCATCCGCGCACGCTACAACCAGATCAAGGACAAGCAGAAAGATGGAGGGAAACATGCCTGATTTGGATCCGGCTGCAACTCAACCCCCAACGCAAAAGCCGCCTGCCGGCCGCTATTTCCGCCGCTTCACGCGTGAGCAGCGCTACATGCACGCGGTTCTGTTCACCACCTTTCTCGGCCTCGCCGGCACCGGCCTGCCCATCCGCTTCAGTGAGAGCATCTGGGCCCGCGGCCTGGCCAAAGCAGTAGGCGGCTTTGGCGCAATTCTCTTCTTTCACAAGCTCTTCGCGGTGGTGCTCACCATCGCCTTCCTGCTGCACCTCAAAGAGGTCTTTCAGCGCGGATTATTGCATCGCGAGAAAGGCGTCTTCTGGGGACCGAACTCCATGGTTGGCAGTCCGAAAGACGTGAAGGATCTCTTCGCTCATCTGCGCTGGTTCGTCGGTCTCGGGCCGCGGCCACAGTTTGACCGCTATGCCTATTGGGAAAAGTTCGATTACTGGGCCGTCTTCTGGGGCATGATCGTCATCGGTTTCTCCGGCTATGCCATGTGGTTCGCGCCGTTCTTCGCGCACTTCCTGCCCGGATGGGCGCTCAATGCCGTGCTGGTCATCCACAGTGAAGAGGGCTTGCTCGCCATCCTCTTTATCTTCTCCATTCACTTCGTCAACACCCACCTCCGCCCCGACAGTTTTCCCATGGACATGGTGGTCTTCACCGGCGTCGAAAGCGAAGAGGAGTTCAAGCTCAAGCGGCCCCTCGAGTACCAGCGGCTGGCTCGCGAAGGCAAGCTGGAATCGCGTCTGGGAGAAGCCGCGCCAACCTGGCTCATCAACTTCTCGCGCGTTGTGGGAACCATCGCCATCGTCATCGGACTAACACTGCTTGTGCTTACATTAACGGCTTACTTTAGTTAGAGTTTTTGATCGCATATAGTTGTACTGGAAATGGGTGCCCCATCCATCGCGCAGCTTCACCGCGCAATGGGTGAGGTAGCACCAACCCAAGGTACGTAGCTCCGCCAAGAGAAGGATCTCAGGCTAGTCATAACTAACTCTTGTTTAGTCTTCCCCCAACTTCACCAGCGAGCCGTGGTTAAAACAAATCACGCCAACGCCAACCCGCCGACCCGCTGGCTTGCTGACTCGCTAGCTCCGTGAACTCCGCTAGCCCCGCCTGTGACCCGAGTCACTGCTATATTTTCCAGTAAAGAATCTCCTCAAAGCTGTGAAGCTGCGCAAGGTATTTCTAACTTATACGGTCGTTCTAACCTGTCTTATCTGGGCATCGTCCGCGCATGCGGCGCAAAAGCTCAAAGACGCAGACTGCCTTGCCTGCCACTCCGACTCCACACTTACAACTGACGTCAATGGCAAGCCGGTCAGCCTTTATGTAGACGGCAGCAAATTCCAGCACTCGGTTCACGGCCACATCTTCGCCTGCGTTGACTGCCACACCGACGTAAAGAGCCTGACGCACGACACGCCGCCCGCCAAAGTGCGCTGCGCCCAGTGCCACGCTGACGCGCAAGAGGCTTACGCGCACTCGGTTCATGGCATCGCACGGCAATCCGGCGCGCCCGCAGCCGCCGGCTGCCAGGACTGCCACGGCGGAGCGCATGAGGTTCTTCCCCCCGGCGATCCAAAGTCCCCGGTCAATCACGAGAACATCCCTTACACCTGCGGCCGCTGCCACGGGCAAAAGTTCTTGATGGAGTCGCGCGGAGAAACCGCGCAGCCCTTCATCAGCTATCAGGAGAGCGTGCACGGCCGCGCTACCGAGAAGGGTTCGCAAAAGGCCGCCGTCTGCACTGACTGCCACGGCGCGCACCAGATTCTGGCCGCCAACGATTCAAAGTCGCCTATTTACAAATTCAACGTGCCGGCCACCTGCGGCAAGTGCCACGCCGATATAGACAACACCTTCATGCAGAGCATTCACGGGCAGGCGATTGCCAAGGGCAACCAGCTCGCTCCAGTCTGCACTGACTGTCACGGCATCCACTCCATCAAGGCGCATGCCGATCCCAACTCCCCGGCGGCCGAGCAAAACATCTCCCGCGACATCTGCGCCCGATGCCACCAGGGTGTGCGGCTCTCGCAGGAGTTCGGTATTCCCGGCAATCGCGTCAGCAGCTACTTTGATAGCTATCATGGCCTCGCGGCCGAGGGCGGTTCGGTGGTTGCGGCCAACTGCTCCAGTTGCCACGGCGTACACAATATTCTGCCCTCCAGCGATCCTCACTCCACCATCAATCGCGCCAACCTGGGCGCAACCTGCGGCAAGTGCCACCAGGGCGTCACCGCCAAGTTCACGCAAACGCGCGTGCATCTTGAAGACGGTGTCCATGCCAACGACATCGGCTCAGTCGCCGTCCGCTGGGTGCGCGGCATCTACATCGCGCTCATCCTTCTGGTCATCGGCGCAATGTTCCTGCACAACGCCATCATCTGGCGGCGCAAGGCCATCGACCGGCGCAAAATGATGAACCCCTTCATGACGCGCATGACCGTGAATCAGCGCTGGCAGCATCTGGTTCTGCTCTCCAGCTTCATCGTCCTGGTCATCACCGGCTTCGCGCTCAAATTCCCTGACACGTGGTTTGCGCATGTCTTCGGCATGGGCGAGCACTGGCGCGGCATCATTCATCGCATAGCCGGTGTGGTGCTCATCGGCGCGGGCATCTATCACCTCTTCTACATCGCCGCCGCCCGCGAGGGCCGCCGCCTCATCCGCGATCTCGCGCCACGCCCAAAAGACGCATTTGACGCCTTCAACACCATGCTCTACTACCTGGGCCTGCGCGCAGAAAAGCCCCAATTCGGCCGCTTCAACTACGCTGAGAAAGCCGAGTACTGGGCGCTGGTCTGGGGCACCGCTCTCATGGGCCTCACCGGCATCATGCTCTGGGCCAAGGTCTGGGTCGGCGACACGCTGGCGCGCTGGTGGGTCGACGTCGCCACCGCCGTCCACTTCTATGAGGCGATTCTTGCCACCCTCGCCATCGTCGTCTGGCACTTCTATCAGGTCTTCTTCGATCCCGATGTCTATCCCATGAACTGGGCCTGGTGGGACGGCAAAATGCCCGTGGAGAACTACCGTCACGAACACGCGCTCGACAAGGACTCGATAGACGCCAAAGAGTCGACAATCGATAAAGCGTCGATTCAAGAGCCGAATCAGGCGCCGAGTAACGATCCGATCGACAAGTCCGGCAACCGCGAAGGCAAACGATAGCATCGTCAGCCTCGACCGTTCACCATTGACAGCCCCCACCCCCGACACTGACAATCTGGCCAGCGCGGCTTCCCAGGCCCACCGCGCCGCCGCCAGCAACTCCTCTCCATCCATCGGCTCGCAGTCGGCAAACTCCGGCCTGCAAGAAATCGGGACTACGAATGAGTGATAACGCGCCGCAGAACCTCAAGAATCACGGTCGTCTCCATCCGCCCTTTCACGTCGTCTCCTTCTTCATCCTCATCGTCAACCTGGTCGTTTCCATCTTTTATCTGGTCCACCACTTCAACTTCTACTCCGCATGGTTAGTGGTGTTGTCGGTGGTTGTCTTCCTTCCGTTCTTCCTCATCCGCATGTATCCCGTGAAGGTGCAGGACCGCGTCATCCGTCTTGAAGAGCGGCTCCGCCTGCAGGCCCTTGCGCCCGAGGAATGGCACTCCCAGATCTATCGACTTACTGAGGATCAGCTCATCGGTCTCCGCTTTGCCGCAGACGATGAAGTCGTCGAACTGGCCAAGCAGGCCCTCGAACACAACCTCAACCGCAAGCAGATCAAAGAGCGCATCAAAGACTGGCGTCCCGACAACTGGAGAGTGTAGCGTCTCACGCTACATCAAGTTGCACTGAAGTTGTGCGTCCCGCATCTCCACTAACCACAAAAAGTGGGTGCCCCCGGTCTCGTCTTTGAGACCGGGGAAAGCACGGCCGCCAGATCCTCAGCCTTCTTTCGCCGGCACAATAATCGAAATCTCTTCAATCTCGATCAGCCCCGATCCGGTTCTCTTGGCCAACTCCGGCAAAATCGCGTCCGCCTTCTCGCGCGTCTCAATAAACTCCACCTTCACCGGCAGATAATCTGAGATCTCAAGAATGTGCGCCGAGTGCATTCTGTGGGCCGCGCCGAACCCGGCCACGCCTTTCACCACGGTCGCTCCGGCAATCCCGTTGTGAAACAGAAAGTCCAGCACGCTCGCGTAGACCGGAACGCCGTGGTGCTTGGCGCCGTCGCTCAGGTAGATAGTTACTTTCACCGCTTTTCCTGTTTGCAGCATGTAGGTCCCCTCATTGGCAACACAGGATTCTACTCCACCCGCGAGCTGTCGCGATAGCGCCTGAGCATACATGTGAATCGAAATCGTTTTTTACAGCAGCTCCCCAAGCGCCGCTCCGCCCCACACCGCTGCCAGCCCCAGCACCAGGCTGCCCAGCGCATACACCGCGGCCATGGCAAACGCCCCCGAGCGCAGAGTCGAAAGCGTCTCCCACTCGTAGGTCGAGAAGGTCGAGTAAGCTCCCACAAATCCCACCGGGATCAGGTATCGCCATGCCGGATTCATGCCCGCGCGCTTGCCGAGAACCGTCAGTGCGAAGCCGATAATCACGCACGCCGTCATGTTGATTGTGAATGTGCCGTAAGGGAACCGCGCGCCCACACGGCCAGAGATCGTCGATCCCACCCAGTAGCGCGCAACGGAGCCAAGCGCCCCGCCCAGTCCTATAAGAAAGTATTTCTGCACCGTGTCTCTCCTTCAAATCCACTCGGAGGGATCGAGGCGGGGAGCGCGACTCCACGACAGAAACCTCCTGTCAGGAGTCATCATCTGTCTGTTGGCACAGCCAGCGGTTAAAGGCGAACTCCATCACCGTCAACAATTGCAATCATTATACCCGGCAGGGAACCGAGGCCTGGCTCACGATTGCTAGTGACCCAAACAGGCACTTTTCGAATAGGTCTTTTTCATTTTCGAACAGGCCCATTTTGAACAGGGTCACATGCCGGATGCACACTTGCTACAATATCCTATGGGCGGCGCGCGTCTCACCCTGTATTTGGGAATCCCATTCTTCCCACAAAAAATGGGTGCCCCATTCATCGCGCAGTTCTATCGCGCGATGAGTGGGATAGCAAGAATCCGGCCCCCGGAAATGAGCCGATCCGCAACATGCAAACAGAAGCGCAAGAAGCGTCAGGGCATGGATTTATCCGTGCCGCAAAACGCCAATAAAATTGCGGGCTTGAGCCCCTGTTTGCAGCAGAGCCGGTTACACAACCAGAGCCAGAATTCGAGAAAAGTAATCGCGAAGCCGACATATTTCCGCCAATTCATGTTGAAGATGTAGAACTCCCAGTCTCTGACGAGAGCCGAGTCACGGTGTCATTCATAGTGTAGTGGACGAATAGAGCACCAAGTTTCGTCAGCACGTATGGCTTCGTGTCCTCGAAGGCAGATTCGAGAGTCGTTGGAGTTCCACGACGCCTTATCGGTTTCTTCCTGATGTACTGGCCGAGACTGTTGACGTCACGCTCTTGGCGGATCACTCCCCCAGTACTCAAATCTCGAATGAGAAACTTGTAAAGATCCGCTTCTGCCGAATCTTCCCGAGGAAGTTCACCATAAATTGCCGACCATATTTCAAAACGAGTGTAACCAGGGTTTTGATGGATCTCGCGAATAACGTTGAAATGTACTTCGTTATAGAGCCCAATCCAGTCTAGGAATAACCTAATGACGTCGTCTGGACACGCGCGAGTGCCTCCCGCGTTGGTCACCACGTTGCCAAGCAAACGTCGCTTTTCTTCAGTGTCAGAGTCATCCCAGATCCGGAACGTCTTACGAACTAACGAAAGATAGCTTTCATTCTGAATTCGCTCGTCGATTTCACTCCCTAAACTCTCAAATCGTGATCGAATTTCTTCAAGCAATCGAGCAAGTTCGATCAGCTTCCGCTGGTGCTCCTCAACCCAAAGTAGTTGTAGATAATTCTGCTCATGCGCCTCTTGCTCAGATCTTAAGCCGACCGCTGCACTGACAAAGCTCCCAACCCATGGAATGCTGCTGAGTGCAGCCAACACGAATTTCTCCATTGGACGCTTCGTGCCGGACGCCTCCGCCTTTTCAATCTCGGCGCGCATGGACTCAATGACTTGCGAATCTGTGAAAGCGAAGATGGGCTTGTTGTCACTCATAACTGAACATTTAAACACGAAGCTTCCAGCTTCTTGCACAAGAGTTATGAAACCTTATCCCAATCACGCGGCCTTTTCACCGCATGGCAAACATTTCTCAGCCCAGCGTTCGCTTGAATCTCAAGAGCCGACTGGCTGAACTGCCGACTCGCTAACTTGCTAACGCCACGCCCCGCGCTACCTGTCAGTGCATGAGTAGCAGGGATCGATCGAGGCCTGAATCAGCGGCGTATCGGCCAGGCGCGCGCCTTTCACCATCCAGCGAACCGCGGGCATGTTTGCATAAGTCGGCGTGCGCACATGCACGCGCGCAGGGTTGCGCGAGCCTTCTTTCCACGACACGCTATAGAACACCTCGCCGCGCGGCGCTTCCACGCGGCTGGTCGCGGTTCCTGTCACGAACTTGAACTTGTCTTCGCCGGTGTTGATCTCGCCTGGCGGCAGCTTGGCCAGCGCCTGCCGTAGAATCTTGCAGCTCTCCACAATCTCCAGCGCGCGCACCAGCAGCCGTGCGCGCACATCGCCGCCTTGTTCCACATGCACGCTGAAGTCGAGCTCGTTGTAGGCCGCATACGGCGCATCGCGGCGCAGGTCCTGCGGCAAGCCCGACGCGCGCGCAGTGGGTCCAACCACGCCGCATGAGATTGCCTTCTCTTCTGTCAGAACGCCGATGCCCGCGCAGCGCGAGCGCGCCGTGGAGCTGGTGGTGAAGATGGGAATCACCGTGCGCATCATCTCGCCTTCAAGCTTCTCCACCATCGAGAGAATCGCGCCTGCGTCGTCAATGTCGCGATTGACGCCGCCGATGCGGTTCATCGAGTAGTTCACGCGGTTGCCTGAGATCGTGGCCAGCATGTCCATGACTTTCTCGCGAATCTCAAAGCAGGTCATGAACATGGTTTTGAAACCCATGAGCTTGGATGCGATGCCTGCCCACAAAACGTGCGAGTGCAGCCGCTCCAGCTCCGCCATAATCACGCGGATATACTGGGCGCGCGGCGGCGGAGTCTGCCCGGTCAACTGTTCCATCGCCTGGCTCAGCGTGAGCGTGTGAATGTTGGAGCAGATGCCGCACACGCGCTCCATCAGCGCCGATACCTGAATGTAGTTGCGCGTCTCCGCAAGGTGTTCGATGCCGCGGAAGTTGAAGCCGATATGCAGCTCCGCATCGCACACCGTCTCGCCCTCGCAGATCAGGTCCAGCTTATAGGGCTCTTCCAGAGCCGGATGAAACGGTCCCATCGGAATCTTGTAGCTCATCGCTTCACCTCCTCGCGCAGATTCACGCCGGTAGCGTTGCCCGTGCGCAGCAGCAGCGGTTCGTAAACGCGGCCGGTAAAGTCGATGGAGTACTCTTCGTGAACTTCGCGCTCAATCCAGTCCGCCGCTTCGCAGATGTCGTAAATGCTCTCGATCGAGTTGTCTTTCACAGGGAAGCGAAAGCCCATAAGCTTGCCGTTCAGGTCCCAGTGATACTCCAGCCGTATGCCTTCTGCGCCGGGCAGTTGATATGCGGTGATGGTGACGAAGCGCGCCTTTGCTGCATTCATCTCCGCGCACAGTTCGCGCACGGTCAGCGGGCTGGGGTCGAGCCAGAGCGCGCCGCCTTCTTCCGTCCATTGGGCATTGGCGCCCAGCTTTTGCGGCAGAGTTTCTATCAGGCTCATTGGGCTTCTCCGTTGTTTGGCGTGGGCGCATCGGCGGCCGGCGGTTTGGGCGCGGCTGGTTTTGCCGCCGGCGCTCTGCGGGCCACGGTGTAGCTCTGCTTCAGCTCGCCTTCAGTCAAATAGATTGGCGGGCACTCCTCGTCCTGGCTCAGAGCGTGCTCGGTGTGACCGTCTTTCAGTGCATGCTCTGTGCAGCCCTCAACGCAGCGCCCACAAAACGTGCACTGGGCCGGATCGTAACTCCACACAAACTCGCCCTTGCCTGCTTTGAACTCAATGGCGCGCGATGTGCAGCGGAAGCGGCAGATGGCGCAGCCCGTGCAGTGCTCGGGATTGAAGTGCACCAGTCCGCGATAGCCTGCGCCGGCCTTTGGGCGCTCTGGAAAGTGCATGGTCCGTGATCCGCCCCAGAGATTTCTCCACAGCATGGCGAAGATGTTCATGACCTGAACCTCATGAAGAGCGCGGACGAGATGGCCAGCACAGTGAAGATGAGCGTGCATTGCCAGTAAAAGCGCACCGTTGTGTCGATGGCCAGCCGGGCCGTGGCCGCGGCCAGCGTTGAGAGCAGCAAAACAATCGCCAGCGAGAGCGCAACAAACACCGGCGCAGCCAGCCACCAGAGTGCAATGTGCGGCGCGGCCAGCGTGGCTACCAGGCCGGTTGCGGCCACCCACTCCAACCCATGCGACAGCTCCCACATCGCCAGTTCCGGGCCGGCGTACTCCACCATGGGGCCAGAATAAATCTCCTGCTCCGCATTCGGCAGCGAAAACGGATTCAGGTGCAGCTTTGCCGGCAGGCACACCAGCAGCGCGACTATGCCCAGCCAGCGCAGAGGCGAAGAGGGCAACTCGGCCAGCGCATCCAGACGGAACGTATGCTGCGAAGCAGCGATGGAAACAATGGCGAGAAGAAAGACCACGTTGTATGCCACGCTCAGCACAGCTTCGCGCGCGGAGCCGATCTCGCCGAAGATGGAGCGCGAAGAAAAGCCCGCGGCGACAATGCAGATGGAAGGCATCTCAAGCAGCGCGAGCAAAAGAATCAGGTCGCCCTGGAAGCCGCCAGAGGAGGGAAGCACCGGCAGCAGACCGACCGCGCCCGCTGCGGCAGAGACC
>Ga0302320_10019219_pt1 | contig 13728 bp, 23 predicted proteins | sample Bog_T0_3_FD_202130 | JGI IMG/M metagenome (GOLD analysis project Ga0302320, IMG submission 202130) | Peat permafrost microbial communities from Stordalen Mire near Abisko, Sweden - Bog_T0_3 | ecosystem: Environmental > Terrestrial > Soil > Wetlands > Peat | place: Sweden: Abisko, Stordalen Mire... | reverse complement strand
GTCTTCGTCGAAGGCAAGATCCAGACCCGCAAGTGGCAGGACCAGGATGGCAAGGATCGTTACGCGACCGAGATCATCATCCCGCAGTTCGCTGGGATCGAGGCTCTGCAGAAGCTGAATTTCGACAACGACAACAACCGCGGTGGCGGTCGTGACGATGATCGTGGCAGCTCGCGTGGCAGCTCGCGCGGCAACAGCCGTGACGACGACCGTGGCAGCCGCTCCCGTGGCCGCGACGATGACCGTGGTGGCGATGATCGCGGCAGCAGCCGTGGTGGCCGTGGCGGTCGCGACGAACGTGATGATCGCGGTCGCGAGGATCGTGATCCGCCGCGCCGTGCGGTGGCAGCGTCCGGTGGTCGCAACAACGACATGGACGACGACATCCCGTTTTGATCGGGACATCCTCACCCGCCTGAGATGCGGTGAGTTTTACTGAGCTTCCCCGTTGAGCGGGGAAATTGGAGGGGCGCCCGATAGGTTGCGCGTGCCGGGCGCCCCTTCTTCGTATTCATCCATTTGCACGAATGCTAACGGAGACCTCATGGACTTCTTCAAACCCGGAAGCTTCTCGGTTCTCAAGATCAACGCCGATGGGTCGTTGACCGAGATCGAAAGCTCCCTCCCCGGCTTCCTGACCGACGCAGCTGGCGAGACCCAGACCTGCGATTGCCCGCCTGGCATGTGCCTGGGTGAGGCTGGTGCCGACATCGGCTTCGATCCCGCCGACGTGGCGATGAACATGATCTTCGACATCATGGGTGCAGCCGGCGCGGCCGACGACGAGATCGAGATCGAGATCGAGGAAGAGGATGAGCCGGTCGAGGACTATCGCGCTGACGCAATCGCTCAGCTCGGTCGCATCACCGAAGGTCTGGCCGAGGTCGCGGGGATCCACGCCCGCCTCGTTGCTGAGCTGGTGGGCGGCTGATCCATGGAGAGAATCGTCCTGGAAGTGGGCCCTGGAGCCCTAGCCGACTACTACGACTGGCTCAAGCAGTCCGCTGCCGGGGACGTTCTCGTCTACTGGCAGGGTGACCTGCAGTTCGACCGCCAGGTCGTCGTTCCGGAAACCGATGTGCCGCGCAACGCCGAGCGTCTGCGCATCACCACGCTCAACGTTCTCGCCGATCGCGTCCTTGAAGACGCGGCGGACGGCCAGCTTCTGCTCACCCAGAAGCGGATCGGCACGAGCCTGTTTGAGTATCGGGCCACGCGCCGCCGTCAGATCTATGGCAGCTCTTTCGCGGATGCTCCGAATGACGACCTCGTCCTCGCTTGAGGATCGCACCAAGGTTCTCGGCTGGCTCGCCCATGGTGGCGAGCTGGCCGTTGGCCTCAAGGGCGACCGCGCCAAACACTCCGATGTCATCTGGCAACTGCTCGTCGAGGCGGTTGAGGTCGTCGACAAGACGCCAGATCAGGAGCGCCGCTGGCTGACATCCGGCCAGCGATCTGGTGGCTGGAACATGATCGGCATGTCGCGAGGCGAGCTGATCGAGATCGAGCGCATTCGCCTGCTCTCGGCCATGAAGCCCTTCGATGGGCAGACCAAGACCGCGCCACAACGCGATGACCTCGATCGAGCGCTCGGCGTCCTGGACTGGATGCGCTGGTGCAATGCCGCTCGCCTTCCCGATCGGCTTTCGAAAGCGGCAATCGCGCTCGCCCGCGGTGGCGAGCAGGAGCTTGTGCATCGGCTGTATTGCCCGACGCGCAAGCCCAACCGCCAGAACGTCGGAGAAATCCGGACCCGGACCATTGGATACATCCAGACCGGGCTGAAGAACGACCTCGGCATCGTGCCGGGCGATGGCATCACCTTCAAAGAGGCTCATTGACCATGAACGGACTGCAGCTGCCTGCCAGACTTGATATCGATCAGGTCGTCGACCACTCCTTCAAGGACTACCACACGAAGGGGTTCGACTACCTCTGCCTCCACCGCTCGCCGGAAGAGACGATCAAGCTCTACTTCTTCGACGGTGATGTCTCCAAGCTGCCCGAGGTCGTCGCTCCGCACGATCACCGGTACGACTTCGAGACCTGGGTCGCGGCCGGCGCCAGCGAGAACGTCTGGTTCACCCGCTCGGAGACCGAAGGCGAGATCTTCAACTGGTTCGAGTACCGCACCATGCTGAACGGCGGCGACGGCTTCACGTTTGCCGGCGAGGAACAGCTCGTTGAGCGGAACCGCAGCCGGTTCGAGAAGGGCGAGTCCTACTACATGCAGGCCGATGACCTGCACACGATCCGCATCGTCCAGCCCGAGACGCTGCTGATCCTGGTGCAGTTCGAGGACGTTTATCCGCTCGGAAAGCCGACCTCGACGTTCTGCAAGGGCAACGCCCCGTCGCTGGAAGGTCTCTACAGCAAGTTCACGGCCGATGAAGTGATCAGCCGGCTTCGCAAGTTCGAAGCGCGGACCGGCATCCAGTTCGGTGCGAACGGCTCCAGTGTCGCAGCTTAGCAACGAAGGCGCCCGCGCCCACCTGAACCTCCAGTCGGCAATCCAGGTGCAGATCTCAACGCTGGCACGGTTTCAAGCGACCGTGCTGGCAGCGGCTTCGCCGCACGAGATCGAGCTGGCGCGGGCCGCCTACCTCTCTGCGTGCGATGCCGTTTTGGATCGGGCGCAGGATCAGCTCTTCGCGAAGATGACGGAAGACGGGATCGACCCGTTCACCAGGAGGCCGTACCGCCGATGAGGGAGATTATCTTCGACACAGAAACTACAGGGCTCGATCGCAAGGTCGATCGGGTCGTGGAGATCGGCTGTGTCGAGATCGTCGACCTCATGCCAACTGGCAGGACGTTCCACCAGTACATCAATCCCCAGGGGCAACCGGTCCACAAGGAGGCTTACAGGGTCCACGGACTGAGCGACGTGTTCCTCAGTTCAAAGCCGACCTTCAAGCGGATCCATAACCGGTTCCTCAGCTTCATCGAGGGCGCCACGTTGGTCGCTCACAACGCCGCATTCGACATGGGAATGTTGAATGAGGAGTTGGACCGGCTCAGCATCAAGCCCTTGGAGAACGAGGTTGTCGATACGCTTGAGCTGGCGAAGGAGAAGCATCCTCGCCGCAAGCACACGCTGGATGCTCTGTGCAGCATCTATGACATCGACAACTCGAGAAGAACGCAGCACGGCGCGCTGCTCGACGCGGAGCTTCTGTCCGAAGTCTACGTCGAGCTGCGAGGCGGCCGGCAGTTCGGCATGCACCTGGAAGTGCAGGACGACGCCGCAAAGACCGAGGTGATCAAGGCGAGGCCGCGGCCAACACCGCTGCCAAGCCGGGTCACCGACCAGGACCGCGCCGATCACTCGGCGTTCGTAGCCACCCTCGGAGATGGCGCCATCTGGCGTGACTATCTCTAACCGTTTGTTTGAATGCAAGGATTTGCACGATGATCAGGAAGCGTACCGGCAATATCGGAATGAGCGAAGAGGCCCGCCTCGCTCGCATGAAGTCGATCGGCGGATCGGACGCCAAGATCATCATGGGCGGTGACCAGATGGCGATCGAACGCCTCTGGGCCGAGAAGCGCGGCGAGAGCGTTCCGGAGAACCTGGACGACGTCATGCTCATCCAGCTCGGCAACCTGACCGAGCCGCTGAACGCCGATTTCTTCGAGATGGAGACCGGCTTCGACGTCTTCGCCGAGCAGGAGAAGGTCTTCTACTACGCCTGGGACAAGGCGCACTCGAACCTGGATGGCAAGGTCCGCCGGACGCCGGATGCCGACCCGCACGCCATCATCGAGATGAAGTTCATGATGCCGTTCGGCTTCTCGAAGGAGAAGGCGTTCGAGAAGTACTACGCGCAGTGCCAGCACAACATGATGGTGACGGATCTGCCGCTGGCCTACCTGTCGGTAATCGCGGTGCCGAACCTCGTCATCATCGAGGTCGAGGCCGACCTGTTCTACCAGATCGCGATGCTGGAAGCCGAGAAGGACTTCTGGGACTGCGTCGTAACGGGTCGGACGCCAGGCACGCCCACGGTTGAGATCCCGCTGATCGAGCGGATCAAGGTCGTCGACATGTCGACCAACAACGAGTGGTCCGATCTGGCGTTCACGATGTTGAGCACCAAACCGTCTGTCGACAAGCACGACAAGGCGAAGAAGGCGCTGAAGAAGCTGTTCCCGAAGGACGCCAAGTCCGCGGCGGGCAAGGGCGTCACCATCAACCTGTCCGCTGACGGCAAGCAGCTCATCAAGTTCGACGAGCAGGCGATCAGGGAGGCTGTCGCTCAGGCAGCCAACCTGCCGCCCCCGCCGCCCGAAGAGCCGAAGGCCAAGCCGGCGCGTGCCCCGCGCAAGAAGGCCGCGGCGAACAGCAACGAGAAACCTGCCGCGAACGCGGCATAAGGAGAAGAGAGATGACTGAACAGTCCAACAGGCTTGCGATCTGGAACGCCGTCGAGCAGACCGATCCGGATTACACCAAGTCCTTCAACCGCGGCGGCGGCTTCAAGGGCACGTCGACCAACGCCACCTACCTGGCGAAGAAGGCAACGAACCAGTTCGGCCCGATCGGCATCGGCTGGGGATACAACGTCATCGACGAGACCTACCAGCCCGGCCAGGACAAGGACATCATCCACGTCGTCCGGATCAAGCTCTGGTACGAGTGGAACGGCAAGCGCGGCGAGATCGAGCACTTCGGTCAGACCCAGTTCGTCGGCAAAAACAAGAACGGCTACTACACCGACGAAGAGGCGCCGAAGAAGTCGCTGACCGACGCCGTGTCGAAGTGCCTGAGCCTGCTCGGTTTCGCGGCCGACATCCACCTCGGCATGTACGACGACAACCGCTACGTCAACGATCTGAAGCGGAACTTCGGCGACGAGTTCGACGAGCGCCCGGCCAACAACGACAACCAGCGCGACGATCGGCAGCAGCAGCCGAGCGACAAGGCGATCGAGGACCTGATCATCAGCCTCGAAGGCAAGATCCGCGATTGCAAAACGATCGCTGACGTCACCGACCTCATGAACAGCAAGGACATGAAGGACGGGATGAAGGATCTGACCAAGGCCGAGATCGACGATCTGCGGGCCTTCGCGACCCAGCGCCTGAAGGACCTCGGGTGGTCCAAGCCGGCCAAGGGCGAGCAGGCCGAAGCGGCGAATGGCTAACGCCAGAGCTGACGCCTACTGCGAGCTGGCGCTCTGGGGGATTGGTTTCTCCCGGAGCCCCAGCGGGCTTCGGCACTGGTGGGCCGATGAAGCCGTCCGGCGCGAGCTGTACGGCCTTTCGCAGGAGCAGATCGACACTCTGATCGAGGCCTGCCGCAAGCGCATCGCCGATCTTGGCGAGATCGAAGAGGACGCTCCGGAAGAGCCCGTGAAGAAGAAATCCAAATCCAAGACGCGGCGCCGGGCCGCAATCTGAGGACGTGATGGCACACAAACTGGACTCGATAGCGAGAGCTATCAGAGCGCTGACCTACTCCGAGACCGAGGAGGTCTCCAAAGAGCTGCGCGACATGGTCAAGGGTCGCATGGAAGATGGCGACACGCTGCATTTCGACATCTTGGAGACCCGCGACTGGATGGAGCTGCTGCAGGATTGGGCCGAATACCAGTTGGAGGACAAGTGAGTAAGGCCAACAAGTCCAAGAGCCAGTGGATCCTGGTCCGCAAGGTGGACGGCGCGCTGGTCGCTCATGCTCCTTACGACGTGGCGATGTTCGAGCGCTTTCCAGAGAACGTCCCTCTCCGGATCCAGCTCGCTCAGCCTCGCAGCGGCCCAAGGCACCGCCTGTACCGAGTGATCCTGCGCATCGTCGCGGAGAACAACCGGTTCTATTCGACCGAAGATGCCCTGCACAAAAGCCTGCTGGTCGCGTGCGGCGTCGTCGAACCGGTCATCACGCTGACCGGAGAGATCATCTTCGTTCCCTCCTCCACCGCCTTCGAGGCGATGCCCGAGGAGGAGTTCAAGATCTACTTCGACAAGGCCATGGAGCTGATCAGCACCACGGTCATCCCCGATCTCGATCTGGACGAGCTGATGAAAGAGGCTCGTTCGCAATCAAATTACAAGGAGGCCGCGTAATGGCAGACGTTGTGGAAGGCGAACCGCGAAACAGTCAGGAGTGGTTCGGCTCGTATATGGATGAGGATGGCATCGTCACCGACGTGCTGAAGCGCGTCACGGCTGATGCCGAGGCGGTCAAGCGCTGGACGGATACCTGGAGTTGGAAGACGCCTCTGTGGGGCCGCGGCTTCAAGCTCGATCGCAGCGCGCCGGATCATGCCGGTTGCCTGATGTTCGCCGGCATGGCGATCCGGAACTTCTACGGCCTGTGGCATGCGAGCAACCCGCACACCGCGTTTGGCACCGACGAGGATCTGGAGATCACGGGCGGTATCGTCACCGATCCGCGCCACCCGGACAACGTCTCGGGCCGGATCATCGACCGGGTCAAGGCCGAGCTGCAGAAGCTGGTGCCGGAGGCGGCATGAAGCTGATCTTCGTGCGGCCGATCATCTGCGAGGAGACGGGGTACTACGGCGGCGCGTTCTGCTGCGTAGCCCCGTCCGAGAGGGTCGCCTTCAAGATGCTTGAGAGGCGGATCGCTGACGGCAAGATTAAGAGGAGATCCTATGAATCCCGCTGATCTCGCCACCCTCGCGGTCAACAGCATGAACGCGGCGACCAAGCTGGGCCTCCCGATGAAGGAGGCTCACGTCCTGGTCACCACGCCAAAGGGCTGGAAGGCACCCCCGAAATTCCCCCGCGGGAAAATCGTCCAATGGAAAGAGGACGGCTCCCGCATCCGATACCTGCCGGCAATGAACCTGCTGGCCTGGCTCGCCGCAAACGGCGTCGTCAAACTCAAATCCGAGGATCGAGATGACTATCGCATTGAAACTTGATGCCGGCGCTGTCGCCAAACTGTTCGCTTCCGATGACGCCAAGCTGGACCTGCAGCAGGCTGTCATCGCAGAGATCTGCCGCCGCCTGTTCGAGAACTACATCAGCAAGGACGTCCTCAAGATCATCCAGGCCGTGTTCGGCGGCGAGGCCAACACCCTGATCGACATGATCAAGGAAAACGAGACCTTCAAGGCTCGCTTCGAGAAGATGTTCGAGGCCGCCCTGGTCAACGTCAAGAAGGATGCTTGGCGCGGCGACTCCTACACCCTCAAGCCCGAGGCCAAGAAGAAGCTGGACGAGGCGCTGAAGACCCAGACCGACCAGCTGATGAAGGACTACGGCATCACGGGTGAACAGATGATCCTGGCAGCCGCGAACGCCGCGTTCGAACGGGTCAGCGAGAAGGCGATGGCCAACATCGACGACCGCATCAACCGCAAGATCACCGCCATCACCAACGAGGAGATCGACCGGAGGGTCGAAGTCGCTCTGCGGACCGCACTGAAGGTGGCCAAGGCATGAGGAGCATCGAGATCAAGCACCTCAAGATCATCGGCGAGGATGGATCCTGCATCAAAGCCCACGAGGACAACATGGGCGAACCTTACCGTTCCGGGGTCTCGATCTGGATTTCAGGGGACGTCAACAACGAGAGCGGGTCCGGCGTCTTCCTCCAGACCTACGACCTCGACACCCTGATCGCTGGCCTCCAGGCAATACGGAAAACGTTACGATGAACCCGAAATACCTACCAACCACGATCGACGGCAAGATCGACCGTCTCGTCGAGGAAAGCGGCGAGGTCACGGAGGTGATCGGCAGGGTGCTCCGGATCGTCGGCAAGACCGGCAGATTCGGGCTGACCAGCGCTCACCCGGAAGGCGGCCCGAACAACGCCGCCTTGATGCTGTCGGAGCTGGCGGACCTGAGACACGCCATCTCAGCCGTCGAGAACGGCGGCATCACCGACCACGCCAAGATCGTCATCCACGAGCCCGGCGGCCGGAATGAGTTGGTCTGGACCAGCGAACTGCTCTCGACCAAAGAGCTGCGCGAGCTGCTCGGCGACGAGGATACGACCGACGAACAGTTCAACTCCGAGCACAAGGTGATCGGGGTGTGCGCCGGCCAGTGGCATCGCGAGGGTCTGGATTGGCGCCTCTACAAAGATCCGGAGTGGGACGATGCGTAAACCTCGCATGTCAAAGGCCCAGCTGGAGTTCATGAAGGAGCACCTGCCGGCCTATCTCAACTGGCTCAATGCGACCGGACATGCTGTCGGCATCAAGATGCAGCCATGGCAGAAGGTGATCGTCGAAGCGTTGATCCGGAAGAAGTTCATGACGGAAGACGGCCACGTCACAGCGGATGGGCAGCGCGCCTACGAGAAACGGCTCTCTGTCATCGTGCCAAAGCCGTACTCACCGCAGCGGTTGGCTGGCAAAACGGCAGACCTCGTGATCGTGGATGACCCAGAAACAATTGCTTGACTGTTTGTTTGAATGCAAATAGGAAATGCAAATGTTCGCTGAGCTTCCCCTTCCCCCTCCGAAAGGTTTCCGCAAGGCGATCCCGGACCTGGTGAAGCTCAAGGTCGTGCTCAGGCAGAACAGCCTGTGTCCCACCTGCGGCGAACGTCTCGGTCGCCTGGAAGATACTCAGTTCGATCACGTCCCGGCACTGCAGCTGCGGTGCTGGGATCCAGAAGCGAAGAACACGATCCCTCCCGCCAACGATGTGGAGTCGATCTTCGCAAAACACACCGACTGCCATGCGGCGAAGACCTTCGGCTCGAAGGCATCGAAGCGCGGCGCCGATGTGACCGAGATTGCCAGAACGAAGCGGATTTCCCGGGACACCGAGGATTTCCGCAAACGGATGTTGGCCAAGGTTGATCCCGACGCGCCCCCGCCTGTGGAGCGCAAGGGGAAGAAGAAGTGGCCCAAGAGGCCGTTTCCGAAAAGGGGCAAAGATGGACCGCAACGTGCGCGAGGTGAAGAAGGTAGCGGAGGAGCTGCTGAGTAATGGGGAGATCGAGGACTTCACCCTCGGTCATGACAAGCGGCATCACCGCATCGAGTTCAAGTTCAAAGGCAAATGGTCCTCGATCCCATTCGCCCAGTCGCCGAGAACCCCCTACGGCCCGAACTACGCGAGACAACAGATCCGGCGTCGCATCAAAGCGATGTCTTGACGTTTGCTTGAATGCAAAAAAAGAGAAGGCAAAACTATGGAATTGAGAACCACCCACGACGGCATGCTCCGGGCCTTTGGCCTCCTGCTCTCCCAGGGAGCGCGCAAACAGGTCGCCTCCAAGTTCGTCTACCGCCCGTTCGGTAGCGCCATCCATGCATCCCGCCGCCTGCGAAAGCACGAGGCCGATGCCGTGAACGCCATCACCGACCAGCTCAAGCGGCTCGATCCGCGCGACGACGCCAACACCGAGGCGGTCGAGAAGCTGCTGAAGGAACTCGCCAAGCGGCCGGTCAAGTTTGTGCCCCTGAAGCTCGAGCAGCGCATCGATCGCTCGAAGTCCTATCCATATCGCTCGACGAAGCGGGGCGGCTGATGGACATCCGCGGGACGCTGAAGAAGGCCCAACGTGTCTCGATGCCATCCGGCGGCTTCTCGCTGCGCGGCACGATCTACGGCGACACCAAGGGCCGCTACCGGGACGGCTGGTTCATCTACACCGCCAAGGTGCTGGAGGAAGTCCAGCCCAACGTCTTCCGAACCGCGACCGGCAACATCTACCGCATCGAAGCCTGGGCGCCGCCGTCAAAGGCGACGTCCGAATACGAAACGATCCCGGCCGACTGGCCCTTCTTCCCGAAAGACGAGTGACTGAATGAGAATTGAGCGTCGATACACCGTCGCTGGCAGCAAGTCCCCATACGATCTGATCGAATGGCGGACGGCGACCAGCGAGATCAAAAATCCGGACGGCACCATCGTGTTCCGGATGGAGAACATCGAAGTCCCCGCGTCCTGGTCGCAGGTTGCGGTCGACGTCATGGCTCAGAAGTACTTCCGCAAGGCCGGCGTCCCGCACAAGCTGGTCAAGGTGGTGGAAGACGGCGTCCCCGAGTGGCTGCAGCGCTCTGTTGGCGAGCCCTATCCGATCGACGAGGAAGCCAAGCACCTCGGCCCCGAGACCTCGACCAAGCAGGTGTTCGATCGCCTCGCCGGTTGCTGGACCTATTGGGGTTGGAAGGAAGGCTACTTCAACGGCGAAGCCGGCATGAGCGCCTACGTCAACCGCGCCGCTTTCGAGGCGGACAAGGAGGCCAACGCTCGCGCGTTCTTCGACGAGCTGCGCTTCATGCTCGCCAGCCAGATGTTCGCACCCAACTCGCCGCAGTGGTTCAACACCGGTCTGCATTGGGCATACGGCATCGACGGTCCGGCCCAGGGCCATTACTACGTTGAAGAGCGCTTCCCGAAGGACGGCCCGACCGAATACGAGGTTCTCCCCTCGTCGTCGGCCTACGAGCGTCCGCAGCCGCACGCCTGCTTCATCCAGTCGATCGGGGATAACCTGATCCAGGACGGCGGCATCATGGACCTGTGGCTGCGCGAAGCCCGTCTGTTCAAGTACGGCTCCGGAACCGGCACGAACTTCTCCAACCTGCGTGGTCGTGGCGAAGGTCTGTCGGGTGGCGGCACGTCGTCGGGCACGATGTCGTTCCTCAAGATCGGTGACCGCGCTGCCGGCGCCATCAAGTCGGGTGGCACGACGCGCCGCGCCGCCAAGATGGTGATCCTGGATGTCGATCATCCCGATATCGAGGAGTACATCGGCTGGAAGGTCGAGGAAGAGAAGAAGGTTGCTGCGCTGGTCGCCGGGTCGAAGGCTGCCAACAAGCACCTGATGGCGATCCATCAGCTGGCCGCACAGGTCACCCTGGTCGGCGACGACGAGAGCAAGTCTGGCTTGAAGAAGGCTGTCAAGGAAGCGCGCAAGGCGTTCATCCCCGACAACTACATCAAGCGCGTCATGGATCTCGGCACGGCCGGTCAGCCGTTCGAGTTCAAGGAGCTGAACGTCGATTGGCAGGGTGCTGCCTATGAGACGGTGTCGGGTCAGAACTCGAATAACACGGTGTCGGTATCCAACGCCTTCATCGAGGCGGTCCAGCTCGACCTGGATTGGGAACTGATCGGTCGCACCAACGGCAAGGTCATGAAGACCGTCCGTGCGCGTGACCTTTGGGACCAGATCTGCCGCGCTGCGTGGGAGTCGGCCGACCCCGGCCTGCACTACAACACGACGATGAACGAGTGGCACACCTGCCCGTCCGGTGGTCCGATCCGCGGCTCCAACCCGTGCTCGGAATACATGTTCCTGGACGACACGGCGTGCAACCTGGCCTCGACGAACCTGATGAAGTTCGTCTCCAGGCACGGCGACGACAACCCGTTCGTGTTCGAAGTGGAGAGCTTCAACCACGCCAACCGCCTGATCACCATCGTCCTGGAGATCTCGGTGGCCATGGCGCAGTTCCCGTCGATGGAAATCGCGATCAAGTCCTACCAGTACAGGACGCTCGGTCTCGGCTTCGCCAACATCGGTGGAGTGCTCATGTCCATGGGCATCCCCTACGATTCGGACGATGCTCGCGCTCTGGCCGGCGCAATCTCTGCCATCATGACCGGCGTGGCCTATCGCACGTCGGCCGAGATGGCCAAGGAGATGGGTCCGTTCCCGAAGTATGCGGAGAACGCCAACTCGATGATGCGGGTGATGCACAATCACTACGCAGCAGCCGAGAACGGCGAGACCCCGTACCGCGGGCTCACGGTCAAGCCCGTCGCCTTGGACTGGGACTGCCCGCAGGAGGAACTGCCGGCCATCGCGTCCGCGATCTGGGCTGACGTCGTCAACATGGGTGAGGAATACGGCTTCCGTAACGCCCAGACGACCGTCATCGCTCCGACCGGAACGATCGGCCTGCTGATGGACTGCGACACGACCGGTGTTGAGCCGGATTACGCTCTGGTGAAGTTCAAGAAGCTGGCCGGCGGCGGCTACTTCAAGATCATCAACCAGTCGGTCCCCGCTGCGCTCATGGCTCTCGGCTACGAGAAGCAGCAGATCGACGAGATCGTGTCCTACGCTCTGGGAACGGGCGTTCTGCCGGCCAAGTTCGTGTTGGCTGGTCGTGCGGCCGGCGTCGACGTCAGCGTCGAGAAGGTGAAGTCGGTGTTCGACATCCGCTTCATGACGGACTGGAAGAAACTCGGCTTCAGCGAGCCGGAGATCGACCAGGCCAACACGCGGGCTGTCGGCACGATGACCTTGGAGGGCGCTCCGCACCTGACGGACGATGACCTGGCAGTCTTCGACTGCGCCAACCCGTGCGGAAAGACCGGCACGCGGTTCATCGACCCGAAGGGTCACATCAAGATGATGGCTGCGGTTCAGCCGTTCATCTCTGGTGCGATCAGCAAGACGATCAACATGCCATCGTCGGCGTCGATCCTCGACGTCAGCAAGGCATACATGATGTCCTGGAAGCTCGGGCTGAAGGCCAACGCGATCTACCGCGATGGTTCGAAGCTGTCGCAGCCCCTCAACTCGGCTCTGATCGAAGACGATCAGGACGAGCCCGAGGTGGTTGAGACACCAAAGAGCGTCGTCCAAGTGGTCGAGAAGATCGTCCGCAAGCGGGAGAAGCTGCCGTCGAAGCGTGTTGGCTACACGCAGAAGGCCATCGTCGGAGGCCACAAGGTCTACCTCCGGACCGGTGAGTATGAGGACGGTCGCCTCGGCGAGTTCTTCATCGACATGCACAAGGAAGGCGCTGCTTTCCGGTCGGTGATGAACGCCTTCGCCATCGCGATCAGCCTCGGCCTGCAGCACGGCGTTCCGCTGGAGGAGTTCGTTGACGCCTACACGTTCTTCCGGTTCGAGCCCTCTGGGTTCGTTCAGGAGCACGACCGGATCAAGAATGCGACGTCCATCGTCGACTTCATCTTCCGGGATCTGGCGATCAACTACCTCGGTCGCGACGATCTGGCTCACGTCACCCCCGAAGAGAGCGGGCACACCGCGATCGGGAGTGGCGTCGAGCCGGAGAAGTCGGTGGTCAACATCTCGAACGTCGTGACCGTCAACGCGGCGTCCGGGATGTCGGATGACGAGCTGACGAAGGTTGTGGAGAAGCTCAGCGCGAGCGCCCTCCCCGACCAACGGGCTGTCGCAAAGATGTCCGGTTACACGGGCGACTGCTGCAGCAACTGCTCAAGCTTCACGATGGTGCGGAACGGCACCTGCCTGAAGTGCGAGACGTGCGGCGAGACCACCGGGTGCAGCTAAAGGTCGCGAAGCGCCACAAGCGCCTCTGGATCATCGACAAGGAAACGGATCAGGCGGTCTACACGCCGCCTGATTTCGTCCTCCTCCCGTCGAGAGTCCCCATGCACGCCCTGGCGTTCGACCTCATGAGGCTCGGCCGCCGGGACATCAGCCGGATCGCTGCATTCGAATGGGAGTTCAGCAAGCGCAATGTTCACCGAACTCGAAATTGTGGAACGGTGCCTGTTGATGTTTTCGAAGCCCGGCCGATGGACGCAGCGCACGCTGGCCCGTGACCGACGCGGAAAGCCAGTTCCAGTATTCAGCCAAGAGGCCCGCGCCTTCGATCTCGAAGGGGTGATCCGCCGAGCGGCTGGCATCGAAGACCGAGGCGCGTATGCGCGCTTCACCCCACTGATCAAGGCCCAGGTCGGAAAGCATCCCTTCGACTGGAACGACCAGACTGGTCGCACCCAGAAGGACGTGACCCGGATGTTCGAGGACCTGGCCGACGAGTTCCGTTTTAAGGAGGTAGC
>Ga0302320_10019218_pt1 | contig 13728 bp, 14 predicted proteins | sample Bog_T0_3_FD_202130 | JGI IMG/M metagenome (GOLD analysis project Ga0302320, IMG submission 202130) | Peat permafrost microbial communities from Stordalen Mire near Abisko, Sweden - Bog_T0_3 | ecosystem: Environmental > Terrestrial > Soil > Wetlands > Peat | place: Sweden: Abisko, Stordalen Mire... | reverse complement strand
CATTCTGCCCTTGGTTTCATACTTGCTCGGCATGAGGGACGCCACAATGCCCACGATAAGCCCCACGACAACGCACGCCAAAAATAAGCGATATCGCTTCTTTACAAGGGCTATAACTACCGGGAAGCCGACGTCGATCCGTTCCGAAAACTGTGCGATGGCTGGTCGTCTTTGGTCGCTTACATTTAGCAGTTCAGGCATTTTCCATCCAAAGGGTATTCGGCCCAGTGCCGGAGTTGTGCGTGGTTGGGACTGCCGGGTCGCGCGGAGCGCACCTTTCTGATTCAAGAGGCTAAGTTCCGCCGGGCTGTGCTTTCGTAGGGCTATTTGACTGTCTGAATGATACCGTATGATAGCATCGCAGAATAGCTCAATTTTCTTTGTCACGGATCAATTCTCGCGGCGATTAGCGCAATCCGTATGCCCCCTCTATCTCCAACGCCCGGTGTTGCTAGTCCAACCCTGAGTCCCGCCCCGGGTGTATCGCCGCGTGCGGTCCTCATAGCACTGGTGCTTTTCGGTGGAGCAAGCCTTCTGGTATTTGCTTTGACCAATTCTCCGCTGGTGCTTGCTCTCTTGTCGTTGATCTTGTGTATCGCACTTGCCGGGTACCTCGGCGCGCAGAACTTGATCGGGGTTTTTCTCGCGCTGGTCCCGCTGCAGTGGCTGGTCATTGCTTATCTGCAATATCAGGGAGTGCCCGGATACAAAATGATTTCGGCGCTAAAGGAATTGTTTCTCGTATTGATGATTCTTTGGTGTCTGTACCGTTCCTCGAGGCTTAGCCTCACCCTGCCCGATCTTCTGCTTGCCACGGCTCTTCTCTTTGTCTCATTCGAGCAGCTTTTCCACACAGACCCCATGGGGCTTCGCGATGATTGGGAGTGGGTGCTTCCCTACATGCTTGGCCGCCTGATCATGCTCAGCCCCAAGATGCAGGCCCTGTGGGCGAAGTGCGCCGTCTGGATGTGCGCTGTGCTGGCCGTGGTTGGCGCATGGGAAGTCTTGTATCTAGGGCCCACCCCGCGGTTACTTCTGGTGAATGCTGCGCAGGGTGACACTAAACTGCCGCCACCTTTTCTCGCAACCGGTTACGCTGGATTCCGCGCCGCCTCCACCATGGTCTCGCCTCTTGCATTTTCGGCACTCTGTGTCGTCGCAATTATTCTGTGGTGGGTCTACATGAAGAATCCGATTCCGGCCATCTTGATAGGAACTGGTCTGGTCCTGACGATTACCCGTTCGGCAATGGTCGCAGCGGCCGTCGGAGTGTGCGTGATCGCAATCAGGCGCAAGGAGCGCTTTCGAATCGCTGTCTTCGGTGTGGTAGCAGTAGTAGGTTTATTGGCTGCCATTCCATCGTTGGATCTCGAACAGTTCGTGAACAGGACTTTTATGGCGGGTGGAGACCTGTCCATTGTCGGACATCAGCTCTCGATTGTGCAGGGGGCTAAACAAATGATGGAAAGGCCGTTGGGTTTGGGTGCCGGGACTGTTGGTCCCCGTGTGCTCGCAGGCAATCCGAGTGCACTGAATATCGAAAACTCCTACCTCAGCATGGCAATCCAATATGGTGTGGTTCCTGCGTTTCTCTTCGCGGGCTTTGTTGCGGCTTGTTTTTTGAGACTTTACAGACTCAGGGAACCCATAGGTTATGCAGCATTTTCCATCCTCATAGGCTTTGGTCTACTCCTAGGTCAGGGTCCGCTTCATCTGGATCTTCCACTCGCCTGCTGGGTATGGGTTCCGGTCGGAATGGGAGTAGCCCGCGCCTCGCAAGTGGAATCAACTGCTACGAACGTCTTAGACGCTTGATCGCTCTTCGGGCCTTGCGCCGGAATTGCTCGCCAAGTGGTGGCAAATACCATGTCGAGCGGATCAGTTCATCGGCTCGTATATCCCGATATATAGCGGGTGGATGGTGCAGCGGGAACGGAAGTTCCGTCGTCGCGATATTCTGCGTTGGCAACGCAACAGAGTAATGTGTCCCCTCAACGCCAATGTTCGTAATCAAGTTGCTCGCTGGATAGATGGCATATGCCTGATGCAGCCACATCGCGAGATGCAATTGGAAATCCCATGCGTCGATTTTGTGGTGCCAGACATCTTCAAAGGCCTTCGTCCAATATTCGACCTCGCGCTTGTCACCTAACAAGTCCCAAAGCAATCCGGCATCACGAATTTCAGGCCACTTCTTAATTGCAAAATCGTAGCGCTTCCAGGAGCGCCGCCAGGTGGCCCATCCCCAGGTGAGGTAATAACGTGAGAATGCATAGCTGTACGGCAGGGTCCGACGTCCCTTCAAGACGTTGATACCACTGATCAGCATCACACGATCGTCGTCGCGATAACGTTCAAGCATGGCCGCCACAAAGCGAAAGAAATCAGGATGCGGAACGCAATCATCCTCGAGGACGATGATCTCTTCATGCTGTTCCAACGCCCATTCAATCGCGGAAGCCGGGCGATGATCGCATCCGAGGTTTGACAGTGAGTAATTCCGCGTCACTTCACACGGCCAGTTCACCATCGACTCAATGAGTCTCCGTGTTTCGTCGCAGAGCGCAATGTCGCCAGGACGGTCTGCCCGAGGCCCATCGGCAGCGACCAGCAAACGGGTCGGACGCGAAGTTTGCAGCGCGCGAAGTACTTCCGCAGTCATCCCGGGGCGATTAAAAATGATTAGCAGAACCGGTATTTCAGAAGGCCTGTCAGCACTCATCGGAATCCAGTCTCACTTTGACCGCGTGAAAAGCACGCTGTTCATCGTCTTGGCTACCATCGAATACCCGTGGTCTGATAGAAGCTTCGCAATCGGGTCGCCGTGTGCCTGATCTATCGTAAGCGTGTTCAGACACTCAACGAATATGAACTCCGGCTTATAACGCTGCCAGTTGTTCGACTGGAGCACTTCGTAGTCATACCCCTCGATATCAATGGTCAGAAGATCGATGGCAACATTCGGCGGTACATACTGATCGAGAAGTTCTGCCAGAGTATGTGTGCGGAGGTGAATTTCTTGCACGATTTGATAGATTCCATTCACCCTGCTCAGCGCCATCTCCTTATTGAAGGTATTCAGCGCGGGCTCGTTGAATGCGTAGAACGTAAGTTCCTTCGCCCCGGCGGAAACTGCCGCCTCCACATTGATATCTCTGGGACGAACGCGATTGAATCTCGACATGCTCCCAGGCGTCGCATCCACATTGAGTCCGCGCCAGCCCCGTAGATAGAGTCGATAGGTGTTTGAGAAGCGCTTGGGGTGGTGCGCGCCTATATCGACATAAAATCCACTATGTCTGTTCTCGATAAAGCGCTCAAGAATGATGTCCTCTCCTTCCTGAGAGAAAGAGTATCGAGCGTGTGTCGCAAACCGGTCCCGCATATCGCGATAAAAGCGAAGAAGCGGCAGAGGAATAAATGGCTTGATCATTGATTTCATAGTATTTCCTTTGGCGCGACTGGTTTCGGTTGCGTGCTTCGCAAGCTAGCCAGTGTAGCCAGTAGTTCAGAGCATCCACTGAGCCGCAGCGCGCGAATCTGCATCACAAAAATGCCACGCGTTTCGCGAAACAACAGGTTGCCCACAAGTGTGCTCAATGCATACGAGACCACGGTTGCAATGGCCGCGCCTTTAGCGCCATAAAGCGGAATCAGGTACAAGTTGATCACAATATTTGAAACAGCCCCCGCCACGGTGCGAACCAGCGACAGCCTCATCATGTTTTCGGAAGTATCCCACGGCAACTGTGCCATGCCCTGGAATACGAAAATTCCCGCCCATATATGTATCGCCAGAACCGGCCCGGCCTGAATAAATGCCGGCCCGAACAGTCGCTGGATAAGCACTCCTGAACTGAGTGCCACCACTGCCCCAATCGTCGCGGATAGAAGAAGCATTAAGGAAAACAATTGCTGTATCCGGGAATAATACAAAACGGGGTCGCTCCGCGAGGCGATAATCACTGGCGAAACGGAACTGACAATCGCCACCGGGATAAAGTACCAGAGTTCCGAAATCCGCGTCGCTGCTGCATAGACTCCAACAGCCGCTGGTCCGGCCATACGCCCGAGCATAACAATATCAATGCGCATGTAGATCATGATCGCCGTGCCGGAGATGACGAGCGGCCAGCTATCGCGCATGAGTCGTCTCGCATAATCAGACGCATATCGCCAGCCCGTAATCCTGACAGGGTGACGCAAGTAGATTGCGCAGAGCAACGCGGCGCCCAGAATGGATTCGACCACATTGCAAATTGCAAAGCCGATTAATGGCGATTTTGTACATACCAGGGCGACTCGCAGTATCGCCGCAGCAGCAAAGGCCAGATTCTTGGCAATCACCGTGTGTTTTGAACTGATCTCCGACTGAAAGAAAAGGTCGAGAATATCAGCATTCTGGAACAGCAGGGTTGTGGATACAACCGCGAGAACCACAGCAGTCGCGCGATCGCCGCGCTGAAACCAGGCTAGGGTCAGGCAAAGTACAGTCGCAAGAAGTGAAGCAGGAAGTCGAAGGAAGAATGCGGTACCTAGAGTCGTTGAAGCATGTTTCCCGTCTCGGACCAAATCGCGCACAACAATGGTGTCAGTTCCCAGGCAGGCGACAGCTCCGAAAAGCGAGACAATAGCGACTCCATAATTAAGAACTCCGAACTGTGCAGGTCCCAGGTAGCGTGCCACGGCCAAGGTGACAAGGACGCCGACTCCCATGCGAAAGATGCGATCACCAAACAGCCAGGCAATGTTGGACGCAATCCGGAACAGCGTGCGCGGGCCAACCGGCGCAGGGGGCGAGGGATTGCTATGATCACTGGCTGAATTGAGAGAAACTGACAATACCCCTCCGGCATATTCGCATGATTGCAGTGCCTGATTCTGTTCCGGAACTACTCCCAAGCAGATATTGTCAGCGCTGAACCTTTGACCGCCGCTCACTCAGACGTTGCTCCATCTCGGCCTCCATCGGCAGTGAAACTGGTTCCCAGGCAAACCACTGGCAGAGATATTTGTCGCTGACCTTCCGCTTGGCTTGAATCAATTTTCGCTTAGCAAATAGGCGCTTCCACTCTCTCAAGACAAACACAAGGCCGGGAAGCGAGGTGCGCTCTTTCAATAGCACGTAGGCTATCACTCCAAGATCGCGCACCGTGGCAGAAATGAAGACTTTCCGATAGATCTTCGGAGTCACGTTGTTAATGCGGAGTAAAAAGCGGTTCTTGGTTGAGTGCATATTTATCAGCGGAGACACGCGATCCCGATTGTTCTCGAAGACGTGGCGCTGGTGGTAAACAACGGCGTATGGCGTGTAGAGGCAGCGCCATCCCGCACTCTGCGCCCGCCATGAGAAATCACTGTCCTCGCGAAACGCAAAAAAGTCTTCGTCCATATATTCGCCGTCAATTGCAACGTCGTCGAGCATAGCGCGGCGAAACAAGGCGGCAGCGCCCGTGTAACCGAAGACGTATTCCGGCCGGCCATACTGACCGCTGTCGGCCTGCTGCGAGCCACGATTGTGGTTCCGCATTTCCGGCGTGGCGTAGCACCCAGTGGAGTCGATCAGCGGCGGCGTCTGCGAACTGCCATCGCGCTCCATTCGCAGAATCTTCGGACAGACAGTGCCGATGCGATTGTCTATCTGCATAGCAATCATCATCTCTTCCAGAAAGGTCGGGTCTGGACGGGTATCCAGGTTCAGGCAGACGATCCAGTGGCCCTGTGCTTCGCGAATCGCCTGGTTCTGTGCGGCGCTGAACCCCGTATTCGTCTCGTTGACGATCAGCCGTATCTCCGGATACTCTCGAAGAATTCCACCCGACCCGTCGCTCGAAGCGTTATCGATGACCACGATTTCGAAATTAGGCCAGCTCTGTTCTCGCAAGGATGCCATGCAGCGTCGAATGTCTTTCGCGCCGTTGTAGCAGACAATCGTGATCGAGATCAGGGGTGCCCTGACCGCATCACTCCCGACGGTTTCATCTCGCCTAAGTTCGTCTGTTGATATTCGGATCTGGTAAAACTCCTCTAGCCAACGTCCCGAGTGGTTCAATTACAGGACTAGGAGAATGGTTGTTCAATACAAGAAGTTTTGTTCTGAGCTCTGATTTTATTACAGCCCCGCATCACTGTCCGAATAAATGTCGGGAATCTAATGTCTATTCCTGATTTCGTTCGCAACTCCGCCCATTCATAATGTAGCCGAGGAAGTTCAATGCTGCAGGAGTTAGACGACTTCGTATTTGCTCATGATCGTTATCTCGCTCTCGACCTCGCGCGCACCGAGTGTGACAATCCCACGGAGCGCGAATTCATGCACATCAAAATTCTCGAGGCCTACCTCGAAGTCCAGTACCGCGCCCGTCACATCGCCGGATTGCAGTACGCTGACGGCAACGACTACGTCGATCAAAACTAAGAGGCCGCGCCAATAAGCGCAGCCTCCATGTTCTTACCATAACTTCGTCGTTCTACTTCTGCGAACCCAGCTTTACCAACTCTTCGTAGCCTTTCTTCTCCAGCCCATGAACCTGCTTGTTATACTCGTCCACCTTTGACGAGTAATTCATCGAGCAGAACTTCGGGCCGCACATCGAACAGAATGAAGCTTCCTTATAGAACTTGTCCGGCAGCGTCTCATCGTGCATCGCCCGAGCCGTCTCCGGATCGAGTGAAAGCTCGAACTGCTTCTCCCAGTCGAAGTTGTAGCGCGCATGGCTCAGCATGTTGTCGCGCTCCTGCACTCCCGGCCTGTGCCTCGCCAGATCCGCCGCATGAGCCGCAATCTTGTACGCGATAATGCCGTCCTTCACATCCTTCTCGTTCGGCAATCCCAGGTGCTCTTTCGGAGTCACATAGCAGAGCATAGCCGCGCCGTACCATCCAATCATCGCCGCGCCAATTGCCGAAGTAATGTGGTCGTATCCCGGAGCGATGTCAGTCACCAGCGGCCCCAGCGTGTAGAACGGAGCGCCATCGCACCACTCCACTTCCTTATCCACCTGCTCCTTGATTTTGTCGATCGGCACGTGTCCCGGACCTTCGATCATCACCTGCACGTCATACTTCCACGCCACGCGCGTCAACTCGCCCAGCGTCTTCAACTCTGCGAACTGTGCTTCATCGCTGGCGTCGGCAATGCAGCCCGGACGCAATCCATCACCCAGCGAGAACGCCACGTCATACTTCGCCATGATCTTGCAGATGTCTTCGAAGCAGTCATACAAGAAGTTCTGCTTGTGATGATGCGCCATCCACTGCGCCAATATCGCGCCTCCACGACTCACGATGCCCGTAATGCGGCTGGCCACCAGAGGCAAGTGTTGCACCAGCAGTCCACAGTGGATGGTCATATAGTCCACACCCTGTGCCGCCTGCTCTTCAATCACTTCCAGCATCAGCGCCGCTGAAAGGTCTTCAATACGCTTCACCCGCGCCACTGCCTCATAAATCGGCACCGTACCCATCGGCACCGGACAATGCCGCAGCAGCGTCTCGCGAATGCCGTGAATATCGCCGCCCGTCGAGAGGTCCATCATCGTGTCCGCGCCGTAGTGTACCGACGTGTGCAGCTTCTTCAACTCTTCCTGTACGTTGCTGGTCACAGACGAGTTGCCGATATTCGCGTTGATCTTGCACAGCGAATCCACACCAATGCACATCGGTTCCAGCTCAGGATGATTGATGTTCGCGGGAAGAATCATCGTGCCTTTGGCAATCTTCTCGCGCACCAGCTCTGGAGTGATCTTCTCGCGCTCGGCCACGAACAGCATCTCTTCCGTGATCAGTCCCTTGCGCGCGAAGTGCATCTGCGTCATGTTGGAGTCGCCTGTGCGGGCCGCTTCTTCTTTGCGCCGCGCAATCCACTCCTGCCGCAGTTTGGGAATCCCCTCGGAGGGGAGTTCGTGTGGAGAAACCGTGTGATTGCCGTTGCCGTTTGACCCGTTGTTTCCGCTCATCCTGCAAACCCCTTTGGACTTCCGTAAGCGCCCATTATACTCGTGCGCCATTCACGTTCGCCCACTCACTCCGTTTCGTTCCGCATCTCTGAGTCCAACTCTCACGCCCAGCATCCAATGTTTCAGGACTCTGCGCTTGACCCTGCGCTTCGCCCGAAGTACCCTGTCTGCAACGGGGAATTAGGGATGGCAGCAATGTGGCTCCGCTTTGGCCTGTGCTGTTCTCTTCTTTGGGTGGAAAATGAATCAGTACCTTAAATTCGGTGTGCCCATCGTGCTCATCGTCTGTGGCCTTTCCTATCTCGCCGTCAGTGGCGTTCAAGAAAGCAAGAGCTATTACGTCACCATCAAGGAAATGGGAGAGATGGGTGACGGCGTGTTCAGTAAGCGCCTTCGCGTAGCGGGAAACGTGCAGCCCGGCTCCATCCATCGTCAGGGCACACACGTCCAGTTCACTTTGGCCGAGCAGGGACGCACCCTCAACGTCGTGTACACCGGGACCGAAGCTCCTCCCGACACATTCAAAGACAACGCCCAGGCCTTAGCTGAAGGCAGCTACGGACGCGATGGTGTCTTCCACGCCAAGCAGCTACAAGCCAAGTGTGCATCCAAGTACGGACCGGCGCAGCCCGGCCAGCAACCAGGTACAGCCAATCCTTCCGACCAGCCAGCCGCGCCGCCTCAAAAAGCGCAGGCCACAGCGCCCTCCTTGGGACAGTAGTGCCAGTGAAAGAAACGCACTACGCTAGAATCAAGGTTGGCCCATTCAAGCCATCCTTTGGCTTGAGTGGGGTAGTTGAACGGATGAAGGGTGGCCCACATCCGCCTTCCTTTGGCGAATGTGGGGAACACAATACGCGCAAAGCTGACGTGCTGTCTCACGCCGTTGACTTTCAATTCGCCAATGAACAAATCGGCAATACTGCAATTTGCCTGGCGAATGCGGGATTCGGCCAATCCCAATGACTGACGCCCCCTCCCAACCCGCCGTCTCCGTCCTCAACGTCGTCCGCCACTTCGGACGCTTCGCCGCCCTGCGCGGCATCACCGCAGACTTCGCACCGGGCAAACTCTACGTCCTTCTCGGTGAAAACGGAGCAGGCAAAAGCACTCTCCTCCGCGTCATCGCCGGACTGCTAGCTCCCTCGCGTGGCACCGTGCAAGTTCTCGGCTCAGCCGACATCCGCTCGGTTGCCACCCGCTTCGGATACATGGGCCACGCCCCGCTGCTCTACGACGAAATGTCAGCCCTTGAGAATCTGGACTACTTCGCCGCGCTCTACGGAATCACCGATCGCGCACGTTGTGAAGCGGCCATCCGCACCGTCGGCCTTGATCCTTCTCTAGAGCGCCGCGTAGGGCAATATTCGCAAGGCATGCGCCAGCGCATCTCGCTCGCCCGCGCCATCGTTCACTCGCCCGAGCTGCTCTTTCTAGACGAGCCTTTCTCCAACGTCGATCTCCGATCCGCCCGGCAAATGACCACTCTGCTGGCAAAGATGCGCGATCAGGGAACCACCATCTTCGTCGTTACACATCAGGCAGCGCTCATGGAGCCCGTTGCCGACGAGTGCATCGTCCTCGACGCAGGCCGCCTCGTCGCCCGCGAGCAGGGAATCCCCGCCCGCCTGCTCTCTCCCTATTCGGTCGAAGAGCGTGATGCGCTCCGCAATGATCGCGACGGTGATCGTGACAAGGTGGAGGCCCCGCGATGACCTCCGCTCCCTCCATCTGGGCTATCACCCGCCGCTCGCTCGTCAAAGACCTGCGCCTTGAGTGGCGCTCCAAAGACGCCATCAACAGCATGTTATTCTTTGCGCTGCTCGTGGTCGTCATCTTCAGCTTCGGCTTTGATCCCACGGCAGAAGAGTCGCGCAAAATTGCCGGAGGCTTGCTCTGGGTTGCCATCCTCTTCGCTACCGTCGTGGCGCTCAATCAAACGTGGACGCGTGAAATTCGCAATCAGGTGATGGATGCCTACCGGCTCTCACCCGCGCCGCCGCAAGCTTTGTTCCTCTCCAAGACCATCGGCAACTTCCTCTTCGTCAGCATCCTTGAAGTGCTCATGGTTCCGCTCTTCGTCGTCTTCTATAACCTTCGCTCCGTCGGACCCGTCTGGCAGCTGCTCGTCGTGGCGCTGCTTGCCACCTGGGCGCTGGTCGTCAACGGAACCTTCTTCGCGGCGCTCTCCATCCGCACTCGCAGCCGCGAAATCATGTTGCCGCTCATCCTCTTTCCCATCTCCATCCCGGCGCTGCTCGCCATGGTGGACGCCACCACCTCCATCCTCACCGGCGACAACTCGCCCTATTTCTGGATGCGCTTGCTTGCGGTGTATGATCTCGTTTTCACCACCGTCAGCCTCATCCTCTTTGAACCGGTGCTGAACGCGGAATGAAAATACTCTTCAGACTTTGCTTGGTATGTACCGCCCTGCTGCTCGGCTATGGCTTCTGTCAGGCCATGTACATCGCTCCAACGGAAGCAACCATGGGCGACGTGCAGCGGATCTTCTATTACCACCTGCCCTCGGCATGGGTGGCCTTCCTCTTGTTCTTCGTGAACTTTCTGGCCTCCATCTGGTATCTCGTCCGCCGTAATATTGGCGCGGACGCCATGGCCTTGGCCTCTGCTGAAGTCGGCGTCTCTTTCTGCACCATCGTACTCATCACCGGACCCATCTGGGCGCGACCCATCTGGGGCATCTGGTGGACATGGGATGCACGGCTCACCAGCACTCTCGTTCTCTGGCTCATCTACGTCAGCTACCTCGTGCTGCGTCACTACGCTTCCGGCGGACAGGTTCCCGTCCTAGCCGCTGCGCTCGGTATATTCGGATTTCTCGATGTTCCCATCGTCTACATGGCCATCCGCTGGTTCCGCACGCAGCACCCGCAACCTGTCATCGGAGGCGGTCAGGGCTCGGGCCTCGATCCCACCATGTGGCACGCCGTGCTGTGGAATCTCGCAGCCTTCGCAATGCTGGCTCTGATGTTCGTCTGGGTGCGCTATCGGCAGGCGCTCGAAGAGCACGCCTTGGAAGAGGCTCACGCTCAGGCATCGCTCGACTATGAAACGGAGGGAGCACAATGAACGCATCCGCCAACAACGGCTATCTCTACGCTGCCTACATTGTCGTCTGGGTCATTCATGGTGTGTACGCCTTCAGCCTCATGAGCCGCTCCCGCCGTATGAAGCGTGAGAGCCGCGAACTGAACGCCGCGCCGCACCATTAAGATTTGTTGCAACAAACGTTTCCACGCAACTTAAATCATCTGAATGGTTTCCTACTACTGTGAATGATTGGATCGTCCCGGCAAAACACCGCAGGGACAAAAGAAAGGAAAGTGTATGAAAAGGTTCGCAGGATTTTTAGGCGTGATGCTGATCTGTTCCGTCGCTGCATTCGCACAGGAGCATGGTCGTGAAGGTGGCGCTCCCGCTGGCGGTCACGAAATGGGCGAGCACCAGGCTGCCCCCCCGGCTGCGCAACATCAGGGCGGCTTTGGAGGAGGCCACATCCCCGCACACGGCCCTCAGCCCATCAAGCGTGCGCCTGTCGCTCCCGCACCCAACGAAGCCCGTCCTTCGCATGTCGATCAGCCCGGCCATCCCGAAGCCCCGCACGTCCATGGCAATGATCGTTGGATCGGCCATGACACTGGGCGCAACGACGCCCACTATCACCTCGACCATCCTTGGGAGCACGGACACTTTCCCGGCGAGATCGGACGTGGACACATCTGGCGTCTCGGCGGCGGCGGACCCAGCCGCTTCTGGTTCGGCGGATTCTACTTTGGCGTAGCGCCCTACGACTTTGACTACTGCAATGCCTGGGACTGGGCCTCCGATGACATCGTCATCTACGACGACCCCGACCACCCGGGCTGGTACCTCGCCTACAACACTCGCCTCGGAACCTACGTTCACGTGCAGTACCTCGGCGCGTAACGCGGGCAGAACCCCATAACGCAAAACCCCGTCCTCATTTCCATTTGGAGAGACGGGGTTTTCTTTTCGCTCTTGCTCTGATTCCTGTCGTTGTCTGAGGTGTCATTCTGCCCGCAGGGAAGAACCCCGGTCCCGCACGAATCTGCCGCGAGGCTCCAAGGTCACCTATCAGGATGTACCACTCGATCACTCTTATTCGCGCCTGATGTTACTACTCTGCTAATTGTGCTGAACCATTGACCAAGTGTTCAACATACTGCTTTCAACGATTATCGATTTCGCCAATGGTGATCGTGGTTTTGCACAATTAAAGGTGCGAAATTCATTAAAGGTGCCGCACCGTCTCTACTGTGACCGCGTAGTCGTCGTTCGCGTGCCCAGCTTCCACTGCCTTCTCGTAGATTTTTTCAATTTCCCGCAGCGCCGGTAGCGTTACCTTTACTTGCTTCGCAGCGTCCTGCATCAAGCGAATGTCTTTCAGCATCAGGCGCAATGGAAAATTTGGAGTCCAGTCCTGCTGCAAAACGAACTTCGCTTTGTAGTCTGTGACGCCGCTCTTGATCATTGAGCTGTCGATCAATTCAATCAGCTTCTCCGGATTCACGCCCAACCTTCCGGTGAGCGCCAGTGCTTCGGCAAAGCCCTCGAAGATTGTAGCGATCATCAGGTTCATTCCGATCTTCGCGCTCTCTCCCGCGCCGGTTTCTCCTACGCGAATTACCTTCTTGCCAAGGGCCATAAACAGCGGGTTCAGCGCAGTCACCGTCTTTTCCGGGCCGCCTACAATGAAGAGCAACTGCGCGTTCTCTGCGCCAATCTTCGACCCTGTAACGGGTGCATCCACAAACTCAGCGCCCTTGCCTCGTACGCGTATTGCAAAGTCCAGCGTTGCCTGGGGAGCAATAGTGCTCGAGTCAATCACCGTCATACCGGGACGGAGCGACTCCTCTGCACCATTCTCGCCGAACAGAACTTCTTCGACGGCCTTGGTGTCGGCAACACACATCCACACCACGTCAGCCCCCTTAGCCGCCTCGGCCGGAGTGGCTGCCGTGCGTGCTCCCTTCACGGTCTTCGGCGAGCGGTTCCACACCGTCACCTCGTGGCCGGCCTTCACCAGATTCGCGGCCATTGGACGTCCCATGATTCCTAGTCCCAAGTATGCAATCTTCACCAGCGTTCCCCCTTCAAACTAAACTTTGATTAAAAGCCAGCCGGGCGTATGTTGCAAGGGCTCACCGCGGGGTACGATAGGGAATCGTGGATGCCGATTGCAGCGTCCAATGGAGTGGGATGCTCAACATAAGTATCAGAAAGAAAGCTGGCCAGCTTGGCAGGCTGGTAAAACACTCAGCCATGGCCCGCCGCACCGGACTCACCAGCCGTCCGGTGCTCGCCGCTCCAGGAAAGATGGGCGTTACGTTCATCGGGCACTCTTCTTTCTTTCTTCAGACCGGCGGCATCAACGTTGTCATCGATCCAATCTTTGCTCCGTGGCTATTTGTGCTGAAGCGGCTGCGCCGTCCAGGGCTGCGCATTTCCGAGCTTCCGCCGCTCGATGCGGTGCTCGTCACGCACGCGCACTTCGACCACCTGCATCGCCCTTCGCTACGTGCGCTGGCTCGTGCCACACGCTTGAAGAGCGGACGCACGCCGCTGCTCATTGTCCCGAATAATTGCAGCGATCTTGTCTTCGATCTCGGCTTCGATAAGGTAGTGGAGCTGAGTTGGTGGCAGGAATTGCAATTCCGCGGGGTGCGCATTACGGCGACTCCTTCCAAGCATTGGGGTGCACGCGTCATTCACGACATGCACCGCG
>Ga0302320_10019216_pt1 | contig 13731 bp, 1 predicted proteins | sample Bog_T0_3_FD_202130 | JGI IMG/M metagenome (GOLD analysis project Ga0302320, IMG submission 202130) | Peat permafrost microbial communities from Stordalen Mire near Abisko, Sweden - Bog_T0_3 | ecosystem: Environmental > Terrestrial > Soil > Wetlands > Peat | place: Sweden: Abisko, Stordalen Mire... | reverse complement strand
CATCGGCCAAGAATTGAGTTAGCTATGACGATAGACGAAAGAGTTGAAGCGCTAACGATGAACCTGGAACTGATGGGCCACCGACTGGCAGACATGGAGAAGCTGATCTCCAAAGACGGTGAGAACATCCGGGGACTCGCGCGAATCGCGGAGATTCACGAACATCGCATTGAACGGCTGAAGGCGCAGTAAGCCCGCGCCAGCCGCCGCCGATGCATACGGACGGGTACAGGTCAGCATTTTTCCGACAAACGGGGAGGATTTTCCGGATTACCGGTGTTGGCCCGTCCATTGTTCGGCAATTCAACATTTTTCTGCAGAAATCGTGTTAGAATCATCCGAAGATCGGCGCTTAGGTCAGGCCGGTTTTGCGCCGATGACGAAGACGGTCCAAGCACTTTTGTCGTTATTGTTTCTGGCCGGCGTTCAGGTCGCCGCTGCGGGATCTACGGTCATTGTTTCCAGTACCGTTTCGACTGCGACGTTGGGGCAACCGGTCACTATCACCACAACAGTCACGCCGACTTCCGCAACTGGAGCGGTCACCTTCTACGACGGGACGACCTTGCTCGGGACGCGACCCGTGTCGAGCGGCACGGCATCGTTTACCACGAATTTGTTGCCTTTCGGGGCTCATTCGCTGAAGAGTTACTACGGAGGCGATGGAAGCAATGCGGCGGCGACGTCCGCCGCAATCGCTCTCACGGTAAACGCTCAACCGGAAGCTGGTTTCCAGTTCCGGACAAGCTACTTTGCGGACGTGTTCCCACTCGCTGTAACCGCAGGCGATTTTAACGGTGATGGCAAGGCAGACCTCTTGGTCGTCGACTCGTCAGCGGGCAACGTCAAGGTATTCCTCGGCAACGGGGATGGGACTTTTCAGGCGGGAGTGACCTACCCGGTTGGTACCAGCCCCTATGGCGTATCGACCGGCGATTTCAATGGCGACGGAAAGACAGATGTTGCGGTGGCTAACAGCACCAGCAACAACGTCAGTATCCTGCTCGGAAAGGGCGACGGCACCTTTTCAGCCGCCGTAAACTACAACGCCGGAAGCGGACCGCGGGCTATAGCAGTGGGCGATTTCAATGGCGATGGTAAGCCAGATCTGGCAGCGGCGAACTTTGGCAGCAATACCGTCAGCGTATTGATCGGAAAGGGCGATGGAACGTTCCTGAGCGCCGCCAGCTACAACGTCGGACAGCAACCGCAATCCCTCGTGGTGGCCGACTTTAACGGCGACGGACGGGCGGATCTGGCCGTTGCGAACAGCGGTGTTCTCGGCGGAGGCGGAAACATCAGTATTTTGCTCGGCGTCGGCAACGGGGCTTTCCAGTCGGCTGTGAATTTCCCGGCGGGAGGGAACCCACTCCACATTGCAACCGCCGACCTCAACGCAGACGGAAACGCCGACGTGATAGCCACGTTTGTGGGAGGAGGCGGGGTGGCCGTGCTGCTCGGCGGGGGAGACGGGACACTCCAGGCAGCTTCCAGTTACGCAGCGACCGGCGGCACTTCCGTCGGTGTAGGAGACTTCAACGGCGATGGTATTCCGGACGTAGCCGCCGGTACCCAGATCCTGCTCGGCACGGGTAAAGGAGCGTTCCAGGCCGGGGTATTTTTCAGCAGTGGCGTGGACACTGGCGGCTACAGCGATGCCGCAGTCGTGGCTGACTTCAATGGCGACGGTCGCCCGGACCTCGCGATTTGCGACGGTATATCGACGAATCTAGAAATCTGGCTTGGCATACAGCCCGGTACCGCGACCGCCCTGGCATCAACGCCAAGCCCGGCCACATACGGTCAGGCGATTCAGTTAACCGCGACCGTAACGGCGGCCGGAAACACATTCGCACCACCTGTGCCTACGGGAAAGGTGACCTTCTACGACGGTGCGACGATCCTTGGCACCACCGCGGTAGCCAGCGGCCGAGCCGTGTTGAGCACTAAGAACCTCCCTCCCGGCACGCACTCGCTCACCGCAGTTTACAGCGGCGACTCCTACTACGCTTCCAGCCGCTCGACGCCGGTACCACAAAGTGTCGGGGCGCTGCCGGAAAACGGATTTACGCCCGTCACCAACTATTCCGTGGGACCCTCGCCCGCAGCCATCGTTGCGGGCGATTTCAACGGAGACGGCAAGATCGATCTGGCCGTGGCTAATTCGAGTCTCATTAACGGAACGGTCGGAAACAGTGTCAGCATTCTGTTGGGCAATGGCGATGGAACATTTCAGGCGGCGGTCAACTATCCGGCCGGCAGCACGCCCTTTTCCCTCGCCACCGGAGACTTTAACGGAGACGGCAAGACTGATCTGGTCGCTGCGGACATCGGCAGCAACAGTATTGCGATCCTTCTCGGAAATGGAGACGGAACATTTCAGCCTCTCGTCAGCTATTCGGCCGGAGTCAAGACGGCCTCAGTTGCCGTGGGAGATTTCAACGGCGACGGCAAAGCCGATATCGTAGCCAGCAACTTCGGAGATAACACGGTCAGCGTCCTGCTGGGCAATGGTGATGGCACGTTCGCCAAGGCGGTGAGCTACGCGGCGGGTACGGGACCCTATTTCGTGGCAATCGGTGATTTCAACAGCGACGGGAAGGCCGACTTGGCTGTGACGGATTCCACTGGTGGTGGTGTTGCCATACTGCCGGGCAATGGAGACGGGACATTTCAGGACGCCGTGATCTATGCCGCCGGTCCCAATCCCGACTACGTCGCCGTGGGGGATTTTAATGGCGACGGTAAGCCCGATCTCGCAGTGGCCAATGGAAACGGTGTGGGTGTGCTGATCGGAAATGGAGACGGAACTTTCCAAACGCAGGTCAATTACGCAGCGGGCATGACTACCGACTTCGTCGCAACCGGGGACTTCAACGGAGACGGCAAACTGGATTTGGCGTTTGTAGCCTCCCCGAACGTGGTCGGCATCATGTTCGGCAAGGGGGACGGAACGTTTCAGGCTGCCGTCGACTATACGGCGGGCGGGGGCGCCGACGGTCCGGCGGTGGTGGGGGATTTCAACGGAGACGGGCGAAGCGACATCGCAGTTGTCAGTAATTTCAGCAATCTGGCGAGCGTGTTTCTGGGCGTTGCGCCGGCAGCCACCACGACGACACTGACGGTATCGGCGAACCCTTCCGCGTATGGGGCGCCTGTTACCCTGACCGCGACGGTTTTGCCCAAAACAGCCAACGGAAATGTTACGTTCTTCGACGGAACCACGATTCTCGGAACCGGAACTCTTGCAGCCGGCCAGGCATCGCTCACGACGAGCCTCCTCGCGTCCAGCGCTCGCTCGCTGACGGGTTTTTATAACGGGAATACCAGCGGACTGCCAAGTAAGTCGTCCGTTGTGAAACAGACCGTGAATCAGTCTCCTCAATCAGGCTTCAACTCTCCCGTTCAGTACTCTGGACTCAATATGCCGGAATCCGTCGCAATCGGAGACTTCAACGGCGACGGGGCGCCGGACCTTGCCATCGCCAACTTCTTCGGAAATAACGTGAGCGTGCTGCAAAACAACGGCCATGGAATTTACGGCTCCGCCGTTAATTTCCCAGCCGGCTACGGCCCCACATCAATCGCAACGGGCGACTTCAACGGGGACGGCAAGACCGATCTCGCGGTTTCAGACTACAACGGCAACACAGTCAGCGTGCTGCTCGGCAACGGAGACTGCACATTTGCGGCCCCTGTGGTCCTAACGGCAGGAAGCGAACCGGGGGCCATTGCCGTGGGCGATTTCAACGGGGACGGCAAAGCGGATCTGGCGGTCGCAACAGTGTCCGGTTTAAGCGTCTACCTGGGAAACGGGGATGGATCATTTCAAGCCGCGCTGTCGTTCCCAAGCGTATCTTCCGCATCAGCCCTGGTTGTGGGCGACTTCAATGGGGATGGCATTGCCGATCTCGCTGTTGCCAATGGAAACCCCACTTACCTCGGCAGTTCAAACTCCGTCAGCGTGATGCTCGGGAAAGGCAACGGGACATTTCAGGCCGCCGCGAGCTATACGGTGGGGTTCATACCGAAGGGCATAGCTGTCGGCGATTTTAACGGCGATGGTATTCCCGATCTGGTTACGGCGAATTCCTTCGACAACACGGTCAGCGTCCTTTTGGGGACGGGCAAGGGCGCCTTCGCGACTGCTGTGACCTACGCGGTGGGCGCTTCGCCCTCGTCGGTCGCTGTGGGAGACTTCGATGGCGATGGTAAACAGGATCTCTTCGTCACCAATGCAAATACGACCAATGCGGCCAACGGCAATACGGTCAGTATACTGCGCGGGTCGGGAACCGGAACTTTTCTTGCGCCGGTGAACATTTCCGCCCCCGGAAACCCTCTGGCGGTTGCTGTAGCGGATGTCAACAATGACGGTCTGGCGGACATGGTGGTGGTTACGACGAATCTGGTCGCCGTATTTCGTGGCTTTGCGCCGCCGGGAGCTACTTCGACAACTGTGTCGCTCGCCACGTCGCCTAATCCCGCGGTCTACGGACAGAACGTAACCCTGACGGGAAAGGTGGCGGCTGCCGCGGCGACGGGAACGCTGACATTTTATGACGGTGTTGCGGTCCTGGGGACTCAAGCGGTGAGCGCAGGATCGGCAACGCTTACGACGGGACTGCTTTCATCCGGCACTCATTCGATTAAAGTCAAGTACAACGGGGACGGAGTTTACGCGGCGGCAGTGTCTTCGACTCTCACACAAACAGTAACTCCGGTACCGACGAACGGGCTCGGTTCGGCGGTTAGTTCTTCGTCGACGGTTCCGTCCGGCGTGATGGTAGCGGGGGACTTTAACGGGGACGGCAAGCTGGACCTCGCAATCGGCAACTCCAGCGGCGTGACCATAGTGCTGGGCAGCGGAGGAGGCAAATTCCTCGCGCCTGTGAGCTACCCGATCGCCGGTGGCGCGACGGCGATCACAACAGGCGATTTCAACGGAGACGGAAAGGCCGACATCGTCGCTATCGGGACCAGCATTGCAGTCCTGGCCGGCAATGGGGATGGAACGTTCCAGTTGCCCATTAACTCTTTGGGGGGAGGAGGGACGAGCGTCTTTGCAGGCGACTTCAACGGCGACGGTTATCAGGACATTGCTGTGGGTGGCCTCCAGATCTTCCTGGGTAACGGGGATGGCACCTTCGGACCGGGCGTAACGTACTCCCCGCCCAATAATGCCCAAGCCGATGCCGTCGCCATGGGCGATTTCAATGGCGACGGAAACGCCGATTTCGCCGTCGCCAACGTCGACATGAACAGCAACGACAATGTCACTGTTTTCCTGGGAAACGGAGATGGCACATTTACCTCCGCTTCGTCGAGCTACGTATTGGGAACGGCGTCTCAGACGACATCCGGCCCGGTTCCGCGTTCACTCGCAGTCGGCGACTTTAACGGCGACGGGTTACCCGATCTGGCGGTCACAACTCAGAACTTCACTACTTCGGGATACCTGAACCAGCTGGTGATCCTGGCGGGCAAGGGTAACGGAACGTTTCAGAGGATCGCCAACTATTCGGTTACCGGTACACCGGGGGCGATGGTTGTGGCGGACCTGAATGGAGATGGAATTCCGGACCTTGCGGTGAGTTGCTCGAACGTGGGTAACTACAGCCCCACTAACAGGCTTTTCATTTACTACGGTTCCCGCAATGGTACGCTTCAAACACCCGTATCGTACGTCATGCCCGACGGAGCATCTGTGGCGTTTGCCGACCTTAACGGCGATGGCAGACCCGACCTCATTTCCACCAACTCGGATACCAGTACGGTTAATGTTTACTTCGGACTCGCGCCCTCGGCGGTATCACTCGTATCGTCCGTAAATCCGCTCGTGCACGGCAAGTCCACTACGCTGACGGCCACGGTATCGCCATCAGGGGCTACCGGTTCTGTTTCCTTCTATACGAACGTAACGCTACTGGGCAGCGGCGCAGTGACGGCAGGAAAAGCAAGTCTGACGACGGTACTGCTGCCCGCCGGAATTCAGTCCCTCCGGGCTGTCTACAGCGGCGATTCGGTCTATTCGTCAGCCGGTTCCGGCGCTGTGGCGCAGAGCGTGACATCCACGCCACAGAACGGTGTCACCACAGTGGGAACTTTCGCAACGGGGGCCGGGCCGCAAGGGATGGCCCAGGGAGACTTCAATGGCGATGGCATACCGGATATCGTTACAGTCAATATCAGCGGGACCACATCCAGCGTTAGTTTGTTACTAGGGAATGGAGACGGAACTTTCCAGTCGCCCGTCAACTATGCCTGTGGCTACGATCCGATAGCCATTGCGGTGGGCGATTTCAACGGCGACGGAAAACTCGACTTTGTCGCGGTGGGTGGCAGCTTCAATGTTTTCCTCGGCAACGGCGACGGGACCTTTAAAGCTACGCTGGGGCAATCTGCCACATACTATTACGCAGTGGCTGTCGCAGACCTAAACCGCGACGGGCGACTCGATCTTGTTGTTACCGCGCCTTCCTACGTAGGGATTCTGCTGGGCAATGGGGACGGAACATTTCAGTCGGCCAACAACACCAGCTACGGGGCTGGATCGTATCCCACATCGATCGTCGTGACGGATCTGAACGGGGACGGTAAACCCGATCTCGTAGTGGGGAACGGGTCGGACGACACGTTTTACGTGTATCTCGGCAATGGCGATGGCACTCTAAGAGTGACCGCGAACTATGCCACTGGTGGCGCGACGCTGGGGATGGCAAGCGGAGATTTCGACGGCGATGGAAACCAGGATCTGGCAGTCGGCATCGACTTCAACAACGTCAGCTATATCAAGGTTTTTCCCGGAACAGGTACCGGCGCGTTCGGTTCCCCGACTACTTACGCCAGCGCCCGATATCCCCAATCCATAGTGTCTGCAGACTTCAACGGTGACGGGTTTTCCGATCTAGTCGCCGGCGACGCATTCGCCGGCAACATTGGAATGTACTACAACAAAGGTGATGGCACTTTTGAAGCGCCGGTGAATTATTCGGCAGGAGCGGCCACTGGTCCGTTGGCCGTCCTGACCGCTGACTTCAATGGTGACGGCCGGGCCGACATCGCTGCACTTGGCTACACCTCAGTTCTAGCTCTATTGGGTATACCGCCAGGGCCAGATCTGACCATCGCGAAGTCGCACACGGGGACATTTTCCATTAACCAAGGAGGTTTTACGTATAGCCTCCTTGTCTCGAATACAGGCAATGCGTCTTCATCCGGTACGGTCACAGTAGCCGATATCTTGCCCACCGGTCTGACTGCGACAGCGGTCTCCGGCAGCGGCTGGACATGCGTAACCGCGACGGCAACCTGCACCCGCGGTGAAGCCCTAGCGGCTGGGGCGAGTTATCCGGCGATCACGCTGACTGTCACCGTGGCAGCGAACGCCCCGGCCAGCCTCACGAACAGCGCCTCGGTTTCCGGCGGCGGGGATGTGAATCTCCTGAACAATGTTGCGTCCGATCCGACGGTAATTTCGCCCGTCGGACAGACCCCTCAGACAATCTCTTTCACGAATCCGGGAAATCAGACCGGACCTGCTCCTGTGACATTGGCGGCAACCGCCAGTTCCGGACTTGGGATCACGTACACATCGAGTACGCCGCTGGTGTGCTCGGTCTCAGGCAGCACTGTCACCGTAATAGCCGTAGGTACATGCACCATTACCGTAAGCCAGGCAGGAAATCCAACCTATGCCGCGGCTGCTTCGGTGACGCAGAGTTTCAAGTTCCTTTCCACCGGTCTCGGCGCTACGGTCGTACTGGGAAGTTCCGCCAGTCCGGCCCGTTTCGGTCAGGCAGTAACGTTCACCGCAACGTTGACTCCAGCGGCAGCGACGGGCCGAGTGACGTTCTACGATGGCAGCATCGTCCTCGGATCGGCGCTCCTCGTTTCAGGCAAAGCCACGTTTACGACCAGTCTTCTGGCATTCGGGCCGCGCCACATTCAGGCCTTCTACCTCGGCGGGCTGTCCTACGCCCCGGTGCGATCTCCTTTGCTGACGCAGGTTGTCAATACCGCAAGTCAGAATGGTTTCCATTCGGCGGTGAGCTACGCCACAGGAAGCCTTCCTTTATCAGTGGCAACAGCGGACTTCAACGGAGACGGGAGGCTGGATGTTGCCGTTGCAAACCGGATGGATAACAGTCTCAGCATCCTGCCGGGCAACGGCGACGGCACATTCAAACCCGGGATTGCTCTAAGCACTTCGCAATCGCCGGATTCTATCGTCGTTGCCGACTTCAACGGGGATGGCATTCCCGATCTTGCATACGCGGCCTACTCCACCACCGCTTCCAGCATGAATGTGCTCATGGGTAACGGCGACGGGACTTTCCAGCCAGCCGTAAGCTATCCATCTAACACATACTCTACATTCCTGGCGGTGGGAGATTTCAACCGTGACGGCTACGCAGACCTAGTCGTATTGAACAACTCCAGTTCCATAGGATTATTCCTTGGAAATGGAGACGGGACGTTCCGGACCGGTGTGGCCTATGGCATCGGCTTCGGCGTGGCCTCCGTCGCGATCGGGGACTTCAACGGTGACGGAAATGCGGATTTCGCGCTTGCCGGCAGCGGCGTTGTCTCCACATTTATGGGTAACGGAGACGGGACATTCAGTTTTCCCGTCACCAATTACACCATTGGGAACATAGTGTCGATGGTGGCGGCCGCCGATCTCAACGGCGACGGAATCCTGGATTTGGCAGTAACCAGCTACGCCGGCAGCAGCACTCCGGGTGTTCTCAGCATCCTCCTGGGGAATGCTAACGGGACTTTTCAAGCGCCGGTGACGTACTCGGTCGGAACGCTCCCGCAGTCTGTTGTGGTTGGAGACTTTAATGGCGATGGCAAAGCGGATCTCGTGGTCGTCAACAACGGAGACAACAATGTCAGCCTCCTGCTGGGCGATGGCACCGGAGCTTTCCATGCGGCAGCTAACTATTCGGTGGGAAACCTTCCTCAGGCAGCCATCGCCGCTGACTTCAATGGCGATGGCGGCACTGATCTGGTGATCGCCAATTCCGGAAGCAATTCCGTCAGTGTTCTTTTAGGAGAAACGCTGCCAGCCCAAGCCATTACGTTCGGGGCGATCGCAAACGTAACCTACGGAGTCGCGCCGTTCACGTTAGCGGCAACAGCGTCTTCCGGTCTCACAGTTACATTTGCCTCCAATACGAGTGGTGTGTGTACGGTTTCCGGCAACACTGTGACGATCATCGCCGCGGGCACATGCTCAATCACCGCGAGCCAGACCGGGAACTCGTCTTTCGGCGCCGCGCCGCTCGTCACAAATACCTTTGTTGTGAATGCGTCACCGCAGACGATTACGTTCACGCAGCCGAGCGATTCCATTTTCGGTGCCTTGCTGGGCCCCGCGCTTGTTGCCTCGGCCAGTTCAGGCCTGTCCGTTACGTTTACATCGAATACCCCTGCCGTTTGCACCGTCTATGCCGGCTATACGATCGCCACTGTGCTGGCGACCGGAAGCTGCTCGATCACAGCCACTCAGGCAGGGAATTCAACCTACCAGGCGGCCACGCCGGTGACACTTTCCTTCAACATCGCGAAGGGGACCCAGAACATCAATTTCCCGCTGCCGTCGGGCTTTGGATCGGGTGCTACGTTTACGACAGCTCCAGTGACGCTGCAAGCATCCACATATACCGGCTTGGCCGTTGTTTATACGTCCAGCACGCCAGGGGTCTGCACTGTTTCCGGAAATCAGTTAACCATGGTTTCGGTGGGAACTTGCACCATAGTCGCGAGTCAGCCGGGCAACTCGAACTATCAGGCAGCAACACCGGTCACGCAGAGCTTCGCGGTGAGCCAAGGCACACAAACCATCACCTTCACCGCGCCTGCGGCCGTAACCCTTCCGGCGGCGGCGTTCACCCTCGCGGCCACAGCGACCTCTGGACTCCCGGTAGCTTTTGCCTCCACAACAGCCACCATCTGCACCGTCACCAACAGCACCACCCTGAATCCATTAAGCGCTGGCACCTGCTCGATTACCGCATCGCAACCCGGCAACGCCAACTATCTCGCGGCAACGCCGGTCACCCAATCCTTCACCATTAACCCCGCCTCTACCGGCGGTGGCGGCAATTCTGGTGGTGGTGGAGGCGGGGGCGGGGGATCCACGGGCGGCGGGGGAGGCAATCCGCTTACCGTTTCTCCTACTTCCGTCACTATCGGCGCGGCGGTTGGCGGTAGTCCCGCGTCTCAGCAGATTACTTTGAGCTACGCAACCTTCACCCAGGGCGCGCCCAGTTACTCCAGTAACTTCAATACCAACCAGGGACGCGGTTGGCTCAGCGTATCGCCGGCTTCCGGCACTATGACTCAGGCCTCTTACGCCGGCTTCCTTTATACCTACACGGCGACGATCACGATTGCCGTCGATCCCACTGGTATCCCCGCCGGCAGCGCCTATACAGGTACCGTCAACTTCAACTCGGCGGGCGGCATCGCTTCGCTCGGCGTCACCATGAATGTGTCGTCGCAACCCGCGAAGTTCAGCGTGGCGCCGCAGTCGCTGGCATTCTCTTATCAAGTCGGCTCGGCGACGACTCCGGGCGCGCAGAGCTTCTCCGTGTTTAGTGTGCCGTCCGGAGCGGCTTTCACCGTCGCGGCGTCGAGCACCGGTAGCTGGCTTAGCGCTACCGCCGCGGTTGCTTCGCCCACGACTCCGGGACCCGTCTCCGTGGCGGTGAATACGAGCGGCCTCGCGGCCGGCACTTACAGCGGCAGCGTCGCTGTAACTTCGGGAAGCTCTACGATCAGTGTTCCGGTGACGTTGAATGTCCTGCCCGTGGTTCCGGCGGCGTTTTCCGTCTCGCCTGGCGTGGAGGCCTTGACGGCTGCCCAGGGCGCGGGCGCGGTATCGGGGCAAATCACCGTGTCGAACGTCGGCGGCGGGACGTTGCAATTCACTTCGCAGGCATCGAGCGCAGGATGGCTGAAGATCACCGGTTCCGGTGGCGGCAGCGCTACGCGGGGATCACCCGCTACGGTTTCGTTTACGGCGAATCCCGGCAGCCTGGCAGCCGGCGTTTATAACGGCAAGATCGTGGTGAGCGACGTGAACTCACCGGCGCAATCGAGCGCGACCGTGGTGCTCACAATTACCGCGACTGGGGCGCAACTCCAGCTATCCGATTCCGGCCTCACTCTCACTGCGGTCACGGGAGGTGGGGTGCCGCAGGCTCAGACTACGGTGGTCTCGAATACGGGCGGTGGCACGCTCAACTGGGCCACCCAGACATCCACCGCTTCCGGCGGCAACTGGCTGACGGTGACACCCGCTTCCGGGTCTGTGGGCGGTGGACAGCCCGGAACGAAGGTTTCGATTTCGGCCAATTCCACGGTGCTGGCGGGGCTGGCGGCGGGCCAATACTACGGCATTGTGAACTTCACTGCTTCCGGCGCGGCGAACAGTCCGCAGAGTGTTTCGGTTGTGCTGAACGTGCTGTCGGCGCAGTCGAATCCCGGGGTCTCGGTTTCGACCGGTGGGCTGGTTCTGATTGGAGCGGCTGGCAGTGCCACGCCGGCGCAACAGAACGTTGGTCTTTACAACGCGACCTCGGCTGCGGTCAGCTACACCACCAGCGTGCTCACGCAGAATGGCGCGTCGTGGCTTTCGGCGACGCCCGCGAGCGGTAATGTCAATGCCGGAGCGAATACGCTTCAGATCGCGGCTAACCTGAGCGCGCTTTCGGCAGGCGTGCAGACGGGCACGGTCAGCCTGGGGTTCGGCGACGGCAGCACGCAGACGATCCAGGTGCTGGCGATTGCGACTGGCAGCGCGGCGGGTGCGGCGTCGGTGAAGGCGCATACGATGTCGACCGCCGTGGCCTGTGCGGGCGGCAAGGCCGGGTATCTGATCCCGATTTTCCAGCAGCCGCTTGGGCAGTCGCAACAGCAGGTTGCCGCCGCGACCATTGTGCGCGCGCAGGTGGTGGACGATTGCGGGAATTCGGTGACGGCGGCGTCGGGCGGGTCGGTGCAGGTAAGCTTCAGCAATGGAGATTCTGGGATCAATCTCAATGACACGGGGTCGGGACTGTGGGAAGCGACGTGGATTCCCGCCAATCCCGGCGGTTCAGTGACGCTTCAGGCGGCGGCTACGGCGAACGGCCTGACGGTGAACTCAGCGCTGAGTTCGCTGAGTACGGTAAGCGTGAGCGTGCTCGCGGCGACAGCAACTTCCGCGCCGCAGGCGACCGGAATCGCCAATGCCGCCAGCGCGGGCCAGGCGATCCCAGGTGTGGTCGCGCCGGGAAGCTACGTTGCGATCTATGGTACGGGGCTTGCGGGAAGCGGGAGTCCGTCGGCCACGTCGCTGCCGCTACCGACTACGCTGAATGGCACGCAACTGCTGCTGGGTGGAGTGCCGATGCCGCTGCTGTATGCTTCGGCTGGTCAGGTGAATGCGCTGGTGCCTGAGGGGATCGCTCCGAATGGGACCTATCCGCTGGTGATTGTGCGCGGGACGGTGCAATCGGTGCCTGTGCCGCTTACGGTCACGGAACTGCAGCCTGGCGCTTATACGGTGGATACGTCGGGTTCGGGCGCGGGGATTGTGACGAATGCGTTGACGGGCCAGTTGATCACGGCTTCGAACCCGGCGCATGCGGGCGATTATCTGGTGGTTTATGCGACTGGATTGGGGGCGCTGGTCGGCCCCAACGGCGAGACAGAACCGGGGGATGGCGCGGTGGCGCCGAGCACGATCATTTACTCGACGACCGCGAAGGTGACCGCAACTCTGGGCGGGGCGAATCTGCCGGTTTTGTTCTCGGGACTTACGCCGACGTTTGCGGGGTTATATCAGGTGAATGTGCAGGTGCCGACGGGAGTGACTGCGGGCAGTGGCGTGCCGATTGTGCTGACGGCGACGGACCCGGTGACCGGAGCGACGGCGACGGGAAATGCGGTTATGGTCAGCGTGCAGTAGCCGGGGCATGGCAAGCTGTCATCGAAAAAAGGGACTGCGACGGATTTGGGGTTAGCACGCGTAGGGGTCAGGTGACGCGTTGCGTCACTGGCCGAGGTTGAGCGAAGCTCGACCCCACCGGCTCGTCTGAGACCCCCTTGCAGGATCATGCAGATATGGGTGGTGGCCAATGGGGTTGGATACAGTCGCGCCGACGGATAATCCCCGGGCGTTTCCGTACCGCTCCCTTACGGTCGCGGCTCTGTAACGGTTGCGTGGCTCCCTTCCATCTGCCGCCAGGCAGAGGCTGCCGCTGAAGCCGGTACCACCTGCCCCACAGCTGAGGCCGACCTGATTGTGCGGTGGCGTCAGTACAGAACCGACTGGAAGAAGCTTTTCATGGCGGCGGCGTAGTAGACGCCGTATTTTGCGAAGGTCGCCTTTGTCCTTTCCTCGGGTTTCCAGTCGAAGAACGCGTGACTGGCGCCGCCCACCTGAACGTACTCCACACGCTGGCCCGCCTTGACGAGGGCATCGGTAAACTCCTTGACCGCAGCGTCGCTGATCAGCGGGTCTTTTGTGCCGCGCGTCAGGAACTGCGGGACGGACCGCTCGGTAGCGGCGGGAATGTGGAGAATCGGCGCAATGGCATCCACCCATGACTGGTCGGCGGCCGGGTCGTCCGAGTAGGAATGGAGCTGGGCGGGGCTGAAGACGCCGTAACTGGGAGCGGCGCCTTTGATGGCTTTCATCATCTCGGCGCGCACCTGCTCGGCCGTCTTGCCCTT
>Ga0302320_10019214_pt1 | contig 13731 bp, 11 predicted proteins | sample Bog_T0_3_FD_202130 | JGI IMG/M metagenome (GOLD analysis project Ga0302320, IMG submission 202130) | Peat permafrost microbial communities from Stordalen Mire near Abisko, Sweden - Bog_T0_3 | ecosystem: Environmental > Terrestrial > Soil > Wetlands > Peat | place: Sweden: Abisko, Stordalen Mire... | reverse complement strand
CTTCCCCAATTCCGGCACAGTGGTGGTGGACGGCACGCCGACCCAGGTGGAGAGCGACGGCGGCACGTCCATCACCCTCACCAAGGGCCCCCACACTGTCACCATCCAGGGGCATCCCGGCAGCGCCAAGCAGGTGGACCTCCAGGCGGACACTCCGCTCCGGTTCAAGCTTTGACCGGCGCCCCGGACAAGGCTGACAGCGTCCCTCCGGCGCAGCCTCCAGCCGGCCCGGCCGATCTGGCCCCCCGGGGCCCCTGGTCCTTCATGGCTTCGGCCTGTGCCGGGGGCTGCTCCCGCTGGGGCCTGCAGCTCACGGCCGCCTGGGTGGCTTTTTCGCTGCTTTCCAACGTCCTCTGGGCGCTGCACCTGAGCCGCCTGACCGGGTGGAGCTCCCTGCCCAACTACTGGGGCGAGCTGCTCACGGCCCGTGACCTGATGGAACTGCTGGAGAACGGCGGGCTGAGGGCCCACTGGACCGGGCCCTGGGTGCCGCTGGCGGCCGGGCTGGCCATGTGCTGGGTCCTCTGGTCCGGCTGGCGTCTGCAGGCGGCCGCGGCTGGCCTGCCGGCGCGGTTCGGCCCCTGGGTCTGGGGGCTGGCCGACGCCCTGGCCATCGGGGCGGCGCCGCTGGCGGCGCTGGCCGGACTGCTGCTGCTGGCCCTGGGCGGGCTCGCCGGCACCGGGATCCAGGGGTTCGGCTGGTGCCAGTGGGTGGGGGGCAGCCTGGTCCGGCTCGCGTTCTGGTCGGCCCTGTTCCTCCAGTGGTGGCTCTGCCGCCTGGGCCGGGCCGGCGCCCCTCCGGGCCCGCGACTGGGTTCCTGGCGTGCCCTGTTCCGGCACCTGGGCGTGAGCTTCCGCCGGTTCTGGCTGCACCCGCTCCAGTGGCTGTCCCTGGTCCTGGGCGGTGTGGCGCTGCGGACGGGCCTCACCCTGCTGGCGCTGGCGCTGGCTTGGCGGTTGGGGGGCGGCACCATCCCCAAGGTCTGCGGCCTCCTGGCCATGGAACTGGCGGTGGTGGCCGTAGATGCCTGGCTGCTGGGGTGGTTCCTGCGCCTGGCCGCCCTGTTCCTGCGGCACGACGCCGCGGTCCGCGCGCTCATCGACCAGCTGCGGGCCCAAGCCGCCACGGCGGAAGCCCCATGATCCGGCCCCTCATCATGGCCTGCCTCTGCGCGGCGGCCGCCTGCGCCCAGGAGACTCCCCATCCCAACCGGGACGCCTGGATGTCCATCTTCTCCGAGCCCCTGTCGGAGGGGGTCAACCAGCTGGGCCTGGAGGTCACCAACCAGTGGCTGCCCCCGTACCGGGAGGATAGCCCGGACGGCCGGAGCCACGCGGTCCTCATGGGGGAGGACTGGGAGCTGATCTCGGACCTGGCCTGCGGGCTGGGGCCCGGGCGGCTCAACCTGCGCACCCGGCTCGACCACCGGTCCGGGGGGGTGACCGACCGCATCATCATGAACTGGCACGAAATCCTTGGGGTCGGCCAGGCGGGCCGCAACACGGTGCCCACCTTCCAGGACAAGTGGGTGCTGGAGCGGAACGGGGTGGTGGTGTTCGACAACGACCGTCCCCGGACGATCATCCAGGGTCTGGACCTCTCCTACGCGGTTCCGTTCGGGGACGGCGCCAAGGGCGGGCGCTGGGGCGGCAGCGTGCAGCTCCCCACCGGCGGCGAACCGATCATGCAGAGCAGCGGCGGCACCAACTTCATGGCGGGCGGCGCGCTGTGGCGCACCTTCAGCCTCGGCCGGGTGTGGGTGCAGGCGGAGGACATCTACATCGAGCTGCCCAAGGGCAGCCCGCTGCGCGCCGTGATCGACCGCGGCCAGTTCTGGCGGGCCTGGGCCGGCATCGTGGTGGGTCGGTACAACGGCTTCGGGCTGGACCTCTCGGTGTCCTACAACGAGACCCCCTACTTCACCAAGCTGGTGCGGCTGGACAAGTACGGCCTGCAGCAGACCTGGATCGTGACCCACATCCGGTGCCCGCACTGGCGCTTCGGCTTCACCGAGAAGGCCGGCACCTTCGCCACCCCGGAGATCACAGGCTTCACCACGTACAGGTTCTGAGTGAGGGAGGGATCCGCCATGCCGCACACCATCCTGGAGTATTCCGACAACATCCTGGATCCGGCCGACTTCGGCCCCCTGTGGGCGAAGCTCCACCCGGTGCTGGTGGCCACCGCCCATTGCCGGCTGCAGGACATCAAGAGCCGGGCCTACCGCTGCGAGGCCTTCCGCATGGCCGACGGCGACCCGGGCTACGCCTTCGCCCACCTCACCATCCGGCTGCTGGAGGGCCGGAACCCCGAAGCCCTGGCCGCCATCGGCCAGGCAGCCCTGGAGGTGCTGAAGGCGCACTTCGGCGCCACCCTGACCGGGCGGCAGTGCGACCTCACCGTGGAACTTGTCGATATGCGCAAGGCCGCCTACTTCAAGGCCACCAGCTGCCGCACCTGACCATGCAGTACGCCTTTCCGGTGTTCGAGAACCTCTGCCCGTCCTGGGAGCGGGTCACCCACCTGGCCACCCGCCAGGTCTACCCCAAGGGCTCCCTGATCCTGGACATGGAGGCCCCGGCCACCGGCATCTACTTCATCAAGGAAGGCCAGGTGGACACCGCCCTGTACACCCTGCACGGCCCGGAGAAGGTGCTCTACTGCGTGGGCCGGGGCTGCGTGTTCGGCGAAGCCTCCTGCTTTTCCACCGGGTTCACCGGCGAAGCCAGCGTCTGGGCCCGGACCGCCTGCACCCTCTACTTCTTCCGCAAGGACACCGTGGAGGGCATCATCGCCCGGGAGCACCCGCACCTGCTCATCGAACTCACCGGCATGCTCGGGTACATCGTGCGCATGTACGGGATCTGGCTCCAGGACAGCCTCAGCCAGGACTACTTCGTGCGGGTCTGCCGGATCCTGGTCTACTTCGTGCGCTGGAAGCAGGGGCAGGGGGTCCAGAACGCCAGCGCCGTGCTGATCCGCTCGGACGTGACCCAGAACGACATCGCCAAGCTGCTGGGCATCCACCGGGTGACCGTCACCAAGGCGGTCCGGCGGCTCAAGGAGCTGGGCATCATCCGCCACTTCACCAAGAGCGAGCTGGACATCACGGACTACCAGGGGCTGTGCCGGCTGGGCGGGCACGGGGGCTGACCGGGAACCTCCCGGGCAGGCGGCGGCTTCCGGGTCTTTGCCGCCCTTACGGACGTCTTCCTGGAAGCCAGTTCAGTCTGGCGCAAGTTCCTCGATCCGGCTCCAGGGAACAACCCTGACGCTCTTGCGCTGCTGCGGCTGGTCCCCGCCGTACACCAGGGCGCAGCTCAGGGTGGTTCCGGCCTGGGTGGGCTCGAGCCGTTCCTTGGCTTCGAGGAGGGGAGCCAGGAAGCTTTCATTCATTGTCCGGCCCGACTTCGCCTCGGCCAGCAGAAGGCTCAGGCCGTCCTGTACCATCAGGTCCACCTCCAGCCCCGCGACCTCCCGATAGTGGTGCGCGCTGGGCTGGGAGATTCCCGCGTCCGCGCCGAGGCGGGCGAGGTTGAGTTCCTGGGCGGTCGAGCCCGCGCACAAGCGGAGGAAGCCGGTGAACGGTTCCAGATCGCCGATGTTCAAGACCATACGGACATCCCGCTGGAATCTTTTTTTAGAGATATGTAGCTCCCGCTACATTTCCGTGGGCGCTGCGGGCGAAGAATCGTTCATCACCTGGAGCTTTCCATGAGCAATCCCATCAGCCAGTTGTGCCATGCTCCCGACGGTCAGGCGGAGGTGGTGCAGGGCAACATCGCCTTCGCGGTCGGCTGCGTGCGCAGCGGCATCCACAGCGCCGACGGCTACCCCGGCACGCCCAGTTCCGAGGTCATCGACGACGGTCTGGCCCAGGTCCAGGACCTGATCAACGTGGGCTGGTCGGTGAACGAGGCCACCGCCGCCGCGGTGGGCCACGGGCACACCCTGGCCGGGCGGGACTGCGTGGTCACCATGAAGATCCCCGGCCTGTTCCAGGCGGGCGACGTGTTCACCAGCGGGGCCGGCTTCACCGAGCCGCGGGGCGCGCTGATCTACTACATCGCCAGCGATTTCACCCCCAGCTCCACCCAGCACCTGGTGGACCCGCGCTACCTGTTCAAGAGCTGCTTCGTGCCGGTGTTCGAACCGCGCGACCACCAGGAGCTGCACGATGCCCCGGCCATCGCCGCGGACCTGGCCCGGGCCTTCAAGACCCAGGTGGTGGTCATGCCCAGCGGCGCGCTCTGCCACAGCGAAGGGCTGGTGCGCCTGACGCCCGCCGGCCGGCGGGAGCCGGTGCCGATGCCGGCCAGCCTGCGCTCGTTCAACGTGCTGCCCAGCCTGGCGCGCAAGGCCTACGAAACCATCATGGACGAGCGCATGCCGGCGCTGGCGGCCATGGTGGAACAGAGCCCGCTGAACCGCTGGCGCAAGGGCACCGGCAAGCTGGGCGTGGTCACCTACGGGGTCTGCGGCCTGTACCTGCGCGACGTGATGGCCGCCCACGGCCTGGACCTGGACGTGCTGTCCCTGGCCTTCTCCAATCCCCTGCCCATGGGCCTGATCACCGACTTCTGCCGCTCCATCCAGGGCGAGGTGCTGGTCATCGAGGACGGCTACCGCTACCTGCAGGAAGCCATGGAACAGGCGGGGCTGAAGGTGCGCGGCAAGGCGCCCTACAGCAAGCTGACCGAATGGGATCCGGCCCTGGTGGCCGGGCTGCTGGGCATGGAAGTGCCGGCCACCGCCTGCGCGGTGCCGGCCCTGAGCCGTCCGCCCCTCATCTGCCCGGGCTGCCCGTACCGCCTGTTCGCCCACGAAGTGGCCGGCCTGAAACAGAAAGGCCACCTGGACGCGGCCTTCGGCGACATCGGCTGCAACGCACTGCTCTATTTCATGAACGCCATGGACACCGCCCTGGCCATGGGCGCCAGCGAGAGCGAGCGCATGGGCTACGTGCTGTCCCGCCCGGAACAGGCGAGCCGCTGCCTGAGCATCATCGGCGACAGCACCGAATGCCACAGCGGCATGGACGCCACCCGTAACGCCGTCTACCGCAACGTGCCCGGGGTGAAGGTCATCCTGGACAACGAGTGGACCGCCATGACCGGCGGCCAGCCCTCGCCCACCTCCCCGGCGAACCTGGCCGACCAGCCCAACCGCTTCGACCTGCCCGCCGCCCTGGCCGCCCACGGAGCCAAGGTGCAGGTGATCGGCGCCTACGACCGCAAGGCCATCCGCGCCACCCTCAAGACCGCCCTGGCCGAAGCGGGGCAGGGGACCTACACCACCATCGTGGTGCGCGACGGCGCCTGCCTGAAGAAGAGCAAGCCCAGCCGGCAGCGGGTCCAGGCGGATCCCGAGACCTGCAAGAAGTGCAACCTCTGTCTGATCTGCCCCGGCCTGAGCCTGGGCCCGGACCAGGTCCCGGTGGTGAACACGCTCTGCTCCGGCTGTGGCGGACACCAGCCGGCCTGCTCCCAGATGTGCCCCACCGGCGTGCTGAAACCCATCAGCCTGGCGGCTCCCGCCAAGGGCGGGGCGTTTCCGCCGCCGCCCGCCGAACTTCCGCAACCGTCCCCCGCCGCGCGCCCGGCCCGCCTGTCCCTGGCCATCCGCGGGGTGGGCGGCCAGGGCAACCTGTTCTTCGGCCGGGTCCTGACCCAGCTGGCCCAGCTCGCCGGCTACGGCGAAAGCAACATCGTCAAGGGCGACACCCACGGCATGGCCCAGATGGGCGGGCCGGTGATCAGCACCTTCGGCTGCGGCGACGTGGTCAGCCCGGTGCAGCTGCCGGGCACCGTGGACTGCCTCATCGTCATGGAGAAGAGCGAAGTGCTGCGGCCGGAATTCCTGGACCTGCTGAAGCCCGGCGGCACGGTGCTCATGGCCGCCACGCGGATCCTGCCCGAGGGCCTGGCGGCGGAGAGCTACCCCAGCGACGCCACCCTGCGCGAAGTGCTGGCCCCGTATCGGCTGGTGGAGGTGGATCCGCTCCAGCGGGCCGTGGAGCTGGGCGACCCCACCGGCCGCATCGCCAACGTGATCCTCATGGGGATGCTGAGCCGGCTGAGCCCCTTCGACCAGTTCCCCACGGAACTGTGGTGGCGGGCCCTGCAGAAGGTCAACCCCAGTCCCCAGGTGTGGGCCGCCAACTTCGCCGCCTTCAACGCCGGGAGGGCCTAGCCATGCGGAAGATCCTGGCCCTGAACCCCGGAGCGACCTCCACCAAGATCGCCGTCTTCGACGGTGCGGACGTGGTCCTGAAGACCACGGTGGAGCACCAGGGCGCCTCCCTGGACGGCTTCCAGCGCGTCATCGACCAGTTCCAGTACCGCCTGGACCTGATCCTGGAGGCCCTGGCCGCGGCGAAGCTGGACCTGGGCAGCCTGTCCGCCGTGGTCGCCCGGGGCGGGCTGCTCAAGCCCATGGAGGGCGGCACCTACGCGGTCAACGCGCCCATGCTCGCCGACCTGGAGCACGCCCGGGAGCATGCCTCCAACCTCGGCGCCATCCTGGCGGACCGGCTGGCCGGAAGCCTGGGGATCCCCGCCTTCATCGTCGACCCGGTCTCCGTGGACGAGATGGAGCCGGAGGCGCGCATTTCGGGGCTGCCGGAACTGCCCCGGCTGAGCTTCTCCCACGCCCTCAACAGCAAAGCGGTGGCGCGCCGGGTGGCCGCCCAGCTGGGCCGCAGCTACTTCGATTGCAACTTCGTGGTGGCCCACCTGGGCACGGGGATCTCCGTCACCGCCCACCGCAAGGGGCGGATGGTGGACGTCAACGGCGCCGAGGAGGAGGGCCCGTTCTCCCCAGCCCGCTCCGCCGGCCTGCCTTCCCTGTCGCTGGTGAAGCTGGTGTACTCCGGGCGCTACACGGAGAAGGAGATGCTGGGCCGGATGGTGGGCAACGGCGGGCTCTACGCCCACCTGGGCACCCGGGACGTGCGCGAGGCCGAGCGCCGGGCCGCCGCGGGCGACGCCCAGGCCGCCCTGGTGCTCAAGGCCATGGCCTACAAGGTCGCCAAGGAGATCGGCGCCATGGCGGCGGTGCTGGCCGGCCAGGTGGACCGCGTCATCATCACCGGCGGCATCGCCTACTCGGAAAAGCTGGTGGCGGAGGTGTCGTCCCGCGTTGGCTTCATCGCCCCGATCCTGGTGCTGCCCGGGGAGGAGGAGCTGGAGGCCCTGGCGGAGGGCGCGCTCCGGGTGCTGGACGGCGAAGAGCCCGCCAAGATCTACTAATGAACGCAGGAGCGACCATGTTCAGGAATTACCAGGAACTGCGGACGGCGGCCAAGGGCCGCGGGCCCGTGCGGGTGGCGGTGGCCGCGGCCCAGGACCGGGAGGTCATGGAGGCGGTCCAGGCCGGCATCCGCACCGGGCTGATCGAGGCCACCCTGGTGGGGGACCAGTCCATCATCGGTCCCTGGGCCGAGGAACTGGAGATCGCGGGCCAGGTGCGCATCGTCCATGAAACCGACCTGGCCCGGGCATCCCTGCTGGCCGTAGGGATGGTGCACGATGGCGAGGCCCAGGTGCTCATGAAGGGTCTGGTCAACAGCGCCGTGTTCCTCAAGGCGGCCCTGGACCCCGAGCGCGGCCTGCGCGCCGGGCGGCTCCTGTGCCACCTGGCGGCCCTGGAGACCCCGGGGCGGAGGAAGCTGGAGTTCCTCACCGACGGCGGCATGAACATCGCGCCGGGCCTCGCGGAGAAGCGCCAGATCCTGGCCAGCGCCGTGGAGGCCCTGGCGCGCATGGGCATCGCCACGCCCAAGGTGGCGGTGCTGTGCGCCAACGAGCAGGTCAGCCCCAAGATGCCGGCGACGGTGGACGCCCAGGGCCTGGTGCAGCTCTGGCGGTCGGGGGCCTTCCCGGACTGCGTGGTGGAGGGCCCCATCGCCCTGGACGTGGCGGTGAGCCCGGAAGCGGCGCGGCACAAGGGCATCACCAGCCAGGTGTCCGGGGACGTGGACCTCTTCCTGGTGCCGAACATCGAAGCCGGCAACATGATGGCCAAGGCCATGGTCCACTACGCCGGCACCAAGTTCGCCGGCGTGGTCCTGGGCGCCAGCCATCCCGTGGTCATGGTCTCCCGCTCGGACCCGGCCGAAGCCAAGCTCAACGCCCTGGCCATGGCGGCCCTGCTGGCACGGTGAGCCGCCGTTCCGGTAGTCTGGACGGGTGACGAACCTCGAACCTTTCTCCATCGGCCCCATCGCCATCCAGCCCCCGCTGGTCATGGCGCCCCTGCACGAGATCACCGACCAGCCCTTCCGCCGGATGATCCGGCAGGTGGGCGGGGTGGGGCTCACGGTGTCCGAGATGATCTCCAGCGAGGCCCTGATCCGGCACGCGCGCAAGGCCCAGGCGATGATGGCCGGGGAAGGGGAGCGCCCCTTCTCCATGCAGCTCTCCGGCTCCATCCCCGAGCACCTGGCCGAGGCCGCGCGCATGGTCGAGGCGGCCGGGGCCGACCTGGTGGACCTGAACATGGGCTGCCCCGCCAGCAACGTCACCAGCGGCGGCGCCGGCTCGGCCCTGCTCAAGGACATCCGGCTGGCGGAGACCTGCGTCAAGGCCATGGTCCGGGCCGTGGGCGTCCCGGTGACGGTGAAGATGCGCGCTGGCTGGGACAACAGCCAGAAGGAACGGGCCGACTACCTGGACTTCCTGCGCATGTTCGAGGCGGCGGGGATCCAGGCCCTGGCCATCCACCCGCGCACCCGGGCCCAGCAGTACACCGGCAGCGCCGACTGGGCGCTCATCGCCCGGGCCGTGGACGCCGGGGTGGCCTTCCCCATCATCGGCAACGGCGACGTCAACACCCCCGACGACGCCCGGCGCATGTTCCGGGAGACCGGCTGCGCCGGGGTGATGATCGGCCGGGCGGCGCTGACCAACCCGTGGATCTTCCGGCAGATCCTGGATCCGGGGTTGGAGGTCACCGAGCGGCAGCGGATCGAGCTGTGCATGAGTTTCTTCCGCATGCTGCAGGAGCTGCTGGAGCCCAGGGAGGCGCTGCACAAGATGAAGAAGATCGGCGCGTGGTTCACCAAGGGCATCCCGAACGGATCGGGGTTCCGCCAGAACTTGCACGCCTGCGAAGATCCGGAGCTGCTCTTCGCGATGCTGGAGCGGCTGAAGGAACCCGGGGTCTAGTGCGATGATTTTGAGATTCAGATAAAATAACCCATTTCAGAAAAACAGATCTCAAATCGAAAATACCCTTTTGTAAATTAAGTTTTTGCATTTTCGTGATTTAAATCACGAGAAATGTGGGCCACGGCTGTCCCTTTCAGTTACACTTTTTTCATGGCATTCGTGACAAACCATAACATTGTGAAATATTTCACGGTCAAAACAACATGCAGACCATCTCGGAAAAAGTCGTAGGACGGCTCTCCCGCTATCGCACCCTGCTCACCGAGCAGAAGGACGGGGAGCGCACCCACCTCTTTTCCCACGAAATAGCAGCGGCCATGCGGCTTTCGGACTCCCAGGTGCGCCGGGACCTCATGACCATCGGCACCCGCGGGCTGCCCAGCCGGGGCTACGAAATCCAGGGACTGCTGCTGGACCTGGACCAGGCCCTGAACCAGACCCGGGTCCACGGAGTGGCCGTGGTGGGGGCGGGCAACATGGGCCGGGCGCTCATCGCCAACCTGGAATCCACCCGCACCAACCTGCGCATCAAGTGCGCCTTCGACGCCGACAAGAGCAAATGCAACCGGGTCTACTCCGGCGTCAAGTGCCATCCCATGGATGCCCTGGAAACGGTGGTGGCCCAGGAGGGCATCACCCTGGCCATCCTCTGCGTGCCCGCCGCCTCGGCCCAGGCCCTGGCGGAACGCCTGGTCCACGCCGGGGTCAAGGGCGTGCTCAATTTCTCCTCCCAAGCTCTGCGGCTGCCCAGGACCATCGCCCTGGAAGAAATAGATATCGGCAATTATCTGGCGAAGCTCGCCTACTTCACCATTCATCCCTCAAAGGAGCGTCGGAATGGCCGTCATGAAGACCGTTGAAACCATCCTATTGGGTCACCCCGATGCCGGGCGCGACCACCTCATCCCGATCCTGCAGGAAGTGCAGGCGGTGGAGGGCTATCTGTCCAAGGAATCCATCACCCAGGTCGGCCTGCAGCTCCACCTGCCCGCCAGCAAGATCTTCGGGGTGGCCACCTTCTACAACATGTTCAGGTTCCAGCCCAAGGGCAAGTACCACGTGATGGTCTGCCGGGGCACGGCCTGCCACGTCAAGGGCAGCAAGCGGGTCCTGGACATGGTCACCAAGACCCTGAAGCTGCAGCCCGGCGAAACCAGCCGGGACGGCCTGTTCAGCCTGGAAGTGGTGGCCTGCATGGGCGCCTGCGGCCTGGCTCCGGTGGTGAACATCAACGGCCAGTTCCACGCCAAGGTCACCCCCATGAAACTGCAAAGGATCCTCGACGAATGCCGCGACGAATGCCGTGTTGCGTGCCGCAACCAGGAGCTCACCCATGTCGAGCAATAATCCCCTCTCCAACTCCTGCTGGGAAGTGCCCGGCAAGCCGAGCCCCGAACTGCTGGCCGCGCTCAAGACCGGCCCCTTCGCCGGCAAGTCCGGCGCTGAGCTGGACGCGCTCCTGGCCGGCCTGCGCCGGGACCAGGTGTCCCGCCCGGTGATCTTCGTGGGCGCCGGCACCTGCGGCCTGGGCGCCGGGGCCGCCAAGACCCTGGCCAAGGTCAAGGCCATCTGCGAAGCCAAGAAGCTGGACGCGGACATCCGCGAAGTGGGCTGCATCGGCCTGTGCTCCGAAGAGCCCATCATGGACGTGCAGCTGCCCGGCCGCACCCGGGTGTCCTTCGGCAACGTCACCGAGGACAAGGTGGAAGCCCTGCTGGACACCATCTTCCAGGGCGGCCTGGTGAAGGAGCAGGTCCTGGGCCAGTTCTTCGCCGAAGGCCAGGAACCCTGGCAGGGCGTCAAGGACCTGGCCGCGCATCCGTTCCTGGCCATCCAGAAGCGCTGGGTGCTGGCCAACTCCGGCCTGATCGACTTCACCTCCATCGACGAGTACATCGCCCGGGGCGGCTACTCCGCCGTGCAGCGGGCCATCACCACCATGACCCGCCAGGAAGTGGTGGACGAGATCCTCAAGAGCGGGCTGCGGGGCAGGGGCGGCGGCGGCTTCCCCACCGGCAAGAAGTGGCAGATGGCGCTCTCCGCCGCCGGCGCGCAGAAGTACATGGTCTGCAACGCCGACGAAGGCGATCCGGGCGCGTTCATGGACCGCGCCGTGTGCGAGAGCGACCCGCACCGGATGCTGGAAGGCATGATCACCGGCTGCTATGCCATCGGCGCCACCAAGGCCTACATCTACATCCGCGCCGAGTACCCCCTGGCCATCCAGAACCTGAAGATCGCCATGAAACAGGCCAAGGAATACGGCCTGCTGGGCGAGAACATCCTGGGCAGCGGCTTCAACCTCGACATCGTCATCAAGATGGGCGCCGGAGCCTTTGTCTGCGGCGAAGAGACCGCCCTCATGCAGTCCATCGAAGGCAAGCGCGGCATGCCCAGGCCGAGGCCGCCCTATCCCATCCAGTCCGGCCTGTTCGGCATGCCCACGGTCATCAACAACGTGGAGACCTTCGCCAACATCGCCGCCATCATGCAGATGGGTTCGGCCAAGTTCGCGGCGGTCGGCACCCCGGGCAGCAAGGGCACCAAGGTGTTCGCGTTGTCGGGCATGGTGCGCCGCACCGGTCTGGTGGAAGTGCCCATGGGCACCCCCATCCGCGACGTGGTGTTCGCCGTGGGCGGCGGCATCCCCAACGGCAAGAAGTGCAAGGCGGTGCAGATCGGCGGGCCTTCCGGCGGCTGCATCCCCGAGCCGGCCATGGACCTGGTGTGCGACTACGAGGCCCTGAAGTCCTTCGGCGCCATCATGGGTTCCGGCGGTCTGGTGGTCCTGGACGAGAACACCTGCATGGTGGACCTGGCCAAGTTCTTCATGGAGTTCATCCAGTCCGAGAGCTGCGGCAAGTGCATCCCCTGCCGGGAAGGCACGCGGCAGATGCTGCAGATCCTCCAGTCCATCACCCACAACCGCCGCGGCGAGGAGGGCATGGATGCCCTGCTGCGGGTGCGCGGGGTCATGGTGCTCAAGGAACTGGGCGAGGCCATCAAGAACAGCAGCCTGTGCGGCCTGGGCCAGACCGCGCCGAACCCGGTGCTGTCCACCCTCAAGTGGTTCCGGGACGAGTACGAAGCCCACATCTACGAACGCCGCTGCCCGGCCGGAACCTGCCGGGAGCTGGTGGGCGCGCCCTGCCAATCCGGCTGCCCGGTGGGCACTGAGGTCTGGAAGTACGTGGCCCACATTTCCCTGGGCGAATACGACGAGGCCTACCAGGCCATCCGCGGGGCCAACCCGTTCCCGTCCGTGTGCGCCCGGGTCTGCAACCATCCCTGTGAAGCCTCGTGCCGCTGCGGCACCACCGGCGGTGATCCCATCGCCATCCGCAACCTCAAGCGGTTCGTGGTGGACCGGGTGGATCCGTCCACCTTCAAGCCCACGGTGCGGCCGGCCAAGTCCGACGCGCCGAGGGTGGCGGTCATCGGCGGCGGTCCCGCCGGCCTGTGCGCCGCCAACGCCCTCAGCCTGAAGGGCTACCGGGTCACCCTGCTGGAGCGCGAGCAGAAGCTGGGCGGCATGCTGGTGGCGGGCATCCCCGCCTACCGCCTGCCGCGCAAGGTGCTCGACCAGGAGATCCAGAACCTGCTCAACCCGAACATCACGGTCGAGTACGGCAAGGCCCTGGGCAAGGACTTCACCCTGGGCGACCTGAAGGGCTACCAGGCGGTGTATGTGGCCACCGGCGCCCACCACAGCAAGCGGCTGGGCCTGCCCGGCGACGACGTGAAGGGCGTGCTCCCGGGCATCGAGTTCCTGAAGGGCTTCAACCTGCACCACAAGGAACTGGCCCAGGGCCGGGTCGGCATCGTCGGCGGCGGCAACAGCGCCCTGGACGCGGCCCGGGTGGCCGTGCGCCAGGAGGGGGTCACCGACGTGACCATCTTCTACCGCCGCACCCGCGGCGAGATGCCCGCCTACGCCGAAGAGATCGATGCCGCCCTCGAGGAAGGCATCCATCTGGAGGCCCTGGTGGCGCCGCTGGCGGTCAAGTCGGAGAACGGCAAGCTCACCGGCGTCCAGTTCCAGCGCAACGAGCTGGGCGACAAGGACGAAAGCGGCCGCGCGCGGCCGGTGCCGATCCCCGGCAGCGAGTTCGTGGCGGAACTGGACACCTTGATCGTGGCCATCTCCGAGGAGCCCGAAGGCGACCTGCTCAACGGCCTCAAGCGCAAGAGCTGGGGCGGGCTGGTGATCAACCCCGAGTCCTACCTGGCAAGCGAACCGGGCGTGTTCGGCGGCGGCGACGTGGTCTCCGGTCCCAGCACGGTGATCGAGGCGGTGGCGGCCGGCAAGAACGCCGCGGTCATGATCGACCGCTTCATCCAGGGCAAGCAGCTCAAGCAGCTGCCCAGGGTGGCGCTGCCGACGGAGTACATCCAGCCGTTCAGCACCGAGGAGGAGGAAGGCGAAGCGCCGGGACGGACCCATCCGCCCCACCTGCCGGTGGAGGCCCGGATCAAGAACTTCAGGGAGGTGGACCTCTGCTTCTCCGAGGATCACGCCCAGTGCGAAGCCCGTCGCTGCCTGCGCTGCGACATCGAATT
>Ga0302320_10019212_pt1 | contig 13732 bp, 8 predicted proteins | sample Bog_T0_3_FD_202130 | JGI IMG/M metagenome (GOLD analysis project Ga0302320, IMG submission 202130) | Peat permafrost microbial communities from Stordalen Mire near Abisko, Sweden - Bog_T0_3 | ecosystem: Environmental > Terrestrial > Soil > Wetlands > Peat | place: Sweden: Abisko, Stordalen Mire... | reverse complement strand
GAGCGAGCCAAGTGGAAATTTCGAGACTGCCAAACGGACTCACAGGGGAGGGCGCGTCATGCCAATAACCCAATAAAAAGGCCCCGATTTAAGGGGCCTTTTCACTTCAAGGGTCGATCCGCAGCGGACTGCAAAACTAGCCTCGACGTCGCAAATCAAGGTTAGTTGCCCGGGTATCCCGGGTCAAGAGCAAAGCCCTTCGGATCGGCAGTTAGTAATGAATTCGTGCAGAGCGAAGGGGATTTCTATGTCCGCCGACATCATGCGCACGGCATCCGTGCGTCCGGAAGCAACCCGAGACCCCCGCGAGGTCCTGGTTCGGGATAAGTACTTTAGCTTGAGGCCCAAGCCGCTGGAGCGTTGGCTCTGGCAGCAGGGCGTGCCGCAGACAGCCGAACGGGTATTCTGGCTGCACTGGGAGGAGGGCCAGAAGGCCGGGGACTGGTGTTCCCAGGTGCCACTGAAGCGAGTGGCCAGCTTGTGCTGCGTCGATCCCTCCACGGTCACGAGGGCGTATCAGCTGCTCAAGAGCCTGGGGCTTATCCGCCGCGAGGACCCAGGCCGGGACCCCGCGAATCCATTCCAGCAGGCCACAGCAGTCACCGAAGTCTGCGTACCCAGGGAGCTGCTGGTCGAGATGTCGCGCTGCGCCAACCGCCGTCGCCAGCCGTCTGCTGCCCCGAGGCCGGAGGCGAAGCCCCTGGCCGAGAAGCTGCCAAGTGCACCGGTGGTGGCCCCCTGCCCCACGCGACAGGAGGCGCATGACATGTGGGGCCGCGCCTCACCGGAAGAGAAGGCGCAGTTCTTCCGGGCCTCGCGCTCCGGCGCCCGGCGGATCGATTTTGATGTCGACAGCCGTCTTACGCCCGAAGACCGCGGTTTAATCCTCGCGCAGCTCGATCAGATGGCCTGCGCACGGACAATGGTTCCCAACGTTCCTAAATCCGTGCAGCCCAAGGTCTATGTAGGTCCCAAGAAGCTGTCACTGCTGGAGGTGGCCCGCGCTCGCCGCAGGATTGCCGAGGCGGTTCCGTCGCAGGAAGCTGCTGAAACACTTCGCCAGGTGATTTGGGCGGTGGAGGAGGGGGCGCTGCGGCGCTTTGATCTGTCCATGGCTCTGAACATCGCACTCAAGAAAATCCGCGAAGGCTGCTGGACCCGACCCAACCGCATGCCGCCTAACTGGCTGCGCGCAGCGACCGAGACCTGCAGCGCCGCATAACGAAGAGAAGGATCTATGCAAGAAGTTATTAAAACCTAAGAGAGAGCTGCGCCCCAAACCCATGTTTTTTTCAACGAGTCCAGAAACAAGCCCAACGCATATGCCGTGGAACATCGAGCGTATTGGAAAATTGTCAAATGGAGTATGATCTGAAACAAATCAATAGCTTAAATGGCATCGTATCTGCTCCAAGCGTGGAACATGGTGTCGGAATTTACCAATATGCGTTTGAACGGGTACGTGTACCCATCGGCGGAATTAAGCTAGGCTTGCCGCTGTGAACCGCAAGCTCACGGACCACGACATCGAATCGACCTGGCGCACGCTGGAGGCGCAATTCGGCCGTGTCGGCGGCCGCCAGCTGCGCGAAGAGCTCCGCGCACGTTTTGGGACGCCGGGCAGAACCGATCGCGTCTTCTCCATCTGGAGAACCCTGAGTGAGCAGCAGAGGAGGGCAGCACTCGAACCTTCGGTGGCCGAGTTGCTGCGACGAATGGAGGCCGCTGAAGCGATAGCAAAGGAAGCACTGGAGGCGCAGGTGGCGGCCGAAGCACGCGCGGCTCTGGCTGAAAGTCGCGAGATGGCGCATCAGGATCGCTGGGCTCACGAGATCTACGAATTGCGCCAGGAAGTGGAGCGACTTAAGCAGCAACGTTTTCGGGTGTAATCCCTGCGGAGCATTCCATCGAACTGAGGATGAGCTTCCTGTAATCGAGCGCAGCTCTGCAGCAAACTCTGGCGGACTACAAGATATTCCCGAAATCCGCCGGCACGGCCGGCGACATAGGACGGACTCGAGCGTGCGCGGGGCAGGGCAGGATTAGGAGTGGAGTGCCCATGAGTGTTGCTGAGTGGTTCCGAGCAATCGCAGCGGCGATGCTGCTGTGCGGTCTCGCGCCTGTGGTCCCGGCCGCAAACCTCGCACCCGAGATGCAGCAAGCCATCCGGGCGAGCACCTTCGAAGTGGTCATGAAAAAACCCGAGAAGGATTCGGTCAGCTACGAGAAGCCGCTGCCACTCGAGCTGCTTCCTTATATCGAGCGCACCGACGCCTATCGCGCCGTCGGCACCGCCTTTGCGCTTGGCCACAATACTTACGTTACGGCAGCGCATGTGTTGCTGGCCGGCGTCGACAGTCAGTTTGGCATGCCAGCACTGCGGCGTGCCGATGGCACTGTGTATGCCATCGACCAAATTCAGAAGTTCTCGGCCTACCAGGATTTCGTGGTGTTCTCGCTGCAGAAGGATCCCGCGCCCGCTGGCTTCACCGTCAATCAGGAACCCAAGCTTGATGATCCGGTACTGGCGGTTGGCAACGCGCTTGGGGAGGGCATCGTCATTCGCGACGGGCTCTATACCTCCGCGACAGCCGAGGAGCAGGAGAATCGCTGGAAATGGATCCGCTTTTCAGCCGCTGCATCTCCTGGCAACAGCGGTGGCCCGCTTCTGGATGCTCAGGGCCAGGTGATAGGTATCGTGATTGGCAAGTCCCCGAACGAGAATCTGAACTATTCACTGCCGATCTCCCAGGTGCTCACGGCGCCCGATCACAAGGCACGCTTTGATCAACGCGCGCTCATTGGCTTGCCGTTCCTGCACGGCACCCAGACCTACGCTTATCAGGATAGCTTTGAGCTGCCGTTGGGATGGGCCGATTTTGCGCGCGCCTACCAGGGCATCATCGTGCGCCATGAGCAGGACTCGCGCGCTGCACTCCTGGTGCGCTATGCCGATACGCTCTTTCCAAAGGGTAGCGGCACCGAGTCATTGCTTTACGCTCCGGAGGCCAATGACTACCGCCCGCGGCTGATCGCGCAGCAGGATGATGGACGCTGGAGTGCGATCGAGCCCGACTACAATCTGACCGATTTGCCCGCGGATGGCTCAGTCAGCACAGCCGCTGCCGCAGGCGCCGTGTTGCTGCGGCTGGTGCGCTCCGATCACGCCTCGGACGATGCATTTTATGGCGACTCCAAGGCGTTCATGGATCTGGCGCTCAAGGGACTGAACCTGCACCGCACGGTGGGTCCCGATCAAGTCCGGGTGACCTCACTCGGTGCGGCACTGAGCGATACGGTGTACGTAGATCACTACCAACGCAAATGGCAGCAGCGCATCTGGGCCGTGCCATTCATGGATGTATACCTGGTGTGCCTGTTGCTGCCGACGCCCGATGGTTACAGCGGGCTGCTCGAGTACACGCCTTCGAGCGCAAAGGCAGCCGCCGAGGAAAGTGCCCGGCTGCTGGCCAATCAGTTTGATGTGTCCTTCAGCGGCACGCTGGCGCAGTGGCGCGCCTACCTGGCGCGGCGCGCGCTGCTGCCTGCCGCACTTGAGGACGTGAAGCTCGAGTCTACGCCGCAGTGGACACTGCGCACACGCCGCTTCGTCTCGAGTGTGCCGGAGAGCCTGGTCGCATTGAGCGATCAGAGTCTGCTCAACCTCACGCTCGGATTCTTTCCGGAATCAGGGCATGTGGTCTGGGACATTGAAGCTGCGTGGTGGAATCACGATCAGCAGGAGAAAACTGCGCTTGGGGTCTGGCGTCGGTTGCGGCCGCCCAAGAGCGCTAAGCTTGATCTGCGCTCTGAGTTTGACAACATGCGCGCCCGCAGCAGTCCCTATGACAGCCAGTACAGCCGAGATACGGCCTCGACCTTTGTGATCTCGACCATCAAAGATGTGCCCGGGAAGAAGGTGGGCTTGATCGCATCTGAACTGCTCTATGGGCTCACATTGCGGACGGATTCTCTCCCCGGTCAGATGGGAGTACTGGCCGCGCAACGGCTGATTCCGACGCTGCAGGTACTGGAGAGCGGCAACGGCGAGGACGTGGTGCCTGCGCAGGAGCAGCAATCCTCCGTGCACCCGCAATTTGATACGCAGGTGCTCGCGCTGCAGAAAATGGCGACCACCGGCGACAGCACTCTGGGTCGGGATGGGCGTGGGCGCCAGATGAGCGATGACATCAACGCGCTGATTGCAACCTCCCGCACGCAGCTTCTCGCCGCGGGTGCCACTGAAGAGCAGGTAGTCTTGGACTTGTATCAGCACAGCCTTGTGCTCTGGAACTACTGGCAAGCCAGTGCCCGCCTGCGGCACCAGCGCGTACTGTGGACTGGCTTCCTGGTACGCAACCGCCGCCCTCCAGACACACCCCATTCAGAACAGGTGATGGCAGATGAGAAGGCGCTTGCACAGACCCTCCAGGGTGCGCTGCCGACCCCCGAGTGGACTGAGAAGGTCTTGCGCCTGCGCGATGCACTGGAGCAGGAGCGCATGCAATCGGGCCGGCCGATGCTCCTGACGGACGCCGATTACCATCCCCGGGTTTCACCCTGTCCATCGCCGGCGCTGGGTACCTCGGGCAGCGACCAGGTCAAGATTGTGCCGCCTCAGCACGGGCCGGATGAGTTCTACCCGCTCGCGAGCAAGCAGCAGGAGGAGCAGGGGCGGGTCATCCTCTCGGTGCGTGTCTCGAGCACGGGCTGTGGTAGCAGCGTAGCGATTGCCATGTCTTCGGGTTCGGAACCCCTGGATGATGCTGCGCTCCGTTATTTTGAGACCATGGAATTTCTGCCGGCGCAGGCGCAGGGCGTGGCCATCGACGCACAAAAAGTCCTCGCGGTGACATTTAAATTGAGGCCAACCGAGCCTACCGGCTCCTAATCCACCCGCCCACCTGGTTTGTCGCGCGCGCCCAGGCGCTCGTACGGCCTCGACGCTGTGCGCCGAGGTAGGTGCTCTTGTTGCGGAGGACTCTGGGGTGCTGGTGGACGGTGTGGTCTATGTTTTGAGGTGACATGAAGTGAGTTGCTACAATTTTTTTAAAACTATTCGATAATTTTTATTTATCGTGACTCCTAGCGATTAAGATTCCTTTTTTCAATATCATACAGTTGTGATATTGAACGCGCTGAGCCCGTGTCGCGATCATCCTATTTGAGAGTCGGCGGATTCAGGTCCGGATCAGGACTGCCCGAAAATCATTGACGTTGGTAAAGGTCGGGCCCGTGATGACCTGGTTGCCGAGTGCCGCGAAATAGCGGTGCGCATCGTTGGCCTCAAGGTAGGTGGAGCTGTCGAGGCCCAGATCAGCGGCACGGCGCAAGGTCGTGGGATCGATCAGCGCTCCGGCAACCTCAGCCTGACCATCAACCCCGTCGGTGTCCGCAGCGAGGGCGTAAGTTCCAGGGGCGCCGCGCAGTTGCAGAGCCAGTGCCAGCAGAAACTCCACGTTCCGACCACCCTGTCCCTGACCGCGCACCGTTACGGTGGTCTCACCGCCCGAGATCAACACGCAGGGCGCCGGCAACGGTTGCCGGTAGCGCAACACCTGGCGCGCCATCGCCGCCATCACCTTGGCGACCTCGCGGGCTTCCCCTTCGAAGCTGTCTGAAAGGATCAACGGGGCTATGCCCGCAGCAGCAGCAACCTGCGCAGCGGCCTCAAGCGACCGCTGGGGCGTGGCAATCAGGTGATGTTCGTGGCCCAGGAATCGCGGGTCACCCGGCTTGGGCGTTTCAAGTGCCCCCCGACGCAAATGAGTCATGACCCGGGTGGGAGCCTCGATGCCATATCGGTGCAGGACTGCGAGTGCATCAGCGAAGCTCGTCGCATCCGCAATGGTGGGCCCGGAGGCAATAACGCCCGGATCATCACCAGGCACATCAGAGATGATGAGGCTGAGCACACGCGCTGGCGCAGCGCTGGCCGCAAGCCAGCCGCCCTTGATCGCCGAGAGGTGCTTGCGCACGCTGTTCATTTCGGCGATATCGGCGCCAGAGCGCAGCAGACGCTGATTGATCTCCTGCTTATCCTCAAGCGTGAGTCCCGGGGCGGGCAGCGTCAGCAGCGCTGAGCCACCCCCGGAGATCAGAGCGATCACCAGATCCTGCGGCTCGAGTCCCTTCACCAATTCAAGCATCCGCACAGCGACCGCATTGCCCGCTGCATCCGGTACCGGATGGGCCGCCTCGACGATCTCGATCCGCTGGCAAGGGACTGCGTAGCCGTAGCGCGTAACCACCAGGCCGCTGAGCGGCGCGTCCCAGCTGCGCTCCAGTGCCGCGGCCATAGCCGCCGACGCCTTGCCTGCACCGACCACGATCGTGCGGCCTTTAGGTCGAGCCGGCAGCCAGCGCGGCACGAGCGCCGCCGGATCCGCGGCAGCCACTGCGGCCTGAAACAGCTGGCGCAACAGGCGCTCCTCAGAAGCAGCGGGTCGGTGCGGGAAGCCGCTCATGCCATTGACACCGGGGTGGGGGGCTCGCCGCGCTGCTCGTATTCCGCGATAACCTGCGCACCCAGCAAGAGCAGGATTGCGGCCACATCAAAGCTGGTCAGCACCACAATGGCAGTAGTGAGAGAGCCATAGACCACGCTCACCGTGGACAGGGAGCTGAAATACCAGATCAGCACCAGCCGCATTACGTCCCACAACAACGCGGCGGCGCTGGCGCCAATCAATGCATGGCGCCACGCCGGGCGCCCCACCGGCATTACGACGTAGATTGAAGTCAGCACCGCGATTTCTGCGGCCAATCCCAGTAACGATAACAAGACACCGGAGAGGCCATGCAGCGACCAGCTGCGGCCCAGCAAGTGCAGGCTCTGGGCGCCGATCGCTTCCAGCAGTCCCGTCAGCACCGTCATGGCGAGCAATCCCAGACCCAGCACCAGAATGTAGAGATAGGGCATGATCGCGGAAATCATGAAATGACGGTGTTGCACCCTGATCCGGTGAAGAAAGATCACCGAGAGCGCTTTCTCGAGCACCGTGAACGCCTGCGAACTGAAGTAGACCAGAGAAGCCAGCAGTACCCAGCCGATGGCGCTGTGGTTGTCGGAGAAACGCGCCAGCTCATCCAGCAACAATGAGGATTGGCCCGGCAGTATCCGCTCCAGGTTGGTGCCAATTGTGGCCAGCAGGTGCTGCCGGTCAATGACCCGCGAAAGCGCCCATAGGATCAAGATCAGCAGCGGCACTATCGAAAGCAGCAGGTAGTAAGCCAGCGCCGCGGCCAGCAAGAAGCCCTGATTCGCCGCGAAGGAGCGCAGCACACGTAGCGTGAAACGCCCTGGTTTCGCCAGCAGGTGAGGCAGCTCTGAGATGCTCCTGAGCATCACTAAGACCTACTGTCCACATGCACTGAAGCACTCCGCCGGTCTTGAACCATGACGACACCGCCAAGAATTGCTGGACTGGATCCTAAGTGAGTTACCCCAAAACCGCACGCTCAGCCCCGCAGCGGTCAGGCTCCTGTGCCGACCGGCTGCTTGCTGCCGAGCGCCAAGCCCGATGCGTTTCTTTGTCAGGCCTCCGGCCCCTGAGGCAAGTCCGGCGCGCTCGGCAGTGGCCCCAACGGGCACCGCGTTGCGGCTCGAAGTAGTATTCTTGGCGCTGGGGCCGTGCCTGCGGCCGCGCGATTACGGCAAGCACGTGCGCTGCTACCGGGGCCGGGTGCACGCGGGAAAATTCAGTTGAACGTACTTTTCAATGGCAACGGAATCATCGACCTAGCCCGTCAGTGCGCTGTGCTTGCGATGATCGCAGGCATCACGCTGCTCACATCTGCCGTGAATTCCGCGACGGCGGCAACCAGCGACTCGGCCGATGAGTTGGAGGTGGTCGTGATCTCTGCGACCCGCACCGCCGAGCGGAGTATGGATCTGCCAGTGTCGATCGATCGGGTGGATCGCGAGCAGATTCATCAGGGGCAACTCGAGGAGAACCTCTCGGAATCCCTGGGCGCCGTACCCGGGGTATCGGTTCAGATGCGCCAGAACTATGCTCAGGATCTTCAGATCTCAGTGCGCGGCTTCGGGGCGCGCTCGAGTTTCGGGGTGCGCGGTGTGCGACTGTATGCCGATGGCATTCCGGGCACGATGCCGGATGGTCAGGGGCAGTTTTCCCAATTTGATCTCGGCTCGGCCGATCACATCGAGGTCCTGCGCGGCCCCTTCTCGGCCCTTTACGGCAACTCCTCCGGCGGCGTGATCAGTCTCTACAGCGAGCAGGGTCCGCCGGGTGGTGTAGTGACGGGCACTGCTGCATGGGGCGATTACGATCAGCACCGCTATGCCCTGAAGGCCGCGGGCACCAGCGCGCAGCTGAACTATCTGGTTGACGTTGCGCATTTTGATACAGACGGTTACCGAGATCACAGCGCCGCCGAGCGCAACCACTTCAATTCCAAACTGCGCCTGGATCTTGCCGGTGGAGCGAGCCTCACACTGGTCGCCAATATGGTGGAGACACCGTTCGTGGAGGATCCACTGGGGCTCACGCGGGCTCAGCTGGAAGCCAATCCACGGCAGGCCGGGACCGGCGCAATTGCCTACAACACCCGCAAGGATCTGAGTCAGGAGCAGGTGGGCCTTATTTTTGAACGGACACTGCTTACAGACATTGATCTGACGGCGACGCTTTATGGTGGTCATCGCTCGACGATTCAGTTTCAGGCGATCCCGATGGCCTCCGAAACAAATGTACTCAGCCCCGGCGGCGTAATCGATCTGGGCCGTGGCTTTGGCGGCCTGGATGTGCATGCAACCGAAACCCTTGGCATCCGCAGCACACCGCTCCTGCTGACCGGCGGGGTGAGTTATGACGATTTGGATGAAGCCCGCAAGGGCTTCCTGAACTTCGTGGGCACCGCACTCGGCATTGAGGGCGGCCTGCGCCGAGACCAGAGCAATCGCGTCTTTGACATGGATGAATACCTGCAGGCGCAGTGGGATCCTGGCACGCGCTGGCGGCTGCTTGCGGGTCTCAGGCACAGCCTGGTCGATGTAAGCTCTGATGATCATTTGGCTGCAGCGGGGAGCTACCCGATCAGCGCGGTGCATTACCTGGCCACCGATCCGGTGGCGGGCCTGAGCTTCCATGCGCTGCCCGAGCTGTCGCTCTACGCTGCCTATGGTCGCGGCTTTGAAACGCCGACACTCAATGATCTGGCCTATCGCTCAGTGAATGGCAACCCGCCGGGCCTGAACCTCGGCCTGCTGCCAGCGCGAAGCGATAACTATGAGATCGGACTCAAGAGCGCGGGCCCGCATCTGGCGGCGGATGTCACTGGCTTTTTCATCGATACCCACGATGAACTGGCGGTTGAGCAGAGCAGTTTCGGGCGCGCCGTCTACCAGAATATTCCCGAAACACAGCGACGCGGCGCCGAATTGGCACTGAGCGGCTACTGGGGAGCCAACATCAGCACCCGTATCTCCTATACGTGGCTACTTGCGGAGGTGGCCCAGCCCTACAGTACCTGCATTACCCAACCCTGTGCGGACACGACCGTAGCAGTGGGATCGCGCCTCCCTGCGGTTCCCGAGAATGCGCTCTATGCCGCACTGACGTGGACGCCGCTCTGGTGGGGATTCACAGCGACCCTGGAAGCGATCGGACGGGCACAAATCTATGCCAATGATCTCAATACAGCCGCCGCTTCGGGCTACTGGGTCGAGAATCTGAAAGCGGGCCTGACTCAGTCACACCCGGATTGGCGCTTCAGTGAGGAACTGCGCGTGGATAATCTGGCCAATCGCCGCTATGTCGGTTCGGTGATCGTCAATGAGAGCAACAGCCGCTATTTTGAACCGGAGCCTGGCCGGAGCGTGTACCTGATGTTTACCGCAACGCACCGCTGATCAGGATCGCGTGATGCTCTGCGGGCTAGGACGCTGCCGGCAGCGCCTCGGTCTTCAGATAACCTGGAAAGCGGCCTTGCGGATCGTAGCGGTGGCGCAGCTGCTCGAGGCGCCTGGATGCCTCGACCGACAGATAGCGGGCCGGGTGATGCTGGATATTTTCATCGTTCATCTGCCCGCCGATCGAGATCGCATCGAGATTACGCATGGCCTGTACCGCCCAGGCCTCGCAGCGTGCATCGTCGGCCGGGTCGTAGTACACCGCGTTGCTTGATATGTATATATCGCCCTGCACCGTATAGGCCATGTCGGGCAGTTTGCGAATCGGCCCCCAAATCTGGATGAATACATAGGAGGCGGGTGTCGGAAAACCAGTAAACAGTGGACGCAGCAGAGGCAGCAGCGCCGCGCTGGGCGCACTGGTCCAGATGTTGTCCACCGCGAAGCGGGCGCCGGTCGGGTTCGAATCGGTGGGTGGCTCCACATCGTATGGCACGACAATATCCCTCAGCCAGTTGCTCTTGGCACGAGAAGCTGCCGGACAGCTATCGAGAATGGCCAAGGCGGCACTGACCTCCGCTTCGGTGCTGCCCAGGCAATTGCCGATCAGCGTGAACACCGGCTCGCCGTCCTTCTGGCGCCCAATCATCACCACTTCGAGGATGGCCGGGAAGCTCGCCATGGTCTCACGCACCCAGCCGACAACGTTTTCGAGCTCTTCGCTACCAAAGACGAATCCGTGCGTGCGCATGACCTGGGGACGCGGGTGCAGACGCACGTAGTAGCGCGTCGCACTACCGAAGAAGCCGGGACCAGAGCCGCGGGCGGCCCACAGATAGTCACTGTTCTCGCCTTCGCTGGCGTGAATCAGCTCGCCACGTGAATCCACGAGGTCAAGCGCCACCAGGTTTTCACAACCCAGACCAAACACACGCGAGTTCCATCCATGACCACCGCACATCGCAAAGCCACCCATGCCCACGTTGACGCCGTGCGCCGAGGGCGTGAACAGCTGGAATTGGTCGCGCAGCTGTTTGTTAAGCACGTTGCCATAGATCGATGGACTGATGCGCGCGATCATCGCATCAGGATCGATCTCGATCTGCTTCATGCGCGCAAGGTTGATCTGCACGGAATTGTCACGCGTGTGCGAGGCCGACCAGCTGTGGCCCCCCGAGCGCGTGCTGACCTGCCAGTTGCGCTGGGCGGCAAGTTTTACCGCCGCGATCACATCGCCATCGCTCTCGGCCAGCACGATGGCATTGGGGAAGCGATTGGGCTTGCGCGCATTCCAGGAAGCCGCCTCGCGCAGTGCTTCGTAGCGCGGCTCGCCGCGAAAGGTGATGCGGCCGGCCAACGGGTCAGTGGCAGCGACCTGAGTTGCAGGAGCCGCCGGAGTCGGTGTCTGTGCAAGGCTTGGCCGTACAACGGCTGCTGCCAGCGCGCCAGCGCTTGCCAGCGTGTCGAGAAACTCACGACGAGTGACCATACGCAACCCCCAAGGCCCTCAAGTGCATGCTGCTGGCCTGGGTTGAATGTCCGGGCCTCTTCAAGGATATTACCACCATGGGGAATAATTTTGCCTTGGCAACACTGGTTGCGGCGCTGAGTGTGATTGCGGTGGCCGAGGCGCGGGCCCAGTCGCCCCCGGGACGCGGTGCGCTGCTGTTTCAGACCTGCTCGGCCTGTCACAACGTGCTGGGCGATGGTGTTGGCCCGGACCTGACTGGAATCTACGGACAAAAGGCCGCAAGAAACCCGAGCTTCAGCTACTCCGATGCGCTGCGAAGCAGCAACCTGGTGTGGGACGATGCCACATTACGTGCGTTCCTTCGTGATCCCCAGTCGGTGGTCAAAGGTACCAAGATGGCCTTCCCGGGTTACAGTGATGAGGCTGACATTGAGGCCGTGCTGGCGTACGTGAAAAACTACCGATAGCAAGCGCGGATGTGTGATGCGGGCGCGAGTCGCCTGAGCCGGACGCTTTTCGCACATTCTGCTACCCTCGATTCGACCGCGGCCAGCGCCGCAGTCACTAAAATTATCGATTAAACGGGTTAGGGTCTCGGAGTCCAATATCGGCATGCGCAAGCGCATCGCGCCGTCGATTACGCCACGCAAGCTTGAGCCCCAGACGGGGATCAAGGTCAGTGCGGCAACGGGTGTGTCTCTACAGAGTCAGATCCGTCAGCAGGTTATTGAGCATATTCTCGCCGGCCAGTTTCTGCCCGGCCAGCGCCTGCCTTCCTCACGCGCACTGGCCACACAACTGGGTGTTGCGCGCAACACCGTATTGCTCGCCTACCAAGGACTGATCGAAGAGGGCCACCTGGTCGCTAGAGCGCGCAGCGGGCTGTACCTCAATGAGTCGCTGGCCAAGGGTCCTCATGCACAGACCCGCATCGGCGGACCAGTCCGCTCCGCTGCGCGCAACGACTGGTCCAAACACCTGCGCGATCGTGGTGTCCAGGCCACGCCGCCACAGTACCCGGCCGACTGGCAGGCCTACGCCTACCCATTCATCGAAGGGTGCTTCGATCGCACATTGTTCCCGAGCCTGGAGTGGCGCCACGCCAGCCGCAGTGCGTTGACACCGCGCCAGATCGAGCGCTGGAGCTCCGATAGCGAGGATGCCGATGATCCTCAGCTGATCGGTGAGATTCGCGCCAAGCTGCTGCCGCGACGAGGCATTACGGCCGGCGCCGACGAAATCCTGGTAACAGCGGGTGCCGAGCAGGCCCTGCATCTGGCGACAGAACTCTTGGTCAAGCGAGGTACGGTGGTGGCGGTTGAGGAACCCGGACACCTGGCCTTACGCCAGCTCGTGACTCAGCATCAGGGCAGACTGCTGCCGCAGTCCGTCGATGATGCGGGACTGATCATCAGCGCTGCCCTGGATCGAAGCGATGTGGTCTATGTCACTCCGAGCCATCAGCGCCCAACCGCCGTTACCCTGTCGCTTGACCGACGCACGGCGCTGCTCGAGAAGGCCCGCGAGCGCCAGCTGGTTATCATCGAGGATGACGTTGACAGCGCGATCAATTATCTCGAGAACGCGCCGCCCGCATTGCGCGGGCTTGCTGGTGGTGAGCGGGTGGTTTACATGAGCGATTTCTCGCGCATTCTTGCCCCTGCGGTCCGGTTGGGTTTCCTCGTCGCGGACCCGGAGTTCATCGCTGCGGCACGTCAGCTGCGCACCCTCTACAGCCGCCATCCGCCGCTGATAAGCCAGCGGATCCTCGCCCTTCTGCTCGCCTCCGGCAACTACGATGTGGCGATGTTGCGTCTCGCCCGCGTGTTTCGCGAGCGGCTGATTGCTCTGCGCGATGCGCTGAATCACTATCTGCAGCGTCTGATCGCCATTGCACCGGCCAAAGGCGGCACCACTTACTGGGTTCGCGGACCTAAGGGCGTCGATGCGGTGGATCTGGCACGCGAAGCGGCGCAGCGCGGCATTCTGATTGAACCGGTAGCGCCATATTTTGCGCGCCCCAACCGCCATCGCAATCTCTTTCGTATGGGGATCACAGGGGTCCCAGTAGAGCGGATCCGCGCCGGCGTGGCCGAGCTGGCGGAGCTGCTGCGCGGGATGGACCGACGCAGCCACCGCGCCGCACGCAGGCCGGTACGCCGCTGGCTGAGTGCCGAGGAGCTTGAGCGTCAGATGAGTGGCGCGGCAATCCTGTGCAAGACAATCTACGGCCATCCGTGCACGATCGAGTTGAGGGAGAACGGACGCATGGTCGGCCGTGCGGGCTATTCGGATGAGGATCGGGACGAGGGGCGATGGTGGATCGAAGGTGATCGCTGGTTTAGGCAGTGGAAGCGTTGGAGCTACGGCGAGCCAACCTGGTACTT
>Ga0302320_10019211_pt1 | contig 13732 bp, 9 predicted proteins | sample Bog_T0_3_FD_202130 | JGI IMG/M metagenome (GOLD analysis project Ga0302320, IMG submission 202130) | Peat permafrost microbial communities from Stordalen Mire near Abisko, Sweden - Bog_T0_3 | ecosystem: Environmental > Terrestrial > Soil > Wetlands > Peat | place: Sweden: Abisko, Stordalen Mire... | reverse complement strand
GACCGATCTGGCCGGGCTGTCACTGGTGTTTTTGCCGCTGACCTTCAGTTGGGCCATTGTGCGCTACCGGCTGATGGACACGGATCTGATTTTCAAACGCGGCGTGGCTTACACGCTGGCCACGGGCTTGTTGATCGGCGGCTACTTCGGCATTGTGGCGCTGGTCTCGATGCTGGTGCACAGCGTGATGCCGGAGGCGGTGCGCGATTGGGGACTGGTGATCGCGGTTGTGTCGACCGCCGTGCTCTTCGATCCGCTGAAGCGGCGGGTGCAGGGAGTGGTGGACCGCGCCTTTGACCGGCACCGCTACGACTACCGCAAGGCGCTGGTTGAGTTTGGCCGCGGACTGAGTTCTGAAACAGACCTCGGGGCATTGCTCAACTCGATCGTGGAACAGTTGCCGAGAACGCTGCGCGTGGCGCGGGTGGCAGTGTTTATGCCACGGGAGTCAGGCCGCGAATTGGGCCCGTCTCATCCCGGTCTGCGTTTGGCTGCCTCGCACGGGCTGCCGCCGGAGGTGAGCGCAACACAGGAAAGACTTTCGCTCGGTTTTCTGGACTTCGACCGCGACTTCGACCGCGCACAGGCGCGGAATCACATCTTTCTTGAAAATGCGCAGCATGCTCTGCACCTTGGCGAAGACGAACGGCGCACAGCGGCGCTGCTGGACCTGAACTATTACCTGCCCTGCCGCGTGGCATCGGTGCAGCCTGAAGGCGGCGGCGCCGCAAGCCGCACCATCGCCGTGATCGGCCTGGGGCGCACCCTGGGCGGGGACTTTTTGTCGAGTGAAGACGTGGAGCTGCTCGAATCGCTGGCCAGCTACATCGGCATTGCCTTACAGAATGCGAGCCTCTATGCGCGGCTTGAAGACAAGATCGGCGAGTTCGAGCGGCTGAAGGAGTTCAACGAAAACATCGTCGAGTCCATCAACGTAGGCATTTTGGCCGTGGACCTGAATGACCGCATCGAGAGCTGGAACGCGCAGATGGAGGCCATGTACGCGTTGAGCCGCGCCGAGGCGCTTGGCCAGTCGCTTCGCGCGGTGTTTCCCCCTGAATTCATTGAGGAACTCGAAAGAGTCCGCAACGAGCAGGGCGTGCATCATCTTTACAAGTTCCCGCTGACCACGCGCGCCGGCGAGCAGCGCACGGCCAACATCGCCGTGGCGCCGCTGCTGTCAAGGAATTTTGTTTCCGTGGGCCGCATCATTCTTGTGGACGACATTACCGAGCGCGTCTCGCTGGAATCGCAACTTGCCCAGGCCGACAAACTGAGCTCGATCGGACTGCTCGCCGCGGGCGTGGCGCATGAGATCAACACGCCGCTGGCCGTAATCTCTTCTTACGCGCAGATGCTTTCCAAACAACTGCGCGACGACATTCGCCTCAATGAACGGCTGGGCCCGGTGCTGGACAAGATTACGCAGCAGAGCTTCCGCGCGGCGGAGATTGCCAACGGCCTGCTGAACTTCTCGCGCACCTCTACCACCGAATTCAAAGAGACCAATTTGAACCAGGTGATTCGGGATACGCTTTCGCTGCTTGAGCACCAGTTCAAGACCGCCAACATAGCCGTCGATCTCGACCTTGCCGAAGGGCTGCCCGCCATCCATGGCAACCCCGGCAAACTGCAACAGGTCTTTCTCAACCTGTTGATGAACGCGAAAGATGCCATGCCTTCGGGCGGAAATTTGCGCGTCTCGACGCTTGCAAACGGACATGTGGAGGCGCACATCGCAGACTCAGGCACGGGCATCGCACCCGAGCATTTGAAGCGGATTTACGATCCGTTTTTCACCACCAAATCCACGCCGAGGCCCGGCGACAGACGCGGTACCGGGCTGGGGCTTTCCGTCTCTTACGGAATCATTCAGGAGCACGCGGGCAAGATTCACGTTGAGAGCGCGGTTGGCGCGGGCACAACATTCCAACTGCAGTTTCCACTGCTGAGGAGCTCGGTCCATGCCTGAGGTTGAATCCATTCCGACAGCCGCCGCTTCTTCGGCCAATCAAAACTCCACCGAGACTATTGCGGCGCGGATTCTGGTGATCGACGACGAATCCGCCATACGCGAGTCGCTTGAAGTTCTGCTTTCGCTTGAGGGCTATAGCGTTGCGATGGCCGAGGACGGCAAAGAAGGACTGCGCAAGATCGATACCGGCAACTACGACCTGGTGCTGCTGGACCTTGCGCTGCCGGGACAGAGCGGACTGGAGTTGCTGCCGCAGATCAAAGAGCGCCAGCCTGAATTGCCGGTGATCATGATTACGGCTTACGGCACGGTAGACAACGTTGTGGACGCAGTTCGCGCCGGCGCGGAGAATTTTGTTCAGAAGCCGTGGGACAACGAAAAGCTGCTGGCCGACATCCGCTCCGCAGTGGCGCGCCACCGCGCCGAGGAAGAAAATCTTCAGCTCAAGCGGACTCTGAAACAACGCTACAACTTCGCGAACATCGTGGGCAAAAGCGAATTGATGCTCAAGGTCTTCGACCTCGTGGCCCAGGTTGCACCGAGCCGTTCCACCGTCCTGATCCAGGGCGAGAGCGGGACTGGGAAAGAACTCATCGCCAAGGCGATTCACGCCAACTCGCCGCGCCGCGACAAGCCGTTCGTGCCCATCAACACCGGCGCCATGCCACCGGAGTTGCTGGAGTCGATCCTCTTCGGGCACGTGAAGGGAGCGTTCACCTCGGCCGTCGCTTCAAAGAAGGGCCTCTTCGAAGTTGCCCACGGCGGCACGCTTTTCCTGGACGAAATCGCCACCATGGGCATGGACACGCAGGCCAAGATTTTGCGCGTGCTGCAGGACCGCCGCTTCATGCACCTCGGCGGCATTGAGGAAGTGCAGGTGGACGTGCGCATTCTGGCCGCCACCAACGTCGACCTGCGCAAGGAGGTCGCGGAGGGACGCTTCCGCGAGGATCTCTTCTATCGCCTCAACGTCATCGCCGTCGATCTGCCGCCGCTGCGCGCGCGCCGGGAAGATATTCCGCTGCTAGCCCAGCACTTTCTCGACTTCTATGCAAACGAGAATGGCATGGAGCCGCGCACGCTTTCCGCCGATGCGCTGCGCGCCCTGGTCGATTACGACTGGCCGGGCAATGTGCGCGAACTCGAAAATTCTATCGAGCGAGGCGTGGTGCTCTCATCGGGCCGGGTAATCGGCGCGGAGCTGTTGCCGGGTCAAGTAACCGGGCGTAGTTTTCAGGACGCATTGATCGAGCACAACCCGGACTCTTCGCTCTTCGACATCATCGAAGTCATTGAGCGGCGGATTATTCTCGAAAAGCTGGAGCGCTGCAACTGGAACCAGACCGACGCCGCCGAGCAGTTTCGTATTCCGCTCTCTACACTCAACCAGAAGATCAAGCGGTTGAATATCGAGATAAAGAAAAGGGGCGACAGCAAGGCGCGGGAGTAGCTAGAGCAGAATCCGAGTAACAGTGCCCATTGGACGATAGTGAAAGGTGTCATTTTCTTAAGGAAAATGACACTTGACGGGCGTGCAGTCGGGTACATCTACTCGGATTCTGCTGTAACCGTATCCGTTCGGCCCACCATTCCACTTCATTCGACAAAAATTGGCCTTGTGCACGAGGCGCATACGGCTCCGCGCACCACTCCCGCTTGTCGTGTATCCAATTGCTCAGCCATAGCGAGTGCCAAGTGGGACACTGCACTTGCATGGACCGGATGCGCTAGCGGAATGAAGTTCCCTGGCGCGGCGGCAAGTGCACTGCAGGGACCGCATTGCGGGTCAAGGCTGAGATGCAAGGCAAGGGAGATTTGAGATGACCATTCTACTGATTATTGTTCTGGTGCTTCTGTTGGGAGGCGGCGGTGGCTACTACGGCTACGGCCGGTGGGGCCTAGGCGGCGGCGCAGGCATAAGCCTGGGATCCATTCTGGTGATCTTGCTGGTGTGCTATCTGCTCGGGGTTCTCTGATCGCGCGATGCGCGCCTGGCGCACATCCCAAGCGTCGCGTTGCGGCAAGCTGAAGGAACATCGACATGGCCGTCCTGCTGGTTATATTTCTCGCTCTCGTCTTCGCCGGTGCCGGAGGATACTTCGGTTATGGCCGGTGGGGTAGCACGGGGGGCGCAGTTACTGGGCTTGTCATCGTGAGTCTGATTTTGCTGCTGTTTTACCTGCTGAGAGCTTTGAGAACTTTTTGATTGTGCAACCGAAAACAACCTCGGGACGCCTGGCATGGAGTGGAAACTTGAGCGAAGGGCTCGTGTCCAAATGGCGCGTGCAATGGATGGGAGATTGAGATGGAAAGTCCCCGGTGCAAGATTGCTGCAATAAAAACCGATGATCCCCGATGCGACGGCCTGCTCGACGGTTTTGCTATTGGGATCGAAGACCCTCGCTGCGCCAACTTGAGCTTCTCTATGAGAACTGACGTAGAAGACCCGCGCTACAACCCGTTGGGAACTCAGATGGAAGATCCCAGATGCAACAGCGTGCTCACGCGGTGGTGATGGATCGTGCGAAGGCCATCAGATTGTAATTCAGTCCCGCAGGAGCGTTCTCGCTCCTGCTGTGTGCTGAATCCTCGGTCCCAAATGGAGGTTCCTTTCGCCTCTGGAGCGATTGTTCCTCTCTGAATCAATACCCGCCTGGATGCGCTATCCTGTCCTCGGTAGCTGAGCACATTCCTCATCATTCAGGCCGGCATTGACGATAGTCACAAACAGGCTCGACCGTACCGCCAAGCAACTGGTGCTCACAGTGCAGGAGTACTCCCTGTTCGCGTGGCAGGCGGTTGTGAACCTCTTCGAGCCGCCGGTTTACTGGACGGACTTCCTCATCCAATCGGACATTATCGGCGTCGGATCCACTTCGATCGTACTTCTATCGGGCTTCTTCACCGGCGCGGTGCTGGCACTGCAATCGGCCGCCACGCTGGCGGAGTTTGGGGCCAATGGGCTGACGGGGCGCTTCGTTTCCCTCACCATGATTCGCGAGCTGGGCCCCGTGCTGACAGGGGTGATGGTCTCGGGCCGCAACGCGTCGTCGATGGCCAGCGAGCTGGGGTCGATGATCGTGACGGAGCAAATCGACGCCATGCGCGCCCTCGGCGTTGACCCGATGCGCAAGCTGGTGACGCCGCGCCTCTATTCCACCATTACGATGCTTCTTTTTCTCACCATCATCGCCGATGCATTCGGCATCTTGGGCGGCGGGTTTGTGACCGTATTTCTCAACCATCAAAACGGAACGCAATACTTCTCCACGGCATGGGAGGCGCTCCGTTACCCAGACGTGATTCAGGGGCTGGTGAAGCCCCTGTTCTCGGGCTTCATCATCGCTTCCATCGGATGTTTTTATGGCATGAAGACGTCTGGCGGCACCGAGGGCGTTGGCCGCGCAACCATTCAGGCCGTGGTCAGCGCTTCGGTGCTGATCATCTTCATGGACTTCATCATGACCCATATTCTGCTTTCGCTGCTGGGGACGGGATGAGCCAAGGAGACACTCACACGACCACTCCCGCGCCCGATGCACTCGAGCTGCGTACGGTTGTGGAGGCGCGCCATGTGACGCTCGGCTTTGATGCCGATCCGGTGCTTCAGGATGTATCGTTCACCGTCACGCGCGGCGAGACGCGCATATTGCTGGGTCCGGCGGGCGTGGGCAAGAGCGTGCTGCTGAAGCTGGCCAATGGCCTGCTGAAGCCGGACAAGGGCAGCATGATGCTTTTCGGTGAAGATACGCGCGCGATACCGGAAGGGGAGCTGCTCACGCTGCGCGCGCGCACCGGGATGGTTTTTCAAGAGGGCGCACTCTTCGATTCACTTACGGTGCGCGATAACGTGGGGTATCAGCTTCTTCAGGATCGCGGCATTTCCGATGAAGAAGTTGACACTCGCGTTCGGGAGGCGCTCAAGTTCGTCGATCTCGAACGTACGTTTTCGCTCTACCCATCGAGCCTCTCGGGCGGTATGAGGCGTCGCGTCGCCATTGCCCGCGCGCTCATTAACAATCCCGAGCTGATCCTGTATGATTCGCCCACGGGCGGGCTCGATCCCGTCACCTCGACCAACATCATCGAGCTGATCATGAAGGAGCGCGACCTGCACGCCACGCCGTCCATGATGGTGACGCATCGCCTGCAAGACGCGTTTATGCTGTGCACGCACCGCTTTGATGCCGATGCGGGGGCGATGGTCAAGCTGCCCGAGGGCCAGGCGGACGCGAGCACCACATTCCTGATGCTCGAAGAGGGGCGGCTGGTCTTCGACGGAACACTGCACGAGCTGGTGCACAGCGAAAATCCATTTGTGCGGGAGTTTCTTGAATAAGAGCGCTCGCCTGGCGCATACATTGCCGCGTTACCGTGAAGAGGCTGGATGAGGTGAGTGGTGTCCCCGCTCCCCAATTGCGAGGGACCGGGGGCACCCAGTCATTTGTTGATGGTCAGATTTAGGCCACCTGCGTAATCGAGAGACGTGGGCACGCCGTAGATCAGTCCGCTAGACTCCGTCAGGAGGCCGGCGGCGAGGATAGCTGCTGGGGCAGCGGATTGCTGCCTACGACCATGAGCCGAATCTCGCCGCCAATGCTGTTGGGGGGAGGATTGGCGGTGGTGGCGCGGGCCGCTGCCTGGATCAAGTTGGTCGCAACGGCTTGGGCGAGTTCCAATGGGACGTCGCCTTGCGGACTGTGTACTTGAAGGAAATCGAGAGTAGCAGCATTGAGGAAGCGACGCCCCGGACCCTGATAGACGATGCGATTGAGCCATTCGGCGTCGCCATAGACCCAGACGCTTCGCGGGCTGCTCGCATCCACTTTCGTTTGGGTCACGCGCGCGGCCTCGATGTTGCCGCCGTTGCTGCCGCCCGCAGTCAGGCGTACGGCAAAACTATAGAGCGTGGTGGCCGCGGTTCCGGGATCGTAGCTGGCCACGACCACCGAGAAGATTGCCATGCCCGCGTAGGCGCGAAGGGCTGCGGGATTGGACTGCTGAAAGCTCTGTGTGGCTTGGACGCAGCCGGCGACCAGGTCGGGGAGAGAGAAACTGAGTGGATCGGGTGTGGCGTGATCGAGAAAGCCGGTCACAACAGCATTCATATCGAGCAGCCGCGGCGCGGAAGCCAGCCATTGGCACGGATTGGAAACCTTCGAAGTGGACGCCTGAACGAAGACTGAGTTGCCGGTGACCACGGCGACGGTGCGCGCCGGACGGGGGGTGTAGATCTTGGATATGCCGTCACATCGCGCGCCCATGTAAGTCACGCGGCTGTCGGAGGCCACAACGAAGCCGTCGCGTGTGGGGACAATGACGGCGAGGGTGGCGTGGGCCAACATGCTGAATTGCAGCGCGGCTAATAGAACTCCGGAAAAACGCATCATAGTGGGTAGTTTGGCACGGGGGTCGCGTTCCTGGCTGTATCAGATTGAATATCAGGTCAACTCCACCTCAATCTTCTTTGCTTCGGCGTCGAGCTTGGTGATTTTGAAGGTGCGGATCTGGCCTTCGGCTAACGGCTGGGGAGCTTCGGATGGCGCGGGTGCGTTGCCCTTCCAGCGGTCTTTCAACATAGAGGACAAAGACGAAAGATCGGCCTTGGCGGCTGGAGTTTCTGGCTGCGCGGCAACTGACTTCGCTGCAGCGGTGCGGCAGGTGGCGCGGATGCCTTCACCCAATTCGACGAGAATCGAGTCCGGCGATGCGTCGATGACGCGGCCGGAGACTGTGTCGCCAACTTTATGCTCGGCGATGAACTCGTCTATTCCCGTCGGGATCAACTGCTTCATGCTGAGCTTGACCTGGCGCTTTTCAGTGTCTATGGCCAGAACCTGTGCTTTGACTATTTGGCCGATGCGGACGACTTCCGACGGGTGGTTGAGACGGCGGTCGGCGACCATCTCACTGATGTGGACCAGGCCGTCGATGCCCTCAGCGATCTGAACGAATGCGCCAAAGGCCATGAGCCGGGTGACGGGGCCTTCGACCTGAGAGCCGACGGGGAGGCTGCGCTGGACTTCGAGCCACGGGTCGGCGAGTGTTTGCTTGAGGCCGAGAGCGATGCGTTTTTCTTCCGGCTTGATTGACAGGACTACGGCGTCGACGCGGTCGCCCTCTTTGAGAAGGTCGGAAGGGTGACGGACTTTTTTGGCCCAGGACATTTCCGATATATGGATCAAGCCTTCAAGACCGGGCTCGATCTCAACAAATGCGCCGAAATCGGCGAGGCGCGTTACGGTGCCTGAGACGCGCTGGCCGGGCAGGAGGCGAGCGGGCGCGGTCTCCCAAGGCTCGGGCTGGAGCTGTTTGAGGCCGAGGGAGATTTTACCGGTTTCGGGATCGATCTTGAGGATGCGGAGCGTCAGCTGCTGGCCAACCGTGAGGACATCTTCCGGCTTGTTGACGCGGGAGAGCGAAATGTCGCTGATGTGGAGCAGACCATCGATACCCGATAAGCCGGGTTCGCCGATCGAGACAAATGCGCCGTAGGGCATGAGGGTGCGGACGGTGCCTTTGACTGTGTCGCCGACGCTGAGCGCGGCGCGGAGGGATTGGGCTGCGCCGCGGGACTGCTCCTCAAGCACGACGCGGCGATCGACGACAACGTCTTCGTCGGTGACGTCGAGCTTGGTGATGCGGCAGGTGATCTGCTGTCCAACGAGAGCTTCGAGTTCGGCTGCGTCGCGCGTGCCGCTGCGCGATGCGGGCATGAAAGCGCGCACGCCGACATCAACGGTGAGGCCGCCTTTTACGACTCCGGTAACGGTGGCGGCGATGGCGACCTTATCGGCGAATGCGGCTTCGAGGGCCGACCAGTCGCGGGGCAACGCGACGCGGTGGACGGAGAGCTGGTAGTAGCCCTCCTCATTGCGGCCGGTGATGGAGACCGGGAATGCGTCGCCGGGTTGAACGGCGTCGGCGTTGTTGGGGAAGACGGAGCGGGGCAGAACGCCTTCGATCTTGTAGCCGACATCGAGAAATATCTGATCTGCGGAGACAGAGACGACCGTGCCTTCAAGCTGCTTTGAGTCTGCGCGATGCGTGTGGGTCCGCTCGAAGTCCTTGAGCAGGTCGGCGAAGGACTCGCTGGGCTGTTCAGGCTCCGGGACGGTCTCAGGGACCTGCGCGGAGACGGGCTCGGCGACGATCTCGGGTATGGTAAGCTCGGACGCGGCGGCGGGTGCGGAAATTTCGGGATTGAGTTCCGGATTGGTCATTGTGGATATCTTTTCATTGTCCCACGACTCACCGGCAATTCGCATGGTGAGAGGTTGTGAGTATTATGAGTTTGCCAAGCCATTTTCGTCGGCTCTTCCGCACTCTAACCTGAATTTTGCGGATCCGATTTTTCCTGACTGATTATTTCTGAAAGGTGTTCAAGTGAGAAAATTTATCCTCTCCACGGCTGTTTCCTTGTGCGCTGCAAGTTTGCCGCTGATTGCTCAAGTTGCGCCGTCTTCCTCCTATCCGCGGCTGCAACAGACCTCGCTGAGTTCCACTTCCAATGCGAAGACGGCCAGTCGCGCCCGGGCAAGGATCGGGCCGCCGAAGCCGTTTTCCGTGGTTGCGTTTGGGGGCGGGATATCGTCGATGGGCATCAACGTGCAGGCCGCGACCAACGTGAATCGCTTTATGAACCTGCGCACGACGGGCAATTATTTGAACTACACGGTGAACAATATCAAAACCGATGGTCTGAATCTGACGGGCACGATCAACTTTGCGACCGCGGGCGCGAGCCTGGATTTTTATCCGTCTCCCTATCACGGCTTACGATTGAGCCCTGGCGTTCTATTCCGGAACAACAACAACATGACGGCAATCGTTGGGGCGACCAACGGCTCTCCCTTTACGCTGAACGGGGTCACGTATTACTCCTCGCCCTCGGCGCCCGTGGTAGGCAATGCGAGCCTGGTGCTGAATTCACGCAAGACTGCCTTTACCGGAACAATTGGCTGGGGAAATTTGATACCGCGCTACGGCGGCGGACACTTGTCGTTCCCGTTTGAAATTGGCGCGGCCTTCATCGGCCAGCCTGTATTCAACATGGCGCTGACTTCGGGGCAGGTTTGCACCAACCCGGCAGGCACAGTGGGCTGCATGAATGTGGTGGGCAATGCGACAGTGAATGCAAACCTGCAGGCACAGGTTGCCAAGTTTCAAAAGGATGTGCAGCCGTTCCAGTATTATCCGATTTTTTCCTTCGGCGTGGGGTATAACTTTCACGTTAGAAAATAGCGTCAAGTTTCAGGGCTAGGTTTCAGGGCTCAAGCTTCAGGGACAGGTTTCAGGGACAGGGGTATGCTTTCGCGGTTGGGTTGTTGTCTTGGGATATAAGAATTAGGTCGCTCCGGTTGGAGCGACTTTTTTGTCTGCGCGCGATTTGATTTGAGGATTTATCCGAGTAGTTCGGCGACGATCTCTGGTGAGGCCTTGAGAGCGGCGTCGATCTGCGACTGGTCTTTGCCTCCGGCCTCGGCGATGTCAGGCTTGCCGCCGCCGGAGCCGCCTACCAGTTTGGCTACTGCGCCCACCAGCTTGCCGGCCTGGATGCGTTTGGTTAGATTCGGAGTGACGCCGGCGATGATGGCTACCTTGCCCTCAGGCTGTGCGGAGGCCAGAATGACGACGCCTTCGCCGAGCTTCTGCTTCAAATTGTCTACGAGGGTGCGGAGTTGGCCACGTTCCAGATTGTCGGCGCGGTGGGTGAGAATTTTTACGCCTTTGACTTCTGCGGCGCTGGCAACGGCTTGATCGAGGCCGCCGGCGGCGGACTTCATGCGCATCTCTTCGAGCTCGCGGCGGAGTTTTTTCACCTCGTCTTCCTGCATGGTGAGCTTGGCGCGTAACGCTTCCGACAGGTTGCCGTCTGGCGCTGAAGTTACGGATGAAGTAAATTGCGCCAATTCAAAATCACGGCGAAAGGTGTTTAAAGAACCGAAGCCGCTGATGGCTTCGAGCCTCCTAACGCCGGAAGAGACGGACGTTTCCGTGACGATTTTTATAAGGCCGATCTCGCCGGTGGCATTTGTGTGCGTGCCGCCGCAGAGTTCGGTTGAGAATCCATCGGAGAGTTTGACGACACGCACCTTGTCGCCGTATTTTTCGCCGAAGAGAGCCATGGCGTGGTACTCGTTTACGGCTACGTCGATGGGGACGTCTTCCAGCGTTTCGACTTTGGCGTTGGAGAGGACTTCGCGGTTGACGATGTCTTCAATCTCCTGCAACTCCTCGTCGGCCACTTGCGCGAAGTGAGAGAAGTCGAAACGCAAACGGGTGGGATCGACGGAGGAGCCGGCTTGCTTCACATGGGTTCCCAAAACCTGGCGCAGCGCGGCGTGAAGGAGATGCGTGCCCGTGTGGTTGCGGCGGATGGCGTCGCGACGTTGGCCGTCAACGATAGTGTTGACGTGATCGCCCACGGCGAGTGCCTGCTTGAGGATTGCTTTATGCGCGCGGACACCCTGCACGGGGAGGACGCAGCCAGTGATTTCTGCGACGACTGAGTTTCCGTCCGAGGTGAGGAAGACGCCCGTGTCGCCGACCTGGCCGCCGGAGTCGCCGTAGAAGGTGGTGTGGTCGAGTACGACTTCAACCTCGTCGCCTGCGGAGGCGGCGGGAACGCCGAGGCCGTCTTTGACAATGGCGAGGACTTCGGAGTTGGTGGAGTTGAGCTGCTTGTAGCCTTCGAAGATGGTCTTGGGAAGATCGCGGAAGGCGGGGCTGGCGGATTTTTGGCTGCCGCCTTTCCAACTGGCGCGGGCGCGGGCTTGCTCGGCTTCTTTGGCGGCTTCGAAGCCGGAGAGGTCGAAGCCAATGCCGTAGTCTCGTGCGGCATCAACCATGAGGTCGAGATGGAGGCCAAACGTCTCGTAGAGGTGGAAGGCCTTTTCTCCAGGGAACACTAGAGGAGTGCGCTTGTTTTGCGGGATGGTGGAGTAGATATTGATGGCTTTTACGATTCGCGAAATCGAAGGGCCGGGTGTCGGCGAATCAAATACTTCGAAATCGCCGTACATTGATGACCCGTCAAGGGGAAGATTCGGCCCCAAAGGTTTAAGGTATTTTTCAACCTCCGGACGGAGGTAATCAGCCACTGCTAAATCGAAGCGTCTTGATCCTTCGCTGAGTACTCTGGAGAACTGCTTCTCTTCCGCTTCGACCACGTTGGCCACCCGGTCAGCCGAATCAGCCAGTTCCGGATACGCACTCACCATCAGGTCGCGCACGGCGTGGACCATCCGGTAAAGGAATGGCTTCTCCCACCCCAGCAGGCGTCCATGCCAAATGCCGCGGCGGAGGATTTTTCGCAGAACGTAGCCGCGGCCTTCATTGGAAGGCAGGATGCCGTCGTTGATGAGGAAGGTGGCGGCACGGGCGTGGTCGGCGATGATGCGGAGGCTGGCGGAATTCAACCGCTCCTTTTCGTAAATCGCCTCCGTCAACTCCGGCGTTGAGAGCTGGGGGTTCCATGCTGTAGGCGATCCGATATCAGGATTGAACGAGTATTTGAAGTTGGTGAGATCGGCAGCGCGCTCGATGAGCGGCGTGAAGAGGTCGGTTTCGAAGTTGCTGATCTTTCCTTGCAGCACTGCGGCGACGCGCTCAAGGCCCATGCCGGTGTCGATGGAGGGCTTGGGTAGCGGCGTCAATTTGTATGTCGTCTTCTTGGTTGCAGGGTCAACGACGGCGGAGCGGTCAAACTGCATGAAGACGAGGTTCCAGATTTCGACGTAGCGGGCGTCGTCGTGGCCGAAGGGTTTGTCTAATCCTGGATGTTCGGCGGCTTCTATACCCATGTCGTAGAAGATCTCGGAGCAGGGGCCGCAGGGGCCGGTCTCGCCCATCTGCCAGAAGTTGTCTTTCAATCCGTATTGGTGGATGCGGTCCTTGGGGACGCCGGCTTTGATCCAGTAGGCTTCGGCCTCGTCGTCTCTTGGCACGCCGTTGGCGGGGTCGCCTTCGAATATTGTTACGTAAAGCCGGTCCTTGGGGATGCCGAACCAGTCGGGACTGGTGATCAACTCCCAGGCGAATTGGATCGCTTCTTGTTTGAAATAATCTCCGAAGGAGAAGTTGCCCAGCATCTCGAAGAATGTGTGGTGACGGCGGGTGAAGCCTACGTTTTCAAGATCGTTATGCTTGCCGCCGGCGCGGACGCACTTCTGCGATGTGGTTGCGCGGGCGTAGTCGCGCTTTTCGGCGCCGAGAAACAGGTCTTTGAACTGATTCATGCCGGCGTTGGTAAACAGCAGCGTGGGGTCGTTGGCAGGCACCAGCGAGGAAGAATGCACGCGGCGGTGGACCCTGTTCTCGGCAGTGCGGGACTCAAAAAAGCGCAAAAACATTTCGCGGATTTCGTTGCCGGATAATTCATGTTTGGGGCGGTTTTGCATGGCTAAACCCAGTGTAATTGCAGCGTGAGGACTGGCGCGCCCGGTAGATCGTTATACTAGGTCCAAAGTTGGTTTCATAGAAGGGTGGTGACGTATGCAAATTAAGGCATGCTCTCAGATTGCTTTGAACTCAAGGATGGTTCTTGGCGCGGTAATCTTCTCTACGATGATTTCCTTGACTGCTGTTGCAGAGACCCCGGACATCGGCTCCAAAGCGCCCGATTTCACACTCTCAACCCCCGAGGGACAACCAGTAAAGCTTTCTTCGCTAACCGCCAAGGGGCCAGTTGTCCTGATCGTTCTGCGGGGATATCCTGGCTACCAATGCCCGTATTGCGAGAAGCAGGTGCACGAC
>Ga0302320_10019207_pt1 | contig 13734 bp, 8 predicted proteins | sample Bog_T0_3_FD_202130 | JGI IMG/M metagenome (GOLD analysis project Ga0302320, IMG submission 202130) | Peat permafrost microbial communities from Stordalen Mire near Abisko, Sweden - Bog_T0_3 | ecosystem: Environmental > Terrestrial > Soil > Wetlands > Peat | place: Sweden: Abisko, Stordalen Mire... | reverse complement strand
ATTACTTTGAATATTTCTGCTCTTTTGAGGTATTTCCTTTGGAGTGCACATATCACTAGGCATTTTTCTATGTAAAGTGTTGTTATTATGCACTTTTAGACCCGAAGTACTAGGGGTTTTCAAGTTCTTGAAGAGGATTTCCTGCACTTTTTCCAAAGGCACTTCATTTTGATATTTTTTCAACACATTCCTTGGGTTCATTGAATTGATTCTTCTATGTTTCGAGGTGTTTTTCTCTGAAAAAGACTTGGAATTTGAGATTTTCGATAGATTATGTAGTGTATCGTTGTTTTCCTTCACTGGATTTGATAAATTAGAGGTTTTTGTCTGGCTTTGGCTTTGTTCACGATATGTAGGCATTTTCTGTAAATTCACAGTGTTTTTATAAATTTTGATGAATTTCTCAACTTTCTTCATTTTGCTTTCATTCGGAATTTTAAATTCTGGCGATTTCTCATTATTTGCCTTTTCTGGAGAGAAAAACTTAGGGTTTTTAATGTCTTTTTCAAGGATCTTACGGAAAAAACTCTCCGCTTTCATGTCCTTTTCCTTGCCTGAGGTGATACTATGGCTTTTTTTCTTCTTGAAATTGTTGTCCTGTATTTTCTCTTGAGCTTTTATTAATAAATTCTCATTTTTCGAGGTGAAATTCTCCAAAGGGATGAATTTTTCCAAGATTTTCTCTGAAAATAATTGGTTTTTCTTGATATTTTGTGTTTTTTCATAGGTCAGATTTCCCTTTGGAGAGAGGAAATTGTTGGTTTTGGCAGGGATCGCGGGTTTTGAAGAATTGCTGTTTTTCCTGAAATGCAAACTCTTTATTTCCTTAGGAGAACTACCCATTTTATCTTTATTATGGTTTTCTAATGAGATTTTGATTTCCTTGGTTTTCTTCAACGAATTATCAATGGTTTTCTTCAAAATGGTCTTATTTTCATCATCTTCTCCGAAGAAAATATCGCTCATTTCAGTGGGTATCAATGTTTGAATCTCCTCATCTTGATTTTCTTTACTTTCCTTGATTTTCGGCCTCATGACCTGCTTTTCCAGAAAACCGTTAAGTTCCCTTAAAGAGCCGAGAGAATTATCCATATTATTATCATTTTTCACATCTTTTTTCTCATGCATCTCATCAATTTTGCTTTGGAGCTTATTCTTAATGCTTTTATTTATTGTGAATTTCTTTCTATTGTTTTCCTGTGTGTTTTCCTTTTCTTTATTTGAAGTAATATCCAATAATTCGAGGATTCTGGAGATTGGTTTTTCAAAGAAATCTCTCTTGTTTTTCTTTTGATCGGTGCTTTCAATGATCTCAGAACTGGAATCATTGGGGTTTTCCTCATGATTTCCAGTGACAATGACTCCTTTTTTCTGATCCGCGAGCATTTTCTTGATTTTATAATATTCGATCCTCCGTTTTTTATCATGGAAATGATTGATGGTGTTTGAGGCTGGATTCATGAAAAGTCTGGGCACTTCCTTATGATATTTATAATATTCTGTCAGATAATTGACTTTGGCTTTATGTTCGGATTGTTTATACATCCGTGTCAAATATTCTTCATCTTCCTCTAAAAGAATATTATCTTTAAAGGAGATCACATGAGGTTTCCTAGTATTGTCTATTAATTCCTGGATGTCTTTCGTATAATAATAATTCTGACTGGAGGAATATTTCAGGAATAGAGCCTTATTTAACATTTGGAAAGTCTGTGGGAAAGATGTCAGTTTTGGACAAAAAAGACATTTCTTAGGATTAGTATAAAAGGATTTTGAAGGGAGGGCGTTTGACTCTTGCTTCGGATCGAGAGGGATTGAGGATTGGGAAAGGTTCACTGAAGATGGAGGGGTTGAGAAAAAACTCATGGTTTTTATGGTTTTGTTTTTTACAATTTAACAATTTTTTTTAGACTCAAATGGTTTTTGATTTTTATTAATATTATTTTCCAATCGTTTTTTTTTTAAAATATGGGGTTTTTGGATTTTTTTTTTTTTAATTTTGAAAAGAAAGTTTCAAAACGATTTTCCTGAAAATGATTGATGTTTTTTATGAAAATTTAAGAAACTAGAAGATTGGTGGTCAAATTTTTTAAAAAAGATATGTAAAAGAAAATAAAGGAACGAAGGGGAATAAATATGATTTTACAGGAATTTCGGTTTTAATATCAGTCATTTATAGTTTTTGTTGGGTTTTGATATTTAAAGGTAAAGAAGAATGAAATTTAATTTATTAATTAAATTTTTTTTGGGCTTTGAAATCAAATCTAAAAAAATTAATCTCCAAATTTAAAAATGCAAGGCTACAAATTTAAAATCGGTTTTTTTTATTCGTCGGAACTTAATCTATAAATCTGTCAAATTTTCAGTCATATTTTATTTCAAAAAAAAAAAAAAATATGAATTTAGAAGAAAATCATCCTGTTCAAGTAAACCAAAAAGCTTATTACGATGAGTTACAAATCCTCAAAATTTGGGACACCTTTCTCAGAAGGAAGAAAAATCTTCATTATTGGATTTCTGAATCCGATTCAAAAAGCGATAGTTTGTTTAAGGAAGTGACAGGACCGTGGGACATGGAGATTTCTAAGAAGGCGGGCATTTTGTTGACTCAAAATGATGAACTTTATTGCAACTCAGAGGGAAGAAGTATTTCAATTTGCGGAGCTGTTGATAATTTTTGTGTAGAAGATTTCAATTTCAATGGAATTACTTTTTTAGTTCTATAATAATTCTATGATGAAGCACACAATAATGTTTCCATATCATATTTCAAGAATTCATTGGGGGGTTGGAGGTCTCGATTTGGATTTGGATGGCAATGGAAAGATGATGGATGCCACCCTTGCCATTTATAATCCTTTATTCATTGAGAATAAGGAGGATGAAGAAATTAAGAAACAAGTTCAGGAAGAAGTCAAGAAAACATTAGAGGCAGAGTTTCCTTCAAATATTAATTTCAAAGCCAAAAATGTTCAATTCACCAATCAACAAAAAGATGGAGCCTCATGCGGAGTTATTACAGCAGAAAATGGAAAAGGAATTATAGATGGCAATCTCATTCAAAGACTACAGAAAAGTTATGAATTAGGAGCCATTCAAGCTAGAGAACAACATTTAAAAGAAGTTGATTCTGAGAAATTTAATGTTATGCAAATAGAGAATGAAGATTGGAAAACTCAAAGTGTTGTCATAGATGAAACTTATTTGAAGAAAATTATTGGAGAGCTTGATAAATTTGGGATGCTTAAAAATGAGATTTTTTATCAGAAACAGGGTGGAGAAATTTCTCAAAGATGAGTTAAAAAAAAAAGGAAGGCTATAATGAAACATCTTTTTGGAAATTGTTGATTAAAAAAGATGATATTCAAGAAAAATTCAAGGAAAATGCAATAAACACATTATTTGAGGCCAAGAAACATATATCAAGACGGCCTTATCAAGACATTAAAATGGTCATGAAAGACCCAAAATTTAAAACAAAACCAAAATCAGACTTGGGCATTCCAACTGACACAAATAACAAACTCATTTAAGACATTAGTCACAAATGACCTTTTTGTTGATAAGAGTCTTTTTGTTAGAGATGTAATCAAATGCAGTTCTGATCATATGTTAATAACTTGTCCACACAGATGGGGAAAGACTGTAAACATGGAGATGTTAAAAACCTTCCTTGAAATTGAAATGGATATAGAAGACTTGGGAATGATGCAAAAACAAAAAACTAATCAAAATTATTTCAACGGAATAAATACAAAAAATGAGCCATTGAAAATTTGGAGAGACCCATACATATATACCAGGAAAATAACCGAATTTTTATTGCAAAGTGACGAAAAGAATGAGAAATTTGTCTTACCGAAAAACAATAAAGGAAAGATTCATAGACTAATAGAGTTTTTAGAGAATTCCACAGATGATGGATGGCAAAGCATTAGAAGTGGATTTTTGTTTAAGAAAAAACAAAATACCGATTTTGAGCAATTAGAAATTTTTGGAAAAAAACATTATGAAATTGTTGCTAGCAAATTTTATCATTTAAAGAATGAAATTATTCAGGCCAAAGAGATTAATAGTGATAAGAAGCCGCCCCCCTTTGATGTACTCCAAAACAAAATCAAAAAAACAATAAATATTTGGAAAGATAGCAAATTCCAAGAAGATAAAAATAATTTTGACTTCTTTAAGAACAATTTTGGTCCAGTTATTTTTATAACTTTCTCATCAATTGAATCTTGTGACCCAAATGATTATTTATCTCCAATAAAAAAATCTATGAGTGAAGCATATCAGCAGCACCTTTATCTTTATCGAAAATTTCTCATTGAGTGCATAGGTTGTTTTAAATATGATGTTACAGAAAGCGAGAAAAACTTTTTAAATACCAAAAATGTTGATATTAAAGAGTTGATTAATAATTTGCAATCTTTAATTGCAAAATATAATCCAACCTTCAAGAATTATCCAAAATACCAAGATTTGGAAGCGTTTCAAAGAATTTGCTTTGACAATGGAAAAGCAGCAACAGAGATGGATCTTATATATTCCATACATTTTTTATCCAAGCTTCTTCATCAAAATTTCGATAAGAAAGTATTTGTTCTCATCGATGAATATGATTCTCCAATAAATACTGTGATAGGAAACCAGGATACCCTTGGTAAAGATCTCAAACTTTTAAAAAATATGTTCACAGTTGGTTTAAAAAATACCGGACATTTAGAAAAATCAATAATTACTGGAATTTTGAGAATTAAAAAAGTAGCAAAATTTTCAGGATTTACGGAATATTGTGTCACAAATACCTTTTTTTCTGAATATTTCGGTTATTTTGTTGATGAAGTTGATAAATTATTGGAGTAAAATTTGGAGAGCAAATTGGAATTTGATAAAAAGGAAGAAAAAAATTTGTTAAATAAAAAAAAAAATACCAAAAAATGAAGGAAAACACTAAAGAGAAATGAAAATTAACCAATGGAAGAAACCAAAATTTCAATAAAATAATATTAAGAAATAAATTTCAAGTCAATTTCATTTAATTTCTTTATTTTTTATTTGCAAGATTTTCCCATCTTTAAAAGAAATTTTTGATTAAAATTTAAGTAAAAGATGAAGAAAAAGCTGATTATGAATTTAAAATATTGGAAATAAAACTGATGATTTAAAAAGAAGGTATTGAAAAAGAAAAAAAACCAATTTTAATTTTTTTTTATTTTCCTCAATCAAGTAAACTAAAAAATTAATTCAAATTAAAAATTTCTCTGCTTTTTAATTTCGATTCGCGCTTCACGCGTTTTTTAATTAAAAATGAAAAAGCCTTTCAGAATTTCTTTTATTTATAATTAACAAAATTTATATAAAAAAAAACCCTCAAACATTGAAACTTCCCTAAACTTTTTCTAAAAGTCTTTACCAACCCACTTTTTTTGCTTTCCAATGAACAAATCCGAATTCGAAGGCATGAATCTCATGGATCAATTATCCTACCCTTCTTTAAACAGTAACTTTTCTTCTAAAAACTGAAAAAACGTCAAATTTTTTTTTTTTTTTCTTCATAAAAACCCAGATTTTTTCAACCCTCAAAATGACTTCATTTCGTTATTATCCACAATGAATTCCTTTTTGACTCAGCCATATTTAGAAAACGCTGATCATGAGCAAAATCCACCAAAACCCAACAATTCAGGCTCGAATTCCACATGTAAAAACCAGTTCAAAGGCTAGTTTTTTTAAAATTTCTGATTGTTAGATTATCCAGAATATAAGAAAAACACCAATTATTATCATGAATTCTGGCTCATGTACCTCCAAAATGAGCTCATAATCGCGAAAATGAAGGATTATGTCAATGAAATCAAGACCATTCAAGACAAGATTTTCCAATTTGAGGTTTTCTATTTTTAGTTTTTTTTCAAATAATAATTTCAATGTCTTTTTTATGTAGGAAACCATCAGTTCATTTGAAAAAAACGGCAATGAACTACTTGCCAATAACAAATCCAACAAGAAGAAAAATAGAAGAACCGCCTCACAAATCGAAAAAGAATTCAAAGTTATATATGATTTTTAAATAAAACTAAAAAAAATGTTTAAATTCTAGTGTCCTTATGAAAATTGCGCCAAAACCTATGGATCTGATGTCTCATTGAACCTCCATATCAAATTAAAACATGGAGGCGGAAATAAGACCGAAAGAGAGAAATTAGCAGTAAAATTTAATGAAAATTTAAAATTTTTTTGGAGGGACTCAATAAAATTTCTTGGGTTTAAAAAATTCAACTTTTTTCTTAAATAATTTTTTTTAGAAAAACTTCATTGTCGCTAAACTTTTGGGAGATGATGAAAATGTGGATTTAGCAGCATCATTTCCTCCTGGGTATCTGGAGGTTCCTTAATAAATTAATGGTTTTTTTTCCTAAAATTATCTCTTTTGAAGAATTTCTATGCGTTTCATAAAAACAAAAGGAAAAAAAATTTCGATGCGAAGGAATTATTGAAACAATGTGATATCAACGATTCACAAAAGTTGAAATTGATAGAGTTTTTGAAGAAAGATGAAAAAAACATCGATAAAAAAGAAAAAGAAGGAGAAATTGACATCACTGATAAAACCATACTGACAAATAACGCTGATGAAGATAAAAATTAGCTAATTTATGAGGATTTTGCTTCAATTATGGTCTTGTTTTCTAATAATAAATGTAAATTTTATTGATTGAAATTTTTCCTTTGTTATTTATGTTTGAAATATAAACTTAGATGAGTTTTTAATGAGTTTTTAATGGAGTTTTTAAAAGTTTTTGAGATTTTCTTTAATTTTTTGAACCATTTTGTCGGAAAAAATGAAATGGCTTTTGTAAGAAAATCCAAAAGTTCTTCAGGAAGGCAATGATGGATTTTTGGATTATTTTGAAACCTATTTTTTTAAAAATTTGATGAGTGTTTTGAAGATTTAAAAAATTTAAAAATTTTATTTGAAAAATTTAAAATTTTATTTCATTCGATTAAAATTTTAATTAAAACCTAATCCAAATCAAAAACATTTGAAATTTACAAAGTCAAAATTAAAAAAATTCAAAATTTAAAAAAAAAACACATAATTTTAACAAAAAAATTACATTCGATCGGTTGATAATAAGGGAAACCTTCCGAGAGCTCATAATTTGTTATTAAAATCATCAAGGTGGATAAATATAAAGGAATATTGGATAAATAATATCCTGTGAGGCATTGATACCATGTGCCTTGTAAGATGAGCCAATAAAATATCGGTCCGCTAAAAAAGATGCCTAAAAGAGAAAAAATTATAAAACAATGAATTTTTTGGTTGATAAATAATGATACCAACAACATATAAAACGAGAATAGGGAAAGTTACGGTTTGTAGGAAATAGAACAAAAGCCTCTTCTTTTTATCAGGCATTTCATTCACCATTTCATTTAAATCTATATGGTTTTTGAAATTTTCTAAAGAAAAAAATTAGATTTTCTTTAAAAAACAAGTCAAAATTTATTATAATTATAACCTTGATTGTTGATTTCATTGGGAATGATCAATTCTATTCTGCGGACATTTCCAGCGCTTAATTTCTAATAAATAAATAAATCAATTAATTAGATTGTAAATAAATCATTGAAAACACACCTGCTTTGTTAAATAAATCGGATACATCAAGATATACGATAACCAAAATACCCCTTTCGAGAAATATTTTATCAGGAAAAAAGGTAGAAATGAATGCAAATGCATTATATCCACATCACCTATCTTAAATTCTCTTAATTCCTTAGAAAAATAATGAGAATAAACCGCGAAATTCATTGAGCTCATCACTTCTTTATATAAATCGCATAAAATGGTAGCTGGAATATATTTCATATCATTCCAAAGCAGCTCATTATTCAATTTATCCACTTTAATAAAGACAAAAGATAGGAGTTTTATGGGTAATAAGATCCAATGCGGAATGAGGAAAAGACTTTCTAAAAACTCCTCATAAATTATATGATAATATCCCAATAACTCATCTTTTTTCTCTTCATTGCATTTACTAAAAATGAATTTTTAATTCGAAGCTAATTTTGCAAAAAAAACCTTTTATCTCTGGAATCGAGATATGCCTTTTGACATTTTTCCTTATAATTTCTCGATACTTTATCATCATTATCATTATAAGTTTTTTTCCAATTAAGAAGAAATTGATCTTTCCAAATCCTCTCACTATCCACGAAATTATATAACCTTCTATTCACAAGCATCAGGTTCATCAAATCCTTCAAATCCAGGAATTTCGCGACCTAGAATAAAATCAGGATAAAATCAAAACTTAGCAAAGACTTTACTATTGAAAAAGTGTTATAACTCACTGCATTTGAGAAATGTCCGGAAGAATTTGAATCGAATCCAATCTGTAATTTTTTCATGTTCAATTTTATATGTTTCAACCTCCTTAATCTTTTGATCCTAATGAAATTTTAACAAGAAATCATTTCTAAATAATCTATGAAAAATGAACCTTTTATAACAAATTTTGATCCTAAACCCGATTCCCATGATGATAAATAGATAAAGCACAGTTTTGAAATCCTCATATAAGCTTGAAATTTCTTGAAACAAGGCTTTCCTTAAATCGAAATCACAAAAATGGAAATCATTGCCGAGTTTTGAAATGCTGATCCTTAAAAGATTCAAAGCCTTTTTTAATTTATACCCTGAACAAATCAACACAATTCCCATGATTATATTCATATAATCATAGCTCCAAACCCTCCAAAAAACCAGCAAAATGTCCTTTCTTTTCCCAGGCACGTTGATCTTTTTACTGGCATGTTCGAAGCTTGGAATGCGTTTTTGTTGATTCATAATGGTTTGGAAGAGAAGTCTAATACGCCAAGGAGCCGCTAAAATTATCACAAAGGAAATCATTATAAAAGGAATATCCTTTAACATTTCTATAAATGCGATATGCACACATTTCCGGAATTTTATAGTATGATGTCTTTGAGTGAAATAGTTCCGTTTGATAATCCGAATGACAAAAGGCAGACGAATCAAAGTTAGAAGCAGAAGATTGATCTCAGAAACACAAATTAAAACAGAAAAAATGGAAAGACTTGAGGATTTTTTTATAGCGATCATTGAAAATAAAGGAAATTTAAAAAATCAGGTTCAAAAGACTCTTAATTTATTATTTAAAGAATCCCAAAGTTCTCAGTTTCCCACATTATCACCTATAACAAAGTATTTCTAGCGGAAAGTTAAAAACGCAAGGCTTCCTTTAATAGACATCCATGAGCTAAGAAAGGAGAAATAAGAATCGAATTAAATAAAAAACAAGAAAAAAATAAGACTTTTATATTGTCGGATCCCCATTAAACATTCGAAAATATTGAGTTGGAATTCGTCGATATTCGTTTTCTCATTTTCTTTTTCTATTTCCATCATCTGACTTCTTTCGATTTCTATTTCTTTTTCTTTTTCTTTTTCTAATGAGATTTTCAATTCTTTCCGCAATTTCCTGATTTTCGCGTTTTTCTCAATTTCTCCAGCTTCATTCAAGCATTTCGATGCTATAATAAAGGCATTGCTTGAAGCAATATCGAATAACATAAGCATGAATTTCTGATATAAATCTTTAATTTCATGTTTTTTCCCCCAATTCATTGATTTGATCTCTTTGATTTTCCTCGTCTTCCTTTCGAAAAAAGCCAGCATCTCGTTTTCCATTTCAAATCCTTCTTGTTTCAGCTGCGAAGCCGTTAAATTCATCACCAAATTCGCCTCTTTCATCATGCAAATATGCAAATTCTCATGATTTCTCAATATTTCATAATCACTTCTGACCATTTCCTCCTGCTTCAAAAGCCCAAACGCCTGTATTCCTTGAGTTTTTAACATTGAAATCAGCTCTATGCTAGTGAATTTCTCCTTGAGATATAAGGTATATCCCTTATGAGTGAAATTGCCAAGCAAATTCATGACATCTTGATTGAATTTGCTGGGATGATAGGATTCTATGGAGATTCTGACTAGAAATTCGGTTTTTGCATCGACCAAAAACAAGAATTTGAGCGATTTCTCATTGAAAACAAGGATTTTGTGAGTTAGATATAATTCCTTTGCTGGGACATAGAGTTCAGATATGGATTTATTGATGTTTTCGAGAACTGATTTGATTTTATCATGTTGGGTCATGAAATCCTTGAGACTGATGTCTTTGAATTTCTTTCGAATGCTGCGGAATTTGCAATGCAATTTCTGATTTTTCGATTTGATGATGGGGGAATATTTCAGGATCTTCCTTTTGATGGAAGGCATTCTACGACAATGAATCGCCTCTTTCCAAATTGAAAGAGCCAGATAATTCTTCATTGTGGATAAATTATAATAAAGCGGCTCTTGTTCAGGAGGCGTAAAACATAGGTTTTTGAGAATTTCCTCAGGAAAAATCAAAAGAAATAAATGGATTGGATCGATTTCCTTCAGGAGAAGAAAGTTCAAAGATTCGGAAAAAGAAGATTGAGGATGGATGGGCTTTAGATTTGGAGAATGGGGGGATAGAATCGTTGAGATGGAAATTTTCGAGAAACCTAAGAAATGAGAATCTTGAGATGCTAGTTCCTCCTCATGTTTGCAGGGAATTGCAGAATTGACAGGATTTAGACCTAAATAAGAAAAAATTTGAGGGATTGGTTTCATGACAAAATTATTTAATAATATTCCTTTGATTTCTTTTATTTATTAAGAAAATTATACTAAAATCTTTCAAAAAAATATTGATTAAGGAATGAAATGAATGAAAGGGACTTGAAATATTTTAAAAAAAACTTGAAAAAAAAAAAAAAAAAAAAAAATTTTTTAAAATAAATATTTTTCTGAGATTTTTTATAAAAAAAAAGAGAGCTGCTTTATTTTCATAATTAAAACAAAACCAGCCTGTTAAAAATAAAAAAGCATTAGGATTTTTAAAAAAATTGGGGCAGTAAATAAAAAAGCAATTTTAAAATTTGCCTTTTTTTTTTTTTTTTTTTTCAAAAAAGATGCTAAAATTACCATTTTCTTCTTTTTTGAGCGTGATTTTGGGGCTAGGCCTTGTAGATGAATTAATTTGGACATTTGGTCGATTGAATTTAAATGTCTGGTTCATTAAAGAAAGACAATAATTATTCCAAATTTGTCGTTGTTGTTCGCATTGAATGAAGTTTCTTCAATAAAACGAACACTAAATTCAAGAAAATTTATATATTTAGCAGACTTGTTCATCAAAAAAAATAGATTCAATTGGCCCATTTGATCTAGATGTTTTTCGTCAAAAAAATTAATAATTTTCACTTTAAAAAAAGAGCCAATTTTTAGAAAAAATTACTTAGGAAAGAAGTATTCGGAAAAGAAAGCAAATTATCGCTCATAATATTCGGAAATGATGATATATGATGTTCTAGATGAGGATGAACTTCGCTTGAGACTTTTTTCTCATGTCCATTGTCTTGAAATTTTTCGACATTTTCTATTTTAGTCATGCTTTTCTCATTTGTTGAGCTGGAATCTATGAAGCAAAAAATTATGTTTTTTGTTAAAAAAAAAAAAAAGGTGAAAGAAAAAAAGAAAAAAACGAGAAAAAAAGAGAAAAAATGAGAAAAAATCAGATAAAAAAGGAGAGATAATTTTATAAAACCAATTAGAAGAAGTTAAAAAAGGGTTGAACTAATACTTTGGATTATAGGATTTTTTGAAGAAATGGGTTTTGTCTTATCATTCGTAATTTTTGTAAGATCAAAGCTTAAAAAATAATCAGATTTGATAAAAACAAGAGCCAAAGTCACCTGAATAGTCTAGAAGGTTGATTTTGTTCGATGGGTAAAGACATTAGGCTCTAACTTGAGAAATTTTGATTTTTTAATTGCAAATAATTATAAAATAAGTCTTTAAGATTTGGCTCTAAGGAAAAAAACTTCGAACTCTTTTCGAAATGAATAATTTAAATTAAATTACAATAATAGAACAGTTTTCTTCAAAATATGTGAAATCCGTCCTGTCTTCTTCAAAAAATATGTCTGGCATCTCATCTTGATCATCTTTAATCATGACATCATGATGACATGATGATCATCCATGATCATCTATTCATGATAAATGTCATATATGATGCAAAATGGGGTCAATTGATTCCAACATCATAAATGATTGAATCAGAAAGATGGAGGCATGGCTTCACATGACAGCCTATAAGCTATGCTAGATCTTTGGTAAAATCTTTTATTCTAATAATTATTTTTTATTTCCAGAAATATAATAGATTTTTCCGATGATTAAAATATTTCGCGGTGGTAATAAACCCGAAAATCTACCATTAGAAGTGAAATGTCCTAGATTTTAAAAACAGTTCATGGGCGGCCTGATAACTCATAAAATTAGATTTATTTCTATAGATTTTAAATTTTTCGTTTTAACGAAGTTTTGGTTCTCATTTCAAAAAATCCTTTGGAAAAATACAAAAAAAAAACCGCAGTTTAAATTTTCAAAAATTTTTTAAAATTATGGGTTCTGTTTTTGAACCTTATTTAATTCCTTTTTTATTTCCGCGATCAATTCCGGGCTCTCATAATCCTTAAATCCTTCCAAAGCCGCCAATTGATTTATTAATGCCGTCTTATAAAGACTCATTAATTCTTCTATACTTTTTTTCTTTAATGAGTCAAAACAAGGACATGATTCCTTAGGCCTTAAATCCAACATCGCCCTCTAAAAAAATAAAAAATCAAAGAAATTCGTTTAAAAATTCAAAGAACTTTCGAATTCCGGAAAATCCCTGGAAAACCTTGAAATTCACACACTTTTTCCAAACCTGAGCCAAAATTAACAATTTTCTTATAAATTTTAATATTTTTTTTAATACCTGATTCATCTAGCTCAGGCTCGCTCTTCCATTTCTCCAATTTTACTAATCGAAGGTTATTTTCTAAGAGTTTCGCTGCATAATCGTAATCAACAGGAGGCCAATCTTCCATACAATACCACCATCTTCTTAGAATCCCACGAATTATGCTATCTTTTGGTTGCAAACCACTACCGCTTTTGGTTTCTTTTGATTTGGTGGGGTTTTTAGCCGCATCTGAAGGCTTCTTCTCCACTTTTTTTGGTTGAGGATGATTATTGGTATGACTTGAAGTTGATTTGGACTTGACTGGATTAGAAAAACATTAGAAAAAACATTGAAAAATTAACGAAAAAAATTTAAAAAAGGGAAAAAATGGAAAAAAGTTGAAAAAAGTAGAAAAAAAGTGTGGAAAATTGTAAAAAATTGAAAAATGTAGAAAAAATGCTTGAAAAATTGTAAAAAATCGAAAAAAAAAATCGAAAAAAGTTGAAAGTAGAAAAAACTTTCAAAGATTTTGAAAAAAAAAATGTACTTTTAAATGAAAAATGATAGGATTTTTTAAAAAAGACATAAATTTTATTACTTTTGATTTTCCGCCTATCCTCATCCGAACTGGTTCCAGGGTCAAAAAGCGAGTTTTCAGAATCTGGTTCTCTGAATTTTTTAGGCTTTGGTGAATTTTTCGTCTTCATGGGAGTTTTGTTCTCGAGCTTCACTTTGGTCTTTTCCTTCGATTCTCCAGTTTTTATCGGTTCATTGTTTTTGACATGTGAAATCGTCTTATTTTTCTCTTTTTCATGGTTTTCCTTCTCTTTATGTAAATTCCCTTCTTTCTCTTTGTTTAAATGGTCTTTTT
>Ga0302320_10019206_pt1 | contig 13734 bp, 6 predicted proteins | sample Bog_T0_3_FD_202130 | JGI IMG/M metagenome (GOLD analysis project Ga0302320, IMG submission 202130) | Peat permafrost microbial communities from Stordalen Mire near Abisko, Sweden - Bog_T0_3 | ecosystem: Environmental > Terrestrial > Soil > Wetlands > Peat | place: Sweden: Abisko, Stordalen Mire... | reverse complement strand
CAGTCGGCGATCCCGGCTTCGTGTTCGCCGTTCGCATCTCGGATGGCAAACAGCTCTGGAAGCAAGCAGTGAATGATCCCGAAAGTTCTCCCGCGGTCGACGCCGGCGGCATCGTCTACATCGGCAGCGGCCTCAACGGCCAGGCCGTGGTCGCGTTGCGCAGCGGTTCCGATGAGGAATTACAGGCGCAGAAACTCAGCCGCATCGTCTGGCGAACTCCGCTCGCCTATCCGATCACCGCTCCGGTCACGCTCTCGGGCGATCTCGTGATCGTCGGAGGTGGCAACGGCGATATGGTCCATTCCGACAAGAACCCGCAGGGTGTGGTGGTTGCCCTGAATCGCAAGACCGGCCAGATCGTCTGGCAGACGAAGTTTGAGGATTCCGTCCTCGGCCGTATCGTCGTCCGCGACACCATGTTGATCTGTCCCGTGCGCACGGGCGAAGTAGCGGCGCTCGCTGTGGCGGACGGCCATGTCCTCTGGCATTCCCGGGTGAGCGGCACCGCTCCGGTGCTCGTCGGAGGCGCCCTCACGAAAGACCGAGCGTATGTCGTCAGCAGCGACGGCTATCTGGTCGCCTTCGCGGCCTCCACCGGCAAAATGCTCGAAAAGGTTTATCTCAACGATCAACGAAAACCCGGCACGGGCCTGACGCTTTCCTCTCCTCAGGTGGTGGGCAACCGGATCGTCGTCGGCAGTGAGAGCGGCGGGTTACGAGCCTTTGTGGGCACGGAAGGCGCCAAATGATCGCCTCCCGAAAGTACACGCGAGCCCTCGTCGATTGCCGCGACACCGCGCTTGTGGGCGGTAAGGGCGCCAGTCTGGGTAAGCTGATTCGCGCGGGTTTTCAGGTGCCCGGCGGCTTTGTCGTCAACACCCACGCCTATCAACTGGCTTACGCTCCGAATCCAGAGGCCGGCAACTCAATTGAAGTTCCGCCCGAAGTCGCAGAGGAAATCCGTTACCGCTATGAAGAGATGGGCGGCGGACCCGTGGCGGTTCGATCCTCGGCAACCGCCGAAGATCTGGCCGCGGCGTCCATGGCCGGCCAGTGCGAAACCTTCCTCGATATCAGCGGCGACGATGCCGTCATCGATGCCGTTCGGAAGTGCTGGGAAAGCCTCCACACCGAGCGCATTCGCGCCTATCTGCAGGAGCACGGAATCGATCAATCCGTAGTTGCCATGGCGGTGGTCGTTCAACGCCTCGTCCCCGCGGATGTCGCGGGCGTTCTGTTTACCGCCGATCCCAGCGGCGCAGGGCGTAAGGAAATGCTGATCGACGCCAATTGGGGCCTCGGTGAAACCGTCGTCGGCGGCCATGTGCAGCCGGACGTGCTCCGTCTCGACGCCGCGACCGGTCGCGTGCTCTCCGCTTCCATTGCCGACAAAACCGTCTACATCTCCGCCGGAACCGTTGGCGAAAAAGCTGTCGAAGAGTCGCGCAGAAAGCAACCCTGCCTCAACAGCCGCGATGTCCACAGCCTGTGGCTGCTGGGCAAACAGGCCGAGGAATTCTTCACCACCCCGCAGGATATCGAATGGGCGATCTGTGACGCCAGGTTGTATCTCCTGCAGTCGCGTCCCATCACAACTCAGCGCGAGATTGAGGCGCGCCAGGAAGTAGTGAGTCTGACCCGCGAACAACTACGGCGCGAGATCGCAGCCGAGCGAGGGCCATGGGTGCTCCACAATCTGGCCGAAACGCTGCCGCATCCGACCACGCTTACATGGAGCGTCATCAAGCCGTTCATGTCCGGTTCGGGTGGCTTCGGCGCCATGTATCGGCAGGCGGGTTTCCAGCCCTCTCCCGCAGTCGATCGGGACGGTTTTCTCGACCTCATCGCCGGCCGCGTCTACATGGATGTCACGCGGTCGCCGCAAATGTTTTGCGAAAATTTTCCCTTCGCCTACGATTTGCAGAAACTGCTCCACGATCCGGACGCATCGCAGAAGCCGCCTTCGGTGCCCTGCGGATCGTTCTCCACGCGGATGAAAGCGTCCGGGCTCCTCGCGAGGGCGAGCGCCACCATCAGGGCCCTCTCTGAGAGCGCCGACACCGATTTTCGCGAAAAAATCGCTCCACAGATCAAGGCCTGGGTGGCACGGTCGCGCGCGCAGAACCTGTCCGCGCTTTCCCCGGAAGAACTCATCGCGCTTTGGCGGGAGCGTGAAAAACAGGTGCTGGACGTCTTCGGTCCCGAGACTCTGCTCCCGAGCCTGATCTGCGGCATGGTGTGGGCCGACCTCGAAACCTTCCTCCACGAAAACTTCTGGGACGAACACGCCGACGCCCTGCTGCGGCTCATCGCCGCGGGCGGCAAGCCCGACTACACCGTAATCGCGAACGCCGAGTTATTCGAAGTTGCCCACGGCAAACGAACCCTCGACTCGTGGTTGGCATCGCACGGACATCGCGGCCCCGGCGAATTCGACCTCGCCACCCCGCGCTGGCGCGAGCAGCCGGATCAGCTCCTCGATATGGCTGCCCGGCTCGCCACCGGTGAGCCTCCGCTCGAACGCTTCCGCTATGGCAGCGAGATCTCGGCCACACAAGCCGCTAAACTGCGCAACCAGCTGTCACCTGAGAATGCGGTGGAATTCGACCGTCGGTTGGAACTGGTCCACCGCTTCATGCCTTTCCGCGAGGAAGGCAAAGACTACCTCATGCTCGCCTACGATCTCCTGCGCGACCTGGCCCTCGAGTTGGGCCGGCGTCTGGACGTAGGCGATGGTGTGTTCCATCTGACCCGCGACGAGGTCTTCGACTCGTTGCGCGTAGGCTTTGCGCCCCACCATCTGATCGAGCAGCGCCAGTTCACCTACCGCGCCGAAATCAGGCTCGCGCTGCCGCGAGTGATCGACGCCGCGGCCATCGAGCATCTCGGCGAACCCGCCGAAGTGGAGATGAAGGCCGGTGCCTACGGGGCGCTATCTATCTCCGCCGGCCACGCCTCCGGACCTGCCCGGGTGTTGCATGAAGCAACCGAGGCCGGTGATTTCGGCACCGGCTACATTCTCGTCTGCCCCAGCACCGATCCCGCATGGACCCCCTTGTTCGTCAACGCCGCCGGCCTTGTTTTGGAATGCGGCGGGGCCCTTTCGCACGGCGCCGTCGTCGCCCGCGAGATGGGTCTGCCCGCCGTCGTCCTCGCCGACGCCACCCGGATCTTCCGCAATGGCGAACAGATCGAGATCGATGGCGATAACGGCTGGGTCGGTCGCGCGCGCCCGGAGTCCGGCCAGCTTGCCCATGTCGAGGCGGCAGATGCCGCCGACACGCGCATTCCCCGCACCCTCGTCCCGCCCCCATCCGGAGCGAAGGATCGCCGCGTAGCCTCCTGGCGCAACGTAGCGCTCGGAATCTGGCTGGTGTATCTCCTGGGCTTCTTCCTTTTACCGAAAGCCTGGGTCCATGGGCCCTCGCTGGCCCTCCTGGATTTCTTCCTCTGGCCGATCGTCGTTGCCCTGGGCAAGCCGGCCGTAGTCGCACTCATAGCTGCGTCCGTCGCTTTAGGCTCGCTGATCGTGCAGAAATTCACCACGGATAACGAGCCCTTGAGGGAAGCCAAACGGCGCGCCGCGTTGCTGACGGAACAAGCCAAATCTCTGCCGCCGGATTCACCTCGTCGGCGCGCCATGCTGGATTTGGCAGCTCCCGTCAACACTCGGCTGCTTATGGCCCGCCTGGTGCCCATCTGTCTGCTCCTCGGTCCGATGATGCTGCCCCTGATCTGGTTCAAGGATCGGCTGGATCCCGCCGTGCCCGTGGGTGCTGCCGGGTCCACCGTGCAGATTGTCGCCACCGTAAACGGCGAATGGACCCAGCCCGTTCGCATCCAGGTCCCCAACGGCGTGGCCCTCGATGAAACCACCGCGGCCGCCCGCACCCTCCCGCCGGTGCGCAGGACCCTCGAACACTTGCTGACGTTGTACCGCGAACCGCAGAGCAACCCCTCGGGACCCTGGGAATTGCAAGTAGCGCCCGACGTTGCCAAAATCCAGACTGCCAGCGATCTCAAGCGCTACCTCGACGCCGGTCTGCCTCCGCAAGGTATGACGTGGACCATCCGTCCGCCCGCCGGCGCAACCGGTCACTTCCCGGTAAGCGTCGCAACCGAAGGACATCCGCCCGTTAACCTCGATGTCGTGCTCGGGAACCAATTCCCTCCCGGCGCACTGACCGCCGCCGGATCTGCCGATTCGCCTGTGAAGGAAGTGCGGGTGGTCTATCCCCATTCCTCCGAAAAGCCGGTCTTCTGGCAGCCATTCGCCTCCATCGACATCGGATGGCTGTGGCTGTACCTGCTCACTTACATGCCGGTTCTGTTCATCCTGCAAGCTCTGCTGAAGGTGGCGTGAATGAAGAACTGCCCTCAGTCTGGAATCGGCCATAAAACAGGCGAGATATCGCCCCGCTTCACGAAATGAACTGGATTAACGTATGAAGGTTCCGAAACGACGCCCCCATGCATAAGACTAAATATCTGCTCGCAGGACTTTCCTCAATCCTGTTCCTTTCCATCGCGTTGATTGCCCAGCGCGGACCGGGACAACCGCAAGCCGGACCGGGAGCCAATGCTCCTTCCACCAGCGCCGGGATCGAGAGCGTCAAGGCTCTGATTAAAGCGACTGATGCGGAATGGCACGTCATCGGCCCCAGGCTGCAGGCGGTTGTCACGGCTCGGCAGTCCGTAGTGACTTACACGGCGGCCGCTCCCGGCAGAGGTGGCTTCGGCGGCGGAGGCTTTCCCGATTTTGGCGGCGACAGCTTTGCCGGCCCTGTGGGTGACAGCCCGGGTTTCGGCGGACGAGGCGGTTCCGGTGGTCCAGGCGGCCGCGGAGGTTTCGACCCAGCCAGCTTTTTTGGCGGGCGCGGGGGTCCCGAAGGTGCGAGTGGACGCGGCGGTTTCGACCCAGCCAGTTTTTTTGGCGGGCGCGGGGGTCCGGAAGGTGCCAGTGGGCGAGGCGGTCCGGGAGGCGGAGCGCCCTGGGATTTTGGTCCCAACAACAATGCCGTCAGCATGGCGTTGGCGGAACTCAAGACCGCATTGGCCGACCCGTCCAGTTCTCCGGAGCAAGTCAAAGCAAAGTTAGCCGCAGTTCGCAGCGCACGTCAGAAGGCCGTCACCGATCTCGCCGCGGCACAAAAGGGCCTGCTCCCGCTCCTGACAGCCGGCCAGGAGGCGACGCTGGTGAGCCTGGGCTATCTCGACTAAGTATCTCGAAAGAGCGCAAAACTCTGCCGCGGAGACCGTATGGAAAATTGGAAGCGCAAGATCGGGAATCACAACAACAAGATCGGGAGACACAACAAAATGATCCAGTCGAAATATTCGAATTCCAGCCTCCGGCGTTCTCGTCTTACACTCGCCTGCCTTTGCATGGGCCTCGTCAGTCAGGCGCAGGCCTACATCGATCTGGCCCCGACTCTGAGTAAGCTCATTGGCGATGCGCAGAAAGTTTCCGTTGTCGAAGTGACCGGGTTCGACGAAGCCACCCATGCCCTCACGCTGAAGGAAGTCCGAACCCTGAAGGGCGCGGCGGGCCAGGGACCGATCCGTCACGACGTGGGTTCTTCCGACGGCAATATGGTTCCGCCCGCTATTGTCCAATGGGCCGAAGTCGGAGCGAGGGGCGTTCTGTTCTCATCCCGCACTACCGGGTTGCTCTGTTTTGGCGATGGCTGGTATCAGGTCAAGTCTTCCGCCGGCGAATGGAAGCTGGGCGTCGACCGTTCCGACCTCTCTCTGGCCTATTACGGCTCGGTTTCGCGTCTCGCGGACGGGGTCGCCACAATGCTCTCGGGCGGCGATGCGATTCTGACCATGATTCAGCACGGCGCCAACGACAGCGCCAGTTTCGATCTCGCGCTCAACCGTATGAATCTTCCCAGCCTCATCCGCGTGCAGCGCATACGCGCGAACATGTCGATGCCCGCGATGGTTATGGCCGTGTCGGCCAATCCCGTTTATGTGATCGGCCCCGGCCGGATCGGCGAAGAGGAACTTCCTGCGCTGGTGAAAAGTCTCTCATCCCCGGACGCCGCCGTACGCGCCGACGCGGCGGCAGATCTGCAGCAACTCGGCCGCAAGGCCCAGTCCGCCGAGGGCCAATTGGTGAAGCTCCTGACCGACCCGGCCGTGCGCGTGCGCATTTCGGTGGCCTCGGCGCTGCTTCAGATTACCGGTAAGAATGCCGATGCGATGAACGTGCTCAGCGCAGGTCTTGCGGACACCAACGCCTCGGTGCGGCGCGCGGCAGCTGAGGCGGTCGGTCGTGCCGGCGATGGCGCCGAGCCGCTCGTCGGCAAACTCGCCCTCGCGATACAGAATCAGGATGTCCAAACCAGGCGCGCTGCCGTTCGGGCCGTGGCTACCCTCGGGCCTGTCGCCGCGGGCGCAGCGAGCGCGCTGGTCCCGCTTTTGAACGACCCCAGCCTGATGATCGAGGCGGCCGACGCCCTCGGCCGGATCGGGCCCGCCGCGCGTCCGGTTCCCGCGCGCCTGGTCAAAATGCTTGCCGACGATCAGCCAATGGCTGTGCGCATGGCCGCGATCCGCGCGATGTCCCAGATTGGCGGGCCCGAAGCCCACCCGGCCGTCGATTTCATCATCAAGGCCCTTCCCACGGCGGCCGAGATTGACAGTTACAACATGTTTATCTACCTGTCCCTCCTCGGACCCACCGCCACCGACGCCCTTCCCGCTTTGCAGACCTCAAAATTGATGAACCCCGTACTGCCCGCCGCTACCATCTGGGCGGTCAAGTCCGATAGCCTGCCCTGGCAGGCAACGGGCGGTGGAATGGGCGGTTTCCCGGGTTTTGGCGGTCCCGGAGGCCCTGGTGGTCCCGCTGGATTTGGTGGACCCGGTGGCGCTGGCGGCATGGATATGGGCTTCGATCTCTTTTCCACCATGTATGTCGCATATTTCCGCGAGTTGGGGGAACGCCTGCATCCTCTTGCCTTGAAGCTCCTGAAGCAGATCCAGGATGGCACGGACACCAACACGCCGGGCTGGGGGTACAAATTGCTGACATGTGCCGCAGCCGAGTCCGGCGCGCAACTCTCGAAGGCCCTCGCTTCCGATGATTTGGCAACCCGCGAGCGCGCCACGGTCGCTTACGGTTATATGGGTGCAGCAGCTTTTCCGGCCCGGAGTGCGCTTCAGGCTGCGCTACAAAGAGCCTCCACTGAGCCGGAGAAGCGGCTGATCGAATGGTCGCTGCGCGAAATAGCCACGGAGTAAGTCGGTGTTTGGAGAATCCCCTATGCACACAAATAGAAGCCTGATCTCAGGAATTGCATCAGCCCTGTTTTTCTCATTGACGTTGGCCGCCCAGCCCGCGGCGGGACAATCCGGCAATGCGCCCGCGGCGACCGCGGCAACCCCGAGCGTGCAGGCGCAACTCAAAGCGACCGATGAGGAATGGAAGATCATCGGCCCGAAACTGAAGGCCGTCGTCACGGCCCGGCAAGCGGCGATCACATACACGGCGAGTGCCGGAGGCAGAGGCGGCTTCGGCGGCGGAATGAATTTTGGCACCGATAGTTTTGACGGGCCAGGCAACGGCGTCGGGGGCGGCCGCGGAGGCCGCGGTGGTGGTCCTGGCGGTTTCGGAGGAGGCTTCGGCGGCCCGGGTGGCCCGGATAACCAGGGTGGCGGTCGCGGTGGTCGCGGTGGCGGCCCCGGAGGCCCAGGTGGTTTCGGCGGTCCCGGCGGCCCCGGCGGCGGCAACAACAATGCCGTCAGCACAGCTCTCTCGGAACTCACAACTGCACTCGCGGACTCGACCAGCACGCCTGAGCAAATCAAAGCCAAAGTGGATGCCGTTCGCACCGCTCGCCAGAAAGCCGTCTCCGATCTCGCGGCCGCGCAGAAGAGTCTGCTCCCGCTGTTGACCGCCGATCAGGAAGCAACACTGGTGGGCCTTGGTTATATCGACTAATGCACCTTCATTCTGAGCCGCAACCGTAAGGGAGCGGTGCTCAAACGCTGAAACCTAATTCTTGCGCCGACGGATAAATAGCCAGATCGACTAATAACAGGAACAAAACATTGACGCACTCAAACCATCCGAACCTCGCACGCCGGTTTTCCCGCCTGACGGTCGTCTGCCTTTGCCTGGGCCTCGTCAGTCAATCCTGGGCCTACATCGACCTCGCCCCCACCATCACTAAAATCATCGGCGATTCGCAAAAAATCTCCGTCGTCGAAGTGACCGGCTTCAACGAGTCCACTCACGTCCTGACATTGAAAGATGTCAAGACCCTGAAGGGCACCGCGGGTCAGGACCCGATCCTCCACAACGTCGCATCTCCCGATGGCAATGTCGTTCCGCCCGCCATTGTGCAGTGGGCCGAAGTCGGCGCGCGCGGCGTCCTGTTTTCCTCGCGCACCACCGCGCTGCTTTGCTTTGGCGAGGGTTGGTATCAGGCTAAGTCTTCCGGCGGCGAATGGAAACTGGGCGTCGACCGTTCCGATCTCCCTCTGGCCTACTACGGTTCAGTCTCGCGCCTCGCCGACGGCATTGCCACCATGCTCAAAGGCGGCGACGCCATTCTGACCATGGTGCAGCACGGTGCCGATGACACCGCCGCCAGCTTCGATCTCGCCTTCAACCGCATGAATCTTCCCAACGTCATCCGCGTGCAGCGCTTTCGGGCCAACATGTCCATGCCGGGAACCGTCATGGCGATGTCGGTCAATCCCGCATACGTACTGGGACAGGGTATGGTCGGCGAAGAGGAACTCCCGGCCCTTGTGGCGCGCCTCTCATCCCCCGACGCTGCTGTCCGCGCGGAAGCGTCCGAAGATATTCAGCAACTCGGTCGCAAGGCCCGCTCCGCGGAGAGCGCCCTCGCCAAACTCCTGGCCGATCCCGGCGAACGCGTCCGCATTGCCGCAGCCTCCGCTCTGCTTCGAATTACCGGCAGCAACAGCGATGCCGTCAGTGTACTCGCCAAAGGTCTCGCCAGTACCGACGCCGCAGTCCGGCGCGCCGCCGCCGATGCTGTCGGCCGGACCGGCGCGGGTGGGGCTCCGCTCGTCACCAACCTGGCAACGCTGCTTAAGGATCAAAATATCCAGACCCGCCGCGCCGCCGTTCGGGCCGTTGCCACTCTGGGATCCGTCGCTTCCGGTGCCACCAGCGCCCTTGTGCCGCTGCTGAACGATCCCGCTCTGAAGATCGAGGCAGCCGACGCTCTGGGTCGGATCGGGCCCGCCGCGCGTCCGGTTCCCGCCGGTTTGGTCGCGATGCTGGGCGCCGATCAGCCCATGGCGGTGCACCTGGCCGCGGTTCGCGCCATGGCGCAAATCGGCGGCCCCGAAGCCCACCCCGCCGTCGACTTCATCATCAAGACCCTGCCGTCTCTGGACGAAATAGGCGAGTACAACTCGGAGATCTTCCTCTCAATGCTCGGACCGGTAGCCACCGATGCCATCCCCGCTTCGCAAAGCACAAAGCTCACTCACCCCGTGTTGCCGACCGCCACTCTCTGGGCCATCAAGTCCGATAGCCTTCCCTGGCAGAACGGAGGCGGTGGACGCGGCGGCTTCGGGGGAATGGGCGGAGGCCAGGGCCTCGATCTCGTCTCCTCCATGTATGTCGCTTATTTCCGCGAATTGGGCGAACGCCTGCGTCCGGTTGCACTGATGCTTCTGAAGCAGATTAAGGACGGCACGGACAGCAGCACGCCCGCCTGGGGTTACAAACTCCTGGCCTGCGCCCCCGCCGATTCCGTTGCCCAGCTCTCAACTGCGCTTGCTTCTGACAATCTCGCGACGCGCGAACACGCCGCAGTTGTGTTGGGCTACATAGGTCCGGCGGCCTTTCCGGCGGAGGCCAAACTCCAGGCCGCTGCCGGAAAGGCCCCCACCGAGCGCGAGAAGCGCCTGCTCGAATGGGCCCTGCGAGAAACCGTCGCCGAGTGACCAGAGTCGAGCGAAGCTCGACTCTGGAATTTCTACATTTTACGGGCTGAAGATTCGGCAGGTGGCCGTGTGTCCGGGGGCGACTGGACCCGCGGCGATAGCCGCGTTCTGCCGCTGCCACACTCACAACCTGAGGGCCACCAGGTAGCACAGGCTTCAGCCTGTGAGGTCGAGCGAAGCTCGACGGCGCCGGGCTTGCACCCGGCGTGCCCGGTAGCAGCATGTCCATCGCCGGAACAAGGCGAGACAGCCCATCCGTCGGCGTCCGAAGCCGCTACAGGCGTACCCACGCGCGATGCCGGAAAACAGTAAACGGTAAACGCCTCACTACCGCTTCCGCGAATACTGATTAGCCGCACCAGGCGTAGGCACGCTGCCGACCACCGGCGCCCCACTGGCATGCGCCTGACTCAACCCGGTCGTTAGCGTAATTCCCGTCCCCGAAACCTGAGCTCCAACCGCATGCGCCGATGTGAGCGGTGCAGTAACAGTAATCCTGGCCGCCCCTCCCCTGCCGCCCCCGGCAGCCGATGCCACAACCGCCGTCTCAGTCTTAGCCCCGCTGTCAATCGTAATGGACTGCCCTGCGCTGAAGCCAATCGCATTTGCGACAGTAATCACAGTAGCCCCCGCGTCCGTCGCGGCACCCACTGTAGTAGCCCCCGCCGTGCCAACCGCTGCGATAACGGCAGTCTGGAGACTCGCTCCCGTATCGATCAGAATCGTCTGCCCTGCCGCAAAGTCCGCCACGCTCCCCACCTTGATATTCGTCGCGCCCGCCGCCGAACCCGCCGAAAGCGTAGTCGCTGCCTGCAGCAGAAAATCGTTGCAATTGCTGTCAGTGTCCGCCCCGTCCGGAAATCTGCCCGCGCTTCGGTCGGGCATGATGACGGCCGCTGCCACCGGCCCGAAACCACCACGGCCTGGACCCGGCAACACCACGCGGCAGCCGGCTTCTCCGGCTCCCGATGTTGCCTGGTAACCCTTCGCCGCCCACGGGTCCACAAGCAGGCCGTAGTTGAGGCTGTCCACCACCAGACCAGCGGCGTCGCGCAGCACCATGCTGCCCGCGCTCGCCGAAAGGGCGGGACCACCGAACCACTGCTGGGGAGCTGTCTTGCCCTGATAACCCGCAGTCGTCACTGCTGCGTCACGCACCACCGAATCGATCACGTGCGCCTTCGCCAGCGGGCTATCGAGCGTAATCCCCGTCCCCAGCGGCTGCACCGGCTCATTGCTCGAATGCGCAAAAGCCGTCGCAGGCTGGAAGCTGATCCCCGTTCCCAGCGCGCTGAACGGCAGGTTCGCCGCGTGTTGGAACTTCAGCGGAGTGGCCAGGCCCAGCCCCGTCCCCGGATCCACCACCCCTTCCGCATTAGCGTGCGCCTGGCTCAGAGCCGGCGTAAAGTCCACTCCGTTGCCCGTCGGACCCGCCGTCCCTACAGCGGTGATCGTTACCGTTTCGTGGTTCGCGGGCGTGCCTACCGTCAATTTATCTCCCACCACAAAACCATTCGCGCTGCGGACTTTGATATTCGTGGCCCGCGCACTCGCTGCAGCGGAGAGCGCCGTGCGGCTCGCTGGTGTCCCAACGCTTGTCACCGTCACCGTCTCAACTCCATGTCCCACGCTCTCCACATCCAGCCGGATCTTGTCGCCCACCGAAATATTGGCTACGGACGTCACCTTGATATTCGTCGCGCCAACCGCCGCATCCGCTCCCAGGAACGCTTGAGTCCCCTGCTTACCGATCGCCGTGATCGTCGCCACCTCGTATTTCTCCAGATCGCGAGCCACCGCCGGATAAGTCGCGCCATACCCAAGCGCGATCTTCTCGCCCACCGCGAACCCAGCCACACTTGTCACCGGTACGCTCGTAGCGCCAGCCGGGATCGTGATCACCGGACCATCCGGCAGCGGTTGCCAAAGCGTCGTCGCAGCGCCAGCCGCAGTCCCGATACTTGCGATCTTGCGCGTCTCAGCGCCGGCGCCGGTATCAATAGTGACCGCGTCGCCCACCGACATGCCAACCGCACTCCTGATGTTGATCGTCTTATCCCCCGCGTGCGCCGCCGCCGCCAACCCGGAGTTCGCAAGCCCCAGCAGATAGAACCCATGCGCCGCCAGCTTCGTCGCGGCCGGTACTTTCACGCTGGAGAAAATCGCCTGCTGCGTCGGACGCGCCGTCAGCGTCCAGTTCGATAGATCCACGCTGGTCGCGCTCGCGTTATACAACTCGATGAACGCGTCCGTCGGATTATTCGGCGAACCCGCGCTGACGCGAAACTCATTGATCTTGATCGGGCTGACATTCCGCACCTTTTCCGCCGTGGTCTCGGCATGCTTCCCGCCGCCTGCCGTCCAGCCGGCATTGCCCACAAGGTCGCCATTAAACGCCGCCGGACCCGAGGTCACCTTAAAGATCGCGCTCACGCTGGCGCCCGGCGCCACCGTCTCGGCGAAAGTCTTCGAGGTCTGCGTGGAACCCGAGACCACGGAGCTCCACTGTTTCGGCACGGAAATGCTCAACTGCACCCCCGCCACAGGCGCACCTGTCGTATTCCGGAACGTCACGGTCGTATCTTGTGAGGTTTCCGGTACAAACGTCTGAAGTCCCGGCGGCGTAGCCGCTGCCGAGGCTGGCGCCACGCTGAGCCGCTGCACATCGTAACGCGCCGCCACCACGTTGGCCTGCACCAGTTGATCCGTCGCATTCGTCGGGAAAGTCCCCGCGGACGTCATCGCGCCCTCATAAAACGTCCCCTGCGAGCCGACGCTGTTGTCGCCGCCGTTGCCCAGCAGAATGGCCCCCTGCTTGCGCATCGGATCATAGGTCACATCCACGCGCGGTCCGTCGAACATCACCGAAAGACTGCCCTCCTGCGCATCGCCGCCCATTGAGGTCCAGTGGTGCGCTTCGCCCTTGGCCATCGCCGTCACGAACCGCGACGTAACATTCGGCAGGCTTCCGCAATTCTTCGTTCCATCCGTGGTAACGCAACCCACAAGATTGTTCTCCTGGTCAGTCATCACCCACGGACCCGGCGAGTTCCCGTGATACCACGCCGTGGCGTTGCCATAATACGTCGTTTCCATCGTGCCGTTATCGTCGTCGCGGCTGTCGATCTCGGCGTTTCCGTAATCGAAGCAGCACCCGGAGTTATAGTGCCGGCCGTTGATCACCCAGTACTGCCCCTCCGCCTGATCGTCCACTGCCGTGCCCTTCACGTCGTTCTGGCGCAGCCCCATACCCGGCGCGATAAAGACCCCATAGGCCTTATGCCCCATGATCGTAATCGGCGCTGCATCCGCGATCGGCAGGTTGTTGAACCCACCCATCGCAGGTCCGCTGAATCCGCCGCGGGGCGCCTGCGTCAGGTTGTTGTGCTTCGGCGACTGGTCGTAAATCGTCGTGATCCAACAGTAAGTATTGGCGCAAAACTCGTCCTGGGCATGCGCATTGGCGTATCCGCCCGCATCAGGCGTCGGTGCCCCGGAGGGCTGAACCACGCCGATATCCAGCGTCTTCCCATCCGATTGCCGCAGCACCTGATAAAGGGGCCCGTTATATGCGGCATAGAGAGCGCGCGTAGTACTGTGGGCGGCCACGCAGGCATCGCCGGCGGCGGCATAGATATCGCAGGGACCCTTCGGCCGCGCGGGAGCACCACTCGATCCCGCCCCGCCCTGTTGGGCCAACGTCATCGCGGCGCCAATCAACGTGAGCGCCAGAGCGGGTATCAGTACAAGCTTAAATCTCATTTTCATGTTCATCCTGCACAGTACAGTATATGT
>Ga0302320_10019205_pt1 | contig 13734 bp, 14 predicted proteins | sample Bog_T0_3_FD_202130 | JGI IMG/M metagenome (GOLD analysis project Ga0302320, IMG submission 202130) | Peat permafrost microbial communities from Stordalen Mire near Abisko, Sweden - Bog_T0_3 | ecosystem: Environmental > Terrestrial > Soil > Wetlands > Peat | place: Sweden: Abisko, Stordalen Mire... | reverse complement strand
ATTGCTTCGCTCACCAGGACGGCGCGCCCGAAACCTTCATTCTGGCTCTTTATATCGAGCCGGGATGGTTGGCCGATTGTGACAGCCGCTATTTCGGCGCGCCTGCTTCGGCCTTCTTCTCCCAGAAGATGGCTGCGCTGTCGGCGCGTACGCGCCAGCAGGTCAACCGGTTCACTGATCTGTTATTGGCGGGCGAAGGGGTCGATCCAGGGGACCTCGATTCCATGCTGTTCGGTCTCCTGGCGGCATTGGCAGCCAGGCCCGAGCCGGTTCGGCCCATCCCCCTGGTGCATGCTCCCAGCGATTTCCGGATCCGGCGGGCCATCGGTTTCCTGAAGGAGCACGCGGGCAGCCGGCTGGCGGTGGATGAGGTGGCCAGGACGGCGGGATTGTCGCGGCCCCATTTCTTCGCTCTGTTCAAGCAGTGCACCGGATTGAGCCCAGGCATGTATGTCAACGTGCTGCGCATGGAAGAGGCGATCAAGCGCCTGTCCGGCGGCACGCAGCCCATTTCCAACTTGTCCTTTGACCTGGGATTCGAAGCACAGAGCAACTTCACCCGCTTTTTCCGGCAGCATCAAGGAGCGTCGCCAACGGAATTCCGCCGGGTGGTCGACTGCGTCATTTCGAGTGGACCTTGAATCTTGAGAACCTTCAGGGGCGCCTCGTTCCCTGAAGACGGAGGGATCGCCAAGGTTTTCGAAGCGCAAGGTGAGGGTACGCGCGGCGGATTCAGCGTGCGACCAGGCTGAGCTCTTCCGCCGCCTCCTGCAGCAGCGGCAGGAACCGCTTGATCATCTCCTGGGTCGACGCCCGGGCCGCGTGGATGCCGATGTTGATGGCGGCCACGGCCTTGCCCGAGCCGTCGAGGATGGGCACGGCGATGGAGCGCAGGCCGAGCTCCAGTTCCTGGTCGATGACCGCGAAGCCCTGTTTGCGCACCGATTGCAGTTCCTGGCGCAGGGCCTCCACGCTGCGCAGGGTATGCGCCGTGTGCTGGACCAGCCTGGTGCTGGCCAGCCGGCGCTCCAGTTCAGCGCTGTCAAGCCGGCTGAGCAGCACCCGTCCCATGGAGGTGCAGTTGGCCGGCAGGCGGCTGCCGATGTCCAGATCGATGGTCATGATGCGGGAAGTGGAGGCGCGGGCGATGTAGAGGATGTCGTCGCCGTCCAGGACCGCGATGGAGGCGGACTCGTTGAGCTGCTGGCTCAGCTGCCGCAGCACCGGCTCCGCGGCCTTGGCCAGCGGCATGGATGCCAGATAGGGGTGGCCCAGCAACAGGATGCGCGCGCGCAGGGTGAACTGCCGGGCGCCATCCACAGCGACGAAGCCCAGCTGCCCCAGGGTGTAGAGACAGCGCCTCACGGCGGCCCGGGGAATCCCGGTCTTCTGGCTGATCTGGGAGATGGAAAGACTGCGGCGGGCCTGGCTGAACGCCTGGATCACCGCGAGGCCCCGCGCCAGCGAGGTCATGAAGTTCGGATCGCCCACCGGCGCGCTGGGGCCGGCGGCCTCCTGCGCCGCGCCCAGCGGCGGCAATGCCGTGATTCGGGTCCTGCCTGTGACCGCCATGCCTGGTTCTCCCTTCCGGTCCGATAACCGCACGCAATTTTTCCGCACCCGATTGACGCTGACGGGAAGCCTTGCCTATGCTGGGTGATCATATTTCGAATATATGTTCGGTTACCGCACAAACCCATCCTAGGGCAGCGTGCCGGGGTTGTCCATAGATGGACGAACTGCCGAACCGCCCTTGGAATCCCCTTGCACCCGCCCCACCCGGGCTGGACTGGAAAGACCGCATGATCGATAAAATCGTTTCTTCCATGGAGGCCGCAGTCGCCGGGATACCCGACGGCGCCACGGTGATGATCGGCGGGTTTGGCACCGCCGGCTTGCCGGTGGAGCTGATCGATGCCCTCATCGCCCAGGGCGCGCGGAACCTGACGATCGTCAACAACAACGCCGGCAACGGCGAACAGGGGCTGGCCGCCCTGCTCAAGGCCGGGCAGGTGCGCAAGATCATCTGCTCGTTTCCGCGCCAGGTGGATTCCCAGGTGTTCGACGGGCTCTACCGGTCAGGCCAGATCGAGCTGGAACTGGTGCCCCAGGGCAACCTGGCGGCGCGCATCGAGGCGGCCGGGGCCGGCCTGGGGGCGATCTACACGCCCACGGGCTACGGCACGCTGCTGGCCGAAGGCAAGGAGACCCGCGAGATCGGCGGCCGCCAGTACGTGCTGGAATATCCGATCCCGGCGGACTTTGCGTTGATCAAGGCGCAGCGCGGGGACCGTTGGGGCAACCTGGTTTACCGCAAGGCCGCCCGCAATTTCGGCCCGATCATGGCGGCGGCGGCCCGCTGCACCGTCGCCCAGGTGCAGGAAGTCGTGGCGCTGGGCGAACTGGACCCGGAGGTGATCGTGACTCCCGGCATCTTCGTCCAACGCGTTGTGCAAACCCCAGGAATCTGAAAGAACTCGACATGAAACGATTGGACCGCGACCAGATGGCCGCCCGCGTGGCCAGGGACATCCCCGAAGGGGCCTACGTCAACCTCGGGATCGGCCTGCCGACCCGGGTCGCCAACTACCTGCCGCCCGAGCGCGAGATTCTCCTGCACAGCGAGAACGGACTGCTGGGCATGGGGCCCGCCCCCGAGCCGGACCAGGTGGACCCCGAGCTGATCAACGCCGGCAAGGAGCCGGTGACGCTGCTTCCGGGCGGCTGTTTCTTCCACCACGGCGACTCCTTCGCGATGATGCGGGGCGGCCACCTGGATATCTGCGTGCTCGGCGCGTTCCAGGTGTCCCGGGGCGGCGACCTGGCCAACTGGCACACCGGCGCCCCCGGCGCGATCCCCGCGGTGGGCGGCGCCATGGACCTGGCCACCGGCGCCAAGCAGGTGTTCGTCATGATGGAACTGCTGACCAAGAGCGGCGAATCCAAGCTGGTGGAGCAGTGCAGCTACCCCCTGACCGGGATCAACTGCGTGACCAGGATCTATTCCGATCTGGCGGTCATCGACATCACTCCCCAGGGGCTCCTGGTGCGGGAGCTGGTCGAGGGCCTGAGTTTTGCTGAACTGCAGCAGATGGTGGGCACCCCGCTCATGCTGCCGGTCTGAGGGGAACCCCATGGAATACGCTTATATCTGCGACGCGGTGCGAACCCCGTTCGGCCGCTACGGGGGATCGCTGTCCGGCGTGCGCACCGACGACCTCGCGGCCCTGCCCATCAAGGCCCTGATGGAGCGGCACCCTTCCCTGGACTGGGCGGAGGTCGAGGATGTGATCTACGGCTGCGCCAACCAGGCCGGGGAAGACAACCGCAACGTGGCGCGCATGGCCGGCCTGCTGGCAGGGCTGCCCCAGGAAGTGCCCGGGGTGACCATCAACCGGCTGTGCGGATCCAGCCTGGACGCCATCGGCACCGCCGCGCGCGCCATCCGGGCCGGCGAGGCGGGCCTGATGCTGGCCGGCGGGGTGGAAAGCATGTCCAGGGCGCCGTTCGTGCTGGGCAAGGCGGACTCGGCGTACTCGCGCTCCATGAAGCTGGAGGACACGACCCTCGGCTGGCGCTTCGTCAACCCGCTGATGAAAGCGAAGTACGGGACCGAATCCATGCCGGAGACCGGGGAAAACGTGGCTGAGCAGTTCGGCATCGGCCGGGCCGACCAGGACGCGTTCGCCTGGCGCAGCCAGCAGCGCGCCGCTGAAGCGCAACAGGCCGGGCGTTTCCAGGACGAGCTCGTGCCGGTCGCCCTGCCCCAGAAAAAGGGCGAGCCCATCCTCTTCGCCGCGGACGAGCATCCCCGCCCCGACGTCAGCCTGGAGGCGCTCGCGCGGCTCAAGGGGGTGGTCAGGCCCGATGGCACCGTGACCGCCGGCAACGCCTCGGGGGTCAATGACGGCGCCTGCGCCCTGCTGCTGGCCAGCGCCGCCACGGCCAGGCGCCTGGGGCTCACGCCCATGTGCCGGGTGCTGGGCATGGCGGCGACGGGCGTCGCGCCGCGGATCATGGGCTTCGGCCCGGCCCTGGCCATCCGCAAGGTGCTGGCCCTCACCGGCCTGACCCTGGCCGACATGGACCTGGTGGAATTGAACGAGGCCTTCGCCTCCCAGGCGCTCGCCGTGCTGCGGGAGATCGGCCTGGCGGATGACGCGCCGCAGGTGAATCCCAACGGCGGCGCCATCGCCATCGGCCACCCGCTGGGCGCCAGCGGAGCGCGCCTGGTGACCACCGCGGCCCACCAGCTGGCGCGCACCGGCGGACGTTTTGCCTTGTGCACCATGTGCATCGGGGTCGGACAAGGCATCGCCATGGTATTGGAGCGCGTCTAACAATAGGAGGTCCGCCAATGAGTGTTCAACGCTGGAAGCAACGGCCGCCCGGCTCGAATTGGGGTGATTTCGGCGCCGACGACCAAGTCGGGCGCATGAATTTCCTGACGCCGGAGAAGGTCATGGAAGGGGTGGCCGAAGTCCATGAGGGATTGAGCTTCTGCCTGAGCCTGCCCCTGGATTATCCAGGGGGGTGCGGAATGAACCCCAACCGCCATCCGCCCATGCTGCGCCCCACCCTGCGCAAGGGCAAAGTGAATTTCAACTGCCTTCTGGGCGAACTGGAGCCGGGGCGCACGGATGTGTTGAACGACGACCTGGCCATCCTGCACCTGCAATATTCCACCCAGTGGGATGGTCTTGCCCATGTGGGCGGCCTGTTCGACGCGGATGGCGACGGGGTGGCGGAACCCGTCTACTACAACGGCTACAGCGCCCGCGACTTCATGCAGGCGCCCCTGGACACCAAGGATTGCGGGGTGCTGGACCGGGATTCCCTCAAAAGCTCTTCGTCGGCCAAGGCGCTCGGCATCCAGGGCCTGGCCGAACGGTGTGTCCAGACCCGCGGCGTCATGCTGGATCTGAAGGCACACTACGGGACCGCGCGCACCCTCATCGGCTACGAGGAGCTGATGCGGGCCTTGGAAGCGGACAGCATGGAACTCACCCAGGGGGACATTCTCTGCCTGCACACCGGCTTTGCCGAGCGGGTGCTGGGCATGGACAAGCACCCCGACCATGACGCGCTTTCCAATTACGGCGCGGTGTTCAACGGCCGGGACAAGCGCCTGCTGCAGTGGATCTCGGATAGCGGCATCGCCGCGATCGCGGCCGACAACTATGCGGTCGAAGCCTTCCCCGCTCCTGATGGCGGAGCCTGCTGCGCCGCGCTGCCCCTGCATGAGCATTGCCTGTTCAAGCTGGGCCTGCACCTGGGCGAACTGTGGCGCTTGACTCCGCTGGCCGATGCCTTGCGCGCGCGCAGTCGATACCGCTTCCTGCTGACGGCCCCCCCCCTGAACCTGCCGGGGGCGATCGCCTCCCCCCTGACCCCCATCGGTACCCTTTGAGGAGCTGGAGATGAAAGAACGCGTACTGATCACCGGCGGAATGGCGGGCATCGGCGCGGCGACGGCAGAAGCATGCCGGGCGGCGGGCCTGGAGCCGGTCATCATCGACCGCCTGCCGGGCGGGATCGTGGCCGACCTGTCCAGCGCCGAAGCCACGGCCGAAGCCCTCGAGCGGGCCTTGGCCGGCGGGCCCATCACCCGCCTCGTGAACAACGTGGGCATCGTGGTGCCCGCCGCGGCGGAAGCCCAGACCCTGGCCGAGCTGGAGCTGGCCTGGTCCCTGAACGTCCGGACGGCCCTGCAGTGCGTGCAGGCGCTGGTTCCAGGGATGAAGGCGTCCGGTTTCGGCCGGGTGGTGAGCATGTCCTCCCGCGCGGCGCTGGGGAAGGAACTGCGGGTGGCGTATTCGTCCACCAAAGCGGCGCTGATCGGCATGACCCGGGTCCTGGCGCTGGAGCTCGGACCCTTCGGAATCACCGCCAACGCCATCGGGCCGGGGCCCATCCGCACGGAACTGTTCGATCGGGCCAACCCGCCGGGCAGCCCGCGCACCCAGGCCATCATCGATGGCATTCCGGTCAAGCGCGTCGGCACCCCCGCCGACGTGGCGCGGGCAGTGATGTTTTTCCTGGATCGGGAAAACGGTTTCGTCACCGGGCAGACCCTCTATGTGTGCGGCGGCTTGACCGTGGGAGTCGCCCAGGTCTGAAGGCCACAGGAATGTGAAGGAGTTCTCGAAGCGCCGGCCAATTGGCCTCCTGCCGACAATCTACCCATGAGGGAGATACGATGAATAAACTGGCTACGTTCTTCACCAATTTGATGCGGAAGTATCTGCCCGATCCTTTCGTTTTCACGATCATCCTGAGCCTGCTGACCGTCCTGCTTGCGATCACCGTGGAGGGGAAAACCCCAGCGTCGGTGGCGCAGCTCTGGGGCAAGGGCTTCTGGAGCCTGCTCGCCTTCACCACCCAGATGGCCGTCATCCTGGTGATGGGCTATGCCCTGGCCACGGCGCGCGTCACCGACCGCCTGCTGGACACCATCGTCAACCAGGTGCAGCGTCCGCATACCGCGATCATCGTGGCGACCCTGGTCGGGGGCGTCGGCAGCTACCTCAACTGGGGGTTTGGCCTGGTCGTGGGCACCATCGTGGCGAAAAAGCTGGCGCTGAAGGTCAAAGGGGTGCACTACCCCCTGATCATCGCAGCGGCCTACAGCGGTTTCACCTTCTATGGCCTGGGCCTGTCTTCCAGCATCCCGGTGCTGATTTCCACGGCGGGGCACCCGCTGGAAAAGAGCATCGGCCTGATTCCGCTTTCACAGACCATCTTCTCCCTGCCCATGTTGATCACCAGCCTGATCCTCCTGATCACCCTCCCTCTGCTCAACGCCTGGCTGCACCCTCGGGCCGGACAGAAAGTGGTGGAGATCGACCCTGCCATCGACCAGGCCCAGGCGGCTCCCAGGGCGATGGGCGAGGGCCTGATCGCGGAAGACACGATCGCCACCAAGCTCAACAACAGCCGCATCCTCAGCCTGCTGATCGGGCTGATGGGGCTCGGCTATATCGGGCTGCACTTCTTCGTCAACCAAGGCACGCTCGATTTGAACATCATCAACTTCATCATCCTGTTCGCCGGCATCCTCCTGCTCGGAACGCCTGCCGCCTATGTGGCGCGGATCAATGAAGGCGTGAAGACCATCGGCGGGCTCATCCTGCAGTACCCGTTCTACGCCGGGTTCATGGCGGTGATGGCAGGCTCCGGGCTCGTGAACACCATCTCGAAGGTGTTCGTCGGTGTGGCGACCGCATCGACCTTGCCCTTCTGGGGCCTGATCAGTTCCTACCTCATCAACTTCTTCGCTCCTTCGGCGGGCGGGCATTGGATGATCCAGGGCCCCTTCATGATCGACGCGGCCAAGGCGCTCCATGCCCCCCAGAACCAGACCGCCATGGCCGTGATGCTCGGAAACGCATGGAACGACCTGGTGCAGCCCTTCTGGATCCTGCCCGCGCTCGCCCTCTCCAAGCTCAAGCTGCGGGACGTGATGGGCTATACCGTCATCATCATGCTGTGGGTCGGCGCAGTCTATATCGGCGCGGTCCTGCTCTGGGGCTATCTCGCGCACTGAACCAGCAACGAGGAGGGTACCATGGGATCACCATTGACGATCGGCATTGCGGGCGCGGGAAGCATCGGCGTCAGTTTCGCGATTCTCTTTGCCCGTCAGGGATGGCCTGTCCGGCTCTGGGATCCCGATCAGGAAAGGTGTTCCCGTCTATCCGGCGAACTGGAAGCGCGCGCCCATGACCTGATCAGGTACGGCCTGTTCGACCGTCCGGCTGAAGTGCTGCTCGCACCCATCGAAGTGGTGGACAGCCTTGAGAGGGTCGTCGATCAGGCCCACCTGGTCATGGAGTGCGCCCCGGAAAAGCTGGCCATCAAGACCAGCCTGTTCGCCACCCTGGACGCCCTGGCGGGACCGGAGACCATTCTCGCCAGCGCATCTTCGGCCATTCCGGTCTCCCAGGTCGCCGAAGCGCTGCCAGGGCGGTCCCGTTGCCTGGTGGCCCATCCCGGCAACCCACCCCATCTCATTCCAGTCATTGAAATCGTCCCGGCGCCTTTCACCTCGGCCGAGGTGGTCCAGCGGGCGAAGGACCTGTTCATCCGCGCCGGGCAGAAGCCTGTGGTCCTCAACTGCGAAATCGAAGGCTTCATCTTCAATCGTCTCCAGGGAGCCCTGCTGCGCGAAGCGTACTGCCTGGTCCGGGATCATGTGGCCAGCGTCGAGGATATTGATTGCGTCGTGCGTGAAGGATTGGGGCTGCGCTGGTCCGTGATCGGTCCTTTCGAGACGGCCGATCTCAATACCCGCGGAGGCATCGAACAGCACGCCGCGAAGCTCGGCCCTGCCTACGAGCGCATGGGCGCCCTGCGCGGGCAGCATGACCCCTGGACCCCCGGCCTGGTTGCCGAAGTCACACGGCAAAGACGGGCCCTGCTGCCCCTGGAGCAGTGGGATGAGCGCGTGGCCTGGCGCGACCGGGCCTTGATGACCCGGGTGCGGCAACGCTCCGAACCGCAGCTGGATGGGGAAGCCTGACAAGGAAGTTGCTGGACCTGATGGGCGGGGATCGCACGGGAACTCATGGAATCTCCTGAGGAAGGGCTTTCAGGGGCGGGACTGGCGGTTCTGGTTTCCAGTGCCTTGCCGCTGTGAGGGCGCCCACCAGGGCCGCCCGCTGCTCTGCGCCGAGGCTCCGCACCTGGGGAAGAGCCAGGTCCGGTCTGGCCCGCGGCTGGGGCGCGTCCGGCACCTTCTCCCTGGCGGGCTCCGCGATGGCCTTCTCCAGGACGATGAGCCGGTGGCGGGCCCTGGAACAGGCCGTGTAGGCCAGGCGCTGGGCATCCGGATGCCGGTAGGCCGGGGCCAGGTAGATCACCACATCCGCTTCCAGGCCTTTGAAGGCGTGGACCGTGCCCATGCGCACCTGGCCGGCCCGGTCCTCCTCCCACCAGTCGGGCACCGCGTTCAGCCGCCAGGGGCCGAGAACCTGGCCATCCTTCAGACCCAGGGACTCGGGCCGATGGGGGGCGAGGACAAGCACCTGGCCAGGGTCGATGCCGTCCTGGGCGAGGGCCTCCAGCTGCCCAGCCAGATCCCGCTTCCAGGTGGCCGGGTGGCTGCGCTGGAAGAGGACGGCACCGTCCTCGGGGACCGCCTCGGGTGGCGCCCAGCCGCAGGCGGGGAAGGCGAGGCAGGCGGCTCGCCGGATGGCCGGATGCTGGCGCAGGCTCAGGTCCAGGCGCCACGGCTGGCCCAGGTCGTGGCGGGCCTCACGGTAGATGCTCTGGGCGGGGTCCTCCAGCAGCAGGACCGGATCACGTCCTGGATCGCGCAGCAGTTCCAGCAGGGGTCTGACCCAGCCGGGATCCAGGTCCTGGGCTTCGTCCACCACCAAGGCGTCCCACTCCGGCTCGGGACGGAGCCTGGCGTCGCCCAGAAGGGAGGCGAGGCCTTCCGGCACATCCTGGTTGAAGAAGACGGAAGCCCGCTCGAACACCGGGACTCTGCCCGCGGCCCGGAGAAGGTTCACCGCCAGATCGTGGTAGGTGCTCACCAGGACTCGGTCCGCCCGGATGAGGTCATCCAGGGCGCACTGGGTGGCATGGGTCAGGGCGCGGTTGAACGCCACCACCAGGACCCGGCGCCCCTCGGCCACCCAGAGCCGGGTCACCTGCCGGCTCAGGAGGGATTTGCCCGAACCGGGGCCCCCTTGCAGGTGGTACCGGCCCTGGCTGAAGTTCTGGGCGAGGTTGTCCAGGAGCGCGGCGGAGGTGGCGTCCTGGACCCGGCCTTCCGCCTCCAGGATCTCCGCCAGCGCCGGGGGAGGCAGGAGCTGCGGGACCATCGCCCCCAGGATCTGGCGGAGCACATCCGGACGGACCTGGTGGTTCCTGGCCTCAGGGGTCCCCTGCCAGCCCTCCCAGGGGGTGCCCCCGGCCACGGCCTCGCGAAGGGCCAGGAAGGGGTGCCGGAGCTTGTCCCGGGTCAGGATCCTGCAGGCTGGGAGGTCCGGGCCCAGGCTCTGGCCGGGCTGCAAGGGGAGGGAGGGGAGCGCCAGCACCCGGGTGATCTGGGGGATGAAGCCGAGGCCGGCTCCCTTCAGGAAGTTGAGGAGGGCATACTGCTGGGCCAGCAGCTGCTCTCCGGGCGTCTCGTCCAGCCGTTCCTCCCGGCCATCCGGGTGACGGCGGATCCAGTGGTCGCCCCTGGGCTCGACGCCCCTGCCTTTCACCTCCACGATCACCAGTCCCAGTTCCGGGTGCACCAGCAGGAAGTCGAGCTCCCGGTCCCGGTTCGCCCGGGCATCCAGCAGGTGCGACCGCACGAAGACGTGCGCTTCGGGAGGCAGGGTCCGCAGGGCGTTCAGGACCTCCTGTTCGCTGTGCAGATCGGGCGGGACGCGAGGGGGATCGGGGTGGAAGGTGGGCATGGCGCCTCCAGCGTTCGAGGTTCCCTTGCAGGAACCTGGATCAGGCTTGCTGGATGCTCTGGCCCACGTGTTCAGCAATGCGCCGGGCCAGCCGCTTCGGGCGGGCAAACGTGTAGGCCGAGAACTCCACCGAACTTCCGTCCCTGCCGAGCACCGTGAAGTATTGGGCATTGCCCTTCCGTTTGTGCCTGACCGCGCTGATCTCGCCCCAGGGGAAGAAACAGGTGTCCGGATGCCGGCGGGTGCCCAGACGAAAGTCCACACCGCGCTCATCCAGCCGGGCCCAGTAGAAGGCCATCCTCCGTCCCCTGCCCCACCAGGAAATCCCCATCAAGGCGCCGTAGGCGGCGAAGGCTGCCCAGAGCAAGGCGTCCACCCCCCTCTGGACCGTCAACAGGTTCAGCGGGAACACGTTGGCCAGAGCCATGATGGCCAGGCATAACGCCACGAACAGGCCAAAGGCGCTTCCCAGCAGAATGATCCCAGCATATAAGCCATTGCGAACCACGGTTGGACCCTCAGCCTTGCAAGCCATTCGAACGCCCCTTGTCCATCGCCTGGGGATGATCAAAAATCATACACTCGCCAGTTACCCAGATGGAGTTCCAGGTCGACAGCTTCGGTTCGAACCAGGAGGCCAACGCCTTCATGGCAGGGCCGCACTTCTCGGCCAATCCCATCGGGGTTGAATTCGATCCGGACGACTGGCTGGCGAGGCTCCGCGCGGGGGCCGCTCCAGCGGCGTTCCTGCGGCACCAGAACGACGAGCCCGTGTCGCCCATCCGAGGGTCGTTCGCGCGTTAGTCGCTGAGCCAGGATCCATCTTCCGGCCTGATCATCCCATGACGGTCACGTCGAGGTCGCGGAGCAGTCCGTCGCGGAGATCATAGACCCACCCATGGATGGCGAGCGGCTGTCCCCGGGACCAGGCGTTGATGACCGTGGGGAGGTTGCTCAACGCCCGCACCTGCGCCTGGACATTGAGTTCGCACAGCCGGCGCAGGCGGGCGTCGGCATCCGGAAGCGAGGCCAGCTCCCCCGCATGGGACTGAAGCAGCCCGCGGATGGGCGCGATCCAGCCCTCCAGGGGATCGGCGACCGCCGGCCCGAGCGCGGCCTGGACGCCGCCGCAGTGGTAGTGCCCGGTCACGATCAGGTGGGACACTTCAAGGTAATCCACCGCATATTGCACCACCGCCATGCAGTTGGCATCGTCCGGGCGCACGATGTTGCCGTTCTCATTGCCTCCCGCCCAGAACGACGATCCGCCCGGGGAACCCAAGCGGCCTCCCAAGCCCGGCATGGTGTGCGGCGGGCGTTTGGATTTGAAGATTGACGGTAGGGGAGGGGGTAAGCCCTCGTGCCTTCGCTGGCTGAAAAAATAAAATAAACATTAAACCAAGCCCTCCCAGTCACCATTTATTGTTCATACGGCAATGATGCCTCCCATCCCCGGAAAGCGTCCGATGTTGACAGCTCGACCTACCATGACATCAAGTCATCTGATCGCTTCCATCGTCCTGGTGGCGGCCGCGCTTCCGAGCCACGCCGAACCGAAGCTCGTTACCTGCCCCAAGCAGCCGTAGCTGAGCAAGCTCCGCAACGGCTGCTAGGCGCCCAGGCCGACCTCCATGGGCATCCCCTGGATTCAGACCGGACTTTCGGGCGCTGCCGGATCGGGATCGCCCCGGGTCGCGGCCGCGATCTTCATCCTCATGGCTTGCATGGTGAAAGGCTTGGGCAGCAGGAGGGTATCGGCGTCGGAGGCCACCAGATCCAAGGCCGTCTGATCGACCCTGCCCGTGGCGAGGATGATCGGCAGCCTGGGAAACAGGCTGCGCAGGCGGGGCAGCGTGCCCTCGCCGCCGAGCCCCGGCATGTTCATGTCCAGGAGCACCAGATCGGGCTTCAACCCCGCCTGGATCTGCGCCAGGGCCTCCTCTCCGCTCGCCGCGACGGTGGCGGCATGGCCCAGGGCGCGCAGCAGGGTGGGTGGCTTCATGGATAGACATGGGCCGAAGGAGCTCAAGGGTTTCATGCCCGCGCGGCCCAAAGCGCCTGGAAGGGCAACGTCCAGAGGCCGGGCCCGAAGCGGCGGACCGCTTCCCCGGCGTGGAGCACCAGACCGGCCCGCAGCCGCTCCCCCACCCGGGCCCGCAGTTCGAGCAGGCCCTGGAAATCCTCGGCCTGGACCGTGGCCGAAGCGTTCACCGCGAAAGCGATGAGGTCGCGGCGGTGGTCTTCCAGGACCAGCAGGGACTGGGCTCCGGCGCGCAGGTGGCGCAGGGCGGGCCGGGACTGGCTCCAGGGGGCGGTCTTGACCAGCTCCATGAAAGCGAAGGTCTCCAGCAGCGGAGCCGCGAGGATGGGACGGATGTCCAGGCCGGCCGTGGCCGGGCCCAGGAGCTGGGCCTGGAGGGCGGAATCATTGAAGCAGCGGAACGGAGGCCCGGATACGGCGGGCAGGGAGGCCATCAGCTGGCGCCGCGCCAGCAGCTCCCGGCAGCGCTGGGCCGCCGGGTCCGATCCGGACGCGGCCAGCAGCCGGATCAGTTGCCGGGCATCGCCCAGGTCGGTCAGGACCCGGAGGTCCCGGGCCAGGGCGCCGATGTAGTCGTGGAACCAGCCTTCCCGCAGCCGCGGAGCGAGCTCCTGGACCTCGGCGTAACCGCCGGTCAGGACCCGCGAAAGCAGCATCCTGCGGTCCAGCGGCTCCAGCCGGAGCAGGGTGGGGTCGCCCGCGAAGCTGGCGTCGATCAGGCCCGGGAATGCACTTTGAAGCTCGGCCTGGGCCAGGGGCCACAGGGTGAAGGTCTCCATCCGCCAGGCGAGGCTCCGGGCAAGCCTTGGGAGGATCTCCGTGGAGGTCAGCAGGAACCGCCGCCCATCGGCCACCGCGGCCGGCAGCAGGGGGAGCAGCCCGGGCGCCCGGTGGGCGTCGTCCAGGAACGCCAGGCCTGGCAGGCTGTCCAGGAAACCCGCGGGGTCCCCGGTGGCCCAGGCCAGGGTGGCCGGGTCCGAGAGCCGGGCGAAGGTGCCGGGCCATGCAGCCTGGAGCGCCTCCACCAGGGTCGTTTTGCCGGTCCTGGCTGCTCCGTTGAGGCAGATCACCGGCGTGTCGCCCAGGGCGTTGTCGACCAGGGGTTGGAGGTGGCGGAGGTGCATGCTGCCACTCTACCCCCTCCCAAGGATCATCCATGAAGCTGAACGCCACTCTCATCCTCGCTGCGGCCTGCGCGAAGGCCGGAACCGGCTCGGCGTAGGCTATCAAAAAGATAAATGTATTATTGCGAAACCAGCTTCCCGTGCGGGAACCCCT
>Ga0302320_10019204_pt1 | contig 13734 bp, 13 predicted proteins | sample Bog_T0_3_FD_202130 | JGI IMG/M metagenome (GOLD analysis project Ga0302320, IMG submission 202130) | Peat permafrost microbial communities from Stordalen Mire near Abisko, Sweden - Bog_T0_3 | ecosystem: Environmental > Terrestrial > Soil > Wetlands > Peat | place: Sweden: Abisko, Stordalen Mire... | reverse complement strand
ACGGGCGCAGTCTTTACAGATACACCAGAACACCCGGCGCTCCGCACGCAATGGGTTTACAGCTGCTTCGTGCTCTTCCCGGTGATCGGGCTTTCTTGCCACCGTCGCCTTGCGGATTGACGGCAAGGTCCGCGCCCGGTCGGGCCGACGTCGCCTCCGCAAGACTTGACACCAGCGTCGAGTTGCCAGAACCACACGACTTCACTGTACGCCGCAACGCCGTTCGTCAGCCTGCCGCCGATCGCTCACGGGCTTGTCCACCCGCCCTGCCATCACGTGTCAGGCCCGACGCTGCCTGCGTCCATCGCATCCCCGTCCCGCGTTCGTGACGTTCGGCCGAGCGCCCCTTTCGAGTGGGACGGGATGGCAAGGGATATAGAGCTTGTTTGTAATTCTGAAAAGCAGAATATTTTTTCCGATCGGGCTTGACAGGAGTGCGGTGATTTGCCCGTCGGGTCGACGGCTTCACCCTCATCCCGCGGGCTCCTGCAAGTGGGCGTGCAAGTGGGCGGCGAAATGAGAGAAGTTAGAACAATTGCAATGACGGGATTGATTGTCGCTATTTTGACAATCTTAGATTGTAGCATCTCCGGTACTTAAAAACTTTCAATTGGAGGAGATTAAAATGGCCGGCCAACAACCCAATTTATACGAACTCTCTGGCGATGGAATTCAGGTCACTTATTCGACGAGCAGCATCCAGGGCCAACCGATCTTCAATTATCACGACGCCACCCATGCCAAGACCTTCACGGGCGATCAGATCAAGACCGAGCCGTCCAGCATCGGCACCCTGGTGACCGTCGTCATCAACCTGACGATCGATGCGGGATCGACGACTTTCACCCTGCTCATCCCTCAGATCAATCTCACGCCGCCGAGTGTCGCCAATATCACCACCGAGGGCATCACGACCCTGCACAAACTGACCATTGTGGGTCCGTCGAACGGTCAATCCGAGTTCTATACCAGCCACACCCTGCAGGGCACGGCCTCGGTTGTGTTCTTCTAGGAGTGCCGCGCTTCTCCCCTCCCCACGCGAGCGAAGCGAGTGGCGGGGAGGGGTCCGGGGGTGGGGGGGTCTCCGCGGCACAGATCGGAGAGTTTCCGACAGGCACCGTAGGGCGGATTAGCGATAGCGTAACCCGCCTTTGGAGCAGCCGAGTCGGCGGATTACGCCTTCGGCTCAATCCGCCCTACGCGCTCCGCCCCGCGAATCGGCCCAAAAACCACCCGTTTGGATTGACATCCCGCGGCGCCATGGCTTAGAAACCGCGCATCCCGGGCGGCATGGCCGCTGGCGGGGTAAGCCCGTTTTGTCAGTTTTGCGCTCGCCGAACGATCGTGCCGAACACGGCCTTTCAAAGCATCAGGATTGTCCCATGAAGGTCCGTAACTCGTTGAAATCGCTGCGCGGTCGCCACCGCAACAACCGCCTGGTTCGGCGCAAGGGCCGGGTCTATGTGATCAACAAGGTTCAGCGCCGCTTCAAGGCGCGCCAGGGCTGAATCCGAGGCTGAGTTGAGCTTGAGCCGGGCCTGAATCGGGCCGTCTCCCGGACTTGCGGGAAATTTGCGACTTCACGGGTCTTTGACAGCTTTGCTGCTTTGCAGCGCGTTTTGCTGCGTCTAGACTTTGGCGATGAGATTCCTTCCGGCGCGCAACGCTCTGGCTGCAATCCTGCTCACCGCCGCGATGGCTGCTGTGCCCTGCACGGCGTTTGCCCAGGATCGCGGGGTGATCGCGCCGAAGAAGAAGCCGCCGGAAGCCCCTGGCAAGCTGCCCAAGGTCGGCGCTGACAAGACCCGCGGGCTCGATTTTCTGTTCGGTGCGCTGAAGGCCGCGCCGGACGAAGCCAGCGCCAAGCATGTCGAGGCCCGGATCTGGGCGCTGTGGCTGCAGACCCCGAGCGATACCGCCGCGCTGTTGATGATACGCGCCAAGGCCGCGATGGACGCGCAGCAGATGGATGTCGCGCTCAAGCTGCTCGATGCCGTGGTCAAGCTGCGGCCCGATTATATCGAGGGCTGGAACCGGCGCGCGACGCTGTTTTACCTGCGCAACGATTACACCCATTCGCTGCAGGACATCGAGCAGGTGCTGGTGCGCGAACCCCGGCATTTCGCAGCGCTCGCAGGCTTGGGCATGATCATGCAGGATCTCGGCGACGACAAGCGCGCGCTCGATGCGTTCCGCAAGGCGCTGGCCATCAACCCGCACCTCGACAAGGTGCCGGAGCTGATCAAGACCCTGACCGAGAAGGTCGAAGGCCGCGACATCTGATCGATCGCGGGTGACCTGTAGGCCGATCAGGTCAGTGCAGAATCTTGCTGCCGCGCTCCAGCGACCCGCGATGGCTCACGGTCGCGTAGAGTTCCGCAAGTTCCGCCTCCAACTGCTCGTTGACCAGCAGCAGCGCCTTCAGCGCGCCGCGGATGTCGCCGTTGCAACTGGCGACGATTTCGTCGATGGCGGCCTCATTGGGCAGGGAAGTCATCGAAAGTCCTCCAGATGTCCCGTGGATTTAACCTTTGGCGGCAGACCGGGTTGCTGTGGATTGCGTGGATAGGTCCAGCTCGCGAGCGCCTCGATGACACGCGCCCGTCGGATGGCGGACGTGCCGATATGGCTTATATAAAGCCGGCGATGACGGCTGTGTGAAACCGCCGGCCGCACGGGTTCCGGACATTGAGAAAAGCTGTGATTATCCTGCTGTTTCTGCTTGTGGCCCCGATCGCGGCCTCGACGGTGAAATACCTGATGGGGGAGCGTTCGGTCGACTGGCAGACCGCGGACCGTTCCAGCGCCGGCCTGTTGCCACAGCCGGCAGAGCATCCCGACGCGCTGGTGCGGGTGTTCGCGGCGCGGACGGTGCGCTGGCGCGGCATCTTCGCGGTGCATTCCTGGATCGTGGTCAAGGCGCGCAATGCTGTCAGCTATACCCGTTATGACTACACGGCCTGGGGCGAGCCGATCCGCATCAACGGCTTTGCCGCCGACGGCCGCTGGTTCGGCGATATCCCGAAAACCATCGCCGCCGCCGATGGCGAGGTGGCCGAGCGCATGATCCCCAAAATCAACGCCGCGGTTGACGGCTACCAATTGCGGTCCTATGGCGATTATCGCGCCTGGCCGGGACCGAATTCCAATACCTTTGTCACCGCCGTGATGTCGGCGGTTCCCGAACTGCGCGCCACGCTGCCGCCGACCGCTGTTGGCAAGGACTTTCCCTATGACGGCGAGATGTTCGGCTGGACGCCGTCCCGCACCGGCATTCGCCTCACGCTCGGCGGCTATCTCGGCCTGACCGTCGGCTGGGTCGAAGGCGTCGAGATCAACCTGCTTGGCGCCGTGTTCGGGCTCGACCTGCGGCAGCCCGCGATCAAACTGCCGGGACTGGGACGGCTGGGTTTTGGATATTGATGGGGCGGGCTTGGCCGCGAAACCCGATCGGCGCAGGACCGTAACTGCTGTGTGCCCAGGCTCATCCGGATTCTTAAAATGATATCAATCGTTGTCGTGGCGGCGCTGGCGTTGCTGGCGCTGATCACGCAGGCCGGTGTGCTGGCGCTGCAGCGCGCTCATCCGCAGCAAGGCCAGACCATCGAGGTCGCCGGCGCCCGGCTCAACGTCGTCGAACTCGGACCGCGCGACGCCGCCGGTCCGCCCGTGGTGTTGATCCATGGCGCCAGTTCCAACCTCGAAGCGATGCGACAGCCGCTCGGCGAGATGCTCGCCAAACATCATCGCGTGATCCTGATCGATCGTCCCGGCCATGGCTGGAGCACGCGCGCGCGCCTCAAGGATTCGACGCCGGCGATCCAGGGCCGCATGATCGATGCGGCGCTGGCAAAACTCGGCGTTGAAAGCGCAGTCCTCGTGGTTCATTCCTGGGCTGGCGCGCTGGGGGCGCGGATGGCGCTGGATTACCCGCACCGCGTCGCCGGGCTGGTGATGCTGGCGCCGGTGACCTATCCGTGGCCCGGCGGTGTCGGCTGGTACAATGAGGTCGTCACCACGCCTTTGATTGGCCCGCTGCTGGCCTATACCATCACGCTGCCGCTCGGCTATCTTCTGGTCGAGCCGGGCGCGCGCGGCGTGTTCCTGCCGCAGGTGATGCCGGACCGTTACGTTGAAGATACCGCGACACGGCTGTTGCTGCGTCCGCGCGAATTCCTCGCCAATGCCCGGGATCTCGTGACGCTGAAAGCCGCGGTGACAGAGCAGGCGCCGCGCTATTCCGATATCAGGGCGCCGACGGTGGTGATCACGGGCGAAGCCGACAAGACCGTATCGACCAATATCCACTCGCGACCATTCGCGCAGGCGGTGCCAGGCGCGAAGTTGATCGTGCTGCCTGACGTCGGCCACATGGTGCAGAACGCCGCGCCCGATCTCGTGGTGTCAGAGATCGACGCCATGATCGGCAGGATCGCGCAGCAGGCGGCTGCGGCAACCAACTGAAGCGTGATGAGCCCGTCTTCCTTCTCCCCTTGTGGGAGAAGGGAAGTAAGCGGTCTGAACCGGTTCCGCCCGTTGCGCAGATCGCCCTCGCCACCCACATCGACAGCATGACGGATCCGGCGGGTCGTATCGTTGGCCATTACGAGAAACACGCGACCGCGTGGGATGCCGACCGCCGCGGGCTCGGCTGGAACGATCGGGGCTGGCACGATCGCTTCATCGAGCAACTCGCCGTCGGCGCAAGTGTACTCGACCTCGGCTGTGGAGGCGGACAGCCGGTGGCCGCGCATCTCGCTGAACGCGGCATGCGCGTCACCGGTATCGATTCCTCTCCTATCCTGATATCGCTGTGCCGGAGCCGGCTGCCCGACCACGAATGGATCGCGACCGACATGCGGACGCTGGCGCTCGGACGCCGCTTCAATGGGATTCTCGCCTGGGACAGTTTCTTTCACCTCGACCATGACGCCCAGCGCGGCATGTTCGGGGTATTTGCGGCGCACGCAGCTTCGGGCGCGTGGCTGATGTTCAACACCGGAACGGAGCATGGCGAGAGCATCGGCAGCTACCGCGGCGACCCGCTGTATCACGCGAGCCTGGCGTCGGCCGAATACGAAACCTTGATTGTCCAATCCGGCTTCGAGGTGATCGAGCACGCCATCAGGGACGCGCACGCCGGAGGCCGCACCGTGTGGCTTTGCCGATCGCGGCGGGAGCGGATTTGCGGTAGGATGTTCTCACATGAGATCAGAGGGCCAGCATGCGGCGGCGATTTTTCGGTCTTTTCGGAAGCGCGGTCTTCGCCGCCTGGGCAGGCTGCCTTGTGATGGCAGAGGCGCGCGCCGAACCGGCAACCGTCTACTTTCCCAGCGCCGACGGCCGGAACGAGCTGGTCGGCTATCTGTTCGCGCCGCAGACCCAGGGCCCGCATCCCGCGGTCGTGATGTTGCACGGCAGGGCAGGGCCTTACTCTTCCAATATCAGCGAGCAATGTACGCTGGTCGCAAAGGGCCTGAGCTCGCCGTGCAACGCCGCGTCGCTTTCCAAACGGCACATGGCGTGGGGCGAGTATTGGGCCGAGCGCGGTTATCTCGCCCTGCTGCCTGACAGTTTTGGGCCTCGCAACAAGGCTCACGGTTTTGAAAGGTTCAGCCACGGTGAACCGGACCGCGACGACGTCAACGAGCGCACGGTCCGCCCGCTCGATGCGGAGGGCGCGTTGAAATACCTGCAAGCGCGCAACGACGTCGCGCCCGGCCGAATCTTTCTGCAGGGCTGGTCGAACGGCGCCAGCACGGCGCTCAATGTGATGTATCGACAGGCCTCACAGCGCTCCGGCGGCTTTCGTGCGGCGATTGCGCTCTATCCCGGATGCGGTCCCCGTGCCCTGATCTCGCAGGACTACAGGACCGGCGCGCCGGTCACGGTGTTCCTCGCATCCGATGACGAAGAGGTCTCGCCCGCGGTGTGCCACCGCGTGCTTGATGCCGCTCAACGCAACGGGAGTCCCATCACTGTTGTCGATTATCCGGGTGCCACGCACGATTTCGACTGGCCCGGCGAAAAGCGTCAGTCGGTCGAGGCCAACCGAATAGCGTGGGAGGACGTGCTGCGCCGGGCTTCCGAGCTATTTGCAAAATAGCGATAACGGCACCCTGGTCATCATTGGCCCGCGATATTTCCGAGTTCGGCAATCGACGCCTCGGCCCGGCGCTCGAAAATGACGGCGCCTTGCCGCCTGGCGATGTCGCGCGCGGTCGCAAAGCAGGACGACGCCTCATCCCTGTTGTTGCGGCTCAGCGCCAGCAGGCACTCGCCGCGCAGGCGATAGATCTCCGGCAAATAGAAGCCGATGCCGGGTTCGTCGATCCCGGCGATGGCGCGGTCGAGATAGGCGAGGCCATCCGCCGGCCGGCCGGCGGCCAGCATCGTTTCAGCGGCTAGGCCGAGATAATATTGCGGCAGCGGACCGGCCGCGGTGGCATTGCCGATCTCGGCATCGATGACGCGGACGGCATCAGTGACGCCTGATCCGATTCCGGTGGCCCAGCTTGCCAGCACAAGGCTACCCGCGCGCCACGGCACCAGGCCGTATTTTTCGGCCAAACCTGTCGCGCGATGCGCCGCGGTGTACGCGGCCTCGCGATCCCCACCGAGTTGGTGACCGATGCCGGAATTGTGCAGTCCATGCGCGAGGCTGTTAGGATGATCGAGCAGTTCGGCGAGGCCGACTGCCTGCGCGAGGCTTCGCGTCGCCGCTTGGCCATCGCCCGCCAGCTGCTGTGAGTTGCCGTATTGCGAGTGCGCGCAAACGCCGGGATCGTGACCCCCAAAGGCGTGACCGAGATGCCGGTGGCGGCCCATGTCGTAGAGTTCGAGGCCGTGCCGGCAAACCTCCAGCGCGCTCACCACATCGCCCTGGAAAAAAGCCGTCGACCACTGGCAATGGTATCCTTCGAGCAGCAATTCGTCATTGTCGGAGTTCTGCGCCAGCGTGACCAGTTCGGCGGCCCGGCGGCGCGTGAGCGCGGTCTTTTGCCTGAGATTGGCATTGATCCACAGGCCCCATTTGGCCTGGAATAGACTTGGGCCGTGACCCAATTTCTCACCGATTTCAGCGGCGCGGCTGTAGGCCTGCTCCATCTCCGGGCTGTGCAGGCCGTGCAGCACCACGGACGCGCCGCCGAGCTTGAGCAGAAAATCCAGTTGGCGGCGCGTCCCATCCGGCGGCGGCAGCGTTTCGGCGAGCTTCAGCCCCGCCGAGAAATGCGCGACCGCCTCCGGATAGGCCGAACGGCTCAGCGCCTGATCGCCCGCGCGCATGCGATAGTTGCAGGCACGGGCCGCCAGGCCGGCTTCGCCGAAATGGTGGGCCAGCAGGTCCGGCTCGCTTGCGGCGATATCGGCGAACTTTGTCTCCAGCGCATTGGCGATGCGTCCATGCCACTCACGCCGGCGTGTCATCAGCAGGCTCTCATAGGCGGCGTCGCGCACCAGCGCATGCTTGAAGCTGAAGCTTCGCTCCAGGCTGCGCTCCTCGGGAAAGACGATGCCGGCCGCGACCAGCTTGCCCAGCATGGCCTCGAGTTCATCGGCACGCCCCGGAGTGACCGCGTCGAGCAGCGCAAGACTGAATTGCCGGCCGATCACGGCGGCGATCTGGGCCACATCGCGCGCTTCGCCGAGGCGGTCGAGACGCGACATCAGCGAGTCCTTGAGGGTCGCCGGCACTTCGCTGTCCTCGCCGGCCGATTCCATCACGCTCTTGGTCAATTCCTCCACGAACAGCGGCACGCCGTCGGTCTTGGCGACGATGGCCGCGACGGTCTCGGTGGACAGGCCGTGCGCGGCGGCAATGCCAGCGGCCAATTGCGTGCATTCCTGACGGCCGAGCCGACCGAGCGTCAGCAGCGTCGCCTGCGGCCGCGCCAGCCAGGGCGGCGCAAAATCCGGCCGCGCGGTCACCAGCGCGAGCGCGCGGGCGTGCCCGATGCTGTCGGTCAGGCGCATCATCATCTCGAGCGTGGTGGCGTCGATCCAGTGCGCGTCCTCCAGCACGATGAGCACCGGCGCGCTCTCGCCCTTGCGCAGGAACTCGTCGACAACAAGGGCAAGCAACGCCGCCTTGCGCTGGGCCGGCGTCTGAGACGACGGCGGCGCGACCTGCGGGATCGACAACAGCTCGGCCAGCAACGCAATCGCGGCTCCATCCGAAGCCGTCCGCTGCGCAAACAGGACGCCGAGTTTTTCGATTCGCGCCTCCGGCGCGTCGGTCGGCGCGAAGCCGGCGGCGCGGGTGAGATACTGGATCACCGGATAGAGCGCGCTGTCGCCGTGATAGGGCGAGCATTGCAGATTGATGCGCGCATGCGGCTCACCGGAAAGCGCTTCCGTCAGCGCCTCGATCGCGCGCGATTTTCCGATTCCGGCCTCGCCGGTCACGGTGACGATCTGACCCTCGCCTTGGCGCGCCAGCTGCCAGCGCTGCAGCATCAGTCCCATTTCGTGGGCGCGGCCGATCAGGGGCTGGTTGTGGCCGGTGCGGATCGCGGCAAAGCGGCTTTCGACCGAGGCTTCGCGGCGCACGCGCCAAGCCGGCACCGGGCGGGCGAATCCCTTCAATTCGTGTTCGCCGGTGCGTTCGAGCTCGAACAGGCCGCCCAGCAAATTCTGGGTCTTCTCACTGACCAGGATGGTGTCCGGTCCGGCCAGCGCCTGCAGCCGCGCCGCGAGATTGGGCGTTTCACCGACAATGGTGCGCTCCTGCGCGGTGCCGGTCCCGATGATCTCGCCGACCACGACCAGGCCGGTGGCGATGCCGATCCGCGCCTGCACAGGCGTATTATCCGGCAATTCGATGCCGCTGACTTCCGAGAGGATATCGATCGCGGCGCGAACCGCGCGCTCGGCCGCGTCCTCGAAGGCGCGCGGAAACCCGAAATAGGCCAGAACGCCGTCGCCCATGAACTTGGCGACGAAGCCGCCATATCGCCCGATCGCGCCGGCGGTGGCGTCCTGATAACGGCGGATCAAACCACCGAGCAGTTCGGGATCGACCTTGGCCGACAGCGCCGTCGAGCCGACCATGTCGGCGAACAGCACCGTGACCTGACGCCGCTCGGCGTCAGGCGCATTTGGTCCTTCGGACGGCACAGGCTTCGATGGGCTTGCGCCGGCCTCGCGCTCCGCGATTGCCTTCAGCAGCCGGCGGCGGTTGCCGAGCGACAGGCCGAGCTGCGCGAGATCCTGCTCGCTCAGTTCGGCCAGAATGTCGAGGTCGATGTCGTTGGCCTCGAATGCGTCGGCATATTGCTCAAGCTTGTGCCCGCGCAACCATTCGCGAAGATCGCTCATGCCGTCCGTTTCCCTGACCCCGCCCGCGATGCCCACAGTGGCACATTTGCGCAGGATTTCGCAGAGGAACCGGTTGAGGCGTGACCCCTACTTGGTCTTGCCGTCCTTGTCGTATTGCGAGACAAAGGCCCAGAGGTCGTTGACTTCCTTCTCGTTCTTGACACCGGCGAAGGCCATCTTGGTGCCGGGGATCTTTGCCTTCGGGTCCTTGATGTACTCCTTGAATTCGGCCTCGTTCCAGGTGATGCCGGAATTCTTGTTGGCGTCGGAATAGTTGTAATCCGGCGCAGAGCCGGACTTGCGGCCATCCAGTCCGTTGAGCTCGGGCCCGACCTTGTTCTTGGCGCCTTCGCCGATCGCGTGGCAGGCCATGCATTTGTTGAACGAGGCCTTGCCGGCGGCGACATCCTGCGCCAGCGCGGCCGACATGGTGGCCTGAAATGCGATGGCGACCAGCGCGGTCAGTGTCAGTTTTTTCATGGGGGATGCTCTTCGGGGTTTTGGGGGTGGCGGTGTTGCCGTTTGTTGCATGGCGCGCGCGCGTTGGACAAGCCGCGAACCGCGTTTCGGGTTTCATACCCATGGCCCTGGGATAGCTGGTATTGATGGCCTGTCCAGCCCTGACGCGCTACCCAAAGCGGCCCGGACGTGCTTGATTTGTCATCACAAATCGGCGAGCACCGGTGGACCCGGGCGGGCTCGGTCAGGGGGAGTGACACATGACCATCATGATGCCGGCTTCGGACCAGGCGGTGCTCGATCGCCGCGACACGATCGTGGCGGCGCTGCGCGCGATCGTGCCGGGCGAGGGCGTGATCGACAGCGCCGCCGAGATGCTGCCTTACGAGTCCGATGGCCTGATGGCCTATCGCCAGCCGCCGATGGTGGTGGTGCTGCCGGATACTACCGAACAGGTATCGCGGGTGCTGAAATATTGCTTCGAGCAGGGCATCAAGGTGGTGCCGCGCGGCTCCGGCACCTCGCTGTCCGGCGGCGCGCTGCCGCTGGCGGACGCTGTGCTGCTGGGGCTCGGCAAGTTCAAGCGCATCCGCGAGATCGATTTCGACAATCGCGTGGTGGTGACCGAGCCGGGCGTGACCAATCTGGCGATCAGCCAGGCGGTGGCGCATGCCGGATTCTATTATGCGCCGGACCCGTCGTCGCAGATCGCCTGTTCGATCGGCGGCAATGTCGCGGAAAATTCCGGCGGGGTGCACTGCCTGAAATACGGCATGACCACCAATAACGTGCTCGGCTGCGAAATCGTACTGATCACGGGTGAAATCCTGCGCATCGGCGGCAAGTCCGCCGAGAGCGGCGGCTATGATTTGATGGGCATCATCACGGGGTCGGAGGGCCTGCTCGGCGTCATCACCGAGATCACGGTGCGGATCCTGCAGAAGCCGGAGACGGCGCGGGCGCTGATGGTCGGCTTCGCCCAGGTCGAGGCCGCCGGCGAATGCGTGGCGCGCATCATCGGCGCCGGCATTATTCCGGGCGGCATGGAAATGATGGACCGGCCCGCGATCCACGCCGCCGAGGCCTTCGTCCATGCCGGCTATCCGCTCGACGTCGAGGCGCTGTTGATCATCGAGCTCGATGGTCCCGGCGTCGAGGTCGACGAGTTGATCAGCCGGGTCGAGGCGATCGCGCTCGGCTGCGGCTCGACCACCTGCCAGATTTCCAGTTCGGAACTGGAGCGCAACCTGTTCTGGGCCGGCCGCAAGGCGGCGTTTCCGGCGGTGGGACGGATCTCGCCGGACTATCTGTGCATGGACGGCACCATCCCGCGCGGCAAATTGCCGGAGGCGCTGGCGCGGATCCGCGATCTCTCCGGAAAGTACGATTTGCGCGTCGCCAATGTATTCCATGCCGGCGACGGCAATCTGCATCCGCTGATCCTGTACGATGCCAACAAGCCCGGCGAGATGGATCGGGCCGAAGCCTTCGGCGCCGATATTTTGCGGGTCTGCGTCGCGCTCGGCGGCGTGCTGACCGGCGAGCACGGCGTCGGCATCGAGAAGCGCGATTTGATGCCGGAAATGTTCAGCGAGATCGATCTCAACCAGCAGCAGCGGCTGAAATGCGCTTTCGACGCGCAAGGGCTGCTCAATCCCGGCAAGGTGTTTCCGACCCTGCATCGCTGTGCGGAGCTTGGCCGCATGCATGTCCATGGCGGCAAACTGGCGTTTCCGGAACTGCCGCGGTTTTAGTAGTTCACCTTGGTGGGCAGGGATAACTTGTTCGAGAATCGTGGTATCTCTCCGCCATGCCGAAAGATCAGAAACAGCACTACATTCCCGAGTTCTATCAGAAACAATGGGCTGGTCCCGACGGACGTCTGTGCGAGTATTCCATTCGCTATAAAGGCGTTGAAGGTCGCATGACTCATCCCGCCGGAAGCGGATACAAGCCCGGCGTCTATACCATCCCAGGCGTTGCGCCCGAGATCGCTAACCACACTGAGACCGTATTTCTAAAACGCGTCGATACCGGTGCAGCCGCGGCCTTGACGAACATGCTCTCGCCGGATCCGCCGCCGTGGACTACGGAGACGAAGAGCGAGTGGATACGCTTCCTGATGTCCCTCATGCATCGGACTCCTGAGCGCGTCGAATACCTCAAAGCAACCGTCGAGGCCGAATATCCGAAATTGATAGAGGAGTACCGCGCCAAATGGCCGGAAATCCGCAAACCCACGGATCCCGAAACGTTCGAGGAATTTCAGGCAACCGCCGCCCCGAACCCGTCTGGCCGCGCCCTTGCACTGCTGTTGCAGAAATTGATGGATAGCAAACTTGTTGGCGAGCACATCGGAAAAATGCAGTGGCGCGTCTTGACGCTCACCAATACTCCTTATCCGTTTCTCACCTCAGATCGACCGATCATCATGACGAACGGCCTCACCGGGCCGGAAGCGCATTTCGGCCTTCCCATAAGCCCGCAGCACATCTTCCTGGCCACGACCAACGAGGAGACGTTCAACAAAATTCGGGCGATCGATCCTTCCCAGATACTTCACAACGTCAATGACAAGGTCGCATCGCAGGCAGTAAAATACGTCTATGGCTGCGACGGTTCGCAGCTCGAATTCGTGGCAGAGCGACTCGGGAAGAAGATACCTTCAACTCCGCTGGAAACGCGCGCAGCTTCGAAGTCTGGAGCGGCCGGTGGCTGAATATGTCGATCGCTATTGCGCGTTCGTCGATATTCTCGGATTTAGAGGGTTAGTATCCCAGCTTGGAAATAGCATCTCAAAAGTCGAATCGCTGAGGAACACACTCGCGACGGTACACCAACAACCCCTACAAGCGGGTCCGCCGCTATTCTTAAATACCGATTTCCGTACGCAAAGCATTTCGGACGCGCTTGTAGTGTCGGTCGCCGCTAATGAGGGCGCCTTGTCGGAACTCATCTTTTCTTTGCAGACGCTCACGATGCGTCTCTTGGTGGACGGCTATTTCATTCGCGGCGCAGTCGTGAAGGGACGCCTCTACCACGATGACAAAATGGCATTCGGCGAGGCGCTTATTAGAGCCTACCAGTACGAATCCACCGTCGCTCGCTACCCAAGGATCATGGTCTTGAGCGACGTGGTCGCCGATACTCAAAAGCTGAAGCATTTGCCGAACGTTTTCGCCCCAAATCTCAAGCAGGCCGAAGACGGTCCGATGTTTATCCACGTCCTGCGAAAGATGCAGGCTGATATGAATGCGTTGTCGCTAGCCCCAGATAATTACGATACCAACGCGCTCGGCGAATACGACCGAATTAAAAAGATGATCGAAGAGCGGTATCGAGAAGCGATTGATAATCCCCGCCACTTTGAGAAGGTACAGTGGTTCGCGCGATATTGGAATGCGAGCCTCCCGGCAAAAACGACCAGCTATCGCGTTCTCGGCGTTGGCTTGTAGCCTCTCGATCTGTCGGAAGTGCGGTCTCGGCGTCGCCAATGTGTTCCATGCCGGCGACGGCAACCTGCATCCGCTGATCCTCTACGATGCCAACAAGCCCGGCGAGATGGATCGGGCCGAAGCCTTCGGCGCCGATATCCTGCGGGTCTGCGTCGAACTCGGCGGCGTGCTCACCGGCGAACACGGCGTCGGCATCGAGAAGCGCGACCTGATGGGCGAGATGTTCAGCGAGATCGATCTCAACCAGCAGCAGCGGCTGAAATGCGCCTTCGACGCGCAAGGCCTGCTCAATCCCGGCAAGGTGTTTCCCACCCTCACCGCTGCGCCGAACTCGGCCGCATGCACGTCCACGGCGGCAGGCTGGCCTTTCCGGAACTGCCGCGGTTTTGAGAGGGTTCCACTTCTTCTCCCCTCCCTCCGCGAAGCTGTTCAGACCGGGGACAAGGTGGACAGGTGTTCGGAGACATCGTGGACACTTCCGACAGCGAATCAAGGAGGCTGT
>Ga0302320_10019202_pt1 | contig 13734 bp, 9 predicted proteins | sample Bog_T0_3_FD_202130 | JGI IMG/M metagenome (GOLD analysis project Ga0302320, IMG submission 202130) | Peat permafrost microbial communities from Stordalen Mire near Abisko, Sweden - Bog_T0_3 | ecosystem: Environmental > Terrestrial > Soil > Wetlands > Peat | place: Sweden: Abisko, Stordalen Mire... | reverse complement strand
CCACTCGGAACGCTACGGCCGCTCGGTGATGCCCTATGACAGCTACCTGGTGGGCCGCTTCGAGGACTACAAGGACCCAGGCCACTTTGTGGGCAAGGGCTGGATGGAGTTGAAGTTCGACCACATGGTGATCGAGCCCAACACCACGATCCCGTTGGACGCGCGGGTGGTGGATGTGCCCGGCTACAAGGTCGACAACCAGGGACGGATTCTTGGCAAGGGCCATGTGAAGCGCGATGTGGCGATGTGGTCGATTCCGGTCCTGTGGCCTCTTGACCTGCTGATGATGCCCATGCGCGGACCGCGGCCCACGCTGAAGGAAGAGACGCGGCTGACGCTCAAGGTGATGAACGACATTGGCATTCCCGCGACGGAACCGCTGCCACGCGATCCTTACGGGCTCATTCCACGCGGCGGGCCGAGTGCGGAAAACGATGCGCCTCCGCCGCCGGTTCCAGATCAGGGGCAATATCAGGATCCGAACCAGGGTCAGTATCAGGGACAGTATCAGGACCCGAATCAAGGTCAGGCTCCGATGCCTGTGGCTCAGGATTACCCGCCTCCGATGCCGGTCGCGCCTCCGGCCTATGGGTACGGTGCACCGCCGCCTCCTATGTACGCTTATGCTGGGCCTCCACCGGCTTACTTCGGTTTCGGCTATGTTGCGCCACGGTATGGGTATGGAGCGCCGGTCAGAGGCTACGGATACGGCGCGGGTGCGCCTCGCGGTTATGGGTATGGAGCGCCGGTACCGCGGTACGGAGCGCCAGTCCAGCGGTACGGGTATGGTGCGCCCGCAGCCGGCCGCTACGGGTATGGCGCCGGGCAGATGCGGGCCGGGGCGCCCATGAGGTCGCAAGGAGGAATGACGGCGATGCGCGGCGGTGGCGGTGGGATGCGCGCTGGCGGAGGGATGGGAATGCGCGGCGGCGGAGGTCGCTCGATGGGGCGTTAAGCTAATTCGTCGCCGGTTTATTGCGAGAGCTATATTGATGGGCGAAGCCTTGCTTCGCCCATCACTTTTCAGTCAGCATCTTGACGAGGATTGGGCTGTCGAAGAGCACTTTCGACTGAGGCCTTCAGCGGCGGCAAATCGTCTTGAATTGTATTCCAGACAGTCTCGACTTCGACATTGTCGTACTGGTGTCTCAGCCAATTCCCGATTCCTCGGATTTCACGCCACGGAACACCAGGACAAAGAATCTCTGCTTCGTCCTTCAGCCGGATGGCCGGTTCACTGACGACGAGCATCTTGCGCTCAACGGCAGCCTGAGTTTTGATGTCGCCGCAATAAGCCTGAAAGTCCATCCCAACAACGAAATGCTCTATGTGCACGATGCTCTCGAGGATGTCGCCTAAATGTGATCTCGCATCGTCAAAAGGCATGAATCCCCTCGCGTACGGCTCTCGCGCGTACCGCCTCTTTCAGCGAACTCGCCGAAGCGAGGTCAACTCTTACGCCGAGCAGGTCACTCAGCCGGTTTTCCAGGCGCGCCATGCCGACAAGAGAGAGGCGCATCGATCGGTCGAGGTCTGCCATAAGATCCACGTCGGATTGGGCCGATTCCTCTCCACGCGCCACCGAGCCAAACAAGCGCAGATGCACAATGCCGGCAGCTCTCAGCTCCGGCTCGTGCAGGCGCAGCTTCTCGATCACAGCACCCTTGTTCATACTTGAACTTTGCCACAACAGGCGAAACCATTCAATGGGAGTCCTTCAAAAGAACCGCCTAGAGGCAATCATTGCTTCCCGTTGAGCCATGTCTCCGATGCAGCCTTGTTCGTCGCAGGCGCGTGCAGATAGCGCCCCGCAAAGGTTAGAAAGACGGGCCAATTTGGGCCGGGCGTATGGCCGAAGGAGTGCTGGCGAAAGGCGATGTCCCCGTCCACAAGCGCAGTCTCCCTGTTCCCTGTTCCCTGTTCCCTGTTCCCTGTTCTTCGCAAAGAATGCTCTCCCACAGCCGCTTCTCCGCAAGCCAGTTCAGCGTCTTGCCGCCCTTCGGCACAATTCCGTAAACCAGCTTGCACCCCATCGCTTCCGCCACTCGATCCATCGAGCTCATCTTGATCTTGCCTTTTCGCTCGATCACCTCGAATCGGAACACAGCCGACTCGTTCACCCCCAGCTTCCCCGCAATCTCCCCCATCGGAATACCAAGCGCTTTGCGCACCGCCCGTAAAAGTCCATTCGTCGGATTCTTCCTCTGCCCCGCCTTCCGGTACGGCCCCAACTCCTCGTCCAGCCTTCTCCGCGCCAACGTCCGTTCCCGCTCCACCATCGCTCTCTCCCGTTCTGACCATGGATCCTTGGCCTCTGACCCCTGATCTCTGATCTCTGATCTCTGTCTTAAGCGTAGACAAAATGACGAATTAATCTGCAAAATGCTGCCAAAAAACCACTAAAAAAGGCCTCAGTTTCATGTTTTGCTCCATTTGCGGATTGAGTCCGCGCCAAAATCCCACGCCTTCCCAATTGCGATTCCCGCCTTCAGAAACCCGTGGGACTCATTTCCTACACCTGCAACCAGAAATTCCCCGCCTTCTTCTCAACCTGCAGGTTGAGCCATTGCGCACTTGCGCAACTTTGGGCGAATGGGGAGGAAGGGCGTTCCCGGTCCCTCCGCAAGGGCGAGAAGGGCAGGCGCTTCGTAGAAAACAACGGCAGCGCTAATCTTCGATGCGGTAGGTGAACTCTTCGATGACCGGGTTGGTGAGGACTTCTTTTGCGATGCGCTCGACGTGGGCTTTGGCGGCTTCGGGGGTGAGGCCGTCGGCGAGCGTAAGCGCGAAATACTTGTCCTGGCGGACCGCGGTTACCTCTGCAAAGCCTATTTTGCGCAGGGCGTTCTGGATGGTCTGGCCTTGGGGGTCCAGGACCGATGTCTTCAGCGTGACATAGACATGTGCCTTCATTAGCTGTGATTATAGAGGTTCCGGCAGAAGTGCCGGCGACGGTGGAAAATCCGGCGCAATGCTGCGCGCAGCGGGTCCAACTCCGCAATACCGGGTGCGGCCCCCAACCCCAAGGAGAAGCAAGAGACGATGGTTAATTATCTGGAACTGCCGATTGGCGATCGGTCCCCCGAGGTCTTTCGCACGGTGATTGAAATTCCACTGGACGGAACACAGAAGTTTGAATACGACAAGCAGTTGCACGTGTTCAAGCTGGACCGCAACCTGCACTCCCCGGTGCATTACCCCGGAGATTACGGCTTTATTCCGTCGACGCTGAGCGACGACGGCGACCCTCTGGACGTGCTGGTGCTGGTGCCGGGACCGAGTTTTCCGGGCTGCGTGCAGGAGGTGCGGCCGATCGGTCTGCTGGAGATGCTGGACCAGGGCGTGCTGGACGAAAAGGTGCTGGCGGTGGGCAAAAATAATCCCCGCTACAATAATGTCTGGAATTACACGGATATTTATCCGCATTTACTCAAAGAAATCACCCACTTTTTCTCGATCTACAAAGATCTAGAAGGCAAGCGCGTGGAGATCAAAGGCTGGCGCGACGCGGCGCATGCGCGCGACCAGGTGGTGCATTGCGCCAAGCAATTTCTTGAGGCGAAGGCGAAGTTGGCAGAGCTGAAGGTCTAGAGCGGGACGTAATGGGCGGGGCGGCGGGATTGGGCTATTCCGCGGCCTGCAGGCGGGCGGCGCGCCTCCGCGCCAATGGAACAGCCGTTGCCCAGTAGAGTACCGGGCCAAGCAAGCCTATCGCGACCGAGAAAAGCAGGGACGACATTGTGCCGATGATGGTTTCGGCGCGCGAGACGTAGAGCGCGTAGGCGATGAGCACGGCGGGGCCGACGCCGAGCAGGCAGGCGAAGGTGAAGTTGCCGGCTTTGAAGGGGCGGGCGAGATTGGGCTCGCGGACGCGCAGAATGGCGAGGGCCGCGAACTCCAGAAGCAGGCTCGATCCGTAGAGGATGAGGTCGATGGAGATGAGGCGCTCGAAGGGCAGCCAGAGCGCCAATGCCCAGGCGACTCCGCAGAAAAGGATGCTGACCGAGGGAGCGCCGCGGCGATTTGAGCGCGTGAGAATCGCAGGCAACATGCCGTCCTGCGCCATGGCGAAAGGCAGGCGGGTGTAGCTCATCATGAGCGCGTTGAACATGCCAAAGCCGCAGATGACGCCACCGGCGACGACAATGAGTGCCAGAACAGGTCCGCCGATCGCCCCGGCGGCGGTGGCCCATGATCCGGTGGAGAAGCCCTCAGCCGAAAGGCCGGCCATGGCCATGGCGAATATCGGAAGGATGTAAGACAAGGCCGTGAAAATCGTGGCTCCGATCATGGCGCGCGGGTAGTTGCGCTGAGGATTCTCGACCTCTTGCGCAACAGTGGAGGCATTGTCCCAACCCATGTAATTCCAGAGCGCAACAAGGATGGCTGTGGAGAGCGCGGCATCTGCGCCGGACGCGGCGGGTGGGCGGCCCCACTGCACAGCGGGATGGAGAGTGAACGCGCGCCAGAGGGCGATGAGGACAAACGCTGCGAAGGGCGCGAGCAGCAGCGCGAAGAGCCACACGGAATCGTCTCCGACCTTGGGAGCGCCGCGCAGGTTCCAGAGGCAGCAGAGGGCAACGACGGCCAATTTCCATAGATACTCCCGATAGCCGGCGGTGAGGGCGGGGTGAAATCGGCCGAGATAGTCGGCAAAGATGGTGGGGTAAAGGGCCATGTCGAAGATGCTGGCGGAGAGCGAGAGCCAACCCTCCTGATAGCCCCAGAAGGGCCCCATTGCGCGGCGGACCCATACATAGAAGCCGCCTTGGGCGGGGATGGCGCTGGCCAGTTCGCCAATCATGAGGGCGGTGGGCAGGCTCCAGACGATCGGCAGGATCAGAAGGATGAGAATGGCGCGGGCAAAGCCGGCGCCGCCGAGAATGTCCTCAATGCCGTAGGGACCGCCGGAGACCATAAAGTAGGTGGCGGCGACGAGCGGGATCATGCGCATCTTTGCCGAGGCGGGTTTGCTGGTGAGACGCATTGATGTGAATCTAACAACTCAAGCCGGATGGAGAAAGGGAAAAATTCGACGGGATAAGGCTCGGCGGAGAGAAGCCTGTGGCGGGAAAATCGCGATCGGCGATGCGAAGCCGAAAAGCTCTACGCGCCAGTAGAGGAAGTTCCGGAATAATCCCATTCAGACCCGGAGAGATGGCCGAGCGGCAGAAGGCGGCACTTCCGTCATCGCTCCTCAAGGTTGATTGTTCCCGACACGTCGTTCTCTAATTTCCACCACTGCCCATCGCGATGCGCCTGCACATGCTTACCTCCGATCCAAACTCCGCGCGAACCCGAGAATGCGGGCAACTCGACCTCTGCCATCACGCCCGATGGCAGAGCCAGGTTCATCCTAAAGCTCTTTTCTCGTCTCCAGGCCACCGAGATTTCGCCGCGCGGAGTGGGTACTCTGCCTTCCGCGCTGGCGAGCGCCCCTGGATGCGGCTGGATGAATGCCCTGCTCCAGCCTGGCGTGAGCGCTCGCACGCCTAGCACGAACCGTGGCAGAAGGTTCGCAGGAGCCGCACCCCATGCGTGGTTCCAGTCCTGATTCGGCTTGTACTTTTGATCCCATGCCTCCCATGTGATCGTCGTGCCGCTCTCGACCATGTGCCTCCAGCTGCGATCGCCAGGCGCGCCTATAAGAGCGAGCGCGGCCGTGTCTTCGCCGTTCTCGAACAGGCCTTCCATCAGATACTGCGCCGCATAGACAGAAACCGCCATGCCGCGTCCGGCGAGCCATTGCGCCACTTGCGGCCTGTTGCCGGGAGGTACCAGCCCGAAAGCCAAGGGGAATAGATTCGCATGCTCCGATACATGATCGGTGCCTACGCCGTCGCGATAAAGCCCACGCGCCGGATCAAAGAGCTTCTCCTGGAACGCGGCCTGGGCCGATCTCTCGCGCTCTCGAAACTTCGCGGCCTCTTCCTTCTTGCCAAGTGCCTGGGCCAGTTCGCTCATCTCTTGAAGGGCGCGCAAATGGAAGGTATTGACCACCGTATTTACGCCGGTAAAGACATAGTTGTCACGTTCCGGGATTGGCCAGTCTACGATGTCACCGCGCCTGATCTGCTCCGGCGTACTCTTAACCAGCCCGTCGGGTCCTACACGCTCATCCAGCAGCTTCGTCTTCAATCCCTCGTAGTGGGCCGCTAGCCAGGCCGTGTCCCCGGTCTGCATCCAATCAGAGTAAGCGATGAACACCATATGGGGAGCCCACTCAGTTGGCCATGTCGGAAACTCCATGAGCCGATCAAAGGTCGCCCGGGGCATCCGCGGATCAGCGTCTCCGGCGTAGTAGCCCAACTGTGTTAGATAGGCATCCGCCTCATAGGCCAGGCGCTCTCGATCCCCGTCCACAAAGATGCCGGCAAACGTCGTTGCCTTGATCGAGTAGTGACACAGATCCCAGATCTTGTTCAGGGTCTCGTCTGAAGAATGGAAGGCTGCGGCTTTGTCGTTCCATGTGCTATCGAAAGCCGCAAGCCGCCGAATCTGATCCGCGTGCAGCTCGCCCGGCCATCCCTCAACCTCGACCCAACGAAAGGGGAACAAGACCCCCCAACTTGGAGGGGTCAAAACGGCAGGGGGTTTGGTGTTGCGCGCGTCCGCCGGCGGAGCCCCACGCGTTGCCGCCGATCCGTTCAGTCTGACCTTTACCGCGGCGAATCGCACGGATCCGGGAGGCTGAGCGTCCACGCGACCGTTCTTCAATGCCTCTCCGAACCGCACTGTCACTTCATTTTGTGGAGAGCCATTTGCATCTCCGGCCGAAGCCGCTGGAGAAAGCGACAGATTGCCGAACGCCACGCGCCCAAAGTCGACCAAAAACACGCCACGCGCGACCTCGCTAATTTTTATCGGTGTCTGTTCCACCAGATGTGTGGCCGACTCATCCTGTGGCATCGACCGACTCAGGGCAGGTTCGTTCACCGCGGTCAGGAGCAATGCAATCATCGTCGCCGACACTGAAAACGATCTACGCATACCGTGGCTCTTCCACCGACAGGATCTTGACAGGGCCGACCAGCCCCGAGGCCAGTAGGGGTGTTCTTGAATTGAATTTGTGGATGTTGGTTTCGGTGAGCCGCGACTCTTTCGGCAAGCCCTCGTCGCCAATCAAGCGATTCGGCCACAAATTGACCACCGTGATCTCGAGATCATTGCCTTTCGGCTTCATTGTGGCAGTTATATCGACGTGCGCGGGCTTTGTCCAGGCGACTCCCAAATCTACACCGTTGAGACGCACTTCCGCGACCTCATGCAGCTCACCTAAATCGAGCAGCAGTCGTGCACCTTTCACCGGATCGCTTGTCAAGTCAAATCGCTTTCTGTAAATGGCCGTGCCGGAATAATGCTTGATGCCGAATTCAGGACGCATCGTCCAATCGACGAGTTGATCGAAGATTACCTTTTCCGGCCCGCCCCACTTCGGGTCGAAGCTCACCTCCCAATTCCCTGAAAGCGTCTGCTGGACTCGATGGGGCAATGGATCATTCGTCCTGGCCTTTCCGGCGGCGTGTGCCTCGATGTGTTTGCGAAAGACAACAAAGATTGAGCCGCAAGGATCGAAGTCCAGTGGAAGGATGGTGCGGCCAGCTTCCTGACGAAAGGCTCCCGCGTCGCGCATCGTGCCGGTAACCGGGTTCCATATTTCCGGCTGTTTCCCGGATACGCGGAACGTGCACTCCAGCTTTTCCGCGGGTTGCCAATGACTGCTGACAAAATAGATGTCGGCGTCGGCCATCTTCCGGTGAATCCAGTAAATCATGCCATCGTCGCTGAGGCCGCTCTGTTCAAAGTCCGGCGGAACCCCAGCGTCGGTCAAGGTCTGCCGGGCAGATTGACCGGTTACCAATTGGCCGGCGCCAAGGCGCCGTCGAGTCGAGGCTGTGCTGTTCGGTTCGGCGCTCCACAATTGCGCGACGAGAGCTTCGAATTGCTTCTTCTCGTCAAAGTGAATTGGCCGTCCTGCTAGTGCAATGGGGGGCGGGCCTACGATGGTGGCGCCGGCATGAATTAATTCTGAAATCTTCCGGAGCGCATCGAGAGCCATCGGCTGATGATCCGGCAGTATAAGTACAGCGTAGCTCATACCATCCGGCAGAACGATGCGCCCACCCTTGACGCTCATTCTGTTCAGCAGCACATCTGTGTTCGAGCAGTCGTAATCGTACCCTTCCCCCAAGGTTGGATGAACCGTCATCATCGGCTCGCCGTCGCCGAGGTTGTCGCCTTTATAGAAGATGGCATCCGCGACAAATTTGCCGCGCTGCAGCAGATAGCAGCATCGGGCGAGGTACGTGTTGAAGGCTGTCGACTGTTCCCACCAGGTGGTGCGTGCGTTGTAGTGCGTACCCGCAAAATAGACATAGCCAGGCTTAGCCGTCATGGATGGCGAGTGGCTAAAGTTGTGAACGCAGATCTGATTGACGCCTTCGCAGAACGCCCGGTCCGCTACCGGCTTCAGGTCGAAAAGCGATTCTTCCCATTCCGGCCCAATGCTGGTGAATGCCTCGTCCATATTGACCGGCATTCCATAGATGTGACTGGCGCAGGCGCCATTGCGCGCCCAGAATCGGTTCTTCGGCGCGGGACGATGAAAGCTTGGCACCCAAAACTCGGCCATCGGAAGATCCACACGGCTCAAGTTTTGAAGCAAATCGGCCGTATGCAGATTGGGCCCAGCAGCTTCAGAGAAGAAAATCAAACCATTCTTTTTGCACAGTTTTTCGAGGTGTCCGTAATGAAACTCCGCCATCAGATCGCTCGCAGTCAGCTGATGATCGCGCCGAACCCATTCCCGGGTCTCCGCATCGGCCATCTCCGCTCCCGCAAATACAGGCAGATAGGGGATCAGGTCGTAACCCCGGCGGCGCTTGAATTCATCGGCAAATCTCTTTGTCCAAGTGAATTCCCCGGCCTCCCAACTGTCGTCTTCGACGCCCATCAATCCTTTGCGTTCTTCCGGCAACATCTCCGCGAGTAATGGACCCATCGTGACAGACCAAACCTGGTCGGTGGCTTCGCTGCTCATTGCATCGGAGAAGAATCCAAAACTATCGTGAGTGTCGGTTGGCGTCTGTGCAAATCGCATGATCTTCCATTTTCCGGGAGGCTGATTCCACACAAGGTGCCCATTGGCTTCCATCTTCGAAGTGAGGTCGACAACATCGCTTGCGGAAAATCCACCGATCTCAGGAACTGCCAGCACGGCCACATCGTGGAAAGACCTCTGCCCAGAACCGCGCGCATTTGAAGTCCAATTTCTGCCAGTTCCAAAAGTACGAGCGGTCGGTAATGCCAGGATTCCGTCGAAACCCGACGGTCCCTCGATCGTCGTCTCGCTCCAGGCCAACTCCTGGTTACAGTATTCGTCGGAAATCTGCCCCGAGGTTCCAGCCAATCCCGCAGCCAAGCAGAACTTCAGATTCAGGCGTGCCGCCTCCCTGGCGACATATCGGATGCGCTCGCGCCAAGTCGGCGTCCAGGCTTGCAGCGGCGGAAACGGAATCGGCGTGTTGTAACAGCCGGTGTATTCACCCTCTTTCACGAACTCGTATTCAAATTGGCCGTCCTTATCCGCGAGAATCATCCTGGGAATGTTTGGCGGAATTCTGCCTGCCCCGCAGTCATAGAGGATGAATCCTGCAATTCCCTTGGCCTTCATCTGCTCGAGGTCGTAGGTCATCGCGGCGGGCGTCGTATCAAAGTTAAGCCACACCCAATAGACCCACGGCGCGGCCGATTCCGGCGGACGCAGAAAGCCTTTTGGCAATTCAAATTGAGTGATTCGAGTAACCGCCGGCCGATTCGAAGTTGCTGGACCGGCCGGCGATGCTACCGGTTTGACCTCTTCGTGGCCATCACCGAAATTTGCGCCACTTAGCAACGGCGAGGCGACCGTCACTGACGCCGCTGCAACCACCCGTTCCAGGAATTTGCGCCTGTCCATGAATCAATATCCTCTCGATAAAGGCTGATAAGAAATCAGGGTAAGAACAACCGGTCGCACCAGGACTGCAGATGCTTGGCCGTTGACGTTTTGGAAAAGGGCGATAAAGACCGTGACCCACCTTTGCCAAGGTGGGTCACGGAAGGACGCTGCGATCCACTTCTATAAGTTGTTCCTAGAAGTTGAAGCGAGCGGTTAGTTGGAGAATCCTCGGATCGTTTGCCTGGGTTGCAGATACGGACCCAAACGACGTGCCGCCAATGCTGTTGCTCGGGTTGCCGAAGTTCGGGGTGTTGGCGACGTTATACACCTCACCGCGGATTTCAAACGTTGCATTGTCGTGCAGTTCAAACTTCTTGAAGAGCGAAGAATCGAGAATCGGATGGATGTGAAAACGGACGCTTTCCATGTCGGAGCCGATGGTGGCGAGCCAGAATCCCGACGGGTTCTGCTGGAAGGCCGGAGTTGACGACGAGCTGGCGCAGGCACCCGTGCCAACTTTGTTTGTCCAGACAGGCGAATTGTTCACAATGCTTACAGTCTGATAGCAAGTATTGAAGTACTGACCATAGCTTGGATTCGAGAGGTGAGGATTTGCGATTTGGGTATAGCCGCCCGGAGTGCTAACCAAACTGCCGTTCGTCTCGCGCAGCACCGTGTTGAGGGTCCAATTGCCAACGATCGTCCGCCCTATCAGGGAATGAAAAACCGTCGGTATCTGGTAAGTAGCGATGAAGTTCTCGATCAATGTGGGGCTGTTGTCCTCATAACGGAACAACTGGTTAAAGCTGTTTTGTCCCCCGTTGAGGTAAGAATTCTGGTCCATCAGTTTGTCCCAGGTAAAGTTGCCCTGCAGACTGAGACCGTGGCCCATGCGCTTCACGGCGGAAAGTTGCAGCGAGTTGTAGAGCTGGCTTCCTACCGACGCATAGTCGTCTGTCACTCCCGTGAATTCAGGATACGGAACCAGCAGGCTGGATTGCAGAATGGTCGCGGTCGCATTCGAAGACGATGTGGGAAGCAGCGGTGCTCCATACATCGGATTCGCCACCTTGGTATTCAGATAGGCTGCTTGCGAAAGGTTGTTGTAGTACTGGATCGGAAGACCGTCGATGGACTTGTTCACTTCCTCGCGCGATTCTTTTTGTCCAACATAGGCCGCCGTGAAGAGCACATTCCAGGGCAACTGCTGCTCTGCACTAATGGCCCACTCCACGTCCCTGGGTTGAACGTGGCTCGGATCGTTAAAGGAGACGCTTTGTCCTAGCGATGTCGCCAGACCTAGTGAGTTGCCAGTAGGGAGCAGGACCCCGGCAGGAAAAGGGTTATTGAGATAGTTTGCTGGATGGATATTGTCTGTTGTGGAAACATAGCCTGTAGAGGCACTGTATCCAGTACTGATCGGTGATTCCAAGGTGTTGAGATAGATGACGGCGAACCCTGCGCGCACCACCGTATTATTGGTCACCTGGTACGATCCGCCGAACCTTGGCTGCCAGTTACCGTAGTTCTTCGGGTAAGGGGTGCGATTGCCGTAAGTCACATACTGGAGGCCCCCAAGCAATGGGAGACCCGTGACCTGAGCCTGCAGCGGATTCACGCATGTGGTGCAGAAGCTGCTGACCAAACGGCCGTACCGTTCAGTGAAGGGCGACTCATAATCCCAGCGGAACCCCATGTTCAGGGTCAGTTTATTCGAGACCCGCATGTCATCCTGCACAAAGCCGGCATAGTAGATCTCTTGCAGCGCATAGGCAACGTTGTTGCCATACGATCCGGTGTTTGCAGTGCCGACCAGCAGGGAGGCCAATGCGTTCCCGGAGTTGCTGTCTCCGTTGACCGAGCATATTTCACCGCTCGGGCAAGCGCCGGTATTTGAATTCTTCTGCGTAAACTGGCGGTTGAAGTTGAACGTTCCGTAACCGCTTTGTGGGTTTTGAACGTCGTACCTGTCGAAGTTGCTGTCAAAGCCTGCGCGGAGGTTGTGCTTCCCGTGCGTCTTTGAAACCACCACTCCAGGAGCGATGAGCGCAAACGTGCTGACCTGACCGCCTGCTCCTGCCGCGAGTCCCAGATAGCCGCCCAGCGGATCGGTGAAGGAAATTCCCGGAAACGATTGATACGCGATGCCATTGGTATTGATACCGAGGGAGGAAACGTTGTAGGTCAAGCCTTGGTAGACCAGGCCGAACGGGTGATAGATGAGCCCGACGTGCACATCGACTGCAAGCGTGGGTGAGATCATCCAGAGATCCTGCAGATGTCCACCGACGTTATTGCGATAGACGGTGTAGTCCAATCCTGACGCACCGATCGCTGTTGGGAAATTGTCGTTCGGCACAAGTTGATTCAGGATGGCCCTGAAGAACGACGCATTCATCTTATTGTCATTCGAAAACGAGTGATCGACTCTGCCGGCGATCGAGAAGTACTTCTCGTCATAGGTGAAGCCGGACGAAGGGATATAGTTGTTCGGCGACGACGTCGTCGGAGTGGCATTTGGCGATGGATACAATGCCATCAAGGCCGCGCCGGGAGCGCCGGCCGTACCGGCCGCGAAATAGCTCGCCGGAATTTGGTTGTTCAAGAACGGCACCCTGTCGCCGTTGGCGGCGGCAGGTTGAGTCGGATCGTAAAGCTGCTGGCCAGATCCCGGATTGCAGATGCCGCTGGAATTGAAGCTCGTGCAGAGTCCGGAAAAGTCTCCCTTGCGCTGTGCCGCGGTCGGAATGATTCCATTCACGGTCGCAACTGAGGTAATTGGCAACTTGGCCTGCACCCGCTCGTAGGTAACCATGAAGTAGGTGCGGTCGTGAGCGTTATAAAGGTGTGGAATCGACGCTGGACCGTCAATCACAAAACCAGGCTGGCTGGTCTGGTCATTTGTTCTGGGAGTTGCGCCTGTCGCGGCATTCTGCAACGGAACGCGCTCTGAGGTATTGGCGTCCATATAGGTGTTCTGGAAAACGTAATATGCGGCGCCGTGGTACTGGTTGGTTCCCGCGCGCAGCACGGTGTTCTCGACACCGGCTCCATGCCCATACTGGGCATCGAACATCGTGTTTTGAACTTTGACCTCTTGGACTCCCTCCATCGAAGGGACAAAACCTAAATAATTTGTGCCCGAAAGCCGCTCTGCTGGGTCGTCGGGAATTCCGTCTAATGTGAGACGAACGTGACCGCTGATGCCATTGATCACAAGTTGGACTGCGGTTCCACTGAATTGGTTGGCCTGCGAACTCGCCTTTCCCTGCAAGTATTGACTCGAATAGATGCCGGCTCCAAGGGTCGTGAAGATGAATGGATTGTGACCAATGAGAGGTGTATCGACAACCTCTTGCGTGCTGATGGTGGTCGCAACCTGGGCGGTGTCCGTATCCAATTGCACCTCATCCGCGGTTACAAGCATGGTCGAGGTTTCCGAGCCCACGGCAAGGGCAAAGGAAACATCCACCGTATCGCCAGCCGTCACCACGACGCCTGTTTTGGTTTGCGGGCCAAACCCCTTGGCGGTGACAACCACATCGTAGGTGTCGGGCGTGATAAACGGAATCGTATATTCACCGGTGGCGTTGGTGACCGCCTTGGTCACGAATTTTGTGGTCGTGTCCTTTGCCAGCAGTTCTAAATGGGAGGTGCTTTTCCCGTAACAACCGTAGTCATGAAGCTATGCCATGAGGGGAACAGGACGTAGGCGGTGATGGTGTGTAGGTCCTGGAAGAAGCGTGCACGCGCCCCGACAGCCTCGCGGGCTTGTTGCCAGAGGGTTTCCAGGC
>Ga0302320_10019201_pt1 | contig 13735 bp, 15 predicted proteins | sample Bog_T0_3_FD_202130 | JGI IMG/M metagenome (GOLD analysis project Ga0302320, IMG submission 202130) | Peat permafrost microbial communities from Stordalen Mire near Abisko, Sweden - Bog_T0_3 | ecosystem: Environmental > Terrestrial > Soil > Wetlands > Peat | place: Sweden: Abisko, Stordalen Mire... | reverse complement strand
AACGTCGTCGCGGTCTTTCTGGCTGTTTCTTTCGAGTTTCGATAGGGCCAAGTCGTAAGGGTCAAGCGCCATCAGATGGAGGTTGCGGTAGGCACCGGGGAACATCTCGACAAGACGATCCTCGTAGTTCTCTGGGATGGCAGCAACGGCGACACGGTCAAGGTATATACGGTATTTCTGATGCAGCGGCCCGCCGCGAATGCCAATTTCCGTCATGATCTCAGCGGCGGCGCGTGGCGCAAGCTCGACGACATCGACATCCGCCGTGGGCCGCTCCAGTCCATAGAGCAGCGTGACGACGAAACCTCCAATGCAGTCAAGGCGCACGGTCGTATCGACTGCCTCATCTAACTCCCTGAAGAAGGAGTTCCATGGTTCCGGCGGCTGGTTAGAGGGCGACATGATCGAGTTGCTCCACGGTAAGGTCTGTCAGCAGATTCCAGTGTTCTGCCGACTTCGGTCGATGCTCACGCAGCCAAGCTCGCTCGGCGCGTGTCATCGATTCTCTGCATAGAGTATCTTCTTTCACCAGACGGGAGGGCTCCAGCTTGGCGACGTGGTTGGCCAGTTCCTTTTCCAACTGGGAGCTTCCACCTCTCGCGGCGGCCTGCCGCGCCAGCTCGACAACAAACCCCAGCCGGTTCTGGCGATCCCGCAACTTTGCATTCGCGGTCAGCCAATCCCAGTTCAGATGCGGGTAAGTCAGTGGCAACCATGCCAGCGCCTCTGTGACCCGCGAGTCTAGATCGTCCGAGTCCAGTGCCTCCATCAGAAGTTCCACCGGATTCAATCGGGCTGAACCGCGCAGATAGGCAAAGCCCGGATAGCCCAGACTACCCAGCATCGACTGGAAGAATCCGGCCTCGCGTGCGCGCTTCTGGTGCTCCATGAGCGGGAGCGCCGTGGCAGGAACCTCAAAGACTCCCACTGCTTTCGATGCAAGTTCTGAGGAGACAGCCCGCGCTCCCCGCTCAACCATCGACAAATAGGCCTGGGTCACGCCGAGCCGCGCGGCGGCTTGGGCTTGCGTCCATGCAGACGCCTTGCGGGCGTTTTTGAGTTCGTCTCCCGTCACGCGATAAATATAACACGATGTGTTATATTTGTGTAACACTCCTAGACTCATGGCAAGATAACTGTTTGTATCTTATTGTAAATAAATAAGATATAGAAGAACTGCGCACTGGATGAATATCGTAACTCTGCTCGATCCCTTTTCACCGTTGCACCACCAGTGAACGGCCTGAATGTTCTCCGGGTGGTCGTCCCACCATGCCCCGCCCATGCCGCGCGGATTGATGTGGTCGGGCACAAAGTCGCCGTAGTCGGTGAACCTTTCTTTGCAGAGAGCACAGAAACCATTTTGTGCTGCAATCTTCCGATCGAGGAGCTTCCGCATCTCCCCTTTGGAACGGAGTTCCCGGTATCCCCTGGGATGATGAGGGTCTTCGATGCGCCGAACGCCCATCTGGCGCTGGTGCTTTTCTCTTGGGATTGCCTCTCTTCCGCAGCAGAAGAGGGAGCGATGAAGTGGGCAGCTTTGATTCCGGCGGAGTCTCATGGTGTTCTCCTGATTGGCTTCGGTGCAATGTTTCGATTGGGGTAGGCGGAAACGGGATCGTTTGCTTGAGCAGCCGGAAGCCTCTGAGAAGCTCTCTTTCTCAGGGGTCAAATACCGAGTCCCGCGTATCGGAGGTAGAGCGCGTTCAGGAGCGGACTGCCGACCGAGTCCTAATTCATGCGGATAGGGAGCTTGTCTGCGAAAGACCTGCTCAACAATTGAATGACGTATGTTTCCGTTTCGCACGGCCAGAGGGCGGGCCGGTTTTCACGAATGACCTAGGCACGCTCACGGAGGTACTCAGCTACGACGTTTCGTACCAGAGTGCACAACAACCGGAGCAAGCGATTTCCCCAGTAAACCAGCAGAATATTGGGCAGACGCACCCGGGAGAGCATGACTTCGGTATGTGCATCGGCATGGGCTTCTGACTCGGACTGATTGGACGACAATCTTCACAATGGAAGGCGACCATGAACACAGAATTACTTGGGAAGAAGCCAGTCCAGAACGCAAGCAAGACGGCGTTCGCTCTGGATGTGCAATACCTCTCCCGCGACGTGAGCTTCGCCGAAAAGCATTATCGCGTAGGCGAACTTGCGGGGCTATGGGGGCTTGGCCGAGAGACGGTGCGCAAGATCGTGAAGGAGGAACCCGGTGTGATCAAGATCAAGCAAGGCCGTAAGAAGGTACATACCACGTACAGTGTCCCCGAATCAGTCGCGCGCAGAATTCGCACTCGGTTGTTGAACGTTGCCTAGCGACGACCGCCGCGAAGTGCAACCAGTTTCGGCTTCGGCTTTGCTTCAAACGCTTCCTGCAAGACTTTCGTCAGTCGCGCCTGTCGTTCCGGCTCCCACGCGGCATAATGTTTCCGCACAATCTCCTCCGTGTTGCCGAGCAACTCAGCTACGTCGCGCACTTTGACATCCGCTTTCTCCAGAAGAATGCGGGCAAACGTGTGCCGGAAACGATGTGGCGTGGGCCTTTCCGGCCACGGCCCGCAGAGATTCCAAAGGCGCAGGAGCTTGCGGCGCCACACGTCCGTAACCACACAGATATCGGTGGTCTTGTGGGTTCCGAATATCAGCGGTCCATGAATCTTGGTGCGTTCCCGGATTCGCTACTGCAACCAGGTCGGAATCCACGTATAGACCTTCTTGCCATTCTTGGTAGTGCGGATATGGCACTCCCCGCTCTCCAGATGACGATCTGTGTGAAACGTGCAGACATCGGAGATGCGAAGACCGGTGTACACGGACACTGCAATGAAGTCGGCGAGATCCTGCCCGCCCCATCGGTAGCGGTAGTCATCCTCGGTCCGGCCATATTTGGTTTCGCAAGCCTCGAACATCCGGGCAAGCTCATCGTCACTGAAAGGAATTCGTTCCTTGGAGTGTTTCTCGTTGCGGTTGCGCAGCTCTTTGACCAAGCGCGCGGGGTTGCGATCCAGCCATTCATTGCTAACGGCGAACTCGAAGAACGATTTGACGATGGTCATGTTCTTCGTCGCGGTGTTCGCCGCAGCACCCCAGGAGGTCCGGAATTCGCAAACATCCATCGGTCCCCACTGCTCCAGGAGGACGTATCCCTTCGACTCGGAGAACTTGGTGAAGCGATTCATCAGGTACCGATACATCTGCTGGGTGGTGAAGGCCGACGATTCGGCATGAGTTGAATGAAATGCTTTGACCGCCCGCTCGATTGTGATCCTTGGGGTTGAGGTCGGGGAAGGGACTATTTCCGGAGGCGGAAAGGGCAATTCGGTTCCCCAGGTTTTCCAGGAAGCAATGACTTCTCTCGCCGGTTCCCATTCAATTTGTCCGGTGGATTTTCGTTTGAATTTTCCAGCGAGTGTGCCCGAGGCGAAGATGACGCAGGCGCAACGCTTCCAACCCTTCTTGCGCTCCTCGAATTCGCCTGAGCGGAACTCTTCCAGATGACCTGCTTCACAGTCTGACCGATGCCGTCGATAGAGGTTGATCGCCGCGCAAACATTGTAGGACGGATTGCCCGCTAAAATCTGTCAGTAGCTATAAGTCATTGATTCTATTCTGGCGGAGAGAGTGGGATTCGAACCCACGGTACTCGTTAAAGTACACACGCTTTCCAAGCGTGCGCCTTAAACCACTCGGCCATCTCTCCGGGGGGTGGTCTATCTTCTTGAATTTACCACATCTGCGTGTGTTGTCTGGCGCAATCGCGCTGGATGGAGGCCGCAATGGTGACTGTTTCCAGTCGGGATGGATTCGTTTACTTCCGTCAGCCCCTTGGTTTATAGTTCGGCGTTGCTTGCCGCAAGGGCTGAGTCGCTTTGTATGGCGAGAATTCATCTGAATCGATATTCCGCGGTTGTCACCGTTGAAGCGGGCGGCAAGCCGCGCGATGCCGAGCGGGTGAACTTTGGCGTGCGCACGGCGGTCTTCGATGCCGACAAGGGCTTCTTTCTCAACGGCAAGTCCATCAAGCTGCAAGGCACCTGCAATCATCTGGACCATGCGGGCGTTGGCGCTGGACAAGGAGGGCCGCCCGGTTCCAACAGCAAGCAATCTGATAGGCTTCAAGGTCTCCGGCGCGGGATCGCTCATCGGCGTAGGCAATGGCGATCCCAACTGCCAGCAGAGCGACAAGGAGCCCAAGCGATCGCTTTTCAATGGCCTGGCTCAGGTGATCGTGCAATCCACCAAACGACCGGGGGAAATTCACATCGAGGCGGTCAAGGAAGGCTGGGATGGGCCCGAGCTAACTCCGGCCAAGCTGGCCATCACCACGAAGAAGGTCGAGTTGCGGCCCGCGGTGGCTCTGAGTCCGTCGCGCTTTTCGTAATGTCGTGCGCCGCATGCGATCTTGCGAAACCGGATAGCAGTGGACTCGCCCGCAATGAGGCGCGATCCGTCACTTTTGTTCGGCTTTCGTCGAACGATTCGCCGCTTGTTTCTTTCTATCCAGCTTTCTATCGGTGGAAGCGCGGATCACGAGTTGAGGTTGTAGTACAACAGTCTTGTTTCGAGGCCGAGTCTTCGACTCCAGGAGCGAAAGAGTCAAACTCCCGGTACGCTTTCCAATCTGCTCGGTCTGCTGATCGATACTCGTCAGGGGGACGTGGAGTTCAGCGTCATAGTGCAGGTTCCCGCAACCGATCACGGCGATATCCTCCGGTACCTGCAAACCTGCGTCGAGAATCGCATGAATGGCTCCAATCGCCATGGGATCGTTGTAGCAGAATACGCCGTCTGGCCGAGGGCTCAGGGTCAGGAAATGCCTCATCAGCTCGGCCCCGCTTTCCCTGCTATGTACATCGACCCTCCGCTGCGTGGAAATATAGCCCGGCAAAGACTTCAATTGATGACTATCCAATGCTTTGAGATACCCCTTGAGACGCCCAATCCCTGGACTATTTTCAGGACCGCGCAGATGAGCAATCCGCTTGCAGCCGATTTGAATCAGATGCTCTGTAGCCAGGACGCCGACCGCCTCGTCGTCAACGCCCACATAATTTGAATCGAGATCGGAAAAGCGGCGGTCGATCAGAACCAGCGGCGGTCCCTGCTTGACGATGCGCTCGAAGATCGCCGGACTCGTACAGGACGATGCAATGACCAGTGCGTCCAATCTGCGGCCGAGCAGCCTGTTCACTTCCTGCTCTTCGAGCTTGGGATCTTCTTCCGATGTCGAGATCGTCAGGCAATAACCTTTCTTCAAAAGCACACCGGAGAGAGATTTTGCGATCTGGGCGAAGAATGGATGAAGAAGATCCGGCACGATAAGACCAACGAGATATGTCCTGCCAGTTACCAGGCCGCGCGCCGCAAGATTTGGCGTGTAGTTTAATTCCTTTACCCGGTCCAGAACCCGTTTCCGCGTCTTGTCGCCTATATCCTCGTGGTTCCGCAGCACCTTGGACACCGTGACAACAGAGACCCCGAGGTCGCGTGCTATGTCCTTCATGGTAGTCGGCATAGCGTCAATATACAACAGAATGCCTGGCGAGAGAGCGCCGCGCGTGGCGTTCAGAATTCAGATCGAGCCTCAACCCTCCACAAACACAATGCGCATGGGCGCGGGAGTAGCAACACTTCTGCCTTGGCCGGCAAGCGCGCCCTTCTCTCGGTTGCGCGCAAACACGCTCACCTGATTCGAGTCCTGATTGGCCACCAGCATCCAGCGCTCCGTGGGGTCCAGCACAAAATTGCGCGGAGTCTTGCCGCCGCAGTTGGAGCGGCCTATCGGAGTAAGTGCGCCAGTATTTGGGTCGGCCTGAAAGCTATAGAGAAAATCGTTGTCGCGATTGGCAAAATAGACGAATCGCCCATCTCTTGAAATCACGGTATCGCAAGCGCGGGTTGGGCCATGATAGCCATCGGGCAACAGTTCGATTCGCTTGGCAAGGGTCAGGCTCCCGTCTGCCTTGTTCCACTCCAGTACATCCACCGTCGAGTCAAGCTCGTTAACGGAGTAAGCCGTATGACCGTTGAGATGGAAGTGCAGCGTGCGTGGGCCGGCGCCGGGGCGGGCATGATAAGTTCCGGCTGGCGTCAGTTCGGCAGTAGTCGCGTCAAGGCTGTAAATGCGGACAACATCGCCGCCCAAGTCGTTGATGTACGCAAACCGGTTGTCGGGCGAGAAAGAAGCGAAGTGGGCGTGCGCGCTCTTTTGACGATCGGCGTTGGGGCCGTGGGCGGTGTAGTGTTCCGTCCATACCGCTGGGCTCAAATGGCCCGCTGTGATAAGAAAACTGGCCGCGCTGCCGCCGCCGTAATCGGCAGAGATCAGCACCCGGCCCGTAGGGTCTACAGCCACGTAGCACGTGCCCGCTCCCGCCGAGTTCTGCGTCGAAAGCGGTTGCAGCGCCCCTTCGCGATTTACGCTGAAGCTGGCCACCGCGCCGGTCGGCTTGCCATTGAACGAGTCTACCTCGGACGCCGCGTAGAGGAACTTTCGGTCGGGCGAGAGCGCGATCCAACTCACGCTGGGAAGCTTGGCAGCCACTCCGGCTGGCCTTAGTTCTCCGTTTTCAGGGTTCCAATCATAAGCCAGGATTCCGTCTGGCTTTCCCGAGCCAATAAGAACTCGTTGATGGTTGGGTGCGGCAAATGTAGGCGACGCGGCGAGGGCGAGGGTAGCGGCGGAAGAGGTTAGCAGGAAGTCCCGGCGGGAAGATTTTTTCATCGCAGAGGAATTGTCGCCGATGAGGCGTGGTGTGCGCCAGTCGAGTGTCTGACCGATTGGCCGCGGTTGAGGCTGGCGCCAGACAGTTCCCGGCCCCGCGCGCCAGCCCCAACCGCTCCCATGGTTACCGGCTGAGCGTGAAGATCACGTTGACTGTGGTCTCCACTTCAATGGGCTCGCCGTTGAGCAGATACGGACGGTAGAGCCAGGTTTTTACGGCATCGAGCGCAGCCTGTTGCAGGATAGGCGGACCGCTGACGACATGTAGATTCTCGATGGTGCCGACTTTGGAGATGGTGGCCGCCAAAGTGACCGTACCCTCGACGCGCATAGCTCTGCCCAAAGTCGGGTAAGTGGGCACGGTTTTGCGGATAAGCAATCCATCCACAATCGTAGACGGTACGCGCATCGGGCCGTTGTGTGCCGGACGGACGACGGGGCGAACAGATTGGGTGGGAAAAGCGACACCAGGGCCGGTTGGGGCGCCTGGAATCGTGTCGCTCCAGTCTCCGGAGGACGGGCCAGGGGCAGCATCTGGTACGCGCGCGATGAAGATTATGGTTGGAATTGAGGTCGGGACGACAATATGGCCGTCCTGTATCGCGGAAGGCGCGGGAGAGCTATGGGCGGGTTGTGGCTTTGGCTGCTCTGGATTCCGTGGAACCGGAGGCGCTGCCGTCAGGAACGGAACGAACGGCCGCGGCAGCGCTTCAGGGTGGATGAGCGGAATCAGAACCAGAGCCAGCAGAATGGAACTGTTGAGCGTGAAGGCCGCGATCATCCAGCGGCGGCTGCGAGTGTGGATTCTGCCTGCGGATTCAAATGTGGAGTCTTCAAACATGGCCTGCCTCCCTTAAAGCTGCAAATCAGCCGCGCCAGCCGGGAGGTTTGGAGCCTTATGGAAGCGCAGGCGGGCTGTCCGCTCTGCGCGCTAACTCGGCGCGAGGAGCGGGGCTCAAGGCACTGCGCCCCCGCGACGATGACCTGTCACCGGGGACCTCGGCACTCCGTTCATCCCAATCGGTACCACTGTATCTGTGTAGACACCGCCGCGAGGGAAACTGTTCCCGGCTTATGGAATTAAACTGTGCATCGAGTGGTGTCTGCCACAAAGATCGTCGTTAATGTTTTGAAAGGGCACGACTTCAGTCGTGCCGTAAACGGCAAAGGATGATTTGGGCTTCAGCCCCTGCGGGAAATCATTTCTACGAATCCATTCATACGTAGGCATCGGTGAGTGACCTATTGCAGCGGATGACATTAGCAATTGCTCCCTGCGACTACACCGCTCAATGTAACCTTTCTCCGAGTTGACTCGTAAAGTTAGATAGAAGGGGGAAGGGCGGATGCGGAACGAACCGAGCAGCGTCCTCAACGAGTTTCGGCAGGGCAGTGTAGACGCCTTCGAGACGCTCTTCCATCTGCATCAGCGCGCGGTCTACGGATGGATTCTGCGCATCGTCCGCAACCCGGCGACGGCCGAGGAGCTGACCGTCGAAACCTTCTGGCGCATTTATCAGGCCCGCGCCCGCTTCGAGCCTTCGCGCGGTTTTGAAGGCTGGGCGCGCCGCATCGCCACACGCGCGGCGCTCGATTGGCTGCGAGCGATGCAGCACGAGCAAGAGTCACCCGAGGACTTTTCCGTCGAGTTAGCGGCCCCGGCATTTGCGGATGCAGCCATCTCCGCGGAGATTCGGCGCAAGACCGCGCTGGCATTCAGCCGGCTGGCGCCCAAGCTGCGGATCGCGGCCACGCTGGTGGTGGTCGAGGAACAGCCGCACAAAGAGGTGGCTGAGGCGCTCGGGATTTCAATCGCCGCGGTCAAACTGCGCGTCTTTCGCGCACTTCGATTACTCCGAAAGGATCTGCAACAGCAGGGGATTACACCATGAACCCACACGACGAGGACCACATGAAGAAACTGCTGCAACAAGCTCTGCCGCCGGTCGATAGCGATGCGGCTCCAGGCCGCGATCTGTGGCCAGCCGTGAAGCAACGGCTGGATGCCAGGTCCGATCGGACGCAGTCAATTTCTCCGGCATCGATCCGCTGGGAACTGCTCGACTTGGCATTGCTGGCCGGACTCGCAGCATTCGCAGCCTTCCTGCCGGCATCGATCCCCGTGTTTCTCTACTACCTGTGAACAGGCTGACTTGCTTAGCCAGCAGACTAACTTTCCGTCTAACTTCGAGACTAACTCGAAACCAAGGAGGACTCATTGAATACCCATCCCTATCTTCGCGCGTACTTGGCTGGCGTCTTTCTGCCCACGCTCGTCCTGCCATTGCTGCTGGCCCTCTTTATCGTGGTGCGGATCGTGCTCCAGGCGCCGGTTCCCATCGAACGAGCCATCATCTTTCCCATGGCCGTAGTCCCTTCGCTCTTCGGGCTCTGGAATATGCTCTACCTGGCCTCGCATGAACGCACACATCTGCCCATCGGCCTGCATGGCGCGGTGCTGCCCTTGCTGATGGCGCCCGCGGGAGTGCTGACCGCCACCTGCCTGGGCGTACTGGAATTCAGCTCCCATGGAACGACGTGGTTTCAGGCGCTCTATGTGCCCTATGCGCTCATTGCTCCATGCTTCCTGGCCGCGCTGGCGGGCTATTACCTGGTCTGGAAATTCATTGTGGGCTGTCTGAATCGGGCGCTGGGAATTGCATGAGGATCTCTGTGAGACGCACTACACGCCGGGTTCGAAGAAATCGTCGAGGCCGGCGCGATGGGCATGGGCTGCCATTGAGGCTTGAATCTCAAGCGCCAGCGCGAGCGCATCGCGGCCCTGGCGGGCTGTAACTCGCGGCTCGCTGCGCGTGCGCACCGCATCGAGAAACGACTCAATCTCCAGCCGCAGCGGTTCGCCGTGCGTAACGGCTGGCTTGGAGAAGCTCAAGCCCGCTTTCGATTCCTCAGGATTTGTGAGCTGTGCGATCACCGACGGATCGATCTTTGCCATAGCGGCAAACTGCGCAATCATCGCCGGGTCAATCTTCTTGAGGTCGATCTTTCCCGACGCGATGCCCTCCGCGATCCCCGGCGGCAGCATGGCGGCAACCTGCGGCGGCAGCGACGCTATCAGTTCGGCTGGCGTAGCCTTGCCCGCGCCCGCTCCGCCATCCAGGCGAATCACCAGCAAATCCTGCCGGGCGTAATCAATGGAAACATACTGGCGCGGCTCAAAGAAGCGGAGTTTGCGCACTCGCTCCGTCGATACGCGCGAGGCGGTGAAGTTGGCCACGCAGCCGGATTCCAATTCGACGCGAACATTGGCGATATCCACTTTGGGCGACAGAATCGGCAGGCCCACAGCGCGCACCTCGCGCACCGGCGAATTGGCAAAGGTGAGCACAATGTCCAGATCGTGGATCATCAGGTCGAGCACCACATCCACATCCAGCGCGCGCGGCGTGAAGACCGAGAGCCGATGCGCCTCAAAGAACATGGGGCGGCGCAGCTGCGGCTGCACGGCCAGCACCGCAGGATTGAAGCGCTCCAGATGGCCGGGCTGCAGAATGCATCCGCCGATCTGAGCGGCGCGGATCAGGTCGTCGGCCTCAGCCAGCGTGGCTGCCAGGGGCTTCTCCACCAGCAGGTCCAGGCCCGCATTCAGCAACGCCGACGCTACGGCATGATGATGCACCGTCGGAACGGCCACCGTAGCCGCATCAAGATTGAGATCGACGGCTAATGCCTCGTCCACTGTCGCGAAGACGGGAATCTCGTACTTGGCCGCGGCATCGGCGGCACGAGCGGAGTCCGGCTCGATAGCGGCGACCAGTGCGACGCCCGACCCAGCGGCCTCAAGCTCGCGATAGACGCGAAGATGGTTGCGCCCAAAAGCTCCCGCCCCAGCAACGACGACGCGCAAAATGGGTTCGCCGGCTATTGCGCCGCCTCTGCTTCCGGTCCTTTGCCTTTCACGGCCCTCAGGCAGCGGCCATAGAGTTCGAGCAGTTGGGTCACATGCTCCTCCGGCTTAGGCGCCGAGGCTCCGCTGAACCCTGTCGAGGGGGCTACAGGGCGGCCGACTCCGGCTGTGACGGATACAAACTTGAGCAGGTCGAGTGCGATGTCTTCATTGCGGCGGGCGCCAAGGCCCGCATTGTTTAGAGCGTCCATCCTGAAAAGTCTCCAGAAAAGATGCTACCAGAAAGCGCCCGGCCTCTTCCCAACACGGAAGCATGCGCAGCGGCTGCGTGACTTTCCAGGGGCGCTTGCTCGCGCCTCGCCCGGCAATCGAATGAGCGAAACATCCGCTTTTAATATCCGCGATTGTTGACGGCCAGCGAACAAAATTGCGGACGCAGAGGAAAAAACTTGAATATTCCGAAACCTCTCGGTGTTTAATTAGTTATATAGCAACTGAGATAAAGTTACACCAGCACATTCCGCACAAAACGCGCTGGCAATGGGGCTTCCATTCGAAGCAATGCCTTTCGTCCGCCTGCCTCTACACCTGCCATGCAGAGTTAGTTTTAATAACTCTATAAATTTACTTGACAAGAAATTGGCAAAGCCCTAACGTGAGAGAACGTCTGGAGCAGCAGTAGCTGGCGTTCGCTACATCGCAAGCAGCGTAAGCCCTCCCCCGCTGGCTGCATCCTTTCCCCCAGGAACGACGGAAAAAACGGATACTTTGCGTTACTTCAGATGTGGGCCTTGCGGCCTGCATTTCGCTACGCCTTGTTAGCGAATTGACCCCAAGCGTGCAGTTTTACGACTCAACGTGCTGCGATGTCCTGCAAGTTCATGAAGTGTTGACTTCACCCCAGGCGGAGCTTGGCGCGGAACAGTGATTCCCGCCTGAAAATCCGCGCTTGCTGGTGTGGACGAGAGGCAATCCAAAGATTCCGCCCCCAGTGAGAGGTCATGGGGACAACGGGAGAGTTGCGCCTTGATCGTCAAATCCTGTCAACACGCTTGTGGATCACTCCCCCAGCCCATCACCTTGCGATAGGAGATTCTTTATGAGCAACACAACACAAAATCTGGATTTAGCCACCCTTGCCGGACGGACGGGACTGGCTGTGGCAAACCTGGCAAAGAACGACACTGTGTTCCGCGCAGCCGTCGATGCATTCCGTGCCGGGGATGGCGATAGCTTTACCCGGCTGCTGGAACAGGTAGATGCGCTCCCCTACTGCGAAGAAATCTGTCGATGGTTCGCAAGCAAGGAGTGCGTGCTGGAATGCCTGGAACTGTGCGGACCTGCAACCGTGGAGATTACCGCGGAGCAGGTTGCCGCCGCCGCGGTTGAGATCGCAAGAATCTCCCGGGATGAGGAACTGGTGGAACGGCTGGCCGACGTGGTGGAACGCCGCGATGTGGCCGGCTACAGAGCCTTTATCGCCAGCCATAAGCTGGAAGCCTACTGCCGGCTCATCTGCAACTGGGTTTGCACCATCCGCTTTGGTCTCATCTGCGAGGTAGTTTGTACTCGCGAGGAGGTTCCCGAAAAGGAGCTATCGGCTCAACTGGCGGTGGCCGGAAGTGCAATCGGGCAGCTTGCCAAGAACCGCGACCAATTGGCATCGGTGATCGCCGCCGCAGTCGCACTCAATTGCGAATACCTTCAGGGCGTTGTAGGCGGCTTCAATGACTGTTTCTTGATTTGCTGGTGGATTTGCAGTTGGCGCTCGATCCTGTTCTGCGGCCCCATCTGCCGCCCCGTTGAGATCCCCAAGAACTACATCGAGGAGATGCGCGGCTTCGCAGAGCTTTCAGGCCGCCTTGCTGGTGTGGAGAGCGCCTATGCCGGATTCTTCGACGCCATCAATGCGCTGGATCGGAAGGCTTTTTCAGGACTTGTCGAAGAGTTCAAGGTTGGGCCGTACTGCATTCAGCTCTGCCGCTGGCTGTCGTATGAAGTGTGCAGCCGCTTCTGCCGGTGCATTTGCCCGCAGCAGGAAACCATTCCGCTCTTCACCAAGGTGGGCCAGTACCACGTTGCCACTTCGTTTGGCGACTTCCAGCCCAACGGCACCACTACCGTGGGCGGTTATGCCTTCTCCACCACGGTCAATCTGAACGGAATCCTGCCCGACGGCACGGCTCCTGACCCTTTGGAGTATCGCTTCACCTATGTGAATCTCGCCGTTGGCGGCACACCGATTCCTATCACCGGTGTCATGATCCCGGCGACCTCGATCATCGGTCAGCTCGAGTATTACTACTGGGACACGACTTTGTCCGCGTGGCTGGTCGGTTCCACAGACTACTATGTCAACAACCCCGCTGCAACGGTGAGCATCCCGCAGCAGATCGGGCCGCCGCTCACCGTTCTCGTCGACACCGATCCAGACGCCGATGGATGGATCAAGGTGCCGCGCCAGAACGATCTTACCCAGGGCGGAGTGGGCCGCTTTGTGCCTACCGGGCTGCTGGCACAACTTGACACCACGCAACTGACCTACGAGTCCTTCGACCTGACGGCTGCGGGACCAGGATTGCCTGTGGTTGCGGGCGCGCCGGTGCCGGCAGCGCAACAGTCGGTGAAGCCGCTCTTCCAAATCAACTTTGAGGCGCGCAACGCGACCACCCTGGCCAGCGTGGGAAGTAACTCGCTGGATGTGATCGCGCTGAGCAACACGGAGTACAAATACAGCCGCCATCCGGATTGGGCCGGTTCCACGGTCACGCTTCCGCCGGTGGTCTCGCTGGATCTTGTCGAGATGCAGGCGGGCGGGTGCCAGCCGCTCGGCGTCAACTCCGACACATTGCACATCTTGTACACTGCCTACCATCCGTATCTGGGCAGTTACTCGGTGCAGTTCGTTGGGCCTGCGCCCTTGCCGACCGTTACAGTGCCTGCCATTCCCGCCGACGGAGACGCCGTATCGGGTGCTGCGGGTCTGTCCGTCGACATCAGCATGTTGGTGCCTTGCGCCTATGTGGTCTTCCTCAACGCCAACCTGAACCTGACCAATGGAGATGTCGTGCTGTATGGAACCTTCCAGGACTTCGTCGCATTCTGCAGAAAATAGCGGGATGAAGTTTCTGTTGCGC
>Ga0302320_10019200_pt1 | contig 13735 bp, 9 predicted proteins | sample Bog_T0_3_FD_202130 | JGI IMG/M metagenome (GOLD analysis project Ga0302320, IMG submission 202130) | Peat permafrost microbial communities from Stordalen Mire near Abisko, Sweden - Bog_T0_3 | ecosystem: Environmental > Terrestrial > Soil > Wetlands > Peat | place: Sweden: Abisko, Stordalen Mire... | reverse complement strand
TTACATCCGCGTAAGCCAGCTTCATCGCTTCAATTCTGGTATGTAACTCGGCGGCGCTGTGGGGCCCGTCGGGAGAAGGCTTGAACTGCTCCATGATGTTCAGCATCTCTAAAGCGGCCATGCCATCGCCATTTGGAGGTAGCTCGTAGACGGCCCATCCGCGATAGTTGGTGGGAATTGGCTCGACCCACTCCGCGGAATAATCAGCAAGGTCCTCCGCGGTCATGGTGCCTCCCAGGTCCGCGGACGACTTGAGGATCGCCTGTGCAATCGCGCCCTTGTAGAACGCTGACTCGCCCTCATTCGCGATTCGAGTGAGAGCCGCGGCAATGTCCGGATTGCGGAAGACCTGGCCCGTCTCCGGCACTTTGTCCCCAGGCAGAAACACACGGCTGCTTTCCGGATTCTGCATCATCGCCGGCAACGTGGCCTTCCAGTAATCGTGAATGATTTCCGGGACAGGATAACCATTTTGCGCGTAGAAAATTGCAGGTTGGAAGAGGTCTTTCCACGGTAGCTTGCCGAAGCGGTCGTGAAGTTTTTGCCATCCATCCACGGCGCCGGGCACAGTTGCGGAATCGATGCCTGCCTGCGGCATTTCAGCAATGCCTTTGGCTTTCAGATGTTCGATCGTCAAGGCCTTCGGTGCCCAGCCACTGGCGTTCAGGCCGTATAATTTGCCGGTTTTTGCGTCCCAGTAAATTGCGAAGAGGTCGCCGCCAATTCCGTTGGTCATCGGCTCGGCGACTCCGAGAACGGCATTGGCCGCTATGGCTGCGTCAATCGCTGAGCCGCCTTGCTCCAAGACTCTCGCGCCAGCCTGGGATGCCTGAACATAGCTTGTCGCGACGATGCCGTATTGGGTTGAAACAACGGAGCGGCCATAGGAGCGATCCTGTGCCGACAAGCTGGCGGCGAGTGCAACAAAAGCGAATGCAATACGGAGCAGGGACCTGGGCGCAATCATAGGCGAGTCTCTCCAGACTTGACTGGTTTCCTTGCGGTGAGTCTTTCACATCTTATCGAGATGCTTGAAGCCACCGGTGCCGAGGAGCATGAGCGAGAAGAGCAGAAAGTTGTAGCTGGCGTGGACCAGGACGCTGGCAGCCAGCGAACGAGTGCTGAGGCGAGCCCAGCAGAGCACCAGGCTCACGCACACGAGCAAAAGAAACGGCCCGAGCGACCACGCGGTCTGTTCGGCATGCATGAGCGCAAAAGGAATACTGGTGGCGATGGAGCCGAAGACCATGGCCGACAGAGACCAGCGGGGATGTCCATTCGATTCCAGCGGTAGAGGTGGATAGCCAGTTGCCTTCTCCACGGACCAATCGAACGCGGTGCAAAGAGCCGGAAGCAGAAAGCCGCGAAAGATCGCTTCTTCAAAGAAGGGCGCAACGGTAACTCCGAAAGCGAAGAGAAGCCAGGCAGCGGTTCCGTTTTCAAACAGTTTGTCGATGGGTGCGTTCGTCGGGCCGGGGAGCAAAACTTCATCGACCATGGCGAGCACAAAACATACGCCCGCTGCTCCCATCAGTCGCCAATGAAGACGCAGCGCGGTCGAAGCATTCCATTGCAAGCCAGCGAAGAGGCCTTTGTGCCACAGGAACGGAAACAGGATCGCGGCGGCAGCAAAGGTGATCACGTAAAGGGCGGCCATCGTGCCGATTGTGTAGTGGATGTCGTTGAGAGCCTTCGTAACGGTAGAAACGCCCCAGAGATGAAAGTTCAGTGCGACTCGCGTGAGAAGGCTGGCCCCAAGCAGGCCGAGGAGGGCTAGTAGGGCGAGAATCCCCAGATCGCCAAAATTGGGAATCCGCTGCGGCGGCGGAAGAGCTTCAGGTTCCGACCACGATGCAAACAGCGGCGGTTCGTTGGGAGGCTCTGACTCCTGAGGCTCGACGTATTTGGGAACTTCGTACGGAAAATATTTGTTCACCGCCGACTGGAAATCTTCATGCGTGAGCGAGTCTTTCTGGCGCGGCGCGCCGGGCTCCGGGTCGAGTTTTTCGTGCTCCGGAAGGGTGCTCATGCGCGGCCCGTTTTCTTTTCGCGCTGGCCGGTAGCCTTCGCTTTCGTCTCGGCCTGAACGGGACGGCTGGACTTGGCGCGTGTTGCAGCCAGGTCGTCTTCTGCCGGAGTGTTGCGGCGGGCGCGCTTTGGTTTGGCCGGTTCAGGGTCGGGGCTTCCCACCCTCTCTTCTGAAGTACGAAGAAAAGATGGTGCACCCTCTGTGGTGGTTGGATCGGACGGAGTTTCGATCAAGTCCTGTTCCGAATCTTCGACAGGTTCGATGGCGGAGAGTTTTCCGTTGGTCGACGCGTAATAGCGGGTGAGGAACTGGCCGGTGTAGGAATCGGGCGTGGCGGCGATTTTCGCAGGCCGTCCTTGGCCGACAATCCGGCCGCCGTCTTCTCCGCCTTCGGGGCCGAGATCGAGGATCCAGTCTGCATTGCGAATGACGTCGAGATTATGCTCGATGATGATGACGGAGTTGCCCAGGTCGGCGAGCCGGTGCAGAACTTCAAGCAGCTTCCGCACGTCATCGAAATGCAGGCCCGTCGTCGGCTCGTCAAGCAGATAAAGCGTGCGGCCTGTCTGCCGCTTGCTCAATTCACGAGCCAGCTTCATGCGCTGGGCTTCGCCGCCGGAAAGCGTGGTCGCGCTTTGGCCCAGATGCACGTAGCCAAGACCGACATCAACCAGAGTTTGCAACTTCTGGCGGACATTCGGGACGTCTTCGAGGATTGTAAGTGCGTCTTCGATAGTCAGATCAAGAACATCGGCAATGGAGTGGCCCTTGAATTTCACCGCCAGTGTTTCCTGGTTGTAGCGACGGCCGTTGCAAACTTCACACTGAACATAAACGTCGGGCATGAAGTTCATTTCGATGCGGCGCTGGCCGTCGCCCTGGCAGGCTTCGCACCGGCCGCCCATTACGTTGAAGCTGAAGCGCCCAGGCTTGTAGCCGCGCTCCCGCGATTCAGGGAGCATGGCGAACAGATCGCGGATGGGTGAGAAAACCTGCGTGTAAGTTGCAGGATTCGATCGCGGGGTTCGACCGATTGGCGACTGATCGATGCGAACGACTTTGTCCAACTGATCTGCACCGGTGACGGAGTCGTGCGCGCCGGGTTCCTCCCGTGAGCCGTAGATGGATTGGGCCAGCGAGCGGTAGAGAATGTCGTTGATGAGCGTGCTTTTGCCGCTGCCGCTTACGCCAGTGACGACGGTCATGACCCCGAGCGGAATGCGAATGGTCACATCCTGAAGGTTGTGTTCGCGAGCGCCGGTGACGGTGAGCCATTTGCCGGTAAGGGGACGCGGATGGGCGCGCTGCAACATGGTGGCTGCGCCTGAAAGGTATCGGCCGGTAAGCGACTCGGGGCAAGCCATAATCTCATCCGGTGTGCCTTGTGCAACAACGTGTCCGCCAAGGCGTCCGGCGCCAGGGCCGAGGTCGAGCACATAGTCTGCGTGGCGAATCGTGTCTTCGTCGTGCTCGACTACGAGGACTGTGTTGCCAAGATCGCGAAGCCGCTCGAGAGCCTGAATAAGCCGCATGTTATCGCGCTGATGCAGTCCAATAGAAGGCTCGTCGAGAACATAGAGTACGCCGCGGAGGCGCGATCCGATTTGTGTTGCGAGACGAATACGTTGTCCCTCACCGCCGGAAAGGGTCGCGGCGTTGCGGTCAAGTGCCAGGTAGTTGAGGCCTACTGCACACAGGAACTCGAGCCTCTCGACAATTTCGCGGCGGATGCGGTCAGCTACCAAAGCCTCGCGTGCCGTGAAGCTGATATTGATGGCCGCGGACAGCGCACGGTTCAGAGGCAGCGCAGTAAAGTCGGCGATGGACAGGCCGCCGATTTTGACAGCCAGCGATTCAGGGCGCAGACGCTTGCCACGGCAGACTGGGCACGGCGTGGCCGACATGAAGTTCATCATGTATTCGCGGTAACCGTCGCTGCGGGCCTCGTCAATCGTGTCGCGCAAGAAGCGAAGAATCCCGTGGAAACCTGTCCGTGGCGCTTCACCCTTCGGCGGCCCGTAGACCAAAATGTGCTGGTGTTTGACGGGCAGGTCTTCGAAGGGAAGCTTGAGATCGATTTTGTATTTGTCCGCGGCCAGGTGAATCAGCTTGAGAAGATATTGCGATGCCGAGCCCGGCCCGAGGCCACCATCGAGCAGCGGCTTCGACCAGTCGGTGATGACCTTTGCGGGATCGAGATCGTAGAGAGAACCAAGGCCGTGACATTCAGGACACGCGCCGAATGTGGAGTTGAATGAGAAACTCCGCGGCTCAAGCTTCGGGACATCGAGACCGCAATCCGGGCACGCCATGGATGAAGAGAAAAGCTGTTCCTGCTGATCTTGTGCGCCCGCGACCGCCACAAGCGCGAGGCCGTTGGCGAGTTGAAGTGCTTTGACGACCGCCTGTTCCAGACGCTTTTCAACGGAAGGCTTGCTGGCTGCGGATGAGGGCGCGGCAGGTGCCGTCGCGTTTGGAACCGATGGCTTGAGCAGGATGCGGTCGATCACTGCTTCGATTGTGTGGTTTTTACGCCGATCCAGCAACAGCGGCTCAGACAGGTCGCGCAACTCGCCATCCACCCGCGCGCGGAAACCCTGCTGGTCAAGATGATCGAGCAGGTCTTTGAACTCGCCCTTGCGGCCGCGGACAATAGGCGCCATTACGGTGACGCGCTCGCCGCGCCCGAGTTCGAGAATGCGCGCCACAATCTGCTCGGCTGTCTGCCGGGCGATGGGCCGCCCGCAATTCGGACAGTGAGGCGTGCCCACGGAGGCGTAGAGCAGGCGCAGGTAATCGTAAATCTCGGTGATTGTGCCCACGGTCGACCGAGGACTGCGGCTGGTCGTTTTCTGTTCGATGGAAATCGCAGGCGACAGCCCCTCAATCGAATCAACATCCGGGCGCTCGATCTGATCCAGGAACTGCCGGGCGTATGCAGAGAGGGTTTCGACGTAGCGGCGCTGGCCTTCGGCATAAATCGTGTCGAAAGCAAGCGAGCTCTTGCCGGAACCGGAGAGACCGGTGACCACGGTGAGCGTGTTGCGGGGGATGCGCACGTTGATGTCGCGCAAATTATGCTGGCGTGCCCCGCGCACCGAGATGTGAGTGATGGCCATGATAGGTTTCAGCGTACAAGTCGGAACAGGTTGCGGTTAATCAAGCATCAAAGGATAAGGCAAGCGGGGAAATGGTCACTATAACCATGATACATAGCGAGGTCATCATCGAAGAATGAGATGCAGCAGATGAGGCAGGTATTCGGCCGACCCTGAATTTGCGGGCGTCCCGGAGTCGTCCCCATCGGCATAGTGGCGCATAACTGAAATAGATACCCGCCCATATCTGCGTCTCAGGTCCAAAATGGGATTGACCCGGCCTCATGCATCAAAACTGGCCGGGTATCCCATTGATCAATAGGGATTGGTGCCACGATGTCCTCGACTTCTGAGAGAATCTGGAAAGTATTTTGGTAGAGACAGGATGATTCGGGTCGATAAGAAACCAAAGGGCGCAAGAGTTAAAGATTCAAGGATGAATGAGGCAGAGCGGCGAGATGACTGAGCTAGTGAATTTTGTAATGTTGATTGCAGCGTCGGCTGGTTCGATGGCCTTTGGCGTTCTGGCTGCCTACTGGCTGCTGCGGGCGGGGTTCGCAATGATGCGGCCGCAAAGTCAGGTTGTGGTGGTTAAGGCTCGTGCGAGCGCGGCTCAGGTGTGAAAAACGAGTTCGAGGTTGCCAATTTTCTCGGCAATTGGAAAGTGATTTACAGTTTCTTCTTGAAATAGAGATTAAGTGCGATCTGGCTCCAGCAAACAGTTGTTTCCCCAAAGCATTTTCTATCGGTGCAGGATTCCAGGGTAAGGATCCGGGCCATATTGCCGCTTAAATTCGGCATTTCTCATAAGGGTTTAAAGTTCCTGCTCACTCCAAAATCGTCAACAACCGATTTAGTTCTGCGGCTGCTGAGGTTGCGGCGGATTCGGCTGTTGCGGTTGATTCTGCTGTTGAATCTGCTGCTGGCGCTGCTGCATCTCCTGCATGATCTGCTGCGGGCTGCGGGGCGGGACTCCAGGGGGGAAGGCGGGACGGACCGGTGGCTCGGGCTCTTGAGGGGCTGGCGGTTCGTCTTCTTCGTCTTCATTGTTAGTCTGATTAGCCTTGGGAGTAGCAGAGGCGGCGCCAGACTGGCGCATGCTAAGCAGAATCTGGCGCGGTGTGCCCTCGCCCTGATCCCCAATCATGATGACGTTGTAGCCGGAGCCTTGCAGCAACTGGGAGAGCACATCGCGCGCCTGGCCGGGCCCATAAATGCCGAAGACGCGCTGGTCGGACGTTACCCCGTCAATCTTGACACCGGTCGCGGTTGAGACATCTTTCAGAATCTGTTGCAGGCTGGAATTTGTGGCGTCGACTTTAAGACCGTGGCTATCCCAGACCACTGAGGCCTCTAAGGGCTGATCAAATGCGGGCCAGTTCGGTTTTTCCGGCACAGGAGGTGTGACGGGTGCTTGGATATCGGGGTCAGGGGTCACGGCCACGTGTGCCGGAGTGGGGCGCTTGTGGAAGTGAGCTGGTTTCTGGGCGGAAGCCGCAGGGAGCTGGGCAGCAGCCGGGTCAGAAGGCGCTTGCGCAGGTAGCCACACCGGAGTTGTCGCCAGCGCGAGCAAAGCTGTTGGGACCATCAGGGTTCTCAGGGCTGCAACGCAATGCGCGAATTTGAATTGCAGCAGAAATTCTGTGCGCATCGCAAAAGGCTCCCCGGCCCGATGACTGTTTCCTGCGGCTGAAATACCACACGGATCGTGGCGAGATCGTAGCCGCCCCACTCAGATAGACTATCAGTGGCTCGCGGACGCTCGAAAGAGGATTCGCGAAGCGGAGAGGATGTTCAAAGAAGATGCGCCTCTGCTGGAGAGTTTGGACAGCCATTTTGGTGGCGATCGTCCTGCTGGCGATGCCATCGCGGAGTTTTGCGACGAGCTGTACCACGCAGGGGGAACTGCAGCCACAAGATCGAGATGCGCTCTCGGCAATCGCCGGACGACTGGCGTTGGCGGTCGTGGGCCAGGATTACGGAACGCTGCAGGCTGCCTTGCTCCCGGCCGAGGCAGGGGATTGGGCTGGAATTCACGACTCGGTGGAGCTTGGCGGACCGCTGGTAAAGGACGGCCAGGTTCAGCTGCGAAATATCTATCTGCTGGATGCGACCGCTCTTACGGCCACGGCGGACACACAGTTTTTCTGCTCCAACGCGACTGGATCGCTGACCGTGACCATGAACATGCGGTCGCTGCCGCCGGGCAAATACGCGGTGGTGTTGGCGGATGCGGTGGGATCTCCGCTGGCTGGGCAGATTGGCGTTGTGCTGGCCTGGGACACCACCAGTGCGGCTGCCGCATGGAAGCTGGCTGGCCTGACAGTGCGGCAGGGAACTTTCGATGGACATGACGGCGTTTGGTACTGGTCGCGTGCCCGGGAACTGGCGCGGTCAGAACAGGCCAGTGGATGGCCGGCATGGTTCAGCTATGAGGCGGCGCGCTATCTGCTGCTGCCTGTCGATTTCATCTCGTCGCCGAATTTTGAGAAGCTAAGCCAGGAGCAGGCGCAGATCAAGAATTCTCCTCAGGACGCGTTCCCATATTCATTGCAGGACGGCGACCGGACTTGGAAGATCGATGCGGTGCGGCTGGACGCGAGCTTGCGCCAGGCAGATCTGGCGGTCGTTTACGATTCGACCGGCGTCACCGACCCGGCAGCCGTGCGAACCGAGGCCAGCGCGGTCCTGAGTGCGTTTCTAAAGGCGCAGCCTGGGCTCAGGCAGAGTTTCCATGGACTCTGGGCCGTCGCAATGAAAGATGGAAAGCGGAATCCCATCATCGAGCTGCCAATGTCGCAAATACCCTGAAAGCAGTGATTAGTGATCAGGGGTTAGGAAAAAGCAAAAGACGAAAGGGAAACGAAATTGGCAGGAATAATTGATCTGCGTTCGGATACAGTCACGCGGCCCTCGCCGGAGATGCGGGCGGCGATGGCGGCGGCTGAAGTCGGTGACGACGTTTATGGCGAAGACCCTACCGTAAACCTGCTGGAACGCCGCGCTGCCGAAATATTCGGGCGCGAAGCGGCGCTGTTTGTACCTACGGGGACCATGGGCAACCAGATCGGCATACGGTTGCACACACAACCAGGGCAAGAGGTGATTGCCGAGTCGCGTTCACACATTCTGGATTGGGAGATGGCCACGACCGCGGTATTTTCAGGCTGCCTGGTGCGGGCCATTCACGCTGACCGCGGCATTTTGACGTGGAAACACATCGAGCCGGCAATCTTTGCGCGCGGAGCGTTTCGCGCGGCCACAGGCCTGATTGAGATTGAAAATACAGCCAACCTCGCGGGTGGAGGATGCACGCCGCTGCCAGTGCTGGAAGAGATTTGGGCGGGTGCGAAGGAACGCAAGCTGCCGACGCATCTAGATGGAGCGCGAATCTTTAATGCGTCCGTTGCACTCGGCGTGGACGTGAAGATGCTGACGCGCGGGTTCGATACGGTGATGTTCTGTTTGTCGAAAGGGCTGGGCGCGCCGGTTGGCTCGATGCTAACCGGGTCTGCGGAACTGATGGACTCGGCACGGCTATTTCGCAAGGCGCTCGGCGGCGGCATGAGGCAGGCAGGCGTGCTAGCGGCTGCGGGATTGATGGCGCTGGAGCGGGGACCGAAACGTCTGCATGAAGACCATGCGAACGCGCGACTTTTGGCTGAGGCCTTGTCGAACCTGGACGGCGTGGAAATAGATCTGGATGTGGTGGAGACAAATATTGTGATCTTCAAGCTGAAGGGCGGGCGGAGCGTTTCTGACCTGGTGGCGCGCCTGAAGGCGCGGGGCATTGTGATGAGCACAGTGGGGCGCGATGTGATTCGGCTGGTCACGCATCTGGATGTAAGCCGCGGCGACTGCATCACCGCTGCCGAGGCGCTGACTGAGGAGATTGAGGCCTTCTAGGGTTGCGCAGGCTACATCCACCGAATAGACTCATCCCGAGCGAATTGCGGGCTCTCGGTCCAAATAAAGGAAGACCCATGCGAGTCGGGTTGTTTACACGCGAATACTCACCACTTGTGTACGGCGGGGCGGGAGTCCATGTCGATTATCTGAGCCGCGAATTGGCCCGGACCATCGAAGTAGAAGTCCATTGCTGGGGGCCTCAGCAATCCGATGAGGGCGGCCTGCATGTGCGCGGCGCCGAACCCTGGCCGGAGATCACCCATGGGACCGAAGGCAAGTTCAAAGGTGCGCTTGAGGCCCTAAGCCTGAACCTCACGCAGGTCAAGGCTCTGCAGGGAATCGACGTGGTGCATACCCATACCTGGTATGTGTCCATGGCCGGATTTCTGGCAAAAAAACTCTACGGTGTGCCCTTTGTGCTGACCACCCATTCACTCGAGCCTTTGCGTGCCTGGAAGGCCGAGCAACTAGGCTCGGGCTATGCAATGAGCTCGTGGATGGAGCGCACCGCGATCCTGGATGCCGATGCAATCATCGCGGTTTCTCAAGGAACAAAGGCGGATATTCAGGCCGCGTATCCCGATGTCGATCCCAGCCGCATTCACGTCATCTATAACGGCATCGATCTGGCTGAATATCAGAAGACCACAGAAACCAAAGCGTTGACTGACTACGGCGTTGATCCTGCCGTGCCTTATGTGTTGTTTGTTGGCCGTATTACGAGGCAGAAAGGTGTGACCCACCTTGTAGACGCGATCAGCTATCTTCCTCCCGACACACAGGTAGTTCTTTGCGCCGGTGCGCCTGATACACCGGAGATTGCCTCAGAACTCCGCGAAAAAGTCGAAGCGGCTCGCACGCACCATCCGCGCATCGTGTGGATTGAGAAGATGGTGACCAAGCCGGAGGCCATTCAGCTTTACAGCAACTGCCGTGTCTTCTGCTGTCCTTCAGTGTATGAGCCGTTCGGCATCATCAATCTTGAAGCGATGGCTTGTCGCGCGCCTGTAGTCGCCAGCGCAACGGGAGGCATCAAAGAAGTGGTGGTACATGGGGAAACAGGCTACCTGGTTCCGTTCGATCAGGACCCGGTAACCAGTTTTCCTACCGATCCGGAAAAATTTGCGCGCGATTTGGCGGAGCGTATCAATGAAATGCTGAGCGACCCTCAGCGCTGCCGGCAGTTTGGCGACGCGGGCAGGGAGCGAGTTGAAGAAGTATTCAGTTGGACCGCAATTGCGCAGCAGACAATTCATCTTTACGAACAATTGATCGAGCAGCGGAAGTTGAGTGCGCATTCTTGAAGAGTCTTCATAGAATCCGAAGTTTTGAAGGGTACGGGCTTCAGCCCGTACAGAAGAACAGCGAAACCAAGCGGACTTTAGCCCCTGAGGGAATGCGAAGCCGAGAGAAAATGCTGGCTCTGAGTTTCTGACGTCCAGCCCCGCAACAAAGGAATCTGGGAAGACCATGACAGTCTCTGAAGAGGATGGACGCAAGCGCGTCATCATTGAAGGAATTTCTCCTGCGGTGGATGGTGGCCGCTTTCCTGTAAAGCGTACCGTAGGCGATCACGTTCGCGTCGAAGCCGATATTTTTACCGATGGACACGACGCCATCGCCGCCTCTTTACTGGCGCATCGTGAAGACTCGGGTCATTGGGTCGAGATTCCCATGCGCCCAATCGTGAATGGAAACGACCGCTGGGCCGCAACGTTCCGCGTGAGCGAGATTGGCCGCTATGCCTTCAAGGTGCAGGGTTGGGTGGATCATTTTGAGACCTGGCACCGCGATCTGCTGAAGCGCATCAAGGCTGAAACCGATGCGACGGTCGACTACCTGATCGGCGCCGACCTGGTGGCTGTGGCTGCCGACCGTGCCACGGGACCGGATGCAGAGTGGCTGCGAGAGCGGTCTGATCTTCTCCGCTACGCAAATGATCCAGCGAAGCTGCGCACCCTGGCCACCGACGAGAAGCTCCATGAACTGGTTCTGCAATACCCTGACAAGCGCTTCGCGACGGAGTCGGATCGCGACTACAACATCGTGGTCGATCCGGTGATCGCGCGATTCAGCGCGTGGTACGAATTCTTTCCCCGTTCGGCTGCGCAAGAGGCTGGAAAGCACGGCACATTCGCGGACTGCGAAAAACGCCTTCCCTACATCGCGGAGATGGGCTTTAACGTCGTGTATCTGCCCCCGATTCATCCCATCGGCGTCAACTTTCGTAAAGGTCGAAACAACAATCCTGAGAGCCAGCCAGACGATTGCGGCAGCCCGTGGGCAATCGGTTCGGCGGAGGGCGGCCACAAGGCGATTCATCCCGAACTGGGTACGTTGGAGGAGTTCCGGTATTTTGTTGCGAAGGCCAAGCGCCTGGATCTTACGGTTGCGATGGACATTGCATTCCAGGCCGCGCCCGACCATCCTTATGTGCGCGAACATGAGAATTGGTTTCGCAAGCGGCCCGATGGAACCATCCAGTATGCGGAGAATCCTCCCAAAAAATATCAGGACATTTATCCTTTCGATTTCGAGAGCGAAGACTGGTCCGCGATGTGGGAGGAATTGAAGAGCGTTTTCGACTATTGGATCGCCCAGGGCGTAACCATTTTCCGCGTGGACAATCCGCACACAAAGGCGTTTCCGTTCTGGGAGTGGGTCATTCCCGCGATCAAGCGCGATCATCCTGAAGTACTCTTTTTGGCTGAAGCATTTACACGGCCCAAGATCATGTACCGGCTAGCCAAACTTGGGTTCAGCCAGTCGTACACGTACTTCCCGTGGCGTAACGCGAAGAACGAAACAACCACTTATTTGACCGAGTTGGCGCAAACGCCGGTGCGGGAGTTTTTCCGCCCCAACCAATGGCCCAACACGCCTGACATCTTGACTGAATTTTTGCAGATTGGCGGCCGCGCGGTGTTTGGCATTCGCCTGCTGCTCGCGGCTACGCTGGGGGCGAACTACGGCATCTATGGTCCGGCTTTCGAATTGATGGAGCACCTGCCGGTTCGCCGCGGCAGCGAAGAATATCTGGACTCGGAGAAATACGAAATACGGCACTGGGATCTGCAAGAGCCGGATAGCCTGAAGCCGCTGATTGCGCGGGTCAACGCGATTCGAAAGGCGAATGAGGCGCTGCAAACGGACTGGGGGTTGAAGTTCCATTTTTCCGAAAACGATCAGCTCATTTGCTACACGAAAGAATCGGAGGACCGTTCAAACCTGATTCTGACAGTGGTCAATCTCGATCCGCATCACACCCAGGCAGGCTTTGTAACGCTGCCGCTGGAAGAACTGGAAATTCCGCGGGATCGCGGCTTCGAGGCGGAGGATCTGCTTACCGGGGAGCGCTACCTTTGGAACGGGCCGCGCAACTACGTGGAATTGCATCCAGAGAAGCAGCCTGGGCATATTCTCAGGATTCATCGCCGGATGAAAATTGAGACTGACTTCGACTATTTCCTTTGAGCGACAGAACCGGGAAGTTCATTTTCTCGTAACAACCAGGGCCTACGCCACACGCATCCAAACCTATGTGTGAATAGGTGCGTTTCTGTACTTCCGTTCTGATCGCACTGTTCTCACGGCGCGGCGTTGAAATTTATCAACAGCCGGAACGCACGCAAGAATCCGGAATACCAACCCCTGGAGGAACTGGTCAATGTTTAAAAGGTTTGCACTGGGAGCATTGCTTGCTCTCGTCCTCTTGCCTGCGGCTTCCTATGCGCAGGTTATTGTTCGTGTCGCGCCACCGGCCCCAATTGTTGAGCGCCGTCCCCCGCCGCCGGATCGCGGCTATGTGTGGATCGATGGTTATCACCGTTGGGAAGGTGGGGCATACGTTTGGACGCCAGGCCGTTGGGATCGTCCTCCGCACCCTGGCCAGCGCTGGGTTGCTCACCGCTGGGTCCACAACGGCGATCACTGGGAACTCAGGGAAGGGCACTGGCGGTAGTTTGAAGTCTGGAAATGAAAAGAGAGCAGGGGGTTAATCCTTGCCCTCTTTTTGTTTGTCGCCGATGTACGATCAGAGGGGCTTGCGGTAGACGACGAAGCCGGATTTCTCGGCTACCTTGTCGTAGAGCCGCATTGCGGTCGTATTGGTCTCGTGCGTGAGCCAGTAGACGCGGCTGGAGCCGGCCTGCTTTGCGCGTTGATAGACCTGTTCAATGAGCGCGCGCCCCACGCCTTTTCCGCGCGCGGATTCAAGCGTGAATAAATCCTGTAGGTAGCAGGTTGGCGCAATCGAAATGGTGCTGCGGTGGAAGATGAAGTGCACCAGTCCGAGCAGTTGTCCGGCCTGATCGGCAACGAGTGCGTGCATGGGCTCGTACGCGTCGAAAAATCGCGACCAGGTCATGTCCGTTGTGGCGTCGGGCAATCCTGTCGCCCCTTCACGGCCGTAGAAGGCGTTGTAGCCATCCCAGAGAAGCTTCCATTGCAGGAAGTCAGCCGGCTGAACGGGACGAATGAGGATTTGATCGGACAACTCAGAGTTCTTCATTTGCAATGGTCGTTTCTGAAGAGTGGAGACTAAGGTTTGGGTTTCCCGCCCTCTCGATAGAAAGAAATCGCAAAAACGGGGCACGGCAGATTTGTGGCTAATCGGATGCGACGTTTCCGGTCTAAATTTTGAGGTCTCAGCACAAATCTCCTGCGAGCGAAAAGCGAGCGTCTGCCCCACCGCAGGTGG
>Ga0302320_10019199_pt1 | contig 13735 bp, 12 predicted proteins | sample Bog_T0_3_FD_202130 | JGI IMG/M metagenome (GOLD analysis project Ga0302320, IMG submission 202130) | Peat permafrost microbial communities from Stordalen Mire near Abisko, Sweden - Bog_T0_3 | ecosystem: Environmental > Terrestrial > Soil > Wetlands > Peat | place: Sweden: Abisko, Stordalen Mire... | reverse complement strand
TTCAAAGCGCTGAAAAAAACCTGCGACTGGCCGATGAAGAGCCCACTGGCGGTGAGTCCTTTGATGGCTGCCATGGCGCCGGCAAATGGATCGGTCAGCGGACGAATCATCGAGACATTGGGGAGGTTCGGCCTGAACTCCACGGGGACGGGGAAGATCAGACTCGGCTGAACCAATGGATCAAGTGGGCTGAAGAAGTTTGGAAACGTCAGCCCGGTTTTGGGGTCGGTAAAGGGCGCTACCGGAGCTTGCACTCCGTTGCCCGAGAAGTCAACCCACTCCAGAAAGTGAGCGATCTCGTCACCGCCAATGCCGAGAGTGATCTGGAGCACTTCGGGGTCCGTCACTTTCTGGCTCATCGCCGCATAGAGGCTCGATCCTCCTTGCTCGATTTGTCCGAAGTGGAATGCTGCCACGTTGGCAATCGCCTGAATGTGATCGTTGCCGGGAAAATTCTTGTTGGGTTTGCCTTCATAGTCGGCGTCAGTTCGGGGGATAGCGGTGACTCCGTTGAGAGTGATTGCCTGCGGAAAGGTTGCCCCTAGGTCGGGATTGCTGGTGCTGCGATAGCGGACGTACCAACTGGTGTCGACGTTGAGCTGCATCAGGTTGGTCAGTCGCAGCTGGCCGGAGGATCCCATCGCTGTGCTTCCCGGAAGAGTTGCGAACTGGCTGAGATCGACCGGATCTGCTCCTCGGGACGCCAGGTATGCATTAAGAAAGGTAGCGTGGCTCACTTCATCCAGGGTGTTGCTGGCGATATATTGCGGACCATCAGGATCAAGATTCGACAACGCAACCTGATAGGGGTTCAACTTTTCGTTTGGGTCAATTTCAATCGGCGGAAGGTCGCCGATACCGCCCAGCTCCGCATACTGAATCCAAAGATCGGATTCGATCAGTTCCGCTGCCGCGAGGAATTGAAGGATCGCAATATCCCCCTTGCTGAGCGGTGCGTTCGAAGCCGACGACTTGCCAGTCTTCTGGGCGAACGCGGGTAGACCGCTGCCCAGGATTCCAGCGCCGACGGTCGCCACTGCACCTGCGACCATGCTGCTCTTTAGGAAAGTACGCCGGTTCGCGGCGTGTTCCAGAATATCTGTCAGTTGCTTCATTGTGTGTCCTCTCTTTCACCGCGTCCGTTGCGTGTTCAATCACGGTGTGTAGCGAGAGTAGTTCGTGTGCAGGCGCGCCTTTGTCATCCGGTCGTCAAAGTTTTGTAGTTTGTCGGTGGGTTTGTCTCTGCGAAGTCTTCCGGAAGTGGCCGCCAGCGCGGTGAAATTTGGTTGGAGATCGGGAAGAATGTATCACGGGCCGCGGCTCCTGATGGCGGCTGCCACGCTATAATCGAAAACTTAGCGCTCTTACCAAATTTTGCTCGCCTACTTGCAACCCGCTCGCGTGAGTTTACGTTCCTACTGTGCTTGGGGAACAAATCCTCAGGAATATGTATGCGGAGCTCTGACCTTATTTTTCGGATGTGGATGCAGCAGTCTTTGAAAGGAATAAAAATCGAAATGACTCGATTGGCTGTCGCGACGATCACTCTGTTCGCGGTGAGTGCTTCGCTTGCCTTTGCTCAAGATTCAACGCCCAAGGTGCAGGTTTTTGGCGGATATTCTTTCGTGCAAGCCGGCAACGGCAAACTTTCACCCCAGACTTTGTATAACGCTCTACACGAGCCGAACAACCCGTTCGGAGTGTCCTCCACCTTCATGGGCTGGAGCGCGGAGGGGCAATACAACTTCAACCGATGGATCGGGGTTGCGGTGGATTTTGGCGGACGCTCTGGGACACCGATCACGCAGTCGGAGTTCATCAAACTGTCCGGCCTTCCCAGCGCCACCGGCTACACTTTGATGGTTGGGCCGGTGCTTTCCTACCGCACCAAATCAAAATTCACGCCTTACGTGCACGCGCTCTTCGGATATGACCGGCTGCATCTGAATGCGAGCACCATCGGGGGCCTCGTCTATCCTTTATCGTCCACCGCCACAACTTTCAACGACGTGGCTATCGCGCTCGGAGGCGGGGTGGACTATCGAATCCTTCGTGGGTTTTCTCTCCGATTGGTGCAGCTGGACGATCTCGAGACCACGCACAATTTTAATAATTTCTATGGCACAGCTTTCTCCACTGGACTATTCAACACTCTCGCCACGCACGAGAGGAATCTGAGAATTTCTACGGGAATCGTTGTGCGGTTCTGAGGGTAATTCGTTCGATAGTGATCGAGTACGGAAGATCGACAAGAACGCTCGCTTCAGAGCGATTGATTAAGGCAGTCCGAACGCATACAGCGCGCTGCCCGCCGCGATAACGACATATTCTTTTCCCTCAACGGCGAAGGCGATCGGAGGGGCGTACACCGCGCCGCCCATCTGAAAGTGCCACAGCGGCTTGCCGGCCGCGGCATCGAGGGCGATGAAGTTTCCTTCGGCGTCCCCCGTGAATACCAGGCCGCCCGCGGTCGAAAGCACACCCGACCACGTCGGGGAAGTGTGCTCAAATTTCCACTTGATCGCACCGGTCGCTGGATCGATGGCCTTTAAGAATCCGCGGTAGGGCTCGGCATCTTCCGAGGGAAAATATGCGCTGCCATAAAACGCATGACCGGCTTCATAGGGCTGCGGCGCAGTGCTGAAAATATCGCACTGATCGCGCGCCGTCACGTAGAACAGAGCCGTATGCGGATCGTAGGCGGGCGCCATGAAGTTCGTGGTCCCGAGCGCTCCCGGACAAACCGTATGTCCTTCGAGCGTGGGCGAAGCTTCTTTGTTCGCGACTGGACGCCCCTCCGCATCTTTCGAATCGCTCCATGTCGTCTTGCCGTAGGCGTTCGCAGAAATCAGCTTGCCGGTCGCGCGATCGATCACGTAGAAGTAACCATTGCGGTTGGCTTGTGCGACGAGCTGCCTGCCGCCAGAGTCGATCATCACCGGAACTTGCGTGGCGTCCCAGTCATGCTCGTCGTGCTTGGTGAACTGGAAATACCAGTTCAGCTTTCCGGTGTCCGCATTCAACGCGAGCAGGGAGTTGCTGTAGAGATTATCGCCCGCGCGTCCCTCGCCGCGATTGGATGGCGCCGGATTTCCCGTCGGCCAAAAAATCTGATTAGTCGCCGCGTCGTAGCTTCCGGTATTCCACGCCGGGGCTCCGCCCGTCTTCCACGAATCGCCTTCCCAGGTTTCGTGACCGGGCACGCCCGGACCCGGCACGGTATCGAAGCGCCATTTGCGCGCCCCGGTTTCGGCGTCGTAGGCATCGATGAATCCGCGCACGCCGTATTCGCCGCCGGAGACGCCGATTACGATAAGACCCTTCACCGCCAGCGGCGCGACCGTGAAGCTGTATCCTTTTTGATAATCCGCCGCCACCACATCCCAGATCACGTTGCCGGTTTTCGTATCCAGCGCGATCACGTGCGCATCGAGAGTACCCAGGAAAACCTTGTCGCCGAGAATCGCGAGGCCGCGATTCACGTGCCCACAGCACGGACGAATATCCCCCGGCAGTTGGTGCTGGTAGAGCCAGATGGGCCGTCCGGTGCGGGCATCCAGCGCGAATGCGCGGTCGTCTTGCGCCGTTGCGTAGAGTATTCCGTCAACCACCAGCGGTGAGGTCTCCAGCTTTCCCGTCGCGCCGGTTTGGTACGCCCATTTCGCCGCCATCGTCCGCGCGTTTTTCGTGTTGATCTGATCGAGCGGACTGAAGCGCTGTCCGGAATAACTGCCCGAATAGGTCATCCAATTCTGCGGCTCTTTTTCGGAATGCAGAATCCGCTCGAACGTGACTTGCGCAGAGGACGATGGCGAAAATGCAAAAAGACCTGTCACCAGGAAGACGAAACAACCAAGCCGCCGCCAAGCCCTCATTTCGCCCCCACGCTGATCAGGAAGGCTACGATGTCGTCAAGATCTTTGTCGCTCAACAGCTCCGGAGTATAGACCGGCATCACCGATTTGCGGCTTTTCTGAAACGAACGCAGCGTGGCTTTGTCGAGCAGATAAATCTGCTCGCTGGAATCCATCATCTGCACGCTGAAGTTATCTTCGTTCAGCGCCACGCCCTTGATTTGCTTGCCGTCGGCGGTCACCACGGTGACATTCTCGTATTCCTGCGGAAACTCTTTCGTGCTTTCGGTGAGCCCCCAGGCCAGATGATGACTGGGATGGCGCACCGAATCGATAAGCGCATCCCGGGTCCGCGATCCTCCCACGTCGGTAAGATCAGGCCCGACCCGGCCGCCTCGTCCCTCGACCATGTGGCAGAGCGAGCAATTCGCGTCGCCATAAAAAAGCTCCTTGCCGTGGGCAGCACTGCCCGTGGGCTTGGCCGCGGCTTTGACCTCCACGCTACGAATGTAGGTGATGATCTGCCAGATCTCTTCGTCGGTCATGCCGACGCCCTGTCCGTTGGTGCCATTCGCCGGCATCGCGGTGCCCGGAATCCCGTTGCTGATCACCTGGAAAAGCTCCGCGTCGGAATGCGCATGCTTTTTCTGAGCTCGCGTCAAATCGGGGCCGCGCCCGCCGCCATGCGCTCCCAGGCCGTGGCAGAGTGCGCAATTGATACGAAACTCAAATTCGCCGGCATGCGCGGCCTTTGCGTCTCCCGCATACGGATTCTGACCATCCGCCGCGCAAGCCCCCAATGCCGCTACGAAGACCATTCCGCAGGCCAAAATCTCGCATCGCCGCAATCGCCGAAAACCCGGCCGTCCACTTTTTTGCCTGACCCCGTGCATTCGAACGGCAAGAAACATTGGTGACCTTTTCGTGAGCTGTCGATTCAACAGTTGCCGAATTTTACGCTAAGTCGCCCCGAGCGTCCCCCTGGAAATTCGAGCGCGCCGCTCTGCACTCCCCCGTACATGACCGCCGGGCATCTGGGACCGTCACTCCCGCCCTTTTACACTTAGACTCCCCAGCGTTGAACGTTCAGCTTCGCGCCGATTGATGCCGTAACTCGAAGACTTTTTATCTGTAGGCCGATAAGTCGCTGAAAGTTCAACCCTTCCAGCGAAAGGCTTCGGGCTGAGGAAGGTCGAGATGGGCCAGGACACGGTAGGCAAATTCGCGTGCCATGTCATCTAAGGTCGCTGGCCGGTAATAGAACGCCGGAATAAGCGGGAAAATCGTAGCCCCCGCATCGGCGGCCCGGTACAGGTTGCGAATGTGAATCTTATTGAGGGGGGTTTCGCGCACGCATAAAACCAGCGGTCGTTTCTCTTTGAGGCATACATCGGCCGCGCGCTCAATCAGGTGAGAAGCGATGCCGTTCGCGATACGAGCCAAAGTGCCCACACTACACGGCAGCACGATCATCGCTTCCGCCAGATACGAACCGCTGGCCACATTGGCCCCGATATCGGAGTTGGACTGCTCTTTTATCTTCGATGACTTGATCGTGGACGATTCGACTGCTGGCTCAGATTGCGCGGCGCTTTCAGTCGAGAGCAACTGGGTTACGAGATTGGAGCGGCCCTGAATACCGAGCTCTTCTGCCATCACGCGCAATCCCGAGTCCGAAGCGATGAAGTTAACGCTGGTCACGCGAGCATCGCGTTCCACGGCGAGAAGAAGTTGCCGCAGGAAGATCGATCCGCTGGCGCCGGTGGTTGCGATGGTTAGATTTTGTGGCGGATGATTCGGCAACAATTCTCCTTCTTCCTCGATCGGCGGGGAGCAAATCAGTCAAGCCCGACTTTGGAGCATAGGGAGTTGCCGGACAGGAGTCAAGGTTAAGCGAGTCGCGAAAAGAGATAAGGCTCCAGACCTCGAAGCGAAAGCCGACCGATGGCATCGACGACAAATTTAAGGTCCCGGCGCAGCGCAGCCGAGCTTCACGCGCTGGCGGAGGTGGAGCGCGAAATTCGCGCCCAGGATTCGCACGGCCGTCGTAAGTATCTGCGCGAATTTTCAAACGCATTCGGCAGCTACGATTCTCTTCTCGACAGCCAACAGATTCAGAATGCGGTGCGGGCGGCGGATATTGTCTTGATCGGCGATTATCACGCTCTTCCCGCCGCCCAGCGTTACGCCGCATCTTTGATCGAACAACGGGCTTTGGCTGGAGACCGGCCCGTGGTGCTCGGAGTGGAGACTATCTTCGTTCGCGACCAGCATATTCTTGACGAATGGTGGCGTCGTGAAATCGATGAAAACGAACTTCGCCAGCGCATCCGTTTCGACCTCGATTGGGGATACGACTGGAATCCCTTCCACGAATTGTTGGTGACCGCGCGTGATCATGCCGAAGGCCTGTACGGCCTGGATTGCATGCCCCGCGAGAATCTGCGCAAGATCGGCGCGCGCGATCGTCATGCCGGCGTCAAGATTGCCGAAATCCGCGAGCGCCACCCCGGCGCGGTGATCTTCGTGCTCTTCGGCGAGTCCCACCTCGCGCCCGGACATCTCCCTCGCCTGCTGTGCGAGCAGTTGCCCGAGGCGAAGATGTTGACCGTTCTGCAAAATGTTGACGCGTTGTATTGGCGCGCCGCCGGCGAGGCCGTCGACAAAGTGGAGGCTGTGCGCGTCAATGACAGCGTGGTGTGCGTGTTCAACGCCACACCCCTGGAAAAATATGAGAGCTATCGCTTGTTTCTTGACCAGTGGAGCCGCAGCGACAGCGGCCCTGATTTCGCTCCGACCATCTACAACCTGATCGACAGCCTGGCCAGCTTTCTTGAGATCAACCGCTATTCGCCGCACAATAGCACGCAGCCAAGATTTCTGGTCGACCTGCTGCCGGAGGTCCACGGCACCGCCTCGCATGCGGTGCTCCGCCGTCTGTTATCGCGCCGCGCCATCGCCGAAACTCGATTAGCGAACATGCTGGCGAGCGTCGCGGAGCGCGGCAGCGCCTACTTTCCCGAGGTGAATGCCTTTTACGTGCGCGAATTCCAACTGGTGCATGCGGCCGAGGATGCCGCTCGCTTTCTGCATCACGCTTGCCGTGGCTTGCCCGATCGTCGAAGTGCCAATGATCCCCGTGGAACTGGCAGCGCCCCTTCAACGCTGGATGACTTTTACACACGGGTGGTCGAGAACGCCCTTGCCTACTGCGGATCGCGAGTACTCTATCCAGCGCGGCTGGCGCCGCCAGCGGAAAGCTCCGTGACTTTGTCGGGCGCGGCCTGTGAAAAGGCCGCCCTCGGTGCTATTCGCGCAGATGGCGAAAACTTAACTCTAATCGCGAAGGAGTGGGGGTATCGCCTGGGAAGTTTGCTCTACGACACCTACCTCGCCGGGTGTGTAACTCCGGCTGGATTGCGCCGTTTATTTCTCGCTCACCTGAACGGACCCGGAGTTGCCCGTAAGGTCTGCGGTTCTGTGATCACGCTGGCGCGTCGCTTCTCGCGGGATTAAGAAGTCCGTCTCGCGAGCAACTGGCGAAGCCCCCTGCTAACTTTCCTTCCCCGGATGCTAATCTAGACTGCGCCTGTTAGTCAGCTGCTGAGTGCCGACGCTTACCGTGAACGCCGAATCCATCCGCAAATTGTTCGAGCAAGTGCGCCAAGGCAAACTTGCCCCCGATGATGCCGTGGAGCGCTTGCGCCATCTTCCCTTTGAAGATCTCGATTTCGCCAAGGTAGATCACCATCGCAGCCTGCGCGCGGGCATGCCCGAGGTGATTTTCGGGGAGCGAAAAACCGCATCGCAGGTCGCCGAAATCTTCTCCCGACTCGCCAGGCACGGTACGAATGTGTTGGCAACGCGTGCCGACAAGAAACAGTTTGCCGCGGTCAAGAAAAAAGTGCGCGCCGCCGAGTACCGCGAACTGGCGCGTGCAATCGTTCTTCGGCAAGATCCACAAATCTACGGCAAAGGCGTCATTGCTGTAGTTTCGGCGGGCACCAGCGACATCTCGGTGGCGGAAGAAGCTCTAGTGACAGCGGAAATGATGGGCAACAATGTAGAACATTTCTACGACGTCGGGGTCGCCGGCATTCACCGTCTTCTCGCCCATCGCGAAGCGTTGACCCACGCCCGCGTGGTGATCGTGTGCGCAGGCATGGAAGGCGCGCTGCCCAGCGTCGTCGGAGGATTGGTCGGCGTTCCGGTGATCGCAGTGCCTACCAGCGTGGGCTACGGTGCGTCGTTCAAGGGCTTGACCGCTCTGCTTGGCATGCTGAATTCCTGCGCCTCCAACGTAAGCGTGGTGAACATCGACAATGGATTTGGCGCGGGATATGTCGCGTCGCTGATCAATCGGTTGTGATGAACTAGCCGCATATCGAATGGCTAGCGATTCCTCAAGGACCGCTTCGATCGCGAGGGCTTTCCCGATTTCGCGGCGCTGCTGGCCTGATTGTGAAACACGCGGGCAAAAATTTTATCCACATTCTTTAGCTGACGCTGAAGATCAAATGCGTACTCAATCTGTTTGCGCGGAACTTTTCCGGTGATGGCTTTATCGTCCAGCACGAGCTTCTGGAAATCCAAACCCTCTTTCCACGCTCGCATCGCGTGCGCCTGCACCAGCCGGTAGGCGTCCTCGCGGGACATTCCGTGCTCCACCAAATCGAGCAAAAGCTGCCCGCTGAAAATGAGACCGCGCGTGCTCTCAAGGTTTGCCAACATTCGTTGGGGATAGACGAACATGTTCTCGATCAGATCGGCGGTCTTGTTAAGCATGTAGTCGATCAGGGTGGTTGAATCGGGCAGAATCACGCGCTCCGCCGATGAGTGGGAAATGTCGCGCTCGTGCCACAGCGCCACATTTTCAAATCCGGCCTGAGCACTGCTGCGCACCACGCGCGACAGGCCGCTGATCTGTTCGCTGGTCACCGGATTGCGCTTGTGCGGCATCGCGGAAGAACCCTTCTGTTTTTCGCTGAAGAATTCCTCAGCCTCCCGCACCTCGGTGCGCTGCAAATGCCTGATCTCAGTGGCGATCTTGTCGAGCGTCGAAGCAATCACAGCCAGCGTGGCAAGATAATGCGCGTGCCGGTCGCGCTGGATTACCTGCGAGGACACGGCCGCTGCTTTCAGCCCCAATCGCGCGCAAATTTTCTCTTCGATCTCCGGCGTCAAATGCGCGAAGATACCGACTGCCCCCGAAAACTTCCCCACCCGCAAATCCTCAGCCGCAGCCTTAAACCGCGCTATGTTTCGTTGGGTCTCGGAATACCAATTCGCCAGCTTGAATCCGAAGGTGATGGGCTCGGCGTGGATGCCATGCGTGCGTCCCACCATCGGCGTGTCTTTAAATTCCCACGCTCGGCGTTCGAGCACTTCCGCCAAATGCGCCAGATCTTTCGCGATCACTGCCGAAGCCTGCTTGATCAGCAAGGCCTGCGCTGTATCGACAACGTCGTTCGAAGTCAGGCCGTAGTGAAACCAGCGCGCGTCGGGGCCGACGATCTCCGCCACGGCGGTAGTGAAAGCGATGACATCGTGACGCACCTCCGCTTCGATCGCATGGATGCGATCCACGCTGAAATCGGCGCGCTCGCGGATCGACTTGGCCGCTGCCGCAGGCACCATTCCCGCCTCGGCCAGAGTCTCAGTCGCGGCGATCTCCACCTCCAGCCAGGTGCGGAAACGATTCTCATCATTCCAGATTCGGCCCATCTCTGGGCGCGTATAGCGCGGGATCAAAGCGGACTTGCCTCCCTCGTGTGCGAATTTGAACGGGACAGAGGATTCTAAATGGAGCGCTGCTAAAGAGGCCAGCGGCTGTGGACCGGCTGTGGACCGGCGCCGACGCCGCCTGCCGCAATATATCGATATACGATATACTCAAACCGGGGAAGAAGATCGCGGCACGATACAATCGGCGCATGAAAAAGCTCACCTTGTCGGATTATCAGGCACTGGCGGAGTTTCGTTATCAGATCCGCAGCTTCCTGCATTTTAGCGAGCAGGCGGTCAAAAAGGCGGGATTGCAGCGCGGGCAGTATCAGCTCATGCTGGCGATCAAGGGAATTCCGCCGGGCGTGCGCCCCCTCATACGAGAACTGGCCCATCGCATGCAAGTCCGCCACCACAGCGCCGTTGAGCTGGTGAACCGCTTGGAAGCGAGAGGATATGTGCATCGCAGCCGGGCTGAAAACGATCGCCGCGAAGTCCTACTCGAGCTTACACCGGCGGGAGAAAAAATCCTTAGTGAATTGGCCCTCCACCATCACAAAGAACTTCGTTCTTCCGCCCCGGAACTAGTCGACGCCTTGCGGCGGGTCATGGGAGCAGAACCTGGCTTCAAGAAGAGGACCAAACATTCCTGAATTTGAGCATGATGATCCCGATTACATTTTCGAAGACGATCACTAAGACTGTCGCGAAATTAAGACTGTCGCGAAATTTGGTCAGCTCTACTGCGGTCGCTTTTCCGCTTCTACAATCAGCGGTCTCAGAGCGTCCACGGAAATTCCCAGCGTGCCCCCGGAAAATCCATCGATATAAGCCGCATTCACCCCAATCACTTCCGAGTTGGAGTTGAACACCGGCCCGCCGCTGCCGCCATGCGCCGTGGGAGCGTCGTAGATCAGCTTGTCTCCCACCACATCGCCAAGATGCCCGCATGTCGTGGAAGGACGAATCAGGGAAAGCGCAGCCAATTCACTCGCCGCCGTTATGTCGTTGTGCCGGTAAGCCAGGCGTTGATAGATCCCGCTCGGCGACTTCGCCACCATCCCCGCAATTCCCATGGGGTATCCAATCACGGTCACCAGTTCGCCAGGTAATGCAATTCCTTTTGCAAGCGGCAGAACAGCAAGTCCGCGCACCGCATCCTTATCTTCGATTCGCAGAATCGCCAGATCGCTGGTGGAAGAAACCGCGCCCGGAGTCAGGCGCACCGGGGTCGCCGATCCTGGGAAGAAGACCACCAGACTTTCCAGCATGGCCGTCGCCCCGCGTTGCATCAGGGCTTCCGCTTCGCTGTCGCCATACCACGGCTCCGCCACATGCCGGTTGGTCGCGAGCAGGCCGTTCCCCACCAGAAATCCGGTGCCCGAGGCGCGCGCCCGGATCGCTGCCGGTTGGTTCGCGAAGCCAACCTGATACACGCCGTAAATGTAACCGATCGAGTTGCGGTAGCGGCCCAGCACCACTGCCGGCATCGCCTGCTCTTTTTCAAGTTGCGCCACCTGCTGTGTCAGGGTGTGCACCTGCTTCTGCAGATCGTCCGGTTGCGGCCCCAGAGCTGTGGCGGGCGCATAGTAATAGAACATCCCGGCTGCGCCGACGAGCAGCGCAAATCCCAGAACGGCCTGCACCGTCGTCTGCCAGCTCTCAGTGACTTCGTTCGATCCCTGTGACCGTACCGGTTCGGACATGAATGTGGCGCACTCGCGCTCCCGACCCTTCGCGCAGGGACACACATTCCCGTCGCTTCAGAGTTGCGAATAAGAGTTGCGAGTGGTCATCTTCGCCCGTCCACCAAGGCTTTTCCACGGTACGGAAGACGATGTACCGGGGATAGCGAGAGTCATCTGGAATGGCAGATCAATGATTGCGGATATGATGGCGGTGCGGTGCACGTGTCGAGAAGCTGGTCTCGCCGCTTTTACGGCTTCCCGACGCCCAGACGCTTGGCCATCTCCTCGTAGAGAAAACCTTCGCCGGGCACATAGGGCTGCACCCACTCGCCATCGATCACGAATTGAGGGATGGCGCGTTTGCCGGTGCTCTTCACCACTTCATCCGCCGCGCCCGGAGTGGTTTCAATGTCAATTTCAGTGTAGGGAATATTATGTTTGGCCAGGAATCGTTTGGCTTCGCGGCAATCCGGACACCAGGAAGAAGAATAAACTGTAAGTTTCATGCTGGATCAATCATAGCCGAAGCTGGACTAGACATACCATCGACGATCAAGAGCACGATGGATCTTCGAGCCACCGGGCGTCTCTACACATATTGCAGTTCAGTCAGCGTCCGCTCATTCACCACATTCCCAGTGTTCAGCGTGGAGGCCGGCTCAAACAGCACAATCCAGCATTCTTGCTCGGCCACCGGGCGATGCTCCACCCCGCGCGGCACCACAATAAACTCGCCCTCCTCGATCCACTCCTGCCGGTCGAGAAATTCCATGCGGAAGCGCCCTTTCACCACCAGGAACATCTCATCTTCGTTATCGTGATGATGGAAAACGAACGCGCTGTCGATCTTCACCAACTTCACTTGCTGCCCGTTGAGTTCGCCGGCAATGTGCGGCTTGTAATAGTCGGAAATCCTCCCGAACTTCTCCACCAGGTTAACCTTCGGCATTGGACCTCCTCAAGAATGCATCGTCCTTAATCAGATTCCGTGAACCTCCATCGCGTCGCAAAACCTCACAAAGACCTTCCCCGGGAACCTGTCCCGATTCGCGACTGAAAATGAACTTCTGAGTAAGTCTAAGCGTCAGCCGATGGAAAAGATCATGCTAAGCTTCGTCATCGTTCCCTTCCGAGGTGATCCCATGCGACGTTTCCAGCTTCTCTCGATACTCGTGCTGATCCTTTTCGCATTTCCTCACGCGCAAGGCCAATCCTGCAGCGGTATGAGTCTCGGCCGCGGTGCCGCTCTAAATGGATTCCTCCCCTTTCCCAGTGACAACGCCTGGAATCAAGATATCTCCAGCGCCCCGGTCGATCCCAACTCGAGCGCCATCATTAATTTCATTGGCTCGTCCACCCCGCTTCATCCCGATTTTGGCGCGGGACTGTATGACGGCCAAAGCATTGGCATTCCCTACGACGTGGTGAGCGGTTCGCCGTTCGTCGCCATCGACTACACCGCCTACGGTTCGGAAAGCGACCCCGGCCCCATGCCGATTCCTAAAAATGCACCCATCGAGGGCGATCCCAATCCCGGCAACGGTGACCGCCATGTACTGGTTCTTGATCGCGATAACTGCTGGCTATACGAACTGTACGGTTCGTATCCCCAGAAAAACGGGAGTTGGGATGCTGCCTCCGCTGCAGTCTGGGATCTCTTGAACGACGAGCAGCGCCCCTATACCTGGACCTCGGCCGACGCCGCCGGTCTTTCCGTATTTGCCGGGCTCGCCCGTTATGACGAGGTCGCCAGCGGCGCGATCCAACACGCCTTGAGATTTACCTTGCAAAACAGCGCGACAGCATTCACGCCGCCGGCCTCGCATTGGGCCGGCAATTCGACCAACCCTTACGCCTCGCCCATGGGCATGCGGATGCGGCTGCAGGCTTCGTACGACATTTCTTCGTTCCCGCCGCAGGCGCAAACCATTCTCGCCGCGCTGAAAAAATACGGCATGATCATGGCGGATAATGGCAGCTCCATGTTTATCACCGGCGATCCCGACAATCGCTGGAACAATAACGATCTCGGAACTCTGAAACAGGTTCCGGCTTCGGCGTTCGAAGTAATTCTGATCGATCCGCTTTACACGCCGAATAACGTTCCGACGGGACCGGCGCCGGTCATTTCCAGCTTCACTGCCAATCCCACAACCGTTTCCGCCGGGCAGCCCGTAACGTTGAGCTGGAACGTTTCAGGAGCGTCTTATTTTGTGGTTTCTCCGCAGGTGGGAGCGGTGCGCGGAAACTCAGTTACTGTTATCCCGACAAAGACGTCTACTTATACGCTAAACGGAACCAACGCTTATGGCCGGTCTACCGCGAGGGTAAAGGTGATAGTGGAGTAAGCTGCGAAATATTGACAAACAGAAATGCTGGTATATTTCATAATCTATACCATGCCAAGGATTACCCCTCAAGCGACGGCAAAACTGTTCCGCAACGGCCGCAGCCAAGCTGTGCGCCTGC
>Ga0302320_10019195_pt1 | contig 13737 bp, 12 predicted proteins | sample Bog_T0_3_FD_202130 | JGI IMG/M metagenome (GOLD analysis project Ga0302320, IMG submission 202130) | Peat permafrost microbial communities from Stordalen Mire near Abisko, Sweden - Bog_T0_3 | ecosystem: Environmental > Terrestrial > Soil > Wetlands > Peat | place: Sweden: Abisko, Stordalen Mire... | reverse complement strand
AAGGACATGTCGTAGGAGTAGACGGGGTTTGAAAAGTCCAAGCATGGAAACCCGAGCCGGCTGAAGAGGAGGGCCGCTGACCTGCGGCTGAACAGGTACAGGTGCTCCTCGTTATTGTGGTCCATGTGCTTCAGGAAGAGGTCTCCCGAGACCTGGAGGTCCGCATACGAAAGGTGCTCCTTGTACTCGGGGGTCTGGATCACGAAGAAGCCTTCCGGTGTAAGCAGGGTGGCGCAGTGCCTGAGCGTCGCCACGGGATCGGGGAGGTGCTCAATCACATCGTTCAGGACGATCGCGTCAAAGCTTCCCGGGGCGAGCGGGAGGGCCTCCACAGGTCCCACATGGACCTTCACCCCGAACGCCTCCTTGGCGAACGCGGCCACCTCCGCGCTCATTTCCGTTCCTTCGGCCTGGAAGCCCGCCCAGTTGAGAAGGGCGACATACCCTCCATGGGCGCACCCCACATCCAGCACACGTGCGGGGGGCACCTTGACCGAGAGGAAACGGCCAAGCCAGTGCGTGCAGCGCTCCGGCAGGTCGAGCCTCGCACGTTCTCGGAGGTCGGGAAGCCCGTGGTGCTCTGTCTGGCGTTCTTTCCAGTAGCTCCGGTCGTAAAGCCCGGGCTTCGCCGCGGCGGTGCTCACGAGCGTGCCGCATGCCCGGCACGCCCGGTAGTCGGCCGAGTAGGGCTCAAGGCCGGGATGACCGCACCAGCACGCTCGCTCGGTCGTTTCGCCCATGGCCCTAGAGGTAGCTGATCTCCATCGGCAGCTGCGCCGTGCCGTAGAAGGGCAGGGTGCCGCCGCCGTTAAACGCCACCGTCAGGGGCCCAAGCCCACCCACCCGGTCGTAGAAAACGCCGACGTTCGGGTTGTCCTCGTCAAATTCCGCGGCGTCCAGGGAGAGCGTGTAGGCTCCCGGCTGGAGGTTCAGAGCGAGGCGGAACTCGAGGACAATTTCCTGCCCTTTGGAAAGCTTTGGCAGCGGGAACCTGAGTTGCGGGGTCCCCGCGGCAAAGACCAGATTGCCCGTGCGGTCGTGGACCTGGAGGCCCGCGGAGGGCCTCTGGACGTCCGCATTGGCCCTGAAAAGCACGCGGACGGAGGCGCGGTGCATCATCTCAAACTCCCAGGTCGCCGCCCCGTGGCCGTCCACGACCACGGCGGCCGCGATCTCCAAGTCCTTGCTCCCGTGCCGGGACTTGGCCGCGGGAAGCACATCCAAGCTCTTCAGAGAACGGCGGAGATCGGGACTCACCGCCGGATGAACGCCTGCCACCGCCCGGCCCGAGTCCCGGGCGGGCTTGTGCAGGTTAAAGTACCGGCTGACACAGTCCTCGGGAGCGCCGTCAAAGATCATGGCGCCCTGGCTTAGGAGGAGCGCCCGGTCGCAGAGCGACTGCACCGCGCCCATGTCGTGGGACACGAAAATGAGGGTGGCCCCGCGGTGGACGATCTCGCGGATCCTCTGGAAGCATTTCTGGGAAAAGAAGACATCTCCGACGGCAAGGGCCTCGTCGATGATAAGGACATCCGGCTGCACATTAACCGCTACTGCGAACGCGAGCCGCATCATCATTCCCGAGGAATACGTCTTCACGGGCTGGTCGATGAAGTCCCCGATGTCGGCAAAGGCGGTGATCTCGTCCATCCGGGTTGCCATCTCGCTCCGGGTAAAGCCGTAGATCGCCCCGTTCAGGTAGACGTTCTCGCGACCGGTGAACTCCGGGTTGAAGCCGCTCCCCAGTTCGAGGAGGGCGGAGACTCGTCCCGAGACCCCCACGGTGCCCGATGTCGGTGTGAGCGTACCCGCAATCAGCTGGAGCAGGGTGCTCTTGCCGGAGCCGTTTCTCCCGATGATCCCGGTCGCCTCGCCCCGGCGGATCGAGAAGCTTACGTCCCTAAGTGCGTAGAAGTCGCGATATTTTGCTGCCGCTCGCCGCGCGATGACCATGTGGGGCCCCGATCCCTTTGGGAAGATGCCGGCGGCGGCCTCAATGAGGGGTGTGGTGAGCCGCGATGACGGACGGTCCCAGATCCGGTAGGCCTTGGTGAGGTGCTTCGCTTCGATGAGGATCTCCTGCGACATGGTGTGTGCCTGGGTCTAGATCACGTCGGCAAATGCCGGCCGAAGCTTCATGAACACCCACCTACCTATCGCCATCGATGCCAGGCCTGCCAGGTAGGTGTAGAGGAGCCGGTTGGCATTGACCGGCATTCCCCAGAGGACCACTTCGCGGGAAAGGACGACCGTCTGAAGGAAGGGATTCCACTTGAGGATCGACCAGACGTTCGCGGGAATGCGGCTCACCGGATAAAAGACCGCGCTCGCGTACATGATCACCTGGGCGATAAAGGGCATCGCCTGGGCGAGGTCGCGGAAGAAAACCCCGAGCGCCGAGAGGAGCCAGGCAAGCCCTGCCGACAGCATGAGGAGGGGAAGCACAATGACCGGAAGCCAGGCGAGTCCCAAGAGCGACGGACCCGCCGTGATCACGGCGGCGCTCCCGAGCGCCAGGACGAGGCCGATCGCCAGGTTGAACCACAGCCCGCCCACCTGAGAGAGTGGGAGTACCTCCAGTGGAAATACGACTTTCTTCACGAGGTTCGTGTTTCCGGTGATGAGGAGGGGAGAACTCCCCAGTGTCTCAGCGAGAAGCTGGTAGAGCGTCAGGCCAAGGAACATGGCCATGGCGTAGTCTTTCAGGGTTTCGATCTTGGGATCACGGAAGTGGCCGCCAAAGATGACCCCGAACACGACGAAATAGATGCCGAGCATCAACATGGGGTTCAAGACCGCCCAGAGGATCCCAAGATAACTTCCCCGGTAGCGGGACTCCACGGCCCTGACGGTGAACTGCCACCAGAGGTCCCGTTTACGGGCTAGGCCCGTGACGGGCGGGGATTGGCCGGATTCGCTCATTATTGGCCCGTCAACATGCACACGGATAAGGGGTTGGAGTCAACCTGAACTGCCGAGGGTGCGAAGCGCCGGTTACCCCATTCGAACCTCCCCAGCTTCTTGCCTAATCCTTTGACGGGCAGGCCACTGTTATCTAGGAACCGGACATTATCGGCGCCATATCCATACCTTCACTCCAGGAGACCTTTGCCTCCCGGCGGGTGTTCGTCACCGGGCATACGGGATTCAAGGGATCCTGGCTTTGCGAATGGCTGCTGAACCTGGGTGCCGACGTCTGGGGCTACAGCCTTCCTCCGCCGACCTCTCCCTCCCTCTTCGCCCAGCTCGGTCTCTCGCGCAGGGTCCACCACACCGTGGGGGACGTGAGGAACATAAAGACGTTGTCCCGGGCCTTGAATGCGGCCCGGCCGCATTTTGTCTTTCATCTGGCGGCGCAGCCGATCGTGCTCGAGGCCCACGCGAACCCGGGCGAGACCTGGTCCACGAACGTCATGGGCACGGTGAACCTCCTGGAGGGGCTTCGCGGGCTCCGCTCGCCCTGCGCCACCGTCGTGGTGACAACGGACAAGGTCTACGGCCCGGAACCCAAGTCCCACCGGGAAGAGCATGCTCTTGGCGCCTCGGAACCCTACGGGGCGAGCAAGGCGGCGGTCGAACTTGCAGTCCAAGCATGGCGCGAGGCGTTTGGAATGGACCAGGTGGCGACGGCCCGAGCCGGGAATGTGATCGGGGGAGGGGACTGGGCCCCCCACCGATTGGTTCCCGACTGCGCCAGGGCCCTTTTGCAGGGCAAAACGATCTCCGTCCGAAACCCGAGTGCCGTTCGGCCGTGGCAGCACGTCCTTGATCCCCTGCATGGCTATCTCCTCCTAGCCTCTTATCTCGCGTCGGCGCCGAGCGAGGTTTCGGCACGGGCCTTTAATTTCGGCCCGTCGGCGCGCGACCACCGGACAGTGAGGGAGCTTGTCCGCGAAATCCTGAGCCAGTGGCCCGGGAAATGGAGCAAGGGCGGCAAGCCCGGATCCCCAAGAGAATCGGCGGTCCTTCGCCTCGACGCCACCCTTGCCCGCCGTGTCCTCAAATGGAAACCGACCTGGCATTTTGAGGAATCAGTCGCAAGGACCGTGGAGTGGTACAGGAGCGCGGTCGATCCGCGGTCGATCCGCGGAATCACTCATGGTCAAATCGCCGCGTTCAGTGCCGACCTATGAGCGCACCCGACGACCAAGAAGCGCTCGCGGCGGAAATCGATCGACTGGTCCGTGCCTATTCCCAAAAGTCCCATCGGGCGAATCGCCCTCCCGGTGACGAGCCCGAGCCTTTTATTGCCGGGAAAACGGTGGTCCCCTATGCAGGGAGGGTCTTCGACGAGAACGAGGTGGCTGCCGCCGTTCGCACGACGCTTGATTTCTGGCTGACACTTGGGCCCGAAGGCGCCGCCTTCGAAACGGAATTGGCCTTGGCGCTCGGGGTGAAGCACTCGGTCGCCGTCAACTCCGGCTCGTCGGCCAACCTGCTCGCGTTTTCAGCCCTCACGAGCCACAAGCTTCCCAAGGGAAGGCGCATCGCCCGGGGCGACGAGGTGATCACCTGCGCCGCCGGGTTTCCCACCACGGTGGCTCCGATCGTCCAGAACGGGGCCGTCCCCGTGTTTATCGACAGCGATCCGTCAACCGGCAACGCCCGCGTCGACCTGCTTGAAGAGGCCTTTGTGCCCGGCAAAACGAAGGCCGTGTTCATGGCCCATACGCTCGGCAATCCCTTCGATCTGCTTGCGGTCACGTCCTTCTGCACCCGCCACGACCTGTGGCTAATCGAGGACAACTGCGACGCCTTAGGGAGCCGTTACACGCTTCCCGGTCAGAAAGCCCGGCTCACCGGATCGTTTGGCGACCTCTCGACCCAGTCCTTCTATCCCCCTCACCACATCACGATGGGGGAAGGGGGCGCCGTGAACGTGGTGTCCCAACCGCCGCTTAAGACGATCGTCGAGAGCTTCCGGGACTGGGGACGGGACTGCTGGTGCGAGAGTGGCAAGGATAACACCTGTGGGAAGCGCTTCGAGTGGAAGCAGGGGGAGCTTCCGAAGGGATACGACCACAAGTATATTTACAGCCACCTGGGCTACAACCTGAAGCCGCTCGACATCCAGGCGGCCATCGGACGCGTGCAGCTTCGGCGTCTTGGGGAGTTCACGGCGGCGCGCCGCGCCCATTGGGACTATCTTCGGGCGGGCCTCGCCGATCTCTCGGATACCCTTGAATTCATGGTGCCCACGGCGGGGAGCGAGCCGTCATGGTTTGGGTTCATGATGAGAGTAAAGATAGGGGCGAATATTTCCGCGGTGCAGCTTTCGCAGTGCCTGGACGAGAAGAAGGTGGGGAACCGCCGCCTTTTTGGCGGCAACCTGGTGCGGCAGCCGGCCTTCATCGAGCTGAAGCGGGACAATCCCCAGGCGTTTCGCGTGGTCGGGGATCTGGCCGGTGCCGATGAACTCATGAACAACGCGGTCTTTATCGGCGTCTATCCCGGTTTGAAGAGGCCCATGCTCGATTATGTGGTCGAGGTGATGCACGCGATATTCCGATGAAAGTGGTCATCCTCTGCGGCGGTAAGGGCACCCGGCTCCGCGAGGAGACGGAATTTCGCCCCAAGCCGATGGTACCGATCGGCGAACGCCCGATTCTCTGGCACATCATGAAGCGTTTCGCCGATTTCGGGCACACGGAGTTCATCCTGTGCCTGGGCTACAAGGGGGACCAGATCCGAGAGTATTTCAGTGAGAGGGAGGCGGAATCCGACGGAGAGTGGCGGATCGAGATGCCCGACACGGGATTGGAGTCCCTCACGGGCTACCGCGTGCGGTCTATCCGAAGCCTGGTGGGTGATCAGCCGTTCTTCCTGACTTACGGTGATGGGGTGGGGAACATCGACCTGAAGAAGCTCCTGGGTTACCACCGCAGGTCCGGAGCCGTGTGTACGCTGACCGCGGTCCATCCCCCGGGTCGTTTCGGGGAGATCACCTTTGGACGGCATGGCCGCGTGAACCGCTTTAACGAGAAGCCGCAGACCGAGACCGGCTATATCAACGGGGGATTCATGGTCTGCGAACCGGCACTCTTTGACTACCTTCCGGATGACCCCACCTGCATGCTCGAGGTTGAACCGCTCCAGAAGCTCGTTGCCGAGGGCAAGCTGGGGGCTTACCGGCACAAGGGGTTTTGGCAGCCGATGGACACGCCCCAGGAATTTGCTCTCTTGAACCGCCTTTGGGCTACGGGCAAGGCGCCATGGGCGTAATGACCTCCAAGCCGCTTCCCGAAGGGGACCTCCTTCAAGTGCTCCGAGAGGCTGGGGGGGCATGGGAGCGGTTCCGCGGTCAACGCCTGTTCATTACGGGAGCGACCGGATTTTTTGGACGCTGGCTGCTCGAAAGCCTCCTCTCTGCGGACTCCACCTATGGACTCGAGTTGAGGATCGTCGCCCTGTCCCGGGATCCCAGTCCCTTCCTGGCGGCGCATCCCCACCTTGCCGTCGGGCCCAAGCTCACGTGGACCCGTGGCTCGGTGTCGACCCTCGGTCCCGCCAGCCTTGAAGGGCGTCGCTTCGATCAGGTGATCCATCTCGCGACGGAGGCAGATCTTGAGGCCACACGGAGTGATCCCGCTGCGGCAATTCAAGTGATTGCGGACGGCACCCGAAACGCCCTGGAGGTCGCCGTTGAGGCGGGAGCCCGTCGTTTTCTGTTTACCAGCACAGGCTCCGTGTACGGAAACTTGCCTCCAGGCTCAGCCTCATTCGACGAGGGAATGGAGCTGCCTCGGACGCCGTCGCCTGCGTGTGATGCCCTCGCAATTGGAGCGGAGGCCAAACGGCGGGCCGAGCTCCATTGCGCAGAGGCTGCACATAGGGGTAAGCTTGAAGTGGTGATTGCGCGGTGCTTCAGCTTCGCCGGGCCCGGGATGCCAATGGAGGGAAAGTTCGCGTTTGGAAATTTCATGAGGGATGCCCTGGCAGGCAGGACCATCGTCCTCACCGGGGACGGAAGCCCCGTTCGCTCGTACCTCTACGGGTCAGACCTCACCGTTTGGTTGCTCGGGCTCCTTTCTCAGGGATCGCCGGGTTCGGCCTACAATGTGGGGTCGGAGCAGGCCGTTACCCTGAGGGAACTGGCGGAAACGATTGCGCACGAGCTGGGCGCTCCCGGCGTCGAAGTCCGGGCGCAACCCGTGCCCGGAGGATCGATCAACCGCTACATTCCCTCGACCGAGAAGGCCAGGAGTGAGCTTGGGCTTCGCGAGACCACGGGGCTCGTCCAGGCAATCCGTAAGACGGCAGACTGGCTGCGCCATTGACGCCATGCATTCGTCCTATTCTTTAGGCTTGATCAACGCTCTGTCATAATGTCGTCCAAGCCCCTCTTCATATTTGAGATGGCGAACAACCACATGGGCGACACCGCTCATGGGATTCGCATCATCCGCGAGCTTAGGGAGGCCTGCGAAGGCTTCGATTTCCGATTTGCCGTAAAGCTTCAGTACCGGGACCTGCCGGAGCTGATTCATCCGGACTATCGTGCCAGGTCTGAACTGAAATTCATCAAACGCTTCACGGAGACGGCCCTCAGCTGGGACGACTACCGGCGACTTAAGGATGCCATTGGTGAAAACGGGTTCCTTTCCATCTGCACCCCCTTTGATGAGGTCTCGGTCAACAAGGTGGTGGAGCACGGATTCGACTACCTAAAGGTGGCGAGTTGCAGCCTCACAGACTGGCCTCTGGCCGAAAAGATAGCCACTACCCGCCTCCCGCTTATCCTGTCCACCGCGGGCGCGCCGCTGGAGGATGTGGACCGCGTGGTGAGCTTCCATCAGCATCGCGACAAACGCCTTTCGATCATGCATTGCGTAGGGGAATACCCCACGCCCAATGATCACCTGCAGCTGAGCCAAATCGATGTCCTCCGAAGGAGATACTCTAATGTGGACGTGGGGTACTCGACCCATGAGGCCCCCGATCAGCTTGATGGGGTCAAGATGGCGGTCGCGAAGGGGGCAACTCTCTTTGAGAAGCATGTGGGTGTGGCCACGGACACGTACCCGCTGAACGCCTATTCGGCCAATCCTGCTCAGGTTCGCCTTTGGCTCGAGGCCGCCCGGGCGGCCGTTGCGATGAACGGGTCGGACGGTAAGCGGTATAAGTTTTCGGTATCGGAACTAAAAGCCTTGGGAGACCTGAAACGTGCTGTATTCGCGACCCGTGCCCTGGGATTGGGACATGTGCTGGGACCGGACGACTTTCGTCTGGCGATGCCCTCAAGTGAAGGACAGCTGACCGCGAGCGATATGTCCAAATACACGGAGTACCGGACTCTAAACTCAATAGCTACCGGGGCTCCGATACTCCGAAAAGAGGTTTCGGCCACCGATACGCGCAGCCTGGTCCACGGCATCGTCCGCGACTTGAAGGCCCTGCTTAAGACATCCGCAGCGGTCGTCCCGGCACAACTCGAGCTGGAAATCTCCCATCATTACGGTCTTGAGCGCTTTCGCGAAACGGGAGCGGCCATGATCACGGTCATCAACCGGGAGTACTGCAAACGCCTCCTGCTTCTCCTCCCCGGGCAGTGCCATCCGGAGCATTGGCACACGGCGAAGGACGAAACGTTCCATATCCTCTATGGCGAGATTGAGCTCGTGCTTGAGGGGAAGAAGAGAACCTGTGCGACTAATGATGTCATCGTGATCGCCCGCGGTGCGAAGCATGAATTCCGGAGTGCAGCAGGCGCGGTGATCGAGGAAGTCTCGTCAACTCATGCCCGGAACGACTCGGGTTATACCGATCCTGCCATTTCTGCGAATGCCCAGCGCAAGACCTACGTGACCAACTGGATGGATTAAATGGAGCCGACTGAACAGGCCGAGTTGCTGCGTCTCCGTAAGCAGTGCCGAATGGCAGCTGTCGCCGCGGTTCTGTTCATAGCCGTGGGAATGGCCATCGCGTTGCCGCCCGCCGTTCGGAAAAGGAGAGCCTTGAAGGCTGCGAACGAGGAGCTCATTAGCCTGCAGGCAGCCATTGTCGCGACGCAGGCTCAGATTCGGGACGTCCAAGGTAATATCGTAGCGACCCAGGCGAAGGTAAGATCCGTACTCGATGGAAACAAATAGCAACAGCATGGACCTCCTGCTTGCGAAGGAGCAACGGGATCAAGCCCTTGCGTGCGCCTTCCTGGCTTTCATCATCGCGCTTGCCCTTGTGATATCGAATATCGGTCCCGATCACAAGACGGAGAGCGCCCTTGCGGTCGTCCAGCAGCATAAGAAAATTTTGGCTCAGCACCAATCGATCCTTCGGGAAAATCAAGCCGAACTCGAACAGAACCTGACCGCGCTCAAGAATGTTGAGGGTAAGAAATAGCCGCTCAGATGAAACTCTCTGACTACGTTGTCGAATTCATCGCCGGCCTTGGCGTGAAGCACGTCTTCATGCTGCCGGGCGGAGGGGCGATGCACTTGAACGATTCCCTTGGAAAATGCCGCTCGCTCGAGTATGTGTGCACCCTCCACGAGCAGGGTGGGGCGATCGCCGCGGAGGCCTACGGACAATACTCTGGCTTGGGGGTCCTCATGGTGACGACCGGGCCAGGGGGCACTAATGCCATAACAGGGGTTGCCGGTGCATGGCTTGAATCCACCCCGATGCTGGTCGTGTCCGGACAGGTGAAGCGGACGGACCTTGTCGGCAACCGCGGTGTCCGACAGATCGGGTTCCAGGAAATCGACATCGTGAGCATGGTGAAGCCGATTACAAAGTTTGCGGTAATCGTGACAGAGCCCACCCAAATTCGCCGCTGCCTTGAAGAGGCCGTTTGGAACGCGACCCATGGACGCAAGGGTCCCGTATGGGTGGACTTACCCCTGGACGTGCAAGCGTCGGAGATCGACCCTTCCAACCTGGAAAGCTTTACGCCACCCCCTTCGGATCTAGACCAAGACTCCCGAATCCGGGTCGCAGTATCGAAGACGTTAGAGCTGCTCGCTGATGCGAAGCGCCCGGTGGTGCTCGCGGGCAACGGGGTGCGGCACGCCGGCGCAATCGACCTCTTCCTTAATTGGGTGGAACTCATGGGAATTCCCGTGCTAACCACGTGGAAGGCCTTGGATTTCCTGCCGGAGGACCACCCGCTTTATGTCGGCCGACCAGGTGCGGTAGGACAACGAGCGGCCAATTTTGCCCAGCAGACCAGCGATCTCTTCATAAGCCTGGGTGCGCGTCTTGATTTCGGCCAGACGGCCTACAACCACCGGAATTTTGCGCCGAGAGCTCGAAAGGTCGTCGTCGACATCGATCCCGCAGAGATTGCCAAGCTGGACATGGAAATTGCGGTCCCACTCGGGGCCGACGTTGGCGCTTTCCTCACCTCTTTGGCGGCTTCCACGAAGGAGCTAAGGCACGCCGACTGGAACTCCTGGCGTCAGCGCTGCAAAGCTTGGAAGGCCCGTTATCCCATCATCCAGGAGTCCTATCGCTTGGTGCCCTCGGGCGTCCATAACTACGTACTCGTTGATTCCCTGGGGCGTCTTCTGGGATCGGAGGATATCCTCATTCCTGGCAGCTCGGGCGCTTGTAGCGAGGTGACCTCACAGGCGGTGCCTGTCTCCAAGGGACTGCGGTTTTTCAATACTCACGGTTTGGGAGCGATGGGTTTCGGCGTCCCTGCAGCGCTCGGAGCTTGCCTGGCCTCCGGAGGCAAGAGGACCGTGTGCATTGATGGGGATGGAGGCTTCCCGATGAATGCACAAGAGCTCGCCGTCATTTCCAGGCTCAAGCTTCCCATAAAGTTCTTCATCCTCAATAACGGGGGATATGGTTCCATCCGCTCGACCCAGATCAACTATTTCGAGCGTCGGTTCGTGGCTTGCGACCCCGGTTCGGGTCTCACCTTTCCCGACCTCCGAAAGACCGCTGAAGCCAGTGGTGTGACATACCACCGAATAGAGAACCAAGACAATTTGGCCGCAGATGTGAGAAATGTTCTTAACATCCCAGGACCCCTAGTCTGCGACGTCCTCATGGCTCCGAATCAATTCACGCAACCCAAGGTATCTTCGAGGCAGCAGCCGGATGGATCGATGGTCACAATGCCGATGGAGGACCTGTGGCCGTTCCTGGACCGGGCCGAGCTTGAAGCTGTCTTAGCCGAGTGAGCGTCCATTATCGATGACCACTGATGAACTGCTGATGGAGTCGGTGGATTCGGCTCGTATGAGGGAGCAGTCGGCGATCGACGGGCCATTGGGAGCGGCCAAAGGCAAAGTGGTGCTCTATGGAGCGGGAAAGATTGGTCGCAAGGTAGCAGCTGCGCTTTGCTGCGTGGGAATTGAGCCTTTGGCGTTTGCCGACAACGATCCAAGTCTCAATGGAACTCTGGTCGAGGGCATTCCCGTCCTGGCGCCGGCTGTGGCCGCACAGCGATGGGGTGGGGAAGCCCTGTTCGTCGTAACCACTTTCCTTCCGACTGGTGGAGGCATGGCAGCTCGCATGGCAGAGATTTCCGGACTTGGTTGCACGAGGATCACGAACTTCCTGCTGGTCGGATGGAAGTATTCTGGGATCCTGCCCCATTTCGCGGCCGCTCGGCCGTCGGAACTTCTACGGAACGCCCATGCATTGGCAAAGGTGGGGACGTTGTGGGCCGACGATCTCTCGAGGGATACCTACAGAATCGCACTTGAATGGAGGCTCCACGGGCGTTTTGCCCCCGCGGGACAACCTGTCCCGGACCAATATTTCCCAAGGGATATCTTACGCCCAATTCAACATGAGGTATTCGTCGACGGGGGGGCCTACAACGGTGACACTCTGCGAGCCGCACATTGGCCTCTAGCAAAGGTGCTGGCGATAGAACCGGATCCGGCGAATGCCTCGCTGCTTCGAGCAACCATGGGTAAGAACATTCAACTGGTTGAAGTGCTGCTCGGAAGCTCGGCAGGCTCGGCTCGTTTCGCAGGGAATGGCACGATGGCGTCGTCGCGGTCGGACATCGGCAACTTGGAAATTCCCGTGACGACCTTGGACGAGTTGACAAAGGAGGAACACCCCACCTTCGTTAAACTGGATGTTGAAGGGGATGAACTTGCGGCACTCCGTGGCGGCCTTGGCATGCTCAAACGAGAGAAACCGGTACTCGCCGTCTGTGTGTACCACCGCCCCGAGGACATCTGGATGTTACCACTTTTCCTCAAAGAAAGTCTCCCTGACCATGCGATGTACCTTCGTGCCCATGCATGGGATGGATTTGAACTCGTGGCCTACGCCGTTCCGTTGTCGCGCTGCCAGGCACCGAAATGAGTAACACTATCCGACGTCCGTGTCCGGTTTGCGGAGGCAGCGGTCGGCGTCTTATTCATCGCCAGCGTTTTTTGGAAGGGCCTTTGGGGGACGGCTACGATGTCGTGGTGTGCACGCATTGTGGGACCGGATTCGCCGACGGCATTCCGTCCCAGGCCGAGATGGACCGCTATTACGCTGAGCAATCGAAGTACAGTTACGATCATACCGGCGGGGCCGAGTCATCTTGGGACATGAAGCGATTCGAGACGACTATAGACCAAATCGTTCCGTATCTACCGTCCAACGACATTAGCATACTCGATATCGGTTGCGCCACTGGCGGTCTACTTTCCGCTTTTAAGAAGCGCGGGTATAAGAATGTGCTAGGAGTCGATCCCTCCGCAGCATGCGCTGCTGCAGCAGGCCGATTGCATGGCGTGACGGTTCGAACCGCGACCATGGCGCAACTCGGAGACTCGAAGGAACGCTTCGACCTCATACTGATGTTAGGCGTCCTTGAACATCTTGGCGACGCAAAGGCGGCAGTGATGGTCACAGCGAACCTCCTGAATGAAGGAGGTTACCTTTACTGCGAAGTGCCAGATGTTGAAGGCTTGTCCATGTGTCCCAATGGACCGTACCAGCAGTTCAGCATTGAACATGTGAACTTCTTTTCAAGAAGCTCTATGAAACGCCTCATGGCTGAATGTAGCATGGTTGAAGCCAAGGCATGGAACTGGAATATTGAATGGCGAGAAGGGGTTTGGGAGCCCATAGCGAGCGGCCTATATGAAATCGGGATCCCCCCGCCGGACCCAGTATACGATGCGACAACAGAACCGGGATTGGCAAAGTATCTGGAGTTTTCGGAGCAGGGGGAAAGTGAGATACTCGGCGCAGTTGACGCGCTCGTGGCCAATCAAGAGCCAATCATTGTTTGGGGCGCCGGATCTTTGGCGCGTCGTCTTTTGGCCAACACTCAGTTTGCTCAGATCAACATCGTGGCTTTCGTGGACTCAAATCCTCATGTTCAGGGGCAGACACTTTCGGGTCGGCACATATTGAATCCGACTGAGATTGCCGGGCGTAGGGAAACCATTCTCATTTGCTCTATGTCGTTCGCCGCTGAGATTGCGACCGCGGTGCGCAGCCATTGTGCCCTGCCAAAGCGCATTCTCTCTATATTAGGCGAAGTTCTCCAGTAAGATCGTTAGCCCGAGGTATTCACCGTCAATTCGCGGTTTTGTCGCAGCCGTAAGGCGGTCTCGCGCATCAGTTCCAGCAAAAAATGCAGCCAGTACGAAACTATATCGGCCTGGCATCCGACAACGGTAAGCGCTTCACCAAAAAATCGCTGCTATGGACCGCCTGAGACATCCCGACCAACTGTGCACCACCAGTAGTCCGATACTTGTTTTGACAGCAATAGGTGTCCACGTTTTCGTTTCTCGTGCTTCGACGTTTATCAAGCCGGGCGTTGTT
>Ga0302320_10019190_pt1 | contig 13739 bp, 13 predicted proteins | sample Bog_T0_3_FD_202130 | JGI IMG/M metagenome (GOLD analysis project Ga0302320, IMG submission 202130) | Peat permafrost microbial communities from Stordalen Mire near Abisko, Sweden - Bog_T0_3 | ecosystem: Environmental > Terrestrial > Soil > Wetlands > Peat | place: Sweden: Abisko, Stordalen Mire... | reverse complement strand
CCCCCTCTCCCACAAGGGGAGAGGGGAAGAGAAACGCCGTGGTCCCCCTCTCCCCTTGTGGGAGAGGGGGCTTGGGGGTGAGGGTCGCGTTTCGAGAGCTGACCCAATCAATAGACGTTTGCTCTAGTCGCAGAGTCGTTCCTCCTCTGTCGAAAGACGCGGCTCGCACGCCCAGCGTTCGCGCCGGGCATTTCCTCTTTGCGATCCGCGCGACCCACTCCGGCGCAATGGCGCGAACGCGCGGCCCCAGACGGCCGCGATCCCGAGCGTCAGACCCAGGCTACCCGCATGACGAAGTGCCCATGGCTCGCGGCGCCTGCCGGCGAGACGTCCGCGACGTAGAGCTTTTCGCAGAAGAGCTCCCCCGCGCACGCGAACATGCCCCGCCAAGAGTTGCGAAAGTAGGCCCACTTCACGAGCGGGTTGCCGTGCGACTCGACGCGCGCCTCCTTCGGTCCGGTGCGGTACACCGCGCCGGAGCCGCCGGACATCACGCGGTCCCACATTCGCTGGAACTGCTCGAGGCCGGCCCACGGGGTCACGCCCCCGATCGTCTTGGCGGTGCGCGCGAGCAGTCCGAGCATCGTGTTCTGGACGCGCGCCGAGACCTCGCGACCGTTGTTGAACTGCTCGTTCGGCGTCAACCCGATCGCGTCGCACGCCGCGTAGTGCGCCATCCCGATCTCGATGGGCATCCACGAGCCGGCGACCGCGTCGAGGATCTGCGGGTGAACGTCCGTCGGAAGCGCGGCGCGGTACCGCTCGAAGTAGCCCTTGGCTCGGAGCGTTTGCACCGAGCCCGCGAGGAGCGTGCTGCGGATCTGCGTAACGGGCAGGACGCGGCCGCCTACCGCGCGAAGCGGTACGACCGTGTCTCCGGGAGGCCTGCTCGGGTGCACCGTCCGTCAAGTGTAGCCGACACCGCGGGTAGCGTGGTCTCGCGCGCCCCCCGAGCGGGTGATAGCGCGGAATCACCATGTGCCGGCGGAACACATCGCTCGCGTCGTCGAAACGCGCCGCTTCTTCACGAACGGCGCAGAAACATGAGCGGCACGCGGAGTGCTCTATCGCTCGGCATGCGTACCCTCCCCTCTCTCGCCGTTGTCGCCGCTCTCACCACACTCGCCGCGTGCTCTCCGTCGCAAGCCGCGCCCAAGAACGTTCTCGTCCCCGGCAACCTCGGGGAAGCGGACTACCTGACGGCGGTCGGCGGATACGTGTACTGGGCACGCTTCGACCTGGGCGTTTCAGAGACCTGGTCCATCGAGCGCGTCGCCGAAGCCGGCGGTGCGGTCGAGGTGCTCGCCAAAGACGTCGCTCCTCCCAACGGCCTCGCGGTCGACGGAACGAACGCGTACTGGACCGCGACCGACGGGACACTGCGCGCGCTCCCCGTCTCGGGCGCCGCGACGGGCGCGGCCCCCACGGTGATCGCATCGAACCTACCGGGTCCGTCGTCGCTCATCGTCGTAGGCGGCGCCGCCTACGTGGAGGAGGTCACCGCGCCGGGAGAGGTCTTGCTCCAGAGGATCCCGCTCGACGGAAGCGCGCCCACGACGGTCGCGTCGGGGCTCATGACGAACCTCACGAGCGACGGAACGGCTGCCTACTTCGTCGAGGATGGCGCGGGTGGCGCGACGTGCCCTGGGCTCGGGCTGACGACCACGGTCCTCCGCTACCAGGCGGGAGACACGGCTCCGACGACGCTCCTGTCCTGCCAGCTCGTCACCAGCATCGCGGCCAACGGCGCCAACCTGTACGCCGTCGTGGGGGAGAGCGCGAGCACCGCCGATCGCCTCGTCAGCGTGCCGGTCTCGGGCGGGGCCCGGTCACGATCGCCACGGCGCATACCCTCGGTTACATGACCACGTCGGCGAGCTCCGTCTACTGGTGGGCGTCCGATGCCACGTGGACGGTCCCTGGCGCCGGGGAGACTCCGCCGCAGCCTTTGAACGACGTCACGCAGATCGCGTCCGACGAGGATCGGGTGTTCGCCGTCGGCTTCACGGCCGCGAACGGGACGGAGATCGTCACGGAGATCCCGTGACGCGGAGTCGGGGCCATCAGCGCGTCGAGAACGTCTGGACGACCTCCGACCACTCGGGCCTTTCCCAGCGCGCTTCTTCGTAGTTGCCGCGTGTGTACTCCCCGATCGCTCGCCGCCAGAACGCCGTCGCGTCGGGGTTCTCTTCGCGCTGCCTCACCTCCCACGGCCCGGTGAAGCGGTCGAAGGCGGCGAAGGCGGCGGCGCGCCCGGCCCCGTGCCGCCGGAACCTCCGGAGGACGAAGAACTCGGTCATGTCGAACACCGCGCCCGCGCCCGTGATCTTGCTGCGCTCCGTGATCAGCGCGAACCCGGCGAGCTTGTCCTCGACCCGGAGCAAGAACGGATGTCGCCATTCGTCGCGCCAATACGGCGCGAGATCGACGTCGGGGAAACGTCCGCTCGCGCCGACGTGCATCTCGAGCACCTCGCTGAAGTCGTAACAATAGAGCTGGGCCAGATTCGCCAAGGCCGCGCGCTCCTCGCTGGCGGCGGGCCGGAGCGAGACGCTCGCGGGGGAGAAAGGGTAGCGCTCGCGCATGAGCCCGCGAGTCTAGCCACGTCGTCGCGGCGCCTTCAACGCGAGCGAGTGCGCGTGCGCCTTGTGCGTGAAGAACGCGCGCCTCCGGATTAGCTTCGGCGCATGTCGCAGATCGCGAGCTTCGCCCTGATCCGAGAGGACGCTCTTTCCGGCCTCGTCGAGGCCGCAGCAGACACGGCGAAGGCATATGCCGCGTACCTGCGTGACAACGCCGGCGCGAGCGTGACGTTCCCCTGGTCCGGCAGCGTGTTCGTCACGGTCCTGCCGTATCTCCAGGCCGAGCGAGCGATCGACCTGATGAGATCCGAGCACGACGACGTGTCCGCCGAGCTGACGCACCCGCTGGGCTGTACCCACTTCATCCTGACGGCGGGGCACCGAGACGAGTACCTGGATCGACTCGACGCGCGCCGCTTCTCCCAGACCGAGCTGCGCGACTACTCCAACTCGTTCAACGCGGCGGACGACCAGGACGTCGGCCGCCCGATGTTGGACGGGATTCGCGCGCTAGGAGAGGTGCTCGGACAGGTTCGGGACGGCTGCGTCGCGCTCATGAAGATTGGCTAGAACACCGATCAGGTTAGCGGACCGAGGATTTCAAGGCTTTTCGAGTCTCGCTAGGCGCGACGACGACGCCTACTGAAGTAGGCGAAGGAGGAGCGACGACGCGAGACGAAGGAAAGCCGCAGAAAGGCGACGGGAGCTAACCTGTTCGGTGTTCTAGGTGCCCTAGAACGCCGAACAGGTTACGGCCATCACGCCGCGCGGCGCGCGGTCTCGCGCCTCGCGATGTTCTCCAGGTTCTGAATTGCAGCGATTCGGCGGAGATCGAACGTGTTCTTCCGGGCACCCCGGTAGCGCGCGCGTGGTCCCCGACGATTCGCGATGTGGGCGAGTTGATGCTCGACACCAACGCGCTCGCGTAGTGTGGCCCGGCCTGCGGGGCTCGCTTGGCGCTGGCGGAGCTTCTTCTGAAGCCCCTCGTTGTCTCCCATGGCGACGGAGCGCCCGCGCCCGGTCGCGGCGCGGGTGCAGTGTGCACGTAGAGAGCACGACCCGCAGACCTCGGGGTCGAACTCGACGGTCTCGCCGGGCTCGAAGGGTTCGACCTGTCCTGCGGGGCACGTAATCGTCGAATCGCGGACGTTGATTTTGAAGTCCTTCTTTGCGAACAGCCCGGGCTGGCTGTTGCTGCCCTTCCATGGCTTGCACACTATGGTCCCACGCCGAGCCGCCACCTGCTCAGCGAGGTCGCTGTTCAAGTAGGCGCGATCGATCTGCAATACGTCGGGGACGAACCCCATACGCGCCATGTCCGCCGACAGCGCTGGCGTTGCTTCCTCCTCGGGGCGATTCGCCGGCGTCACCGCGCAGGCGAGCACCAAGTCCGTGTCGAGGTCGGTGCTCACGTGTTGCTTGTAGCCGTTGAACCGCTTGCTCTTGCTCTTGCGCCCGTGACGCATCTCCGCGTCCTCGATCGAAATGCGCCGATCTTCGGCAACACCTTGTCGCAGTCGCACGCCGCCGTTCGGCGTGACCTCAACATCCTGCGTCTTCACTTGCGCGAGCGCCTCGATGTAGCGATTCAACGGAGCGTCCTGCACGTCTTCGAGACGCCGTTTCTCCACCCACGCGGAGAGCTTGTCGAGCTGCGTGCAGAGCCGCGTGAGCGCTTCTTCTTTCGCGTCGGAGTCGTTCCAGTCGATATCCAACGCCGCCTTGATGCTGCTCCCCAGCAGCAGCGGCGCACGTGCCTGGACGCAGACCTCCTCGAACGTCGTGTTGAGCCACGTGGCGACGCACTCGGCGATCTTGCGACCAGCGTGACCGAGCAGGTTGATCGTATCCTCAACCCGCCCGGCCCCGGCCAAAGGGCGGCTATCGACCGCCACGCGAAGGGTCTTGGGGAGCTTGCGCCAATCGAACGCCCGGCTCTTCTTGGCGACCTCGATGGTGCGCTCAAGCAGCCGCCGGTCCATGTCGTGTCGGATCATTCGCTCTCGGAACTGCTGAAGGCCGCCCTGGGAGAAGGCCGGCCTGTCACCCTTCTCTCCCAACGTCCCCAGGACCAGCCTCCAGCAAAGGTCCGTCGCCGAGAGGCGCACGGCCTCGGCATCCGATACTTGCATGTAGCCCTGGACCAGCAGCGCCATCCCCAGCAGCGCTGGCGGTTGCGGCGCCTCTCCCTGCTCCGTGCTCCGGTACATCGTCTCCAGCTCCGCTTGGAAGCTGTCGTCGAAGATCTCGCTGCGCCGCTCCCGCAAGAACACAAGGAGCTTGCGGCTCTTGCCGGCGAGCTTCAGCAACCGAGTCTCTCGCTCACTGCACTCCACCCCCGGATTCCAACGCTCCATCGGCCTCCTCCGTTGGAGGCGACGAGATCACGGGTTCCGGCCGAGGTCGATCCCTTCCGCGCGACAGGCGTGCGCTAACCTGATCGGCGTTCTAGATACGAACGCGAACGCTGCTTGACCACCGCGCGGCCGCACCTCTACGTTCGCCGCCGAACCGCGATGCGCCCGCTCGTTCTCCTCTTCGCGATGACGACGCTCGTCGGGGGCTGCGTTCGCGCGTACTACACGCGGCCGGGCACGCTGAAGCCGTCGATGGCGACCGTGGCCCCCACCGAGCGCGCCGCCGTGTGGCAGCACGCGGTCAGCGCGCTTCTCGATCAGGGGTACGTGCCCCAGGTGCTCAACGAGGCGGCGGGCTACATCAGCGCGCGGCGCCGCGACGACCTCGCGGACGATGCGCTCATCGGCACGATGGCGACGGTCATGGTCTCCGCAGACGGCCCCGTGCGCGTCGAGGTGAGCGGCACGGGCATCTACAGCTCCGAACAGGACTTCCTGCAGGCCGTGACGGAGCGCCAGAGCCAGATCATGCAGGCCGTGTTGGCGGGCCGGCCGCCTACGAAGTAACGCTTCGGCCTCGCTGCTTGCGCCACGCGCGCGACGCCGGTTGCACCACCCGTTGCGCAGGGTCATCCGCTGCGTTCACCGTTCGGCAGCCGTCGGAGCCACGCGGCGGATCGACATCGACGGATGGGATGGCCTGAGACCGCCGGCATGCGACAATGCGGCGCCGGCGGCTACTCTTCTTCAGGCCATGGCTGAACACGACACCCTCGTCTTCCTGCTGTCGCTCGCGATCCTCCTCACGTTCGCGCGCGTGGTCGGAGAGGGGGTGCGATGGCTCGGCTTCCCCCTGATCGTTGGAGAGATCTCCGCAGGGATCTTGCTCGGCCCCACCGTCTTTGGACGCCTCGCGCCACACGCGCAACGCTGGCTGTTCGACCCGGGCGCGCCCTCGAAGATGCTCGCGGGGTACACGAACGTCGCCGCCGTCCTTCTCCTCGTCGTGGCGGGCATCGAGATCAACCTCTCGATCATCAAGCGACGCGGGCGCAGCGCGCTCCTCACCAGTCTCCTCGGAATCTTCCTCCCGCTCGCGGGCGGCTTCGTGCTTGGCCAGCTGCTCCCGGACGCCGACCTCGTCCGCCCCGATCGGCGCTTTCTATTCGCCATGTTCATCGGCGTCGCGCTCTCGATCTCGGCGTTGCCCGTCATTGCGAAGACGCTGCTCGACCTCGGCCTGTTCAAGACCGAAATTGGCCTGCTGGTAATGACGGCGGCCATGGTCGACGACCTGGTCGGATGGCTTGCGTTCTCCGTCCTGCTCGGCCCCATGACCGGAGGGGCGGTTGCGCCGGGGCCGATCGCGCGCGCCGTCGGCCTGACCGTGGGCTTCGTCGTCGTCGCGCTCGTCGTCGGTCGTCCCCTGCTCGACCGCGCGCTCCTGCGCTTGCAGCGGGATCACCACACCGAACCCAGGCGGGTCCTGTCCCTGGTCGTGCTGCTCGCGCTCTTCGGCGCGAGCTTCACGCAGTGGGCCGGCATTCACGCGGTGTTCGGCGGCTTCGTCGTCGGCGTGACCGCGGGCGATTCGCGCCATCTCAAGGAGCGCACGCGCGCCATCATCCACGAGTTCGTGACGACGATCTTCGCGCCGGTGTTCTTCGCGTCGCTCGGGCTCCGCGTCGACTTCGTCAAGGCGTTCGATCTGCGCCTCTGCGTTCTCGTCTTCGTGATCGCGACGGGGGCGAAGGTGATCGGCTGCACGCTCGGATCGCGTGCCGGCGGCATGGCCTGGCGTCCAGCGGCGGCTATCGGCTTCGGCCTCAACGCGCGCGGCGCGATGGAGATCATCCTGGCGCTCCTCGCCCTCGACGCGGGGCTCATTCGCGAGCAGGTCTTCGTCGCGCTCGTCGTCATGGCCCTCGCGACGTCGCTGATAAGCGGCCCAGCGATGGCGCTCCTGGTTCGCAGCGTGGAGGACGATCTCCCGACGCTGCTTCGCCGCGGCGCATGGACGCGCGCGCTCGAAGCGTCGTCTGCGCTGGAGGCGATCGACGAGCTGCTCACGAGTGTCGCGCCGCAGCTGGGCGAGCTCGCAGCGACGGCGCGGCGAGAGGTGCTCCATCGCGAGGGGATTTCTCCGACCGGTCTCGGCGACGAGATCGCGATCCCCCACGCGGCCGTCGAGGGGCTGAGAGGCCCGGTGCTGGCGCTCGGCTTCTCGAAGAAGGGGATCGACTTCAACGCCCGCGACGGCCGGCCGTCCCGCATCGTCTTTCTGCTCCTCGTTCCCCCGCGAGCCCCCGAGCGCGAGGTGCGGCTTCTGGCGGCGATCGCCCGGGCCGTCATCACGCCCGAACGAAGGACGAACCTCCTCGCTGCGACGACGATGGAGCAAGTCACGGCTCTCTTGGGCGCATCGCCGGCGCCTTCACTTCGAACCAGCCGAACGAGCCTCGCCGACTACTAAGTCGTTCCCCTTCTACGGGTCGATCGCGACCCCAAGAAGCGCTCCGTCGCGCAGGACGGTGACCTCGGTCGCGTGGTCCTCTGGGCGCGGCGTGATCGCGACGTCGAACACGTGCGCCCGGTCCCGCTTCGCGAGCGGCAAGGTCCACCGGCGGAGGAGAGTGTCCCCACGCGTGAACGAGAGCGTCTCCGCCTTGGCGTCGAGCTGCAGGCGGTAGGGCGCGACGTCGGCCGCGGGAGTGGTCTGCGACAGAGAGACTCGCGTCGCGGGCGCGGTCGCCTGGGAGCCTTGGCCAGCGTCGCACGTGAGGTCCTCGGGCCAGAACGGCTCCTCGGCGCGGGCGAACGTCGTGAGCCAGTCGTGATCGGGATCGTCGCCGAGCTGGGAGCGGTACGCGCCGATCGCCGCGAGCTTTCGCGCGGGGTCGGGGACGGCTATCCGCTCGCGCGGGACGTAGGCGGCGAACGGATCGGGGAGCGCGGGGAAGGGAGCGCCCAGGTCGTGGCCAACGACGGCGGGGCACGGCTCGCTCATGGCGCGACCGTTGGGCCAGCACGGCCCAGCGTGCACGATCGCGCGATGCATGCGCACCTGGAGCGGCCCCCCGAGGCGGTCGAGGGCGCGGCGGACGTATGCGTAGGTCGCGGCGTGATCGGGGTGCCTATCGAGCGGGTGGGTCACGTAGATGTCGCGTGGGCGAAGGCGCCCGAAGAGCGCGGCGAGATCGTCCTCCAGCGAGCGCGCTTCGTACGTGCCCGCGGCCCCGGTCCGCGCGCTGTGCTCGTCGCGGTGGGACGCGCCTCGCTCGGCGTACGTCCCGGTCTCCTTGGTGCACGAGCCATCGAGAGCACGACGGGCGACGGGGGGGAGCGGTTCGTCGCCGAGCTCGGCGAGCCACCCGTCCGGGTACCCGAGGAAGTGGATGTCCTCTTCTGCGACGCCGAGCTTGGCCAGCGCCGCGACCGTCTCGCCCTGCCGGACGTGCCCGTCGCGCTCGCACGTGAAGTCGCCGTTCGTGACGACGATGACCGCTACGCGTCCACCGTGCGCACCAGCGGCCTCGAGGATGCCGGCAGCGATGAGCGTCTCGTCGTCGGGGTGGGGCGCGACGACGACGAGGTCTCTCTGCGGCTCCTTGGGCGGCGGCGCCGCGCTCCGGCATGAAAGAGTCCCCGCGACGGCGAGCGCGGAGAGGGCAACGATCGCGGCTCTCGCAGTCATTCGACGACGGGCGGCGATTCGGGGCGACGGCGCACGAAGACGTCGCACGAATCGAGCGGGCAACGGAACGCGAGCCGGTACTCGCCGTGCGAACGGAGGATCGCTTCGCGGGTCACTGCGAAGTCTCCCGCCACGACGACGCGCGCGTTCCCCTCTGCGAGCGCGCGATCGACGTCGTCGGCCGTTCGCGCGTGGCCGAGATAGACCGGCGCGCCCGAACGTCCATCGCCGCTCGTAAGCTGACCGGGGAGCGAAAAGGACGCGTCGTAGGCGAACGACTCCCCTGGCCCGATGGTCTCGCGGAGGGCCGCCCAGAGCGACTCCCTCCCATCGACGCCCGCGCTCCCCGCGCGGAGGCCAGGGAGCGCGTGCGCCAGCCCCACGGCAGCGAGCGCTGCCAGCGAAAGATCCGCCGCGATTCGCCACTTCGACGCCCCCACGGCGGTCGACGTGAGCGCGAGCAACGCGACAGGGAGTGCCAGCGCGAATCGCATCCAGTGCGCGGCCGGCGTGGCGAGCGCGCATACGCCGAGAAGGAGCGCAGGCCGCGCGCTGCGAGGTGCGCGGACGGCACCGACGACCGCGAGCGGGACCAACCCCCACGCGCAGAGCGGTCCGAATCCGCCGAGACGCATGTCGTAGATGTAGACGCTTGGCTCGACGAACAGCGAGACCAGGACGCGATGTCCCCACGACGCCTGCGCGAGCCCCGGGGGGAGCCCCTGCACGAACATCGGCTGCGCGAGATCCTCGCCGGCCAGGTGGACGGGCCCCACATCGAGCGCGATGGGCCAGATCGGATTGCCGTGCACCGCGAGGTTCGCGACGTAAGTCTCCCCGCCGATCGCGAGCACGGCTCCGCACCCCAGGGCCGCCAACCCGAGTCCGAGCCCCGCGCCGTGGGCTCGCGCCGCGCGGACCATCACCACGAGGACGAGGACGGCGACGATGGGGGGCATGCTCGGCTTGCTACCGAGGAGAAGCCCCGTCGAGAGCGCCCACGCGCCGACGTCGGTGGGCGAGAGCACCGGGCTCGTCGCGAAGTAGACGGATGCGGCGAGGAGCGCCGCGACGGCGAGGTCGACATAGTTCGTCGCGAGCTGGAGCATCACGAGCGGCACCGCGAGGAACGCGAGCCCGAACGTGAGCGCGCGCGCGGGGGACGCGCCGGCGCGACGCGCGAGCGCGGCGGTCGAGGCACAGGCGACGAGCGCGAACGGCGCCTGCGCGAAGTCGATCCATGTATCGCGCCAAAGGAGCGCTCGCACGGCGACGAAGAACGTCTCCACGGCGCGCGGATAGGCGTTCACGTAGAGGATGTTCGTCGGGACCGTTCGCAACGTATGCGTCGCGATCGCGTCGTTGACGATCGGCAAGTGGTAGCCGAGAGCGTCCCAGGCCCAGGGGGCGAACCGCCAAGCGGCGACGGCGGCGCAGGCGAGTGAGCCAAGGCCAATCCATGCGAGCGGCGCGGCGCTCCCGCGGGTGAACGCGCTGCGCGCGAGGCGTAGAGCCGTGCGTCCGTCTTCGAGCGCTCGGCGTCGCGCGCGCTCCCCGGCGGCAGCGAACGCAGAGGCCCCGACGGCGAGCGCGAGAGCCAAGAGTGGCCCGCGCGCGATCCACCCGAACGGCGAGAGAGCCCGCACGCACGCGATCGGCAGAGCGACCGCGAGTACCCCCGTGAGGACCGCTCGCTCGCCGAGCCGTCGCGGCCCCGGAAACGCCCGCGCTGCGAGCACGACGGATGCCGCGAAGATCGCGGCCGCAGCGACGAGGAGGGCGAGGTTCATCGCCGGCCCTTCAACGAGTGAGCCACCGGCCGTTGCGGATCGTCAGGCACGAGTAGGGGAAGATCCACTGGAGCCCGACGGCCGCGAGGAACGCGTACCCGACGTTGTAGAGAAAGTCGGTCCCCTTCTCCGATCGAAGGCAGTAGAGCGATTGCACGAACGCGACGACGCCGAGAGTCGCCACGACCCCGAGGGCCTCGAGCGGCCGCGACGTGACCCGCTCAATCACGATCCATCCGAGCAAGCACCCGAACGGGAACTGCACGAGGTCGAGGACGATGTCGAGCGTGGGCCAGAGTCGATCGCGCGATCGCCACTTCGTGAGGAGCACGGGGAGCATAACCACGCACTCGCGGACGTTCCCGCGCTCCCAGCGGATGAGCATGCGCGCGACGCCCCCGATCGTGTGGGGAACGATCGTGTGAACGAGCGCCGTGGACTGGTAGACGGAGCGGTGACCGTCGCGGAGGAGCCATGTCGTGAGCGCGCGGTCTTCGCCGATCGTGCAGGGGATGCCGAGAAAGGTCTGCGACGTCCATCGGTCGAGGACGCGCATGATGGCGCTGCGACGGTAGGCGGTCAGCGCACCGGGGCAGCAAAGGACGGCTCCGAAGCGAGACTGCACGGCGCGCGAGAAGTCGAACGTGAGGAAGAAGCGGGCGGAGAGGAGGCGCGTGAGGACGCTCTGGTACCGGTTGAGGACGAGCACCTTTCCGGCGACGGCGGCGATCTCGCGGTCGCGCACCAGCGGAGCGACGACCTCGCGGAGCGTGCGAGGCTCGAGCTTCGAATCGCTGTCGACGGTGACGACGACCTCTCCCTGCGCGCGGAGAAACCCGACGTGGAGCGCCTCGCGCTTGCCGCGGTTCTTCGGCTGGTGCAGCGCCGTCATCCGCTCGGGATAGGCGCGAGCGATTCGCGCAATGTGGCTCCACGTGTCGTCGGTCGATCCATCGTCGATCGCGATGACGTGGAGCTTGTCCGCGGGGTAGTCGCTGGCAAGCGACGAGAGGATCGCCTCGCAGACCATGCGCCCCTCGTTGTACGCGGGGACGATCACCGAGACGGTCGGTAGAAGGTCATCCGTGACGCCCGGGATCGGGCGGTAGCGAAAGGCGTGGAAGAAGGAGACCGCGCCGTAGAGGAAAACGAGCGCGCTCGAGACGACGCAGAGGATCGAGCCCTGTCCCCAGCGCTCCTCGCCGCGAAGGTACCCGACGACGATCGGTGGAACCCCCAAGCGAAGCGAGGCCCCGACGAGGGCCACGAGGCCCAGCACGATCGCGCTCTTCCACACGACGTCGGCGCGGCTCGGATGCAGGTGATGCGATGGGAGGGGAGAACGGGAATTCCACATGGAGCCGCCTACCTAGCTCGAACTCATGCGAATGGCTCACCGCGTTGACCGATTTTCGCTGTGGACGGATTTTTCGCGCCAGTAAGGCGACGGCCGCGGCGCGGCCCCAGAGAGAGTCAGACGGCGCCGAGACGGCCGGCTTGCCTTTCGCCGAGTTGGCGAGAGGATCGACCCATGAGCGACGCGACGGTTGCGGACGTCGACGTCGGCGTCGCCGCAGACGACCGCGACCTCGAGCAGATCCTCGCGCTTCAGCGACGCAGTCTGGTCCCGGGCGAGGACGGCTTCGTCACGGTGCGCCACTCGCTCGACGGCCTACGCGCCCTTCACGCGGCGATGCCGAGCGTCGTGGCGAGGCATCGTGGGGAGGTCGTCGCGTACGCGCTCTCGATGCCACGCGAGGCGCGGGTGCTCCTGCCCGTCCTCGCGCCCATGTTCGTGCGGCTCGACGCGCTGGCCGTGCTCCCCGCCGGGCGCTGGTACGTGATGGGCCAGGTCTGTGTCGACCCGAGCTGGCGCGGTCGCGGGTTGTTCGACCGTCTCTACGCCGAGCATCGCGCGCGCTATGCGGACCGGTTCGAGTGGCTCGTGACCGAGATCGCGATGCGCAATCCTCGCTCGCGGAAGGCACACGCCCGGGTGGGCTTCGTGGAGATCGATCACTACCGCGACGACACCGACGAGTGGTCGGTGGTCGGGTGGTGCTTTGCCACGGGGCCCTAGCGAGGAACGACCGGATCCGTCGCCGTGTCCCGGTGCCGATCCCGAGCGACGTCGGCGCTGGATCGCGCTTTCTCCAGGAGTGTCGTCCCGGGGCACCGGCCGTCGTTCCGATGGGACGGCGCATCTACGAATACCCGCGCGAAATACGCATTTGCCGCGCGCGGCATAGCGGTTGCGAAAGAGGTCCAACATGCCCTCCCACGACACCGTCCGCCGCCTCTCGACACCGCTCGTCGCCGCCCTCGTGGCGACACCTCTCGCCGTCTTCGCAGCGGGGTGCTCCGGCGCCGCGCCCGGCGAGGGGATAGGCACGAGCAGCGCCGCCCTCTCGAGCAACGAGGAAGCCGCCTACGACTACTTCGTCGGCAAAGGGCTCGCGAAGTTCCAGGCGGCTGGCATCGTCGGCAACCTGATGCAGGAGTCGGATGTGGACCCGTCGTCGGTGCAGTACGGCGGTGGGCCCGGGCGCGGGATCGCGCAGTGGTCGGTCGGCGGACGGTGGAATGCGGAACCGGGTGACAACGTCCTCGCCTACGCCTCGGCGCACGGCGAATCCGCGACGTCACTCGACCTGCAGCTCGCCTTCGTCTGGTACGAGCTCGAGACGTTCTCGGGCTATGGCCTCGCGAAGCTCCGCGCGAGCACGAACGTCACGGAGGCAACGATCGCCTTCCAGAACGACTTCGAAGGGTGCGGCACGTGCGACCAGTCGACCCGCATCGCGTACGCCGAGGACGTGCTCGCAGCGAACCCCGGCGGGAGCACCGGCGGCGGAAGCAGTAGCGGCGGCGGCGGCACCGCGGCACCTGACGCTTGCACCAAGGGGGACGGCTTCTGCACGGCGACCCTGCAATGCGACAACGGCCACTGGATCATCCGGCAAGACGATCCGTCGGCATGCACGACGATCGAGGACGTCCAGGAGCCCTGCAGCCAGGCCGGCGGGTACTGTACGGCGACGCTGCAATGCGACGGAGACCACTGGGTGCCTCGCTCGGACGATCCGAGCGCGTGCACGTCTGGACCTGGGGGGTGAGCCGCTCTCCCCCTGTGGCCGCGGACGCGCGAGATGCCGGCGCGGGCGGTCGCGCCGCGACCAAGCCGCGTTCCTAGAGCATCGATCATGTTGAATACGTAGCGATTGCGATCGTTTGCGCGCGGGGATCGACCAAGTGTCGAGAGCGTGATCTCGTGCCCTCGGAGGTGCGCGATGGAGAGGTGGTCCCCGCCGGTGGA
>Ga0302320_10019189_pt1 | contig 13740 bp, 12 predicted proteins | sample Bog_T0_3_FD_202130 | JGI IMG/M metagenome (GOLD analysis project Ga0302320, IMG submission 202130) | Peat permafrost microbial communities from Stordalen Mire near Abisko, Sweden - Bog_T0_3 | ecosystem: Environmental > Terrestrial > Soil > Wetlands > Peat | place: Sweden: Abisko, Stordalen Mire... | reverse complement strand
AAGAATGGTCGCAGGGTATACCAGCAGACCTGGCAACACCAACGGCCCGTTGCTTCTGGCATTTTTGCGATCTATGCGCTCGCTCAAGGTGTCCCGGTTTGTGGTCTGCCGCTGGGCGGGATTGGCAGCCCCATGATGCCGGCTCCGCTGTTGAATTCGCCAAACGAATGTTTTACCGTCGGCATGTTTATGAGCACAAAGCAGGCGAAGCCGACGAGAAGTACATTGCTGATAGCGGCGACACCTCAGTCCGTCCAAAACAAGCTCTTCATGAGACTCAAGAGTCCGCCCACCGAATCGCGGGATTGGTCGTGAAGATGGCTGGCAATCTGCATCGCGCTTTTCATGAAATTCTTCCACCGGAATCAGGGCCGATACAGCAGTATCAGAAATGGAATTCAAAATAGGAGGAACAGTCGCAACCAACTCACGCCCGCGCCGACTTCACATCCGTCCGCGAGAAGTCTTGCCCTTTAAATAAAAGCGGCTCTCCCTTGGATTTCGCCAGCGCGTAGGAGAAGCAATCTCCAAAATTCAATTTGGCGGGGTGGCCGCTGGTTTTCCCGAAGTCGCGATAGGCCTGGCGCGCTATGCGAGCTTGCGCTTCGGTGACCGGCTCAATCGCGATCCGCGCCTCCTCGATCAATTCATCAAAACGGCGGCTGGCAACCGGATCTTTGCTGCCATCAATCACCGCCCCGGCTTCCACATAGCTCACGGCCGAAATACGAGGCTGCGCGGCACGCTCCGCTGTACTCGCAATGATTCTGGCGAACTCGGGCGCTTCCTCTTCAAAGCGGAGAATGGCGATCAGGGCGGAAGTGTCCAGAATCATTTCGGCAGCCCTTTCTCGTCATAGAGAAGGTCGCCATGATCGGCCGACCGAAACGGTTCCTTCAAACGAGTCGAGCAGTCCCGGCCAATTTCGAGCAGCCGGTCGGAGAGCTTGGCAGCCTGTTTGTCTTTGTCTTGCACCCTTTTAAGCCGTTCGCGGACCGCTTCGGTGACGGCTTCGGTCAAGCTCTCTCCGGTGAGTCTGGCTAGCTGTTGGGCGAGCTTATGGGCATCTTCGTTTTTGATGTTCAGGCTCATATGTGGTAGATGTTCTACCTTAAACTTCTACCATTCTACCACAAAGATCTGTTCTGCCTCGCCCAGCCACCCCCCTCATGACCGCTAAAGTATTTATTTCTCAAAGACCTAGCGGGAAACGAACACAAAAATAAGCCCGACATACGCGCTAACTAATTGATTTATAAATACCTTACAGGTAAGTCCTTATTGCTCAAAGACCTGGCGTCTCATGCACGCTAAGTCTTTGATTCTTAAAGACCACTACCAGAGGGGTCCCAAGCCGATTCCAGCCGCCTGAGCCGAGTCAGAAGCCAAGCGACTCTCGTTGGCGAAGGCAAAGTCCTTGCATCGCGTCGCCTGAACCCACCGACGACAATTTCACGAGACTCTATTTCAAGAGACTCGAATGACCATGAAACTTATCTTCACCAAACGTCCAGCGAAATCCGCTTACTGCACGTCGGAAACTTTCCCGTTCATAAACGTGACCTTGATGTCTTTGTAGACATAGATCTGTTTGGCGCCGAGATTGACGATCTTATCGGGCTGGCCGATCGCGGCGGTCACCTGATCGGGAGTTTGCCCCTTCTCAATTTGCTGTGGAGGAGCTTGTTGTTGCGCTTGTCCTCCGCCTCCGCCCTGCTGATTGCCGCCTTGCTGATCATTACCATTCCCATTGCCACCCTGGTTGTTGCCTTGATCGTTGGAATTGCCGCTGTCATCGATGGCGAGGAGACCGGCGATCGTATCTTCCACCTGCGAGGGGTTCGTGCTGGCCAGCGTTCCTTTGGGGAACTGGAAAACAACGTCGGCCTTGAAGAACGTCTTCGGATCGGTGTTGTTGCAGGAATCGCAGGCAATGATGCCCACGGTCACCTGGTCTTTCGGCAAATTGACGGCGAGCCTGGCGGGATATACTTTTGTGTCCTTCTGGAAAAACTGGGTGGTTTGCGTCTTGCCCATTTTTCCCATGCCCCAACCGAGGACCTTTGACGCCACGGGATTGGGAGAGTGAACGGTCCCGCTTTCATATTTGGTGGAGAGAATGCTCTGGTCGGAATACGGCACACCGAGGATGCCGCCTTTCTTGACGACCAGAATGGTGCCCTGCTCCACTACGGCAGCGCCGCTCGTGTCTTCCCCCATCTTCACCAGCGTGTATTGGGCCTTGAGCTGATCCTCCAGCGAAATCGTGCCTTGCGCGAGCGCCAGAGGGGAGGCGATCCCGGCAAGAATTAAAGCGACAACGATCAAAGCGGAAACAGGGATGGCCATTTCGATTTTCTGCCGCATTGCAACCTTCCTCCTGTGAAGCTGGTGCTCCCAATCCCGAGCGGGGAGGAGCGTTGTCTGTTCTTGATTGCAGGAAAAGCTGGAAGCGTCGCGTGTTTGGCGCGACGCTCCCAGCTCTAACGATTCACCTGGCTCGACCCCTTACTGCTGCTTGGCTTCGGCCTCGGCTGCATCAGCATCCTTTGACTGCTGTTGCAAATCGCCCTGGACGCTGGTGTCCGGTGTAGGCGCTGGGACTTCCCCAGGCTGCGTCTTGGCATCGGGAGCGGCCGGAATCCCGTTCTTTCCCTGCTTGTCGGCCAGCTCTTTGAGTCCAGCATCCATCTGGATCCGCAGTTGATTGTGCATCTCCTGCACATCGTCCGCGGAAACTGCAACGGTAACGCCAATCGCACACTCATCTTTCCTGCTGGCTTTTACCGTGGCGTTGACCATGTTGTCACCATCCGGTTGGTCGGTGACGCGGTAGATCACGTCGCCGGCACTCAGTCCGCATTCCACGCCATCCGAGGTCGTGAGATCCTCGTCGCTGGAGACGACAAAGATGCGGATTTTGGGATCGAGCGCCGGTGGCACCTGGTCCCCGCCGCTCGGAGCATTCTGGCCAGCCCCTGCCGCAGCTTTTTCCGCCCCGATTTCGTACTTCATCTCGTCGGCAAGCGCCTGCTTCACGTCAGGACTGAGCTGGGTTGTGGACGCAGGTGATCCCCCGCCCAACATATATGCCCCGTAGATGGTCTCGAGGTTTGCGGCGATCAGCGGATCGGTCGTCCACAACGAAGCGATTTCGTCTGACGATTGCGGAGCCAGCTGTAGCAAGCCGTTGTCGCCACCGCCGCCATCGTCGCCGCCGGCAGCTTGTTGAGCGGCATAGGCAGCTTGCAGGTTCGCGGCAATCAAGTAATCCGTCAGCCAGAACGCCGGGCCCGCATACACGGGATAGGGATTGAAGTAACCACCATAGAAGCCAAACCACGGCGAACCGCCCCAGCCCCATCCATAAGCGACCGGCACGGCCCACGGATTGTAGGCCCATCCGTAAAATCCCGCACCCCAGTAGTACGGGGGAGCGTAGCCGTAATAATTACGACCGCCCCAGCCGTAGCCGCGGTACCCATAGGCGTAGTAATGTCCGCCCCTGAAGTAAGTGCGCTGGTAATAGGAGTGGCCACCACGGTTAAAGTAGGCGCGCTGGCTGTATCCGCCGTATCGGCCGTGACTCACGATGGTGCGTCCGTTGTGCGTGCTGGTGATGTTCCGGCCGCCGTGCATGCCGCGATTGATCGTCATCCCATGAGACTGGATGGAACGAACCTGGCCATTGGCACGAGAAGTAACCTGAGCTCCGCTCTTGGTGGTCCGGGTCGTCGCGCCTTTGGGCTGATGCCCGCCGGCCGCGCCACGGTTCCCAGCCGTCTGTCCACCACGGTTGCCGCCTGTCTGTGCGCCGCGGTTGCCGGCATTGCCAGTCTGTCCACCACGGTTGCCGCCTGTTTGTGCGCCGCGGTTGCCGGCATTGCCGGTCTGTCCACCACGGTTGCCGCCTGTCTGTGCGCCACGGTTGCCGGCATTGCCGGTCTGTCCACCACGGTTGCCGCCTGTCTGTGCGCCGCGGTTGCCGGTATTGCCGGTCTGTCCACCACGGTTGCCGGCCGACTGACCAGTTCTGCTGCCCGCGCTTCCACCCGGTCCACGATTGTTCTGAACCGCACCGCCCGGTCCGCGGTTTTGCGCGGCTCCGCCGGGCCGCTGGCCGGTGTTTCCGCCATGCTGCGCTGGGGCAGCATGTTGCGCCGGGGCTGCGTGCTGTGCCGGAGCGGCATGGGGTGCAGGTGCGCCGCCTCCGCCTTTCTTTTGCGCCGAAGCGACTGCAGTTACGGTGAGAATCACCAGCAATACGGACCATTTGGTCAGAACATTCTTTTGTCGGTTGCTCGAATTCATAGCCACTCCTGTGAGATGTGAAGGTCTTTAATTTCCTGCATTCCCCCAACGGGAAAACGTTCGCGGCGCGAACGAATTGTGTTCTTTCATCCCGCGGCCGCGTATGGGTTCTTCGACAATAACCCCTGCGGCCGAGTGCCATAGGGGAAGGGCTGGGCACCGGCCTTTGGAAGTCCCGACAATTTCACACCCGTTTCACGATGGTGTCAAGCAAGCTCTTCCAAATTTACTTCGTCATTCGTAGAACCAAGCACAAATCGAAGGGCGTGCTCTTGGCGCCGTGGATTTCTCTGAGGCTTTCGCACGAGTCCGGTCAAGCGGCATCGGACGCTCGGAGGGCTAGTGTCACTGGTCTGGGGTCACCTCCAAGTGTAACCACGGTAATTGGGGAGTGTTCCATCGTTCGCCGATGGAGCTAATGAACTCAAATGCTAACGCACGGACACACTTGGTCGGCACTCCTGGCTCTATCGGCAATCACTTATCTCTTTATTGGCAGTGCGGCTGCCGAAGACAAGGACGAAGCCTCCGGCGTGCCTACGTACCGCAGTACCGTTTCCGAAGTTCGGGTTACGTTTTTCGCCACCGACGAGAACAATCATCCCCTGGAAACTATGACGAAATCGGACTTTGCGATCGTCGACAACGAACGCGTGGTGCGCAATTTCCGGAGCTTCACGCATTCCCAGGAAACCTCGCTCGATGTGGTTGTACTGGTGGACCTGAGCGAGTCGGTCGCGCCCCGCGTTCGAGGCGCCATCAGCGATGTGCTGCGACTGGTGGCGCGAGAGCAGTCGATCGCGGAGGACAACATCTCCGTACTGTCTTTTGGAGGGACGTTCGGCACGCCCGGTGGCTTGCGCCCCGCTATTCTCTGCTCGAACGGTTGCCGTGCTTCCGACTCTGCGAGCAGACTTCTCGCGGTGAAGAGCGGTGGGGTCACCCCGCTGTTCGACGCGCTGATGTTCGCAGCCGATTTCATCTCGGATCATCGCCGGGCCGGCCGCAGCGACGTACGGCCGGTTCTGCTTCTGTTCTCCGACGGTTGCGACACCATCACCCTGCATTCCGCAAGCCAGGCGCTGCAAGCGGCGCAGGAGGCGGGCGCCTTGGTCTACTCCGTCGATATGGGGAGAACGGAGAATCCATCGGCGGGCAGCACCTTCCTGCGGCGAGTTTCCGAGGCTACCGGAGGCCGGTACTTCCCGCTGGCGCTGCGCAACTCCACGCAAGAGGGCGCCGCCGCGGTACTGACCGCAGTGCTCGAGGATCTGCGTGCCTCCTAATGTAGTGACTTACGATTTGCCCAGCTACCAAGCTGGATTCCACTCGCTTCGTCTTTTGCCGACTCACAACCTCAACCTCACCTTCCATAGCCGAAATGGTTACGACTACGAACCCAGCGACCATTGATGGGAGACCGCGATGATGGGAGACCACGATTTCGAGACCACCGATTGGAGACCTATGAAATCCACATTGCTCTTGACGCTTGTATTCAGTTGCATCTCGGTTGCTTTCGCGGCGCCGATCGGTGCTTATCAACAGGGAACCGTAGTTCGTATGCACATGGGCGACTGCCAACTCATGCATCGAGGCTTCATGAACCAGTTTGGGCCGCCGCAAGCCGCCGCTGCTGAGGACCTTTGTCCCGAATACACCTTGGTGACCGATAAGGTCGTGTTTGTCATCGTGGGCAAGTCATCCAACCAACTGGTGCCGCTTGCCGAGATCATCGATTTTCGGTTCCATAACAAAGAACTAGCCGTACGAGTGGATGATGCTCGTAAAGAATCCAACTTCTCCATCAAGGAAATGACGCTGCGCTCGCAATGGGAACTCATCCAGAAGCACATCGAATATGAACTCACTGACCCCGTGCATCAGCCCCTGGACACGTCGCTGGCGCTCCGAAACCGGCAGTAACCCGCGCCGTGGTTCGGAGGTCCGGATACGAATTGATCCACGACAAAGGGCACGAAGGGTCACTAAGGAATACGTACCTAAAGGGTTTCCTTCGTGATGAACTTCGTGTCCTTCGTGGTAAATCGGGAGCACCACCGGAACCAACGCTGGGATTGACGGAAAACACGCCGCGCGCCAGACTGAAAGGTCATGGCAAAACTTCGAGTGGGCATCCTTTTTGGCGGACGCAGCGGTGAGCATGAAGTGTCGTTGCTGTCGGCGGCGTCCGTTCTGAACGCAATTGATAAAACGAAATATGAAGTGGTCCCCATCGGGATTACGAAAGATGGGCGCTGGCTTACGGCGGAACATGCGGAACGTCTGCTCAAGGGCGAAAAGGATGCGAGTGTCCGAGCCACGCCAGCAACGCATCTGCGGGCGGGCGATCCGGAGAACACGCCGGGAGCGGCGGTGCTGGCTACGGGCGAGTCGGTGGTTGTTCCTCCAGAACCCACGCGGCGCGATGCTGGGCTGGCGCCGTTTCAGACCGATGCGAATCTGCGGCGCGCCTCCGATCGCGCGATTAACGTCGATGTGATTTTTCCCGTGCTGCACGGAACCTTCGGCGAAGACGGCACCATTCAGGGACTGCTTGAACTGGCCGACATCGCTTACGTCGGCGCCGGCGTGCTTGGCTCTTCCGCGGGCATGGATAAAGACATCATGAAATCCTTGTTCCGCGCGGCGGGCTTGCCCATCGTGAAACATGTGACCCTCTTGCGCGGCCAGTTTGAGCGCGAACCTAAGAAAGTGCAGAAACTGGTGGAAAGCAAGCTTAAGTATCCGGTGTTCGTGAAGCCGGCGAACCTGGGGTCGTCGGTCGGAATCTCGAAGGCGCACGACGGCAAGGAACTCGGCCCGGCGATCGCGGAAGCGGCGAAGTTCGATCGCAAAATCGTGATTGAAGAAGGTGTCGGCGGGAAAAAGAACAGGGCGCGCGAAATCGAGTGTGCGGTGCTCGGCAACGACGATCCGAAGGCGTCGGTTGCGGGAGAAATCATTCCGTGCAAGGAGTTCTACGACTACGACGCTAAGTATCTGGTGGAAGGCTCGGAAGCGGTGATCCCCGCAAAGCTCACGAAAGCGGAAATGAAAACCGTGCAGCGGCTGGCCATTGCGGCGTTTCAAGCCGTCGATTGCACGGGGCTGGCGCGTGTCGATTTTCTGATCGACCCGAAATCGCGCAAAATTTTCGTCAACGAGATCAACACCATGCCTGGGTTTACCGCCATCAGCATGTATCCGAAGATGTGGGTGGCATCCGGCGTCCCGTACCCTGAATTGATTGACCGGCTGATTCAGTTGGGAATCGAGCGCCACGAAGACAAAAAGCGGAATCAGTACACCAAGTAGTTTGAATGACGGAAGACCTGCGGACTGAAACAACAAAACGGCAGGACCGACCCTCTGCCGTTTTGCCTTGAATCCAAAATTTCTGGGCCCCTTACTTACCTTTATTGACTACTTTCTTCAGTTCGTTCCCGGGAGTGAATTTGGCGACTCTACGAGCAGCGATCTTGATGGTGGCACCCGTCTGCGGGTTTCGGCCATTGCGGGCCTTGCGCTGCGAGACGGAAAACGTGCCGAATCCAATCAAGGCGACTCGGTCCCCTTTGCGAAGGGCAGCGGTAACGCTGTCCACGGTGGTGTCGATCGCGGTCGTCGCCTGCGCCTTGGAAATACTGCAGGCTCCGGCGATGCGGTCAACCAGATCAGCTTTATTCATGCTCTCTCCTGACACTAGTCGTTTCGGTTCCCGCGCATCGGCCGGGGAGGGAGAGCTCGAGGCGCGAGCACCGGCGATGGCCATTCTCGCCCATACGAAGGGATTGTCAATGGGAAACACGTGCCAGTTGCCGGTTTTGACACCTTAGGCAAGCGGCGCTGTGTAGTGATTGGAGAATGAGTCGAAAGTGCTAAGTGCTTTTCGTGGGTATGTGCGATTGGTGGGTGCTTGCGATTGGAAGTTTTCCTCGGTTCTGCATCCTTCTCCACAACCCGCCGCCGCTCTCCACAGGATGTGCACAGAGAGGAAACGCTTTCGAGTTGCAGCGCAGGTCGCTTCGGGTGCAGAGTCTAAGTACGGAACAACGTACAGGATAAAGTACACAATCATGAAGACAGCAGCCGAAGTTTGCCCCCTGTGCGCGGGCTCAGGATGGAAGCCAGTTCCGGGAAAGCCGGACGGTGGCGTCACACGGTGCGATTGCCGGTTGCGGGCGCGCGGCGGCGCCATGATCGCGGCCGCGCGGATACCGAAGAGATATGAGCACTGCGAGCTGTCGAACTTCACCACGGATTTCCCGGGAGCTGATCGTTCGATTGCGCTGGCGCAGATCAGCGCGTCGCGCTTCGTGCAGGAGTTTGATCCGCGAGAAGGCGCTGGCTTGCTGCTGGTCGGTGGAATCGGTACGGGCAAGACCCACCTTGCAGTAGGCATTCTGAAAGAACTGATTGCCGCCAGAGGAAGCGCCTGCCTTTTTTGTGACTATCGAGAACTGCTGAAACAGATTCAGAACTCCTACAACGATTCCGTCCAGGCGACCGAACTGCAGGTACTGCGTCCGGTGTTTGAGGCCGACGTGCTTCTCCTCGATGAGCTCGGCGCCGTGAAACCGAGCGAGTGGGTGTGGGACACGGTTAGCCTGATCCTCAACACGCGCTATAACGACAATCGAGCCACCATCATCACCACAAATTTCGCAGACGAGCCGCCCGCCGGTGTGGCCCGGCCATCGTCATTGTCACCAGCCCGCGCAGCGGTTCGTGAAGAAACCCTCGGCGACCGCATTGGCGAGCGCATGCGTTCTCGGCTGCAAGAGATGTGCCGCATCGTCAAGATGGACGGCCCCGACTTCCGCCAGAAGTTCAAGAGCGCCAGCTTCGGATAGCGCGGGCACTCGAAGGACCTATCCTTTGCCGCCCTCCACACCCTGTAGAAGCGGGCCTGACTCTGCGCGGTCGGTCGCTCTACAATCAAGAACGTGCTGACCGAGCGCATCGAGTTCCGGCCTGAGACCGACACCGAAGTTTTTTCTGCCGTCGCTGCCGTCCCGGCTGTATTTCTCCTGCGCGGCGAGGATGCGAACTCCGAGCCCTACGTCAGCAAGACTGCCAACCTTCGGCGGCGCCTGCAGCGGTTGCTTTCCACTCCTGAAGAGCACACGAAACGTCTTAACTTGCGCGACCGCGTCCGCTGGATTGAGTACACGCTGACCGGCTCCGATTTCGAATCGGGATTTGTGCTCTATCAAGTCCTGCGCTCCGCCTTTCCCAAGACTTACTCGAATCGCTTGCGGCTGCGCTTCGCTCCGCTGGTCAAGCTGCATCTGGAAAACGAATTTCCCCGCGCTTCGATCACGACCCGGCTGGGACGAATCTCCGAAAAGCCGCTTCCGGGGAAAAACGTTTACTACGGGCCGTTTGCCTCGCGGGCGGGGGCGGAAAAGTTCATGAACGACGCGCTCGACTTTTTCAAGATGCGGCGCTGCGTGGACGATCTTCATCCCGATCCGAAATTTCCGGGCTGCGTTTATTCCGAGATGAAGATGTGTTTGGCGCCCTGTTTTCGCGGCTGCACCGATGATGAGTACCGCGCCGAAGTGGTGCGGGTAGAGGATTTTCTGGACTCGCACGGCGAATCGCTGAAGCGGCAGATGGCGGTGGAACGCGATGACGCCTCGGCGAAAATGGAATTCGAGACAGCCGCAGCCATTCATGCGCGGCTCGACAAACTCACTCCCGTCCTGCAGCAGTTGCCCGAATTCGTCCAGCGGATTGACCAATCGCACGCCGTGATCGTACAGAAATCGATCCAGAGGTCTCCGCAGCCGGAGAGCGTCGCATTATTCCGCGTCGACGCCGGCGCGATTGCGGGACCGCTCGACTTTCCCATCTCCGGTGCAGAACACACAAAATCGCAATCCATGGAAGCCCGCATCGAAACAGCACTGGCGACATTTCCCGCAGCCAAGCCGGGCAGCGCGATGGAGCGCATGGAGCACCTCGCGATCCTGAAGCGCTGGTGCTACCGCGGAACCAGGACCGGCGAAATTTTCTTTGCCGACGCCAAAGGAGAGCTGCCGATGCGGCGACTGGTGCGAGGAATCGGACGAGTGTATAAAGGCGAAGCGCCGGATCAGTCGTTGGTCGATGGTCGCTGATTGTTCGCCAACGACGAACGACCAACGACGTTTGGACTTCTCGACGTCAGCCTCCATACAATGGCATCACTATGGCGAAGAAATCCGCGAAAACGAAAGCCACGAAAGCAAAAGCCAGGAAAACATCAACCATCTCTGTGTCGAAGAAGAAAACCGCGGCGCGACCGGCATCACTCGATCAACCTCTTCGCGACCATCTGCTCTACTTGCTCAAAGACGGCGGTGCGCACGCCAGCTTCGACGATGCCATGGGCGACTGGCCCGTGCAACTCGCGGGAGTGAAAGTTGCGAACTTCCCTCACACCGCCTGGATGCTGCTCGAACACATGCGCCTGGCTCAGCAGGACATCCTGGAGTTCAGCCGCAACTCGAAGCATGTCTCTCCGAAATGGCCCGAAGGATACTGGCCAGCGTCGGAAGCGCCCCCGAATGAGAAAATCTGGACCGCAGCTATGGCGGCGTTCAGGAAAGACCTGCAGGCGATGGAGCGCCTAGTCTCCGACCGCAAAGTCGATCTCTACGCCCGCATTGCCTGGGGCGATGGGCAAACAATTTTGCGCGAAGCGTTGCTGCTGGCCGACCATAATTCGTATCACCTGGGGCAACTGGTGATGCTGCGGAAGAGCATCGGAATCTGATAGGAAGTCTCCTCTCTGCGTCTCGGCGGTGAACAAGCTCTAAGCCGCACGAACCGGTGTGCGCACGGGCCTCTTCCGAAACACAACCTTGATCTCTTCCCGCCAGTGCTCGCCAATTCCCAGCACCTCCCAATCGATCTCCGGCGACAGATAACGCAGGATCGTGTCGGTGGTGGGATGCACGTGCAGAGCGGGCGCGACCAGCATGAGCAGAGGCTTCTGCGGCGAGATCTCGCGTCCGGGAAAATAGCCGAATTGCGCAAACTCTCCGCGGTTCTGATGCCAGGCGACGCGCGACCAGTAATCCAGGCCCTGCAGCGGAAGGTGAAGATCTTCGTCGGCCTTGAGTTCGATTACGGCCAGTTGGCTGTCGCGAGTTGTGGCCAAAATGTCAATCATGGCTCGATCGGCGGCGGCGAACGCCGGCACCTGGGCGTACACGAATTCCGGCCGCAGTCGCCCGTCGAGCGCTGCGATGTTCCGGGCCACCAACGATTCCAGCCAGCGCTCCGGATGCATTCGCCACAGCGCGTGGTTCTTGGGACCATCCGGGCGACGAATCGCCGCGGCCAGCCTCACCAGATCGGCAAACTGCGTTTGGTTTTCCCCGTTCAGAACGCGCTCTTCCGGGCCCACTCCAAACGCGATTTCCTCGCTGCTCTCGAAATTTCGCGGATCATGCGCAATCCGCGCCTGGGCGAATTCCAGGCCATGTCGCCGAAATGAAATCAGTGCCGCCGAGAGCACCACGACTTCCGCTTGCGGCAGTATGCCGCGAATGCGCGCGATCGATTCCGCAAACCGTTCGCGCGCCAGCCCTTCATCAACAGCATGCACCAGTCGGGTTGCCAGGTTGCCGCAATCGCCGAGATCCATCGGAACGAGCGCATCCTCCCGCTGGTCGAACTCGTACAAATACCATTTCGCCGCCGTGGGATGCAGATGCGCCATACGCTGCCGGGTAAGAGCAGCGGTGCCCTTCGGCACAATCAGCGCCAGCCCTTCCACCACGCGGCGCTCCTGCTGCGCCAGTCGGCATGCCTCGAGCCATAGAATTCCGCAGGTCAGCGCGCTATCGACGGTCCCTTGCGTCTCTTCATCGTTCACCCCAACTACGGCTAAGGCGCGCTGTCCCTGGCGCAGCCAGCCGCGCAGGTAGGCGGGGCCGAAGGAGTGTTCGAGATCGATGCTGGTAGTGAGCCGAACCACGGTCCATTCCGGAAGATGTTTCTCGAGCGCTCGGCGCAGGCGAGGCTCGTAAGCGGCACGCGCCGCCCGTCGCGCGGCCGGTGAGCGCTGATCGCGATCGCGGCAAAAGTCGAGCCGCGTCGGGCGATTCTGCCCCATACGCTGCACCTGCAACCGGAGCGTAGTGGCCTTTACTTCCGCATCCAGCACTCGACGCACGAAATTCCGCTCATGCGACCACAGGTGCAGCAGGCATTTGTTGTACTCGCCGGAAATCGAATACTTCGACTCCGCCAGATCGAACGCGATGGCGCCGTCTTCCACCACCACGGCGGCGCGTGCGCCGTTGAGAAAGTCGGAGAGCATCTGGCTGAGCGAGTCTGGGGTCATGGTGTGAGAATTATTCACCTCGACAGGTCCGGCGTCAGTGATGGCTGGGCCGGGAAAATGTTTGGTTTCGCTCGGCGCGGTCTCACTCCGTAATCTCACCGCTCAGACTGTCGCCCTCTGCTCGTGGGATAATGCAGTAAGCGGCAGGAATCGTTTGCGAGCCAAGGGCATCAAAATATGGTGACAGCCAATCAGGAACGCTTCTTCTTCCAGCACTACGGACTTACCAACCACGATCTTGAGACTTACCTGGGCGCGGCTCTTTCAGCGGGCGGCGACTACGCCGATCTTTATTTCGAATACCTGACCTCGACCTCGCTGATGGTCGATGAATCGCTGGTAAAGTCCGCCTCGCAGGGAATTTCGGCGGGCTGCGGCGTGCGCGTGGTTTCGGGCGAGCGCACCGGATATGCCTACACGGACGATCTTTCTCCGCAGCGGATTCTGCATGCTGCCCGCACCGCGGCGCTGATCGCCAGCGCGCCGTCCAAGACTACGGTCGCCGGATTCCAGCAGAAGCCGGCCCGCAGCTTGTATCCCGTAGCGTTGCCTTCGGTGGACGCCGACATTACCGCCAAGGTTGAATTGCTGATGCGCGGCGATAAAACCGCTCGCGGCTACGATCCCCGAATCAAGGAAGTACGCGCAAATTATTCCGACGAACTGAGAAATATCCTGGTGGTCGGCTCCGACGGCACGTTTGCGGAAGACTCGCAGCCGCTGGCGCGCATGAATGTTTCCTGCATCGCAAAGACCGACGTAAGTTCGGGACGCGGCACTTCCGGCGGCGGCGGCCGGGTTGCGCTCGACTTCTTCTTTGGCGACAAGACGCCCGAGTTCTTCGCCAAAGAAGCCGCCCGACAGGCGATTCTGCAACTCGACGCCCGCGAAGCTCCAGCCGGAGACATGGAAGTAGTGCTCGGTCCGGGATGGCCCGGCGTGCTGCTGCACGAGGCCGTCGGTCACGGGTTGGAGGCCGATTTCAATCGCAAGAAGACCTCGGCATTCGCGGGCTTGATCGGCAAACGAGTGGCCAGCGAAAAGTGCACGGTGGTCGATAACGGCACCATGCCGTGGAGACGCGG
>Ga0302320_10019186_pt1 | contig 13743 bp, 7 predicted proteins | sample Bog_T0_3_FD_202130 | JGI IMG/M metagenome (GOLD analysis project Ga0302320, IMG submission 202130) | Peat permafrost microbial communities from Stordalen Mire near Abisko, Sweden - Bog_T0_3 | ecosystem: Environmental > Terrestrial > Soil > Wetlands > Peat | place: Sweden: Abisko, Stordalen Mire... | reverse complement strand
CGTTTCAATACAGACATATTCAAGAACAACGGCCAGGCTGTCAAGGACGATCTCATTGAAGACCTGATTTTTTTCTTCGCAGAGGAGGCCCGGAGGACATCCTTATAACCAACTCAGGCTCGGCCCGGTATGATTTTGGCATTTGCTTGCTTCCATGCTCCTTTGCCTCAATGGCCTTCAGCATCCACTCGGCCGCCGTTAGCCCCATTTTCTTCAAAGGTTGGCTGATGGTGGTGATTCCGGGCGTCGACACGGCTGCAGGCAATATGTTGTCGAAGCCCAGCACCGAGCAATCCTCTGGGACACGCAGTCCGGCGCCAGTCAAGCCTCGCACCACTCCCAGGGCAGTAAGGTCGTCAAACGCAAGAACGGCAGTGAAAGGACGGCCGGTGGCGAGCATTTCCTTGGAAATCTTCAGCCCACTCTCAAAACCGGAAGTTGGATCCACCAGACCTGGAAGTTCAAAGAGAAGCTGCGGATCGAACCGTATGCCGGCTTCCGCCGCCAGGCGTTGCATTCCCGCCCAACGTGGTTCGCTGTCAAAGAGATCTTTCGGGCCGCGAATCACCGCGATCCGGCGATGGCCAAGTTCGCAGACGTGACTCATGGCCAACGCGCCCCCGGCCTCGTTATCCACCAGCACCGAACTGATCCTGCGCTGGGTCAAATCCCGGCCTACAATGATGATGGGCACATGGTTCTTCTCGATGTCGGCCAGCAGGTCGGTCTCGTCGAATATCCAACTGGCGATCACGATAATGCCTTCGGACCGGCGCTCCAGAACCATCTTTAGATAGCCGTCGAACAGTCTGCGCTCTGCCTGAGCGTCCATCAGCAGCAGCGCGTAATTCGCCGGCTGGAGACCTTCTTGAATTCCGCGAAAGACGGGGATGCAGAATGGGTCCGAGAGGTCGAATGCTAGAACCCCGACAGTCTGACTGCGGCGGCGGCGGAGCGAGCGCGCATAGGCGTCGGGGTGGTAGCCAAGCTGTTGTGCAACGGTGCGAATGTGCGCGCGGGTAGCGGCGGCCACATTCTGCGAGAGCGGCGCTTCGCTCAGCACGATCGAGACCGTAGACACAGCGAAGCCGCAAGCGTGCGCAACGTCCGACAGCGTCACATGGCCGGATCTTCGCTGGGTCACGTCTCTCCCCCTTCCCAAGGTGCGGAAAGTCTACGTTATTCTGACACATGAGCACTAACCGCAGCTTGCCTCCGCTGCTATTTTCCCCTGCCCCGGCAGGCTGCCAGCCATTTTCAACGATTGCATCTTGTAGCTAGCCTGGCATTCCAACAGAGGGCGCTGCGCACCTTGACCGCCCACAGCAGGCGCTTCAATTGTAAAAGCCTCGTACATCTCGATTGCTGTAACTTATTATCCTACAGATGTTTACAATTGTCCCGGTCGAGTCGAACGGATGGGCAGCGACAGCAATTCTAAAAGCCCGGGGAGATCCCCCCGTCTTTGCCGGGGCGGCAGTAGTAATTTGACATTTACGGGAGTCCATCCAGGAAACTCCAGACGTGAGCAGCCAAGCACACCTCAAGGGGAAACCGGATGGACCGATTTGAGAGCTAAGCCACTCCGTATGGGAGTGCAAATATCACGTAGCATTTATCCCCAAGTGCCGTCGCAAGGTGGCCGCGCCTCTCCTTCTCCTCATACGAGCCATAGATCGAACTCAGATCCAGCGTTTTTACCACATCGACCAGAAACCGCGCCAGATGCTTTTCAGGAAGCCAATCATGCAGCGAAGGAGGCAACAGCAACGCCTGGTTCAGACAGCCAGTGCGAAAACTCTTTCCCATGCGCCTCATTATAAATAATGATACGCCAATAAAGACTCCATATTGTCATTCACTGAAATCTATACCCGCCAGACTCCTAGAATTATTGCTGTTGGACAAGATCCCGCTTGACAGGACCCGGCGATTGGAGGACGATTTGTATTCAAACGTTTGAACGGGGGCAGAGCGCCATCGCGGGCGGCTGGTTGCCGGTTTGGAAAATGCTTCGTACATGTCATTTGATTAGGAGGCGCGGGTGCGCATGAAAACCAGGATTGTGTTCTCTCTTTTCCTTTTGATGTTCGCCGCTCATGTCCTGCGGGCAGGGACGGTGACGCAACTCCATGAGGACTGGCGGTTGCAATCGGCCTGCAATCTCCAGGCGGCGGGGGATTCGATCAGCGCCATTGAGTTTAAGGATAATGGCTGGCTGAAGACCAACGTCCCCAGCACGGTGTTTGCAGCGCAGGTGGCCGCCGGCGTGGTGCCCGATCCTTACTTTGGCGACAACCTCCGGCAGATCCCCGGCGTCAGCTACCCGATCGGCGAAAACTTCGCCAACTTCCCCATGCCGGTCGACAGTCCATACGCCTGCGGATGGTGGTATCGCAAGGTCTTTTCCGCGCCCTCCGCCACTGCCGAAGGCGCGCATTTCTCACTGCATTTTGGCGGCATCAACTATCGGGGCGAGATCTGGCTCAATGGCCACCTGATCGCCGACTCCTCTGCCGTTGCCGGCGCCTATCGCACTTACAGCTTCGATGTCACCGAGTTCATACGTCCAGGGAAAGAGAACGTGCTTGCCGTGAAAACTGCGGCGCCAACGGAAAAGGACCTCGGGATCAACTGGGTCAACTGGAATCCGTGCCCGCCCGACAAGGACATGGGCCTTTGGGGAGCGGTCGATCTGGTCCAGTCCGGCGCTGTCACGGTGCAATCGCCGCTGGTGGTTACGCATTTCCCTGACGCCACGCTGGCGACGGCCGATCTGACCGTCTACGCGGAATTGCACAACGCTACGGCCGACACGGTGAAGGGTAGGGTGGCAGGTTCCGCGGCGGGCATCGATTTTCAGCAGAACGTGGAGTTGGCTCCGCACGAAAGTCGCACCGTTGTCTTCACGCCTGAACAGTTTCCCGAGCTCCGCATTCGCGATCCGAAGTTATGGTGGCCTATTCAGATGGGAAGCCCGCATCTTGAACGCGTGACTGTGAGTTTCAGCAAGCAGGGTCAGGTCACCGACGAGCAAAGCGCAGACTTCGGCATCCGCGAAATCACCTCGGAGCTCACGACCAACGGCAGCCGGCTGTTCCGCATCAACGGCAAGCCGATTCTTATTCGCGGTGGCGGCTGGACGCCAGACATGCTGCTTCGCTCCGATGAGAAGCGCCTGCGCGATCAGTTCAGCATGGTGCGCGACTTGCACCTAAACACCCTTCGTCTGGAAGGCAAGCTCGAAACGGATGAGTTCTTTCACCTTGCGGACAAGCAGGGGATTCTCGTAATGCTGGGCTGGTGCTGCTGCGATCACTGGGAGCACTGGAAGAGCTGGACGCCGGGAGACCTGCAGATTGCCAGGGAGTCGTTGCGTTCGCAGATGCTGCGCCTGCGTCACCATCCAAGCCTGCTGGTCTGGTTAAATGGCAGCGACAATCCTCCACCGGCCGATGTGGAGCGCGCCTATCTGCAGATCGAAGCCGAAACACACTGGCCCAACCCCATTCTTTCGTCCGCCTCCGCCACGCCGACCACCGTTACCGGCGAAAGCGGGGTGAAGATGACCGGTCCTTACGATTACGTTGCGCCCAGCTACTGGTACTCTGCGCTTCGCTATGGCGGGGCCTCGGGGTTCATCACCGAAACCGGCCCCGGGCCGGCGATTCCTTCTCTCGCAAGCCGCAGGAAGTTCCTTCCTGATCCGGAAGCTTGGCCGCCCACCGCTATCTGGAACCTTCATATCGTCGCCGAAGACTTCGTCAACCTGAATGTCTTTAATCAATCGATGGAGGCCATCTACACCAAGCCCTCGAATGCAGCACAATACGAGCGCATGGCGCAAACCATGGAGTACGACTCGGAACGGGCCATGTTCGAAGCCTACGCCAAGAACAAGTACTCTTCCACGGGTGTCATTCAGTGGATGCTGAATAACGCATGGCCATCGATACTCTGGAACCTTTATGATTATTATCTCGATGCCGGAGGAGGATACTTCGGCACGAAGAAGGCCTGCGAACCGCTCCACATCCAGTACGCCTACGATGACCGATCCATTGTGGCCGTCAATAGCACCTATGCAGGTGCCAGCGGACTCCATGCCACCGTGCATGTCCATAATCTCGCATGGAAGGAGCTATATAGCGCCGAAGCAACGATCAATATGGCCGCTGACTCTGCAGAACGCGTCTTTACGATTCCCGAGAGCCTCTACACCGGCGCGGAGAGGCTTTTGCTTATCGAGCTTTCGCTCAAAGCGTCGAATGGGGAAGTGGTGAGCCACAACTTCTACTGGGTGCCCGGCACACTCACTACTTTCGATTGGGAGAAGACCAATGTCATGTACACGCCCGCCGTGCGTCACGAAAACCTGACAGCTCTCACCAGCCTTCCGTCTGCCCAGGTTGATTCCAGAGCCGAACTCATATCGACCGAAACCGGCCGCGAAGTGCGCGTTCACCTGGATAACCGTTCGCAGGTGCTGGCGTTTCAAGTACGCGCCGCCGTGCGCACCACCGCGGGCGACCTGATTGCCCCAGTCTTCTGGTCCGATAATTGGATTGAGTTGACTCCGGGCGAGTCCACCACGCTGACAGCGCTCCTGCCCGGGGCCGAGACCGGAGATCCCGTGGTCGAGATCGATGGGTGGAACGTTGCCCCCGTCAAGCTCACTCCAAAGCCCATCGCTGCAAAGTGACCGCTGGCATGACAGGCGCAGCAGAGAACGTCAACCCGGGGAAGTGCCGGCGTCGAGCGCAGCCTGCACTTCCGCGATCTGCTTCTCTACGGCATCATCCTCATTCAGCCCACGGCCCCCATGTCGTGCTTCGGCGTCATCTATCATGAGGCCCGCAGTCACGTGGTCATTGCAGAATCTCTAAAATTTCCGGAGGGGGTCTGATACTTTCTGTCATTTCTGGGATCGCCAAATCGAAATCAGACGACGAGTCGGATTGGGTTCTCGGGGTGTGCCTTCATTCCCGGATACCAGCGCCCGAAGGTCTCGCGTAGATTGCCGTTCATTATTTGTGCGCGGACCTGTTGCTGTCCAAAATAGACCGATAGCTCTCGCGGCTTGAGAGGTGCGGTTGAGGGCTGATCCCCGACACTCTGGAGTGGGTTCCGAGACAGGAGCGCATTCAGAGACGAGAGGATCAGCCATGACACAAGTATGCAGTGGGTACTCGGAGCTTTTGTAACTTTTTCCACGCGGACAGTTCGCACAGGCTGTCACGCAATATCAAGCCGAGTTCAGCGCCAAGGGGTTCACCTGCCTGGAACAGTTCGTAGCCATGCTGTTTTGCAGGTTGCGCATCTGAAGTCGCTACGCGAAGTCTGCCTGGGGCTGGCCGGATGCGAATTGCCGCTGAAGCATTTGGGCATCAGCACCGCGCCGAAGAAATTGACCTTGGCTTATGCCAACGCCAATCGCCCTGAGAACTCTACGAGTCGATTTTCATGCAGTTGCTGGAAGAGTGTCAGGCAGAGACGGCGGCGCGCAGTCGCCGCAAGTTTTGTTTCAAGAACAAGCTAATAAGCCTCCATAGCAGCATCATCGAGTTGTCGGCCGCCCTGTTCGCTGGGCCAAGTATCGCCAGCGGAAGGGCGCGATCAAACTGCATCTGTTGCTGGACCACGATGGCTACGTGCCCTCGTTCGCGGTAGTGACCGATGGAAAATATAGCGAACTGAAAGTGGCGCGAGGCTTGTGTCTGGAAACGGGTACGATCCCGGCCATCGATCGCGGCTACAACGATTACGTCTGGTTCGAGCAGTTGACGCGGGACGGGATCTTCTTCGTGACGCGCATGAAGACCAACACGGTCTACACCACGGTCGAGGTGTGCGCGGTTCCGGAAAAGGGCAACGTGCTCAGTGACCAAATCGTCTCCCTGCCCGCCATAAACAAGGACGGTGAAGAGCCGACCCTGCTTCGGCGCATCGAGTATTGGAACGCGGACAAGCTGGAGATCCTGGTGTTCTTCACCAATCTTCCGCGCTTGGCGGCTTCGACGGTGTCCGTCGGCAGCGGCAAACCGGTTACGAAGACGCCATCATAGATCGCTTTTCCCTTGGCATCGGTGGTACTGACCCCGATCCAGTTGACGGCCAGTGCATCCTTGCCATTCCGCAACGGAACGCCCTCGATCCAGCGGTAGCAATATGTCAGACTGTGCTTGCAGGGCCTGCTCTCGGTGACCATGTGTTCGTCCAAAAGAAAACGCGAAAGCCCATTACCCTCCATTGTATAGCCTCCGTCCGCAGAGCGCCGGGTATCGGCAAATCCTGAGCAGGCTTCCCGCAAACCTTGCAGAAAGACCTCGAAAATCTCCATACCTCAAGAAAACACGGTGCTACACCCAGGCAAATATCGACCTTGGTTCCCACTTAAAGTGCTGATGGCGGAAGGGCACATTTTTTCCTTGACAGTCAGATGAGAAAAATACTAAAGTGCTTCTTCAAACGAATTTGAAACGTTTGAATGCTCAATTTTGCCTGGAGGGTTAGTCATGATTACCACCATTCCGCGGCCCGCAGCGACCTGCGTCCTCTTCTCGCTCGTGCTCCTCCTCCTCCTCTCCCTCTCCTCTCCAGCGCTCGCACAGGCCGGGAGAGGCTCCATCAGCGGTGTCGTCACCGATCAGACTGGCGCCGTTGTGCCCGGCGCAAAGGTTGTCATCGAAGATAAAGCCACCGGAATGAAGCTGTCGTCGCTCACTACCGGAGCCGGCCTCTATTCCTTCGTCTCGCTCACGTCGGCGTCCTATCAGGTAACAATAGCGGCAAAAGGATTTGAGACCGTCGTGCGCAAGAACATCGCAGTGAGCATCGACCAGGTCTCCACCGTGAACTTTACCCTGCCCTTGGGCAACGTGAGTGAGGTGGTTACGGTTACCGAAGCCGCTTCGCTCGTCGAGGTGAGCAACTCCACCTTAGGTCAACTCATCTCATCGGAAACCATTGACCGGGTTCCGCTTCTAACCCGCAATGTGTTTGACCTTGTCCAATTGAGCTCCGGCGTGACACCCGCAAATGGAGCGCCGAACTCGTCCAGTTCGCAGCTTTTATCGAGCATCACCTACGGTCGTCCGGGTGTGGATGTCTCTTCGTACACGATCAATGGTTCGATTCAGGGCTCGGTCTACTACATGGTGGACGGCAGTCCATTGGGCGTTGCGGGAGCTAGCACTAGCACGATCATTCCAGCCCTGGCTATTCCCGAAGATGGGGTGCAAGAAACGCGCGTTGAGACGCAGAATACGCCTGCCTCTTACCAGAGCGGCGGCGCGGGCGTCATCAGCTTGGTCACCAAGTCAGGCACCAACAAGCTTCACGGTGACTTGTTCGGAGTCTTCCGGCCGGACGTTTTCGCTGCAAACGAATTCTTCAACAAGAAGGCTGAGATCGCAAACGGAACCTCAAACACGCCGCCCTCGTTCCATCGCTATCAGGAGGGCGGAGCGATTGGCGGCCCGATCCGCCACGACAAGCTCTTTTTCTTCGCGGATTACGAGGATACGCAGCAGGATCAGTTCGACGGATCGAATGTCTTTACCGTGCCTACGAGCGCGGAACGCACCGGCGACTTTTCGGCAGACAGCTTTACCATCTACAACCCGCTGCTCCCGGACAAACCCGATGGAACGCGCCAGCCGTTCCAGAGAAACACAATTACGAATCCGAATCCTATTGCACGCAAGTTTTTGTCGGAGTTTCCCAAGTGCAACTTCCCCAGCGCGGCTACCTGCGACGCGAACACCACAGGAGCGCTGAACAATCTCTATGTTCCAGGAGTCGATCCAACCACGGCGCACAGGTTTGATATTCGCATGGACTGGGTCCAAAGCGACCGGCAGAGGATCTTCGGGCGCTACTCCTTCGACCGGCTGTTTACCTCACTGGTAAACGCGTTCGGCAATACGTGGGATTTGGACTATGCGCAGAATATCACCCGTGGGCAGAACGTTCTTCTGGCAGATGACATTACCCTAACGCCCACAACGATCCTCCAACTGCGCTACTCGTTCACCCGCCGCAATGAGATTCAGGGCGGCGACCCGAGGCAGGATGGTTTTGACATCACCACGCTGGGATTCCCCGCATCGCTGGCCGCGCAGCAAAATTACAAAACGCTGCCTTACGTGCAGTTCGGGGATGTGGGAGGCGGCATCGGGGGCACCTGCTGCTGGAATACCCTCACCGACCCCAGCGAGAACAGCGATGTGAACGCGACCATCAGCAAAACGTGGGGCAAGCACGAGCTCTCGACGGGCTTCGAATACATGAAACGATTTCTGAATGAGGGCCAGCCAGGCGCTTCCTCGGGCGCCTATAACTTCAACATCTCCGCAACTGATCAATCGATAGGCTCGGCCGTGGGTGGCAGCGACTTTGCCTCCTTTCTCATCGGTATGGGAGAGACGCCAGGAAGCGAAAGCTACAACTTTACCAAGGACCTTTTTGGGGCCGAGGCCAACCCATACTACGCGGCATTCATCGAAGACAGCTACCACGCAAGCAAGTCCTTCACAATCACCCTCGGATTGCGGTGGGATATCTTTGGCGGGAGCACCGAGCGGCACAACCGCCTGGAGTACTTCGACGCGGCGGCAACGAACACCGCCGACGGCGTCGCCTACACCGGTGCCGAGGCCTATGTCGGCGGCGGTGGCAGCCGCTCTCCGTTCACCACGAACAAAAAGGACTTTGCCCCGCGGCTGGGATTCTCCTGGCAGCCGGCTGAGCACCTGGTATTGAGGGGCGGGGCCGGATTCTACTTCGGCCCCAGCGCGCAGATGGTGAACGGCATTTCGGTGAACAGCGACGGCTATTCGTCGGTCACCAACTGGAACGCCACCTGCTTCAACGCTGACGGCAACACCGTCTACAACGGAACTTCGGCCTGTGTGGGAGCAGCTCCGGGAAGCCCCGATCCAAGCGCTACCGGCATCTACTCTCTCAGCAATCCCTTCCCGAATGGCGTCGTGCCAACTATCAACTCGCCTTCGGGGCTGGCCAACAATCTGGGAACCACGCTGAATACGATGCTCCATTCACAGCGCACGACCACAACCTACAACTTTAACTTTGGCATCGAGTATGAGCTGCCGCATCAGGTGGTGCTTAGCGCCGGCTACGTCGGCAGCCGTGGACTCTTTCTCCCCCTCGCCGGGGTTGACCTAAATCAACTAGATCTGGCGACCATCGCGAGCTACGGCGCTTCGCTGTGCGTGTATCCATCTGATCCAAGTTGCATTACAGTACCCAACAAATGGGGTGCAATCCTGCCGGCAACCAATGCGAATTATGGCGCCGCAAGCGTACCGTTGTGGGTGTCGCTGCAGGCGTATCCGCAGTTTGGAAACGGCGGCTACGGTGCGGGGAACGGCGTGAATGTGCACGGCTATCCAGGCGGCGACTCGGAATACCACTCTCTGCAGATGAAGGGCCAGAAGAGGCTCACGCATCATTTCACCACTCTGGCGACATTTACTTTCGCCAAGCTGATGACCGACGATGGCGCTCCTCCCTTGTACTTTCTCGGCTCGCATGGCGGCGCGCCGCAGGACTGGAGGAACCTGAAGTACGAGCACGCGGTGAGTCCGCAGGATGTGAAGTATCAATTCACGGGCCAGGCATCCTATGACCTGCCCATGGGAAAAGGGCGTGCAGTAAATCTGAACGGACCGGCAGACAGAATCCTTGGCGAGTGGACACTCAATGCGATCGCCTATCTGGGCTCTGGAATACCGATAACCTCGCCGACGTCGGGCGCCGCTTTCTCGTATTTCAACCAACGGCCAAATCTGACCTGCAATCCGTCGAAAGGCGCGCCACACACTGCGGCTACTTGGTTCAACTACAATTGCTTCGCGATACCCGCAAGCCAGCTCCTGCCCGGGAGCGCCCCGGCGTTTCTCGATCATGTTCGCACGATGGGAGCGCGCGATATCGATATCTCGCTCTACAAGCACTTCTCGCTGGGCAAGGAACGGGATCTTCGCTTTGAGATCTCTTCCTACAATATCGCGAACTACGCGCAGTTAGGTATGCCCCAGATGCCGAGCATCACGGCAGTGCAGTCCAGCCCCGCGGAGGCGGCGGTGTTCGGCCAGATCACGTCAACCGTCAACAGTCCGCGCCAATTTCAGTTTGGTGCGCGCCTTGCCTTTTGAACAAGGAGCCGGCATCGAGCGCCTTCACGACATCGGCCGGATTTGCGGAGTCCATATTCACAGCGGCGCGTCAATTCGCACGCGCCGCCGGCTCTATCCCGGCAAGCCGTCGCCGGCTGTGTCTACCGATCTGCAGATGGGCTCGCTAGCCTCTTGCTTGCGCCACTCCCGAGGCAGCGCTGCTGCAATCCTATTTGACAGCAGATTTCTGCAAGATGTCTGGGCAATGAAGGTGATTGAATACGTGCCCTGATACGGCGGTAGTGCAAAGTGGACATGGACCGATTGCCAGCTTCTCCCGGTTACATCCTATGCGATTCGGCCAAGCAAATGGCAGTCGTTGAATTTCTCACAATAATCAGGAGACGAGGGACACCCTATGAATGGTCGTGAGCGCCTTCTCGCGGTTCTCGCCGGCCAAAAGACGGACCGCCTTCCTTGCATGCCAATCACCATGATGTTCGCCGCGGATATCCTGCGAGTTAAATACGGGGAGTATGTCCAAGATCACCGGATTGCGGCGCAAGCACAGATCAAGACGGCCGAGATGTTCGGCTTTGACCATGTCTCGATGATCGGCCCCTCTGCCGAGGCTGCCGATCTCGGCGCCCGGCTCGAGCGCTACGCGGACCAGCCGCCTTCGATCGTCGAGGAAGATGCTCTATTTGCGAATAAGTCAGCCCTCGCCGAGATGAAAGCTCCGGAGGCGGCCTTCGGCGCTTTCATGAAAGATCGTGTTGATGGCGTTGCGCTGCTGCGCCGCCGCGTGGAAAGCGAGTTGTTCGTCGAAGGCTGGGTCGAAGGTCCCTGCGCCGGCGCTGCTGACCTGCGGGGGATCAACCGCCTGATGTTGGACTTTTCCGACGACACAGCATTTGTTCATGATCTGTTTGACTTCACATTGGAGGTTGCGACCCGCTTTGCGGCTGCACAGGTTGAAGCTGGTGCAGACATCGTTGGGGTTGGCGATGCAGCCGCATCGCTTGTTGGCCCGCGAATCTATAAAGAGTTCGTGTGGCCATGGGAGAAGAGGTTGGTGGATGCTATCCACAGAATGGGGGGAAGAGTCCGTCTTCACATCTGTGGAAACACCCGTCGCATTCTTGGAAGCATTGCCGACCTGGGTTGCGACATGGTGGATATTGACTTTCCGGTGCCCCTGGAACAGGCGCGCGCGCAAATGGGCCCCCTGCAGACGCTGACAGGTAACCTCGGTCCTGTAAGAGACATTCGCAACGGATCCCCGAAGACCATCACGCAGTCATTGGAATCGTTGCTGCAACATGCAGGCGCACGGTGGATTGTGGCTGCAGGTTGCGAGATTGTGCGCGACACGGCACATGAGAATTTACTTGCAATGACGAGATTTGCCAAATGGCACACGGCGCCGATCGCGAACGCGTGAGTTGATTCGGCTGGAGAACAGGAGACTCGCACGGCGTTCTGGAGAACGGACAATCGTACTCGTTCGGACAAACCCATGGTTGACGGGTTTGGCGGGCGGCGGGATAGGCTACTAGGCCATTTTGGCGGCGTAGGCCGCAGGGGTGAGGCCGGCCAGCTCGTGGATGGAGCGATCCGCCAGGCCGGGCAGTACGTCGGTCAGGTATTGGCGGATGGGGACACTCAGCTTGCGGCAGCTTTCAACGATGGAAAAGATGGCGGCGATCTTGGGCCCGCCCTCTTTACTGCCCAGGTGCAACCAATTCCGCCTGCCAATCGCAACGGGACGCATTGAATTCTCCGCCCAGTTGGTCGACAGTTCGATCACAGGATGCTCGATGAAGCGTGTCAACTCCACCCAGCGCTTCAGCGTATAGTTGATGGCCTTGCCCGCCACCGACTGCGGCAGGATCGTGCCCGAGGCTTGCATAGCCGACAGCAGCGCATGTAACTCGTCGAGCAATGCAGGCGCGCGCTCCTGGCGCAGCGCATGGCGATCAGCAAGCGATAGGTTTTGTTCGCGCGCCTCGCGGTCGATCGCAAACAGGCCATCCATGAGCGCGACGGCGCGTTCCAACTTCGCGTCGGGCGCCTGGGCTTTGCTCTGCACCTTGATGGCATCGATGAATCCGCGCCTGGCATGCGCCATGCAGCAAGCGTGAATCAGATCTTTCGTGCCGATGTCTTTTTCATAGGCGACGTATCCATCGGTGTGGAGGATGCCGCCATAATCTTTGAAGAACTCTTTGGCGACTTGCTTACCGCGGGTCATCTCGAAGTCGAAGACCACACCTTTCATCGGCGCGCTGTACTGCCAGAAGAAGGCGCGATGGTTTGAGCCCTTTTTGTCCGGCGTCTGTACGTCTACGTGCGTTTCATCGGCTTGGATGTAGCCGCCGGTAAGCAGATCCCGTTTAATCGTGCCGACCATTGGAATCAGCAACTCGCCCACGCGCAGCACGGCATCGTCTATCGTGGTCAGCGACACATCGATGCCGAGATCTCGCATCAGAATCGCGCGCTGGCGATAGAGTGGGAGCGCATCACAATATTTCCGGACGATGAATTCGATAATGGCTTCGTCGGCGAAGATCGATTTCGGCGCGATGCGTGCCGGCGCCGGGGCGGTCACAACGCCGTGTTCCGCGCAGCTTTTGCACGCCCGCTTCTCGCGCTTGATCACGCGCGCGAAGCGCACCGCGGGCAGGCCGGCATCCCGTTCTGACTAACTGTCAGTTGGTTCTGACAGGACGCGCACGGGCTCACGATCGCCAGATGAACCGGATTGGAGGTGCTGGTATCGGGCTTCATTTCTCTCTAGTATAGGAACCCATGTCCTTCCACCAAAGGCTAGACAGCCGGAGGAGCGACAGCCGCCCGGGACGGGGATTTCGAGCATTAGATCCCACGACAAGGATTCCCCTGATATGCCCAAGTTGCGATGAATGGCGCGGTTGCACGCGCGTGCTTGGTGGCTACAGAACCATGCGGCGTATTGTTGCCCTGGGGATCGTGGTAGGTGACCGTGGCTCCGCTCACGAAGTTGCTGCCGTTGATAGTCAGCTACAGCGCGCTGCTGGACCCCGGTACCGGGCTGGGCGACACCCTGTTGACCGTGGGCGCCGAGACCGATAGCGAAGGGCGCAAAGAAGACCCTTGCGGCCTGAAACGCCATCTAGAGCGAAACCAGAGCTCCCGCCGCCACCCGCCTATTGTAGTGTAATCGAAGGATCGCTTAGTTTGCCGGCTTCAGAAACCCACTTACCGGTGTCTGGATCGAGTGCGATCTTTACGGTAGCCGTTCCCGCACCTGAAAATGTAACGTTCGGAAGGTGGGTTTCCATTTTGTAGGTGAATGTTCCCGCAAACATCTTGACGTTACCCTTGCCAGGAACTGCCGTTTCATAACTATTTTTGTAGGTCCAGGCGTCGAACGTTCGCCGCGCAAGAACGACAGCTACGCCGTTGTGAAGGTTTGGCTTCTGATCGTTGGACAGATATCACTGCTGTCCGGTTTAACTTAGTCGTATCGCCGTCAAGCTCATTGCCAAGTAGGGTTTATAGCGATTTCATGGTGTCCACGATTTGAATTGCGTATGGCTCATTTGCGATGCTTTCG
>Ga0302320_10019184_pt1 | contig 13744 bp, 13 predicted proteins | sample Bog_T0_3_FD_202130 | JGI IMG/M metagenome (GOLD analysis project Ga0302320, IMG submission 202130) | Peat permafrost microbial communities from Stordalen Mire near Abisko, Sweden - Bog_T0_3 | ecosystem: Environmental > Terrestrial > Soil > Wetlands > Peat | place: Sweden: Abisko, Stordalen Mire... | reverse complement strand
ACGATCTGGCTGGTGAGCCTGACCGCGGTGATTGCCATGGCCTATGGCAAGCAGGCGTCCACGCAGCAATACGCATTGCTGGCGCTGGTGGGCGCGGCCGCGGAACGCTCGATGCCGCTGGAGGACGCCTTGGCCGCCTTCGGCCATGAACGGGGCGGCTGGATGCGGCGGCGGGCAAGGCAGGTGGCCCACCTGCTGCTGCAAGGCATTCCGCTATCTGCGGCCATCGAACGCGTGCCCGGCGTGCTGCCGGCCGACGCGGCGCCGCTGCTGCGCGTGGGCCACGACACCGGCTCACTGCCCGCGGCCATCCGCCGCACGATTGCCACGCGGAACAGCTTCGAGCCCCTCTGGCAAACGATCGTGCCGAAGATCCTCTATGTCTGCGTCTTCCCCGCCGTGGCGGCCAGCATTCTCGCCTTCCTCGTATTGAAGATTATGCCGCAGATACAGAAGATTCTTTATGACTTTGGTAGGCCGATGCCCGGCATTACCCGCTGGCTGTTTCAGTGCGCCGGGGGCGGGCCGCTGATGTGGCTGCTGGTTGTGGCCTGGCTGCTGACGACGGCCCTGGCCGCCTACATGGTGCTGCGTTATGCCGGCTCGATCCGCTGGGACCTGCCCGGTACGGCCTGGCTGACGCGCCGCCGGCACACGGCCACGCTCCTGGATGCGTTGTCCTTGGCCGCCCAGCGGCAAAAGCCGTTGGCCAACACCGTGGCGCAACTGGCCCTGCGCTACCCGCAGCGGAGCTTCGCCAAGCGGCTATGGGCGGCCTATGACGACATGCAGGCGGGCGGTGACGACCTGAAGAGCCTCCATCGCCGGGGCCTGCTCAGCCAGTCCGACCTGGCCCTGCTGCAATCGGCCGTGCGGAACAACAACCTTGCCTGGGCCGCGGAGGAACTGGCCGACAGCAATCGCCGCCGCATGATCTACCGCGCCTACGCCCTGGTGCAAGTGGTCTATCCACCGGTCATCTTCAGCTACGCGGCCGTGGTGGTGGTGATCGCGGCCGCGTTGCTCTATCCCTTGATCGATATCATTAGAAGCCTGGTGCCCGCATGAAACGTCGTGGATTCACGTTCCTGGAAATCTTCCTGGCGGTGCTGCTGTTGGGCACGCTGACGGCGGTCTGCCTGAAATTTTTCGCCGCCACCAACGACCAGCGGAAAGAGCAATTCGCCCAACTGGCCGCAACCCAGGAGGCCGCCAACGTGATGGAGCGGGTCGCGGCCGTCGCCTGGGACGACCTGCCCAAGCAAAACGGCGCCGGATTCCAACTTTCGGCCCAGGCCCGCCGGATGCTGCCCGAGCCGCGGATCGAGGTCAAAGTAGCAGGCACGCTCCGAGTGCCGTCCGCCCCAGTGCCGTCCGCCAAGGTTGTCGTAACCATCTTCTGGCGTCCGCAGCTTGGCGGACCAGAACGGCAGGTACATCTTGTCGCATGGAGGTTCAAGAAGCCATGAAACGATCCGGTCATACGCTCGTGGAACTGGTCGCGGTCATGACCGCCACGTCGGCGGTGGTGGCCGCCGTGGTCGTGCTGGTGGCGTTCGTCCTCCGCATGAGCGGCGAGGTCCGCCAGCAAACGCATACGGTGGCAACGATTAACCGGCTGGCCGAGCAGTTTCGCCGCGATGCGCATCAGGCCCAAGGCGAGCCGGCCGTCGCGGCTGATCATCTTTCGGCCGAATTCCATTTGCCGGGCGGACGAACCGTTGCGTGGCGGACTGAGAGCCACCGCGGGCTGGTCCGCACGGAACATGCCGCCAAGACCGCGGACCGCGAGAACAGCTACACCCTGCCGCAAGGGTCCACGGCCGCGTTCGAACTTCAGCCGCAAGGCGAGGGCCGGATTGTGGCCTTGCACATCGAGTCGCCCGGAACGGGTGGACCATGCCTGTCGATCGAAGCCCTGGCCGCTCGCGACGAGCGACCCGCGACCCGCAAGCGGGTGCCCCGGTACCCCGGAGTGGAGGAGGAGAAATGAGCAAAGTAGCAGGCACGCTCCGCGTGCCGTCCGCGGGATGTAGGGTGGGTCAAGCGAAGCGCAGACCCACCAATCCGCCTGTTTGGCCTTGGTCTCGTCGCACGTCCTATGAGAAAGCGGCGACAAATCGCCGCACTCCAAAGGGCCGCGGCACGGCGATGATCGTGGTGCTGCTGGCGATGGCTATGGCGACCATCATCTTCCTGGCGACGCTGAAGGTGATTGCCGTGCAGCGAAAGACGATCGCACTGGGCGCCCGGCAGATTCAGGCCGGCTGGCTGGCCGATTCGGGCGTCGAGCGCGCGGCGGCGCGGCTGGCGGCCGACGCGAATTACCGCGGCGAGACGTGGAACATTTCCCCGGAGGACCTCGACGGCCGTGACGGCGGCACCGTCGCCATCCGCGTGGAAGACATACCCGGCAAGCCCGGCCGCCGCGCGGTCCACGTCGAGGCCGATTTTCCCCCCGATCCCCAGCAACGCGCGCGGGAAGTCCGCGACGTTATAATACGCACAGGAACCCAACCATGAAACTCGCTCGCCACGCCTTCACCCTCGTCGAACTGCTGGTGGTCATCGCCATCATCGGCATGCTGATCGGCATGATGCTCCCCGCCCTCGGCGCCATGCGCGAGGCGGCGCGGAGGGCAACCTGCCAGAGCCACCTGGCATCCCTGGGCCACGCCCTGCAAGAGTACGAGGCGGCCTATGGCACGCTGCCCGCGGGCACGACGGAACCCAAAGGTCCCATCCACAATATTCCGCAAGGCGTCCACATCAGTTGGCTGGTGCGGCTGTTGCCCTATCTGGACGAGGCGAGCACGTTCAAGCACATCGACCTGGACGCCGGGGCCTACGCCAAGAAGAACGCCGCGGCGCGCACGATCAGGATTCCCGTGCTCGTCTGTCCTTCGCAAACCCCAGGTGCGGCGGCCGCGCTGCCGGTGAGCAGCTATGCCGGCTGCCACCACGATGTCGAGTCGCCCATCAACGACGACAACCACGGCGTGCTGTTTCTCAACAGCCACATCTCCCAGCGCGACGTGACCGACGGCGTGGAGCACACGATCTACGTGGGCGAGAAGCGGGCGGACGAGGGCGACCTTGGATGGATGTCGGGCACGCGGGCCACGCTCCGCAACGCGGGCACGCCGATCAACGAGACCGCCACGACGCCGCCGGCCGACGATCTTTACGTGGGCGGTTTCGGCGCCTGCCATCCGGCCGGCTGCCATTTCCTCTTCGGCGACCAGGCGGTACGGTTCCTCAACCGGGCCATCGAGGCGGACATTTACCGGCGGCTGGCCCATCGCGCCGACGGCCAGTTGCTGGAAAGCGGCCCGACGCGGGAGAATTGAAAAGTAGCAGGCACGCTCCGCGTGCCGTCCGCCTCTGACAAATGAATTGCGGACGGCACGCGGAGCGTGCCTGCTACTTTATGCGCAAGGGGCAGCCGCACTCGCGTACGACTGCCCCCTGGCAATGGCGCTTCCACTTCGGAAAGCAAGTCAGTTGGCGGCGGGTCGTTGCCCACCGCGTGTTATCCAAGGCTTACCATGTGAACGTCAGACCGCCGAAGGCGCCGCCCAGCACCAGGTCGCCGTTGCGTTTGATGTCGGCGATGGACTGGGTGTCGTTGCCGTAGAACGGGATCTGGTTGTCGGCTAACCCTATGCCCGTGGCCGCCACCACGCGATATCCGCCGTTGACGGAAAGGTGCCGCGTGATCTGCCAATCCAGTCCCACGTCGACTTGCGTGAGGAAGGAAAAGCCGTCCGTCGAGGCATGCACGGGGTAGTTCGGGTTGGAATAAGTCGATGACGACCCCTGATACTGCTGACCTGTGGTGGGATTCACCGCGTAGAGGTTGTAGTCCAGGGTCATGTGGTTGTCGTAGATGCCGAACTCGGGCCGGACGAAGGCCTTCCAGCAATCGGCGAAGCGGTAGCTGGCGTTGAAGCCGGTCTGCAAACCGACCAGATCGTTGCTGATGTGGTCGTTGAGATAGAGCCAACCGCCGGCATACTGGCTGCCGTCGGCGCAACGCTCGGCGCCGAAGACGAAGCCGTCGCGGAAATGGAACCAGCGGATGCCCGTCAGGAAATCGACGTTAACCCGGCTGCAGGGACCGCCGCAAAGGTTCTTCACGAGGTTCCCTTCCACGTCGTCCACTTCCCACGAACGCCAGATATGGTGGTCGGGCGAACCGTCGGTCCACTGGTTGGCTGTCCCGCAACCTCCGGCCGTACCGCCGCTGGTCGTGCCCAGGAGGTTGGTCAGGCCCATGGTCATGGGCGTCACGTAGGGGCACGGGATGCCCGGTCCGCCGTCGGTGTTCGCCTGGGCCAGACCCCAGTAGGTGCCCTCCAGGGCCCAATCGCAATTGCAGCCGAAGCGATAGCCCACCGTGGTCTGTGCGCCCCAGGCCCAGCCGACGTCGTTGAAAGATCCCTGGTTGACCACCGACGAGGCCTCGGCCGAGGTGTAGACCTTGTTGGGTTTGTCGCGGGTCATGTAGAGGAAGTCGACCGAGGCGTACCAGGGCGAGCAGCAACCGTTGCCGCAGCCGAAACCGCAGCCATTACCGCCGCAGCCGCAACCGCCACAGTTGTCACAATTGCCCGCGTCTTGGATGTAACCGCCCGGGGGAATCACCGTGCCCGAGGGCGCCATGCCCGGAGGTACGGGCATAGCGTTGCTGGGCGAAACCGGTCCAGGTTCGGAGAGCATCGGCGAGAGGGCCGAATTGTCGCCTTGCGGCTGCACGGCGTTGGGCGAGACCGAGCCGTCGGCCGTGGAGACGTAGGCCGTGCGGGTGACGCCCGCCGGCGCGGTGGCCGTGTTTTGCTGGTTCCACGAGATCGCGTCGGGGGCACCGTAGATCCCCGACTGAGCTTGCGCGTCGGCTGCCAACCAGCCGAGCAATGCGCAACAGACAATCATGCGCAACGCGTTCATGTTCTGATTCCTTTCCAAATGGCCGGACAATCCGTTTTGTCCTGCGACCGGTTGGAAGTGGCGAGTCTTCTTCTCTCTTGCGACAACCCGCGGCGTTCCAACTCGTACCTCGCGAGACGATTTTTCCGGGAAGCGGGGGAGAAGCGCCATTGCTCACTCCGCGGGAAACTCCGATTCTCGGAATCGTTCGCAATCTCTTAGCACGCACAGATCGAATCGTCGCGCGGCTTGTCGGGGATTCGATCAATTCACGCTTCCACGGGGAAAATCCCGATGTGCCGGCGCATCAACCGGCGCGCCCGGCGCAACGCACACAAGCCGTTCGCCGCGTGCGTAAAAACAATCCCGTAGAACCGTCACAAGGCGTGCGGCGCAAGCCGCAAAGCTGGCAAAAGAGGACCGCTGGCGGCCGCACGTACCGGTTTTGCCGGTTTGAATGTCCATGTCGGACGTAGCGGAACAATGGCTTCGAAGCGCGGCGGGGGCGGCGCTCTGGTGCCGTTCGCGCTCCGCGCGGGCGCGCACTCGTCTCCGCGAAATCGTCATAAAACACACTCTCGTTACGATGCAAAGCGGCGTAACGAGGCGGCGGTAAATTTACCACGCGGTGCGTGATGTGTACTGAGAAAGCGGCGACCTGGAGGGTGCCCCGTTGCCGCACTCCACAGACGCTACCCCTGGCCCTGCACTTCTTCGGCCAGGCGGCGGTAGTCCTCGGCCCCGTGCGACTCGGGCGAGTATTGGAAGATCGACTGCCCGAAGCTCGGCGCTTCGGCCAGCCGCACGTTGCGGCGAATCCGTGTCTGGAACGTCTGGGCGCCGGACCAGGGCGTGGTCTTGTCCTTCGCGCTGCGGAAGAACGCCTCCACGTTCTCGCTCACTTCGGTCGCCAGGCGGGTGTTGACGTCGTACATGCACAACACCACGCCGCTGATTTTCAACCGCGGATTCAGCCGCGCCGCCACGAGGTTGATCGTCTCCAGCAGTTTGCTCAGGCCGTGCAGGGCCAGAAAGTGCGGCTGCAAGGGAATGAACACCTCGTCAACCGCCACCAGGGCGTTGAGCGTGAGTACGCCCAGCGAGGGCGGACAATCGACCAGCAGGAAATCGAAGGGCTGTTCCTCGCCGCGGAGCTTGTCGCGGAGGATCATTTCGCGGCCCACCACGCCCGCCAGTTCCATGTCGGCAGCCGCCAGGTCGAGCGTCGAGCCCACCAGCCACAGGTTCTCGGCCACCTGGCGGCGGACCTCGCTGAGCGGCGTCTTGCCCGTGAGCACGTCGTAGATCGACGGCGCGTCGGCCGCCGGCTCCACGCCCAGGTGTAAGGTGGCATGGGCCTGCGGATCGAGGTCGATCAGGCAGATCCGCAGGCCGGTCTCGGCCAGGGCCGCGCTGATGTTGACCGCGGTCGTGGTCTTGCCCACGCCGCCTTTCTGGTTCATCACCGCAATCGAGCGCATCGTGACCCTCCTTGGAAAGCGGCGATTATAGTGTACGCGGCCCGATTCTCCAAGACGCGTTCACCGCAGCGACAGCAGTGCTAGCAGCAAGGCCCTGCAGCCGCGCCAAGCGTATTCCCAAAACCGGCCTTGACGGCAATTCCGAAAAGACATATTCTCCGCATCACCTGATCGCAATCGCGGCCGCACGGATGCGGACCGAATCGAGCGCGAACCGCAGGTCAAACAAGCAATGATCCACGTGGGTGGGTCCGCATCTGGGAATTCCGCGACGGTGGGACTCCTGCGGACCGCGAAGCGAAAACCCGCCTGCATGGAAGCGGGCGGGCCGCTTCGAACCCAAGGAGAATTTTTAGCCGGCAACCTCGTAATCTTCGTGATCACATGAGGGCAGCCGCGGCGCGAAAGCGTCCAATCGCTCCCGGAAAAGCCAGTGTCCTTCGCCCCCCTGGGACACGGTTTTCCGGGGGCTTTTTTTTGCGCTTTGGCCAAGGCTAGCGAGCCGTCAGGGAGAGTTCAACCCAGGGCTTGCCGTCGATCTCGACCGCGGCCAGCTTGACGTAACTTTCCTTGTTCTCCTGCGTAAAACTCGGCGACTTGCCCAGCACGACTTTGTAGCCCGCGCTCGGCTCGACTTCGCCACGGAGCAGCTTCTCCTTGCCCTGGATCGCGCTTTCGGCCGTGAGCACTTCGGCACCCTTGGCCATATTGTAATAGTGGAGCTCGTCGATCAGGCCGGAGATCGCCTCGCGATCGTTCTTCGGCGTTGCGTCCAAGACAAAGCTCTTCATCACATCGTTGGCAAAGGGCCTGGTCTCGTCGCCGTCGATAAACTCGCGCGCGACGAATTCTTGCATCCGCACCGCGTTGCCCTGCGGATCGTAGGTCACCTTGACCTGCAAAAAGGCTTCGAACTTGCCGGACGTGCCGTAGCTCTTGATCGTGTAACGGCCCTGTTGCACGGGCTCGCCCTTGGCGCGCAGGTGGAAGAACGAAAAGAAGTCGGTCTTAAGGAGCTCGGCTTCCGTTGAGCCCAAAAGGCCCTGGGAAAGCGCGGGCGCCTGTTCGGGAAGGGGCTGGGGCTCTTCGCCAAACGCCTGGAAAGAAGCGGCGGCAACGACCAAGCCCGCAATTGCAAACTTAAGCATGGTAATTCTCCTGAGGTTAGGTTCCGGTACGCTCGTAGTACCGGCTTCAGCCGGAATTCCGAGACCAACATCCGCCGACCGTGGGTATACGTACACGGTGCTCCGACGGTACTGCGAGCGGCGCGAAATTCTCTTGTGTTCTATTCATTAAGCGGCACGGCGGCGGAAAAGGGGGCATGGATCCGGCCTCCGGCCGGTCATAGGCCTGCCGAAGCCTCCGCTTCCCCTGCCCACTCAACTGCCGCCGTCCTGGTTGAGATTCTGGAAAGCGGGACCGCTCGCGGTGTCGAAAGTCGGCAGGCCGAAAATGGCCAACACGAGATCAGCCATGTCGATCCCCGCCTCGTTTCAGTACGCGACTAAGGAAGTCTAAGGGGCTGATTGTTGACTGGCAATGCTGTGAAAAAGAGAAGTGTTGCCTAATGAAAAACCTTAGCGCGGATAGGAAAGGATGCCCGAGGTTTTCGCACAGTCAGCTTCGCGGAAATTGCGATGCGTCGTAACGAGGGTAATTTGCATCATCGTCGGCCCGCCTCTACCTGCAGGAGATGGGCAGGGGCTGAGGGCGTTCCGCGTAATCGCCACATCCCCTCACCCTAGCCCTCTCCCGGAGGGAGAGGGGACCGAAAGCAGCCTCTCCCGGCGGGAGAGGGAGACGGCGGTTTCTGCGCCGCGGGCCACACGTGTTACGGCAGCGGAAGCCAGGCGGGAAACTCCTGGCGCGGCAGGGCCTTCAAACGATTGGCCCAATAGGAAACGAGTTCCAGGTGAACGGCGTCGCGGAGTTCTTCGACATCTTGCGGGGCGCCTACGGCGGTTGCTACCGCCCAAGGGATATCGATGTCTTCCAGATTAAGCGACCAGTGCAGGAACGTATCCAGACCAATCCAGACGCGTTCGCTCGCCGACCAAAGGGACTTGCCGTGGATCGACCGGCCCTTGAAACGATAGTACGAATTGACCGCCAAACGAATCGCTCTTCCCAAAGGCAATCGGCACGACTGCTGCCTGAGGCGTTGTTGCCGTCCCGTAGAAGCACGTGTGGAAAGCATGTTTCCCGCAACACGGATCATAAAGCACTCCTTTTACGAGGCCTAGGGTTGACTGACGGAAACGTCATCGGGCACTGGGGCAACCGGCTGGTCCGGCTGGTCCGGCTGGTCCTTGCGCTTCTGGCGGCGGTCCCTTTTTTCCTGGGCCTTCCGCTTCTTATCGGTCTCGCGTTGACGCTTGGCGTAGGTATTGCCGTCTTTGGCCATAATTGCTCCGTGACTTGCCGGAATCTCCAGCATCGACTTTCTCTCGGACCACGCACGACTGCCGGTGGTCGAGAGACATGGCCTGCATTGCTGCGGAGGTTGGAAGTACAATAATTGTACGTGCGGATTGTGAAATTGCAAGGTGGGGGGGCGGGAGGAGTGCAGCAGCCATGAGAAAAGATAATCGCATGCCGTTTTCTGTCCTGTTGGGCTGGTCATTCGCCCTCTGAGCCGGCCTACCGAATCTTGCCGCCGCCGTGCCCGTCGATGACGACCTGATGCGCTCGCCGCGGAATCAACTCTACCAATTCGCCGTGAGCCTCCACGGCACGACATCCGCCGACAATGTGAACGAAACGGTCCGCAGCTATCTGTGGATACCGGAGCACTGCAAGCGGCTCAGGGGACTGCTGATTTTCGCCGAGAATGTCCCCGAAGGCCTGATTGCCGGAGACGCCGCGATCCGCAAGGTCTGCGCCGATAACGATCTGGGCATCTACTACAGCGTCATGTCGTTTTGCCGCTATGAACTGAACGTCAAGGCGAAAGACACGGAGGAGCAGACGGCCATGCTGCTCCAGGCGAACCTGAGCAAATTGGCGGACCTCTCCGGTTATTCCGAGGTGGCTACGGTCCCCTGGCTGCCCATCGGTGAATCGATGTCCCTGCTCATGGTCGGTGCCTTGACCAATGCGAAGCCCGAACGCTGCATGGCGGCCATTTATTCCAACGACGTCGGTTGGGGGAAGCACCCGGAGGTCCCCGTTCTCGCCTACCAGGGGACATCCAGCGAATGGACCCAGCGAAGCGGGCATCACTACGACTGGAACGATTGCGATATCAAGACCTGGTGGAAATGGAACTCGAACTACAAACGAGTATGCGGAGAGCGGCAGAAGAACCCCAAACGCCCCCTGAGCATGGTCCAGTATCCAGGCGGGCATTTCAACTGCACCGCCGAGATCATCCGGTATTATGCCCTGTACATCGATGCCGTCGCCAAGGCGCGTCTGTCCGACGATGGAAGCCCGCGTTTGAAACCGGTCGATCCGGACGACGGCTACCTGGCCCGATTGCCCGTCTATCAGGAAGAAGGCGACCTGTCGATCGATTCCGCGCGGGGGACCAAGGATATTTCCAGGCCCTGGTTCTTCAGCCATACACTTGCCGCGGAGGCCCAGCGCATCGCCCGCATCGACTGGAACGCCCAGACGCAGGTGCCTATGGTTGAGGCGGGAGAGCACTGCCTCGTTCACCCCTGGGCGCATAACGACGTCACGGAAGTCGACGTTGCCAGCGATTCCGAGTTCTCCCTCAAACCGGTCCTCTTGGAGAAGATTCCCGACGGTTTTCTCCATGCCGGAGAACCGTTGGCCAAATCGGTCCATCAACCGACGCTCCGCTGGCTGAGGGGGATGGTGGTTCCGTTGGGCGGCAATCGTTTCCGCATCGAACTGGACCGCAATTACAGGAATGCGGAATTCAATCAGCCGCCCATCTTGGCGGCATCGGTGGAGGGCGACGAGCGGGTCCGCTACAGCATCCAGCCGATCATGATCCGGCTGATCGAGAACACCCACGGCACGCTGCAGACGATACAGTTCGAAAAGATCGCCGACGTTCCCGCCGGCACGCCGTCCGTGCCGCTACGCGCCACGGCGAGTTCGGGCCTGCCGGTACGTTTTTATGTCGATGCCGGGCCGGCCATCGTGGAAGACAACCGGCTCAAGTTCACCAGGTTGCCGCCGAAGACGAAATTTCCGGCGGAAGTCACGGTGGTCGCCTGGCAATGGGGAACCGGCTCGCCGCCGTTGTTCAGCAGGGCCATTACATGGCAGACTTTTAGGATTCTGAAATAGCTCACTTCCCCGCCTCGCCTTGTCCGTGCGGCCGCGGCTCCCAGCATTCCGACGATACGGCCAGGGCCTGCTCCAGCGTGTCGCAGATCGGCCAGAGCGAGTCCAAGTTCACGATGTGCAGCACCTCCCGCGCGGCGGGCGAAAGCTGACAGAGGGCCAAGGTGCCTTGCAGCGGCGAAAGATGACGCCAGACGAGGACCATCAACTCGATCATGTGGCTGCCGAAATAGTCCGCCCGGCTCATCTCGAAGATTACCTTCTTCAGTCCACCCGCGCGCACGTCGGCCATCATGCAATCAGCCTCCTTGCGCACGTCGGTCGCGGCCAGACTGCCGATCGATTCCGTCGCCGTGACGATCAGGGCGTCGTTGCAGCGGTACGTCAAGAAGGAACTTGTGAACATGACTGCTCTCCATTGCTGAAATCGCGGGCTTCCGGCCGGTCCGCACTGCCGCCGCGGACAACTTGCCGTAGCGACTCCAACAGGCCGGCAACCTCTTTTTCAAGCATCGCCAGGACCGCACGGCTGTCGGCCAGCCGGCCTTCAGTCGCCATTTGTTCGAGCGCTGCGGCATGCTCGACGGCCGGCGTCTTGCCGAAGTGCCGCAGCGAACCTTTCAAGGTGTGGGCCGCCAGCCGCAGCGCCGTGGCGTCGCTGCGGGCGATGGCCTCGCCTATGCCGGCCAGCAACCGGGGCGATTCATCGAGGGCCGCCTGGGCAATCTCCGCCAGAAGCTGCCGGTTGTCCATGGCCAGGTGCAGCGATTCGTCCCAGTCGATGCCGCCGGCGGCCATCGGCGCGGCCGGCGTTTCCGCCACGGCAGACGGCGCGACCGCATCGGGAAGCAACGCGGTGATGGCGGCGAACAATTCGCCCGGCCGCAGCGGCTTGGAAATGTAGCCGTCCATGCCGGCCTTCAGGCAGCGTTCGCGGTCGCCCTTCAGCGCGTGCGCCGTCACCGCGATGATGGGAATGTGCTTGCCGGTGTGCGCCTCCCGCTGGCGGAGCGTGACCGCGGCGTCCAGGCCGTCCAACTCGGGCATTTGCACGTCCATGAGGACCAGGTCGAAGTTCTCGGTGCCCGCATAGGCCAGCGCCTCGCGGCCGTTGGCGGCGACCTTGACGGAATGCCCCTGCTGCTGGAGCAAGGCTACGGCCAGCTTCTGGTTTACCAGGCTGTCCTCGGCCAGGAGGATGCGCAGCGGCCGCTCCCAGGTCCAACTCGTGGCCGGCGCCGCCCGCGGCCGGGTCACGGCCACGCCCAGGGCGTTTTCGATCGCCTCCAGCAATTCGGATTGCTTGATCGGCTTGAGCAAGCAGGCCGCGATGCCCAACTCATGGCATTCGTGCCCGTCGCCGGACCGATCGCCCGAGGTCAACAGCATCACGGGCGTGGCGGCGAGGTCCGGGTCGTGGCGGATCTGGCGGGTGAGCATGAAACCGTCGACGTAGGGCATGTGCAAGTCGGTGAGCACAAGGCGAAACGGCCGCTTCTGCTTCTTCGCTTCGCAGAGTTGCTGCACGGCCTCGGCGGCCGAGGCCACGGCCACCGCCGGCATCTGCCAACTGCCCAGGACCTCTTCCAGGATGCGGCGGTTGGTGGCGTTGTCGTCGACCACCAGCACGCGGAGTCCGTGCAGGCAGGCTGGTTCCGGCGGCGAACGCAGCGGCCCGTTGGCGGCCACGTCGAGGCACACCAGGAAATGGAAGCGGCTGCCCTGCCCGGCGGCGCTTTCCACCCAGATGCGGCCGCCCATCAGGCCCACCAGCCGCGAGGCGATGGCCAGCCCCAGTCCCGTGCCTCCGTGGCGGCGGGTCGTCGAGGGATCGGCCTGCTCGAACATCTCGAAAACGGCCGCCTGCTTTTCCGGGGCGATGCCGATTCCCGTGTCGGCTACGATGCAGTGCAGCGTAACGGAGCAGGGAGCGGTTGAGAGTTGTCCGACCGCTGCGGTCGGCGGGTTGAGAGTTGAGAGTTGGCGCGCCTCCGGACTCTCGTCTCTCAACTCTCGTCTCTCAACTCCGGGCTCTTCGGTACTGACCTCGATGGTCACTTCGCCGCGCTCGGTGAACTTGATGGCGTTGCCCACCAGGTTGACGACAATCTGCCGCAGGCGGCTGTAATCGCCCGTGACGAAGCGGGGCACGTCGGGGTGGATGCAGCAGGCCAATTCCAGTTCCTTGTGGTGCGCCTGCACGGCGAACGATTTCATCGTGTCGCCCAGGCTTTCCCGCAGGTCGAAGGTGGTGTAGTCCAGAGCCAGCTTTCCAGCCTCGATCTTGGAGAAGTCGAGAATGTCCTTGATGGTGGAGAGCAGGGCCTCGCCCGAGTCGCGCACCGTGGAAAGGAACTCCCGCTGCTGGGCCGAGAGATCGCTGCCCAGCACGAGTTCGGTCATGCCGATGATGGCGTTCAAGGGCGTGCGGATCTCGTGGCTCATGTTGGCCAGGAAGGTGCTCTTGGCGCGGTTGGCGGCCTCGGCGGAATCCTTTGCCCGCGCGAGCATGCGATTGCTCTCGTCCAGTTCAGCGGTGCGCTTGGCGACGCGGACTTCGAGGACATCGTTCATTTCGCGGAGTTTCTCTTCGGCCTGGCTGCGCTTCAGCAGTTGCCACATGCTCTGCATCATCAACGTCAGTTGGCGGACGTCGGACTCGTCGTAGGGTTCGTCCTTGTTGCCCACCCCGGCCACGATCACGATCCGCTCGCCGTCGAAGACCGGGGCGTTCATGTGCCGCCGCACGCCGACGTGTCCGGCGGGGACGCCTTTCTTCAAGGGGTTGGGGGCCTCGTAATCGTTGGTGATCACGGCCTTCCGCTGGCGGACCGCCTCGCCCCACAGGCCCGTCTCGGCCACGGGGTAGACGATCGGCTTGTCGATGATCGCGCACTCGCGCATGGCGGTCTTCGACCAGGAGTGCATGGTCAGCACCGTTTCGTCTTCGTTGACGAAGGCCAAGTAGCCCATCTGGCTGCCGGTGAGGGCCACGGCGGACTCCAGAGCGAAGTCGGTGATCTTTTGCAGCGGTGCGCCGGCCATGTCGTTCAGCACTACGAGGGCCTGGA
>Ga0302320_10019183_pt1 | contig 13744 bp, 12 predicted proteins | sample Bog_T0_3_FD_202130 | JGI IMG/M metagenome (GOLD analysis project Ga0302320, IMG submission 202130) | Peat permafrost microbial communities from Stordalen Mire near Abisko, Sweden - Bog_T0_3 | ecosystem: Environmental > Terrestrial > Soil > Wetlands > Peat | place: Sweden: Abisko, Stordalen Mire... | reverse complement strand
GGTTTGCAGGGCCGGTCAGGAACTGGCGGCGAAGTCGCGGTTTCGGCGCGCACCGGAGACGGGATGGATGCGCTGCTCCAGGCAATCGATCAGGCTTTGCATTCCGATCCGGTGATCGAGGCGGAGTTGCGGGTTCCGCAGCACGAGGGCGGGGTGCTGGCGGCCATCGAGGCGGGGATGGTGATTCACAAACGGGAGTACGAGGGCAACCTGGTGCGGTTGTCGGTGAGCGGGCCGGCCTCGCTGCTGGGGCGGCTTAGGAAGTACAGGTTGCGGGAGGAAGCGGAAACAAAATCTCAAAACTAAGATGCTGAAATCATTCGGGCAAATGGAACATTGAATTCATCGCCGCCGTATCTTCCCTCATAGAAACGCCAAAAACGTGAGAGGAATTCTGTACGATGACGATGGAATCTGAGCAATCAAAGTCCAGACGATCGATTGTGCTCGCCTCGTGCGGTCTCACCGCAACCGTGATCCTTGCCTCGCTGCCCATCGGGAGATGGATCGCGCCAGGCAATTCCATTGCAGCCTTGCTGAGCCGGGAAGCACTCTGGTGGTTTTATGCGGCTGCTGTTTTGATTTGGCTGGGCCGTGTCGAAGGGCTGCCCATGAGTTCGATCGGTTTTCGCCGTCCTGGTTGGAAGTCTCTGCTCTTCGCGGTATTGGGCGCAACGGCGGCTTTGCTTTTGTTCATGCTTCATTTCGGCGTAATCGTGCGGGTATTTCATCTGGACACGGCCGTTGCCCTCGAACAGCGACGGATCATCCTCAATCTCCCCTACTGGTTCCGCGTACTCATGGTGTTGAGGGCGTCGGTAGTCGAAGAGCTCCTGTTCCGCGGGTACCTTATTGAGAAGGTGCGCCAATTGACTGGAAGCACCGTGCTGGCAATCGCCGTGTCGGTGGCGACGTTCACGGCCGCGCATTTTGCGGGCTGGGGTCTGGTCCATCTCATTCCCGTCTTCGGTGTTGCTATCGTCTTTGCGCTCCTTTACGTTTGGCGTCGCGATCTTCCCTCTAATATGCTTGCCCACTTCCTTACGGATGGGGCGGGGTTTCTATTAGGATGAGCAGGCGAGAGGAACGTCGAGCTTGAAGGAGACCTCATGAATCCTACAGATGGTCCTTTAGGCCGCACCATCACTACGCTTTCCAGCCGCGAGGTCTATCGCAACCGCTGGATGCGGCTGCGGGAGGACGAGATTCTGCGCTCCAATGGGGAAAAGGGCATCTATGGCGTGGTGGACAAGGACGAGTGCGCCATCATTGTGCCTCTCGACGAGGGGCGTGTGTGGCTGGTGGAGCAGTTCCGCTACACCATTCAGGAGCGGGCGCTGGAGCTGCCGCAGGGCGGCTGGGAGCGGACGGTCGAGAATCCAGAAGAGTTGGCGCGCGGGGAGCTGAAAGAGGAAACAGGCCTGGCCGCCGCGCAGATGACCCACCTGGGAACCCTGTGGGTGGCATACGGCTTTGCGCGCCAGAAGATCCACGTCTTTCTGGCCACGGAGTTGACGGAGACCGCGAAAAATCCCGATGCCGAGGAACACGACCTGGCGGTGCGCTCTTTATCGGTTGCCGAGTTCGAGCGGATGATGCTCGACGGCGAGATTCGCGACGTTTGCACGCTGGCGGCGTGGGGACTTTATCTGCTGTGGAAGGCGCGGCAGGGGTGAGGGTGCATCCGCTAGTCAAAGAACTCTAAGTGCGGGGTTGGCGGATTGTTTCTGCGTCTAGTGGGGTGAATCGGAAGTTCATTGCATAAATTCGATGGAGAAAACGCAGGTCCTTCGACTCCCTTCGCTTCGCTGCGGTCGCTCAGGATGACAGAATCGATAGAACGAATTTTAGACTTATGACACTAAACATCGATCGCGTGATCGGCATTTGAATCCCCGCCTCGCCACAATTTCTGTGATGACCAGGCCGCATCGGGGGCTGACCAGAAGCGGTCGTCAGCCGGGAGACCGAGGGGAAGAAACGCGGTGGCGCAGAGATAGAGACTGCCCGTGGAGATATAGCCCTCGCCGAGAGAGGTCTGATGGCCGGCCAATCCGATGCGCAGCCATCCGTCCTTGTCGAAGGTGGCGGGCGGGCTGAGCGTTCGATGGAGAACGGCAGAGAGTGCGCAACGCACCTGTTCGGGCGCAATGTCTTCAGGGAGCGCATGACGAAGCGCAATGTCGGCGAGGAGCTGGAATGCGCCGCCGCGATAGGTCATGGATCGGCCAATCACCGGATAGGAGCCATCGGGGGCGATCAATCGCTCAAGCACGTGCGCATAGCGGGCCGCCCGTGTGCGGACTTTGGGGATCATCGATTTCCAGGCGTCGTCTTCCTGGCCCAGGGTGTCGAGAATAGCCAGCAGGAATGGCTGAATGACATACGAGTTGTAGTAGTCCCAGTGGAACGTAGGGCCATCGCCGTACGCGCCATCACCGACGTACCACTGCATGTGTTCGCGCAGCGCGTAGTCGACCCGGGTGCGATCCCAGGGCTGCCCAAGGGCGAAGAGGGCCGCTTCGATGCCCGCGGTAAAGAGAAGCCAGTTACTCAATGGAGCCTTCAGCGGCCGGGTTGCGCGCAGCGCCTCGGCCAACTGCGCACGCACGGCGGGCTCCAATTTGGCATTCAATTGCTGTGGAGCGCGGAGGACGGCAAGCGCGAGAAAGCCGGTGTCCACCAGGGTTTGGCCGGTCGTGCCAAATTGCAGATAGTCCGGGGACTGAGGGTCCACGCCGGCGGCGATGGCTTGCCTCGCCATGGCAAGATAATTCGCGCGGAGTTCGCTCTCTTTGCCGGTGGAGGTGCCGCTTTCAAGCCACGGGGCAATTCCTGCGAGGGTTCGCGCGAAGGCTTCAAGATAGGTGGTCTGGCGGCGGTTGCTCCCGTCCTCGTGGGCCATCTCAACCGGCATTGTCGCTCGCAGGCGGCGCTGGCTGAGAGCGGTCAATACGGGATGCGCGACACGCTGCATCTGTTCCAGCCAGAAGCTGCGATCGCTCGGCGTCCCTGAGGCGGGGGCTGGCGTGACGGAGGTTTCGGCGCGGCTTGAAAGCGCAGTTGCCAGTCCCGTTGCGAGTGTGGACTTGAGCAGGTCGCGACGCAGCATGGGAAACACCCTTTGGAAGATGGGCCGATTGATTTTGCGCGGCGCCCAGGTTTATGGCCAGACCACTTTATAGATGTTGCCCTTACTGTCCACCGCTACGCCATTGAATCCGGAATGCAGACTGGCAGGCAGCGTCTCTACCTGGATCACAGTTCCCTTATCGCCTGTTGCGACAACCTGCCTGATCCCCGTACCAAGAACCTGAGCCAAAAAGTATCCTTGCCCGTAGACAGTATCCCAGGCAAAGGCCAGATTGGGCTGCGGCAGGTAGCTGGCTGGGATTTCTGGCGTCTTGTTGTTAATGAAAGACGGGATTACAGTCGCCCACTTCGCCTGGAATTTCTCCCCGTTGGCTTGGACTAGAGAGAAGCTCCCTGAATTGCTTCCATGGAATGCCGCTTTCATGACCTGCGGCGGCGCTTGCGCTGCCAGTGGTCCCTGGACGGGGTAAAGGGTTTCCGCGAATGCGGCAGTGCTTCCCGCGACAACACAAACACTCAAAAGGGCAAGAACAAGCTTCGTCTTCATTGATGAGCCTCTGCCCCTTTGACACCTGAAACTTGCAGAAAGTCTCGTTGCCTGCCGAGTTTTATCCGCGCTCATCCATGGGAATGTACGGCGAGGGATAGGGCGGTCCAATGTATTCGGCGCGGGGACGGATGAGGCGGTTGTCGTCCAATTGCTCGATGACATGCGCGGCCCAGCCGGCGATACGGCTGATGGCGAAGATGGGCGTATAGAGGTCGATGTCGATACCCAGCGTGGTGTAGGTCGAGGCGGAGTAGAAATCCACGTTAGCGTTCAGCTTCTTGTCAGAGTTGATATACAGCTCGATGGCGCGCGACATGTCATACCACTTGGGCACGCCGGCATCTTTGCCAAGCTGCTCGCTCATCTTGCGCAGGTGGGTGGCTCGTGGATCCTCGGTCTTGTAGACGCGGTGGCCGAAGCCGGAGATCTTCTGCTTGGCAGCCAGCATGTTCTTCACGTATTCGACCGGATCGGCGCCGGCCTTGTCGATGGTGAGGAGCAGGCGCATGACGCCTTCGTTGGCGCCGCCGTGCAGCGGTCCCTTGAGCGCGCCGATGGCGCCGGTGATGGCCGAGTGTACGTCTGCCAGGGTGGCGGCGATGACGCGGGCGGCAAAGGTTGAGGCGTTCAGCTCATGCTCGGCGTGCAGGACCAGCGCCATGTCGAGCGTCCTAGTTGCCGTCTCGGAGGGCCGGACTCCGTTGAGCATCCAGAGGAAGTTCGCGGCGTGGTTAAGCGAGCGATCAGGGGGCACGACCTCGAGCCCCTTGCGCAGGCGGTCGTAGATGGCAACGATCATGGCCATTTGCGCGGTCAGATGGTAGCACTTGCGAACGTTGGCGTCGTGGGAGTTGTCTTTTTCGTCTGCGTCATAAAAACTGAGTGCCGAGACGGCGGTGCGCAGCACCTCCATGGGAGTGGCCGAAGCGGGGATACCGCGGAGCATATCGACGATGCGGAAGTCCAGACTCCTGGCCAGCGACAGTTGGGATTGAAACTCGCGCAAAGCCAATTGGTTGGGCAACACGCCGTTCCACAGCAGGTAGGTTGTCTCCTCGAAGGTCGAGTGCACCGCCAGCTCGTGAATGTCGATTCCACGATAGGACAGTACGCCCGCATCTCCGTCGATCCAACAGATCCCGGAGTTGGCCGCGACAATCCCTTCCAGACCCTTCCCAGCGACAGCGGTCGTCATAGCTTTTGGCTCTCCCTTTTATGATGTTCTTAGCGGTAGTTGCGTGAGTCCCGGCCTTCCACCCCAGCGGACGAAAATCTGTCGCAGGGGACCGCGGAACCTGAAAAAACGGCCTGGCGCCTGAATTTGCTGTAAAGATGTTTATAACGTAGCGATTCCATGGTTGTCACGGAGTGCGGGACGGCGCATGCCAAGAAAGGGGATTTCGACACGGTCCAAACGGCGTCTGCCGCAGTGAACGGGCGGCATTTTCTGCACATTCCGGCAGTTTTACGATATATTCTGGGTGTTCCCCTCTGGGGCACGCAAGACGGCGTCTCAGAATTGAAGTTCGTGAAGTTTGGGAGTCGGCAATGGAGCGGGGAATCCCGTGGAGAGGAAACCCGCAAAGGCGTTCTTCTAGACGAAGGGTCGCCATCACCATGGCCTGGGCCGGTGCATTGGGCCATCAGTAGCGGTTCGCTGGCCTGCCGCTAGAGAGAAGAAAGGGAAACCTATGAGTGAAGAAGTTCAATCAGTCCCCAGTACGCAACCGCATTCCGGCGCGCTGCTCGGTGCAATCGCCGTGGCTCTGCTGGCCGGATTAGGCGGCTTGATCTGGAGTTTTGTGCTGAGCAGCCGGGTGTCGACCCAGCAAACTGAACTGGCGGAAGCGAAGCAGGCGAACGTAAAGCTGGAAGCGCGCTTGCGCGAGACCGACGCCCGCCTGGAAGTGGCCACCGATGAGTTGAAGACATCCCTCGGGTTAACACAGAAGCAGTTGGACAGCCGCGCCCAGGAGATCACCGCGCGCGAAGAGCGCAACGAAGCCGCCTCGCAAAAACTTGCCAGCGCCGAGAAACAGACTGCCCAGCAGGTGACAGCGGTTTCCAGCGCCGTGACCGACGTGAAGACCGATGTGGGTGGAGTGAAGACCGATGTAGCCAAGACGCAAAGTGATCTGGCCGGCGCGATTGCCCAGTTGACCTCGATGAAGGGGGATTTGAGCGGCCACAGCAGCTTGATTGCCCGCAATCACGACGAGCTCGAACTTTTGAAGCACAGGGGTGATCGCAATTTTTATGAGTTCACGCTGACCAAGGGCCAGAGAAAGCCCGTGGGCACGGTGAGCCTGGAGCTGAAGAAGGCCGACTCAAAGCGAAACAAATTCACTCTCGTGGTGTACTCGGACGACAAAGAGTATGAAAAGAAGGACCGGAATCTGAACGAGCCGTTACAGTTTTACAGCGGCAAGGATCCGGTGCTTTTTGAGATTGTGGTGAACTCCGTTGGGACAAAGAATTCGACGATCAGCGGATACCTGTCGACTCCCAAGGGCGCGCCCGCGCCGCCCACTACTGGACAATAACCGGCGAGTGGGGCGCGAGCACGAGGCTGGGCTGATACTCGAATGCGAAGGTAAAGCTCAGATCCTTGCCCGCGTCCCACTGCTGCGTGCTCATCTTAAAAGCTGAAACGATGGTCCCCTCGACGGTCTGGCCGGGGTCGATGGTCATGGTGATGGGCAGTCCTTTTCCATGCGGCACTGGCATCGCCGGATAGGCGATAAAAACGCGGTCGTAATCGCCTTCGGTTGCCGCATAACTGGAGTGGATGCCGTCATCCAGCTTGGTATTGGCCATGATGTTGTGCAGGCGGAGCGGGGCCTTGCTCTCATTGCGCAGCTTGACCTGGGCAAAGACATAGACCTGATCGAAGCTCTGCTGGGGCATAGGGGCTCCGTTGGCGTCGAAGGCTGGCGTCACGGTGAGTTGCGGGTGTACCCACACCTGCTCAATCTCTCCAGAGGCGATGGGCGGTGTTTGGCCAAGGATCACATAGACCGCGACTGCGACGCTGACCAGCACGGCCGCAATTACGCTGGCCCAGACCACGTGGCTGGAACCTTTGGTAAACTCTTCGCCGCGGGCGGCATCGTCGAGTTTGGAAGAATCCTGCTGGAGAAGGCTCATCGCGACCTTATCTTATCCTCAATCATGCATCGGGAACCATGAATTTCGTCGTTTTCTCCACCCGACTGTCATTTCATTGGCCTGAAACCTGCTCCAAAGCGGTGTATTTCTCCTCCGAATTTACGGCCTGGGCCTTAACGAAGCCAGAAAATCCTCTGCTCCGAGGGTGTTCAGCACATCGTCCGGACCCAGCCAGGCACGGCGAAGCTGGCGCAGGCCATACTCCATCTTGCCCAGGTTACGGGCGTCGTGCGAGTCGGAGTCGATGACGATGCGGCAGCCCAGTTCCTTCGCGAGACGGAGGTCGCGGTCATTCAGGTCGAGGCGCTCCGGGGCTGCGTTGTGTTCGACTGCAACGCCCAGTTCGGCGGCACGGCGGAGGACAATTCCCATATCCATCAAGAACGGCTCGCGGCGCAGGAGCAGGCGCCCGGTGGGGTGACCGAGAATCCGCACATAAGGGTTCTCGATGGCGCGCAGAACACGAGCAGTCATCTCCTCCCGGCTTTGCTCGAAGCGGGTGTGGACGCTGGCGATGACGACCTCCATCTGCGCCAGCACCTCGTCATCGAGATCCAGAGCGCCGTCGGCCAGGATGTCGACCTCGATGCCTGTGAAGACGCGGATGCGGCCTTCCATCTGGCGGTCCACTTCACGAATTCTCTCAAGGTGTTCGAGCGCCCGTTGCTCGTTGAGACCGTTGGTCATGGCCAGGTTCTTAGAGTGGTCGGTGATGGCGATGTACTGGTAGCCGCAGGCCAGGGCGGCCTCAGCCATCTCGCGGATGGTGTTGTGGCCGTCGGTGGCGTTGGTGTGCATGTGCAGGTCGCCGCGCAGGTCCGCTTGCTTTATGAGCCGAGGCAGCGCATGGCGGGAGGCACTCTCGATTTCTCCCAGGTTCTCGCGCAGCTCGGGGGGAATCCAGTCCATGCCGAGGGCGGCGTAGATCTCCTGCTCAGTGGCCGCGGCAACCGTCGAGTTGTCGTCCAGCCGGGCCAGCGCCCACTCGCTCAGGGTGTAACCCATCTTGAGGGCTCGCTGGCGCAGAGCTACGTTGTGTGCCTTGGAGCCGGTAAAGTATTGCAGCGCAGCGCCATAGGAGGCGGAAGGCAGCAAGCGCACGTCGACTTGCAAGCCGTCGCTCAGGTGGAAGCTCACCTTGTTTTCGCCCTTGGCGATGATGTCGTGAATACCGGGGTAGGCGGCGACATGCTCGACCGCGGCTAAGGTATGTTGCGGCGCGCAGGCGGGTCCGGTAGCCAGGAGGTCCAGATCGCCGACGGTTTCGCGGCCCCGGCGCAGGGAACCGGCGGGCGTAACCTTCTCAATACCGGGGAATGCCAGCAGGTAAGCGGCTATGCGGCTTGCCGCCTCCTCGGCGACATCGATGCGGAAACGGCCCGCGCTGCGACGATAATCGTCGATGCCTTTACGCAGCTTTTCAATCTGCCTTTCGCCCATGCGGGGAAGGCCTGTGAGGCGGCCGGCCTCGATGGCCTCGGCAAGTTGCTCGATGTTAGCGACCTGCGCCGCAGACCACAGAAAGGCGACTGTCTTGGGACCCATGCCGGGCAGCTTCAACAGCTCCAGCAGGCCAGCGCCGTATTTGACCAGTAACTCATCGCGCAACGGCAGAGTGCCGGTGGCAGCGATGGCCTGTAGATTGGCAGCCATGCCCTTGCCGATGCCCGGAATCTCCAGCAGGCGCGCCGTTTCCGGGGCTGCGGACGTCAGGTCCACCGTAGTTTGCTCGGCGGCCTCGGCGGCGCGACGATAGCTGCGGATGCGGAAACTGTCTCCGCCGTCGATCTCCAACAGGTCAGCAGTTTCGGCCAACAGCCGCGCCATGGTGGGGTTGTCCATTGCGTGAGCCTCCGCAAACAGTAGAACAGAGATCGGAGGTCAGGGGCCGGCGGACCGGCAACCTTCGGAGGGGTGTGACAATTCGTTAATCTTTGGGCGCACTTCGAGTAAACCACCTCGCGGCGGTCTTGCGGGTAACGGCTGATCGTACGCGCCGCTAGGCTGCGGTGTGGGCGGCGTCCTTGAAGCGGACAACTGCATCCGCCTGAGGACCTTTCTGACCTTGGACGATGTCGAACTCGACGTCATCGCCCTCTTTCAGCGTCTTGTAGCCGTCCAATTGAATCGACGAGTAGTGGACGAATACATCCGGCCCGTCATCGCGTCCGATAAATCCATAGCCCTTGGCGTTATTGAACCACTTGACCTTCCCTTTGCACTGTGCCACAGGCTCCTGCTTTCTTTGGGTCTTGCGGGGATGAGGCAAGCGAGGGGATCGCATGCCGATATTTATATGACGATGAATATCGAGGAAAGGTTGGAGTATTTTTGCGCGATTTCCACAAGGTGAGACGACTCTCAACTCTATCGAAGATGGGCGATCACGCAGAACGAGGGTTGTGAGCGATACGACGCCCGGAAAGTACTCGGCAGAACTCCTTCAAGCAAAAGATCGCTCATCGGCTGGATGAGCGATCTTTTGCAGGATTGAGAACCTTAGCTGCAACCGCTGGTTGAGCCGCAGCTCATGCAGCGATAGCAACTGCCGTTGCGGACCATGATGGCGCCGCAGGTGCCGCAACTGGGGGCGTCGCCCATGTCGTACATTTCGCGCATAGCCTCTGCCGCGTGGTAGATGCCGCGGTCTTTGAGGCTGGGTCCATGCGCGTCGGTAGAGGCAGTGCCCGCGGGCGGCTGCCAGGTTTGCGTCTCGGGAGCGATGCCGCCGCCGGAGGCTGATTTGCCCGTTCCCTGGCTTTGGCGGGAGAGAGGGCTTTGCGACGGGGGCGCATTCTCCTCGGTGTCGGTGTCGATGGTGGGCGGCGCGGGCAGTTCCTGCGCCGGCTGCGGCGCTAGGCCGGCAAAGAGCGTCATCTGCGTGCCGGAAAGGAAGCGCAGATGGAGCCAGCGGAAGATGTAATCCATCAGGCTCTTGGCGTAGCCGATCTGCGGGTTGCCGGTCCAGCCGGAGGGCTCAAAACGGGTGTGGGCAAACTTCTCGCAGAGCACCTTGAGCGGCACGCCGTGCTGCAAGGCGAGAGAGATCGAGGTGGCAAAGGAATCCATGAGGCCGGAGACGGTAGAGCCCTCCTTGGCCATCTTGATGAAGATCTCTCCCGGCTGGCCGGTGGGGTAGAGGCCGACGGTGATGTAGCCCTCGTGGCCGGCGATGGAGAACTTGTGGGTGATGGATGCGCGCTCCTCGGGCAGGCGATGGCGTACGGCGCGAGGCGGGCCGTTGGGATCCTGGGCCGGATCTTTGGCCAGTGCAGACTCAAGGGCTGCCGAAGATGCAAGCACCGGCACAGCGGCCTTGGCAATCTCGTCCAACGCGCGCTGGAAGGATGCGGCGGCAGCGATGACCTGCTTCGCGGTGACCTCGAGCTTATCGCCAACCTTGGCCTCCAGCGACTTGAGGTCGGCCTCGGCGGCAAGCTGACCATTGGCCAGATGCGCCAGCACGCGGCTGGCAGCGGCGTCGAGGGGTGAAGGCTCGCGTTTTGCGTCCATACTCGTATTCAGCGGCTGTGTGCCTTTGGAGCCGTCGCGATAGATGGCTACAGCTTTGATGCCGCGACGCCAGCTCTCGGCATAGGCCTCGGCAACATCTTCAATGGTGGCCTCCTGGGGCAGGTTCACGGTCTTTGAAATAGCTCCAGAGAGGAACGGCTGCGCCGCCGCCATCATCTTGATGTGACCCATGTATTGAATGGAGCGGGTTCCTTTGGCCGGCTTGAAGCTGCAATCGAAGACCGCGAGATGCTCGGGCTTGATGCCGGGCGCGCCTTCGATGGTACCCGTAGCGTCGATGTAGCTGACGATGGCGTCTACCTGGTCGTTGTTGTAGCCGAGCTTGAAGAGCGCGGCGGGGACGGTGTTGTTGACGATCTTGATCATGCCGCCGCCGACCAGCTTCTTGTACTTGACCAGAGCCAGATCCGGCTCAATGCCGGTGGTGTCGCAGTCCATCATGAAACCGATGGTGCCTGTTGGCGCCAGCACGGTGGTTTGAGAGTTGCGATAGCCATGGCGCTCGCCTTGAAGCAGGGCCATATCCCAGCACTCGCGGCTGGCGTCGATGAGGGCGTCGAGCTGCGGCACCGTGAAGGGCTCGCCGCTCTGGCGCGATTTGCCGATGTTGTTCACTTCGGCGCGGTGCATCCGGATCACATCCAGAAACGGCTCGCGGTTGACATAGAAGCCGGGGCAAGCCCCGCCCTGCCGCTCGACGGAGGCGGTAAGCGGCGTGGCCGAGGGGATGGGAGCGCAGTTGGCGGCAATAACCGCCGATTGATAATAGGCCTGGCCGCACATGATGGCGGTGAGGCTGGCTGCCAGATCGCGGCCGGCGGCTGAATCGTAGGGCAGGCCGAAGGCCATGAGCATCGCACCAAGGTTGGCGTAGCCGAGGCCGAGCGGACGGTAATCGTGGGAGTTCCGCGCGATGCCCTCGGTGGGGTAGCCCGAGTTGTCTACCAGGATGTCCATGGCGGTGATGACCACGGAGATGGAATGGCGGTAGGCGGGGATGTCGAAGACGCCGGCCGGAGAAACGTACTTCATCAGATTAAAACTGGCCAGATTGCAGGCCGAGTTGTCCAGGAAGACATATTCCGAGCAGGGATTGGAGGCGTTGATGCGTCCGGTGTTCTTGCTGGTGTGCCAGCGGTTCATGGTGGTGTCGAACTGTAGACCGGGGTCGCCGCAGAGCCAGGTGGCCTCGGCGATCTTGTGCATGATATCGCGCGCCTTATAGGTGTCAACCGGCTCGTGGCCTTTGACCGTATAGGTAGTGAAATCGCCATCGTTTTCATAGGCGCGCATGAACTCGTCACTGACGCGGACAGAGTTGTTGGCGTTCTGGAAGAAGATGGAGGAATAGGCCTCGGAATCCGGACCCGAGCCGTCGTATCCGGCCTTGACCAGTGTGTGAGCCTTGGCCTCTTCCTTTGCCTTGCACTCGATGAAGTCGATGATGTCTGGGTGATCCACGTTGAGAATCGCCATCTTGGCGGCGCGGCGCGTCTTGCCGCCAGACTTGATGACGCCGGCAAAAGCATCGAGCCCGCGCATGAAGCTGAGCGGGCCGCTGGCGGTGCCACCGCCCGAGACAGGCTCCTTGCTGGAACGCAAGGAACTGAAGTTGGTACCCGTGCCCGAGCCGAACTTGAAGAGCATGGCTTCGGTCCTGGCCAGGTCCATGATGCCGCTCATCGAGTCCTCAACTGAATTGATGAAGCAGGCCGAGCATTGGGGATTGTGGTAGCCGGTGGCGGCGTAGCGCACGCCTCCGGTGGCAGGATCCCAATGCCAGTTCTGTCCTTCCGCGTCTGGCTCCAGGCGATCGCAGCCGACATTGAACCAGACCGGCGAGTTGAAGGCAACCTTTTGCGTGAGAAGCATATGCGCCAGCTCGTCGTGGAATGCGGAGGCATCCTCGGCGCTGGCAAAGTAGCCGCCGGCCATGCCCCAGTCGCGGATGGTTTCAGCCACACGGGCCACCAACTGGCGGACGCCGGTTTCGCGCTCGGGAGAACCCAGCCGTCCGTGCAGGTACTTGGAGGCCACAATGTTGGTCGCGGTCATTGACCAGTCCAGCGGAACCTCAACATTCTTCTGCTCGAAGATGGTGTTGCCCTTGGTATCGGTGATGGAGGCAGTGCGCTGCTCCCACTGGATCTCGTCGTATGGGGAAATACCCTGGGTGGAAAAGCGGCGGGGAAACACCAGTCCCTTTTGGGTGTTGGGGGCGTTAAGGGTGGCGACAGAAGTCTCAACTTGGGCCTTATTCATGGAATCCTCTCAATCGGCAACAAAATCGGTGGATCTCCTGCCTCATCGGACACAAAGTGGCCTGAAAGCGTGCAGGCTGAATCTCAAACAAGGAACGGGAAGCGGGGGAGGCGATTATGCCGCGAACTCTCTTCTCACTGCGGACTGCCAGGAGGCTCATGGAGCCCGGAATCGTTACAATCCATTAACAGCCGCAGATGAAAAAATAACGCTGTCTGTGGGGCATGTCAACAACAAACCACAATATCTTGTATTTTCTTTGCAGTTGTGGCATCTGCTTCGCAAACAGCGGCAATCGCCTGTGGAAAGCTTGGATGCGTCAAGAACGGCGCGGGGTTGGGCGATCCAATTTGCCCCAAATGCTGTGCATACTGGGGTCCGCGACTCACGTTCGCGTTATTGACAAGCGTATTCCCTGGCGGAGGCGGGGACAAGGCGCAGGATCGGTGCAGTTTGCGTGCAAAGCGTGTGGAGATGTGGACAAACGAGTTCAATCTAACGCGGGATCGGGTAGCGAGCAATGAATGGAAGCCGCAGAGAACCTTACTTGTCAAATTGCGATTTGGTAGGGATCATTTGCTGGTGCAGGACACGCACGATACGAGTTCCGTCTGGCTTCAAGCGGTAGAACACGATGTGCTTACCGATTTCATGCCTCCGCAGGCCGGAACTTATTGCATCGCACGCTCTGCCCATGCGCGAGTTCTCAGCGAGGCTTTGGAAACAGATTTCCAGGTTCCTGGCATACCTGACTGCCTGCTCAGCTCCCCATTGCTCAAAGGTGTACCTGGCGATGGCCTTCATGTCGGCTTGCGCGGGTTTCGAGACGCTGAACTTTGGCAAGGCCCTCTTCCTTCCTTGCGGCTAGATCGTCAATATAAGCATGGAGCCTCTCAAAGACACCTTCCTCGGCATCCGGACTGGCATCTCCCACGGCAATGGCTGAGCGGAGCGCGGCGAGCTTCTCCTCGTACTCCCGTTCTTCCTTTTCCAGCAGGCGCAAGGCCGTGCGCATCACTTCACTGGCATTGGCATAGAGTCCGCTCTCTACCCTGGAGGCCACGAACTGGTCCAGTTCTTTGGTCAGGCTGACATTACGAGTGGGCATGGGGCACCTCGTGTTCAGTATAGGAGGAT
>Ga0302320_10019181_pt1 | contig 13744 bp, 14 predicted proteins | sample Bog_T0_3_FD_202130 | JGI IMG/M metagenome (GOLD analysis project Ga0302320, IMG submission 202130) | Peat permafrost microbial communities from Stordalen Mire near Abisko, Sweden - Bog_T0_3 | ecosystem: Environmental > Terrestrial > Soil > Wetlands > Peat | place: Sweden: Abisko, Stordalen Mire... | reverse complement strand
GTGGACATCGAAAATCTTCCGTGTGTGGTGAGCTACACCCCGCCGCCGCCCACGCCGCCTCCAGCCGGCAACACTGCGCAAGGCAACACCGGCGACACCACCCTCACATGAGCTACGCCCCCCCATCCATCCGCCGTAGTGGCACGGGCGTCCCGCCCGTGCGATCCAAGCGCATGATTCCAGCGCCATTGGCCGCGACAATCAAGGTTGATTGGATTGCCAGATTTAATGCGTGCTCCGGGTGCCAATGGCAGGTTGATTGGGTGTGTCAGAACATCGGCTGCAAGGTGTGCCCCGGCAAACAAAACCAGCTTGGATCTCAACCGCTTAAACAACTGCTCTCCGAACCCTTTTTTAAATGCCCGTTAAACAAGTTTTAAACCCATGAAAAAATTAACACTGCTCAACCTGATCTTCATTCTTCATTCTTCATTTTGCCTTGGCTACACCATCACCAATATCAACATCGGCGTGGACTCCAACTCCAACGCCTGGACCAAGGTCAACAACAACAACAACAACTTCGTCTTGTGGCTCAACACCGTGGCCACAAATAACTTTCTGCGCGCCACGAACGTCTACTTCACCAACACCACCACAATCTTGATCACAGGAGACAGCCAGTTGGCCATCGGCACCAATGCCTTGAGTGGCGCAGCCTTACCGGCCGGCATCGTCATCAACAATACGAACGCCACGATCGCCGTCACCAACGGCGCATACAGCACAAGCCTGGGAACGAACAGCGTAGCGATCAACGGCGGCTCGCTGTTCTTGAAATCAACCAATGGCTCGACCTATTTCAGCGGCGGCCAATATTACCACCAGCTTTTTACCACCAATGAAGACATGTACATCCTGCCACAGGGAAACAATGCCGGGCGGCTTTATTTCGGCAATCCTTCAACGCCGCAAATGTTTTATTCGCTCAATTTTGCCGGTGTGACCGTTTTCGAAAGCCTCCCGCCCTTGATTGGGCCTTCCCTGGCGGACAACTTCTGCGGCCTCTACAATTTGAACACCGGTACGCCTAATTTGACTGCCTATTACAGCGTGATCATCGCTGGCGGGTTTTTCGCGAATCCGCCCGCATTGAATTACGCGTCCACCGCCAGTCTCATCGTGACAAATCCGACTGCGACTGAGGTTGTCGAACAGATTATTGGAAACAACATTCAGACTGGCGACCTGCTTGATTTTTGGGTGAATGGCGCGAAGGAAGCGAATGTGAGCAGCAACGGTCAGTTCACAGTGCCGACACTGCTGGTCACAAACCTAACCCTCACGACAACCAGCGCTGCGCCTGTCAGCACGACGCCAGTCGTCTGGTTCGCTTTTACGAATGCCGGTAAGCTCTACAAAGTTGGCGGCTGCCAGTAATCTGCAACGCCGGTGCAGGGCCATTGCGGCCCGGCCGCCGTGACCAACTCCACCGATCCCACCTATGGTCAGGGTGCCCGCGTGCTACGCTGGGACTCGAACTACTCTACATCTTCCGTAGGCACCAACCAATGGAAGCGCGCGCCCTGACCGCTTGGTAAATCCCGTTGCCGAAACGGCGAACCAACAACCGCCTCCGCCTTCCCACGCCAATTAAACCGCACGAACCACAGTCTTTTCCAAATTATTCGCCAGTCTCCATGTGATAATACATTGTTTGCAGCGCAACTTTCCCCGGCCCGGTAAATCGGTTCCAGCAGAGCTGGCCGGCGCTGGCGAAGAAACCCGTCGAAAGTCTCTGAAACATGGTTTGCATCTGCACGGTGCGATCCTTGTAAATCCAGCCGCCCGGCTCGATATCAATGGCCTCGCCCGCCGCCAGCGTGATCTCAAACACGTTTCCATATCCGTGCAGCCAGAGAATGCCCGGACGCGAAGGACACGAAAACGTGTCTATGAAAAACCCCGTGCCACCGAGCAGCATGTTGCCCGCTCCGCGCACGCGTGTGAAGGTGTATTCCACGGCCTCAGTGGCCGCCAGCCACTGGTTTTCGCGCACGTCCACACTCATTCCAGCTTCCAGGTGCAGGCCGAAAACGTGTCCGGCGCCATCGCGGCTGAAGGCAATCCGGCCCGGCCCGCTGGCACCAGTCAGCAAAAACGGCATGCCTGCCAGTATCCGCTTGAACGCACCTTTTATCGGATGCACGGCAATCTGCACCGCCGGGTCTTTCCAGAGCAGGATATGATGCTCAAAATAAACGCCGGTATTGCTCAGCTCCAGATGCAGTGCCGGCACCAGTTCCCCCTCGATGTGGTAGGTGACACCGCCGAATGTTTCGTTTTGTACGTTGGTGGTCAATTGGACAGGGACAGCCATAAGTTTTTAGGTTGGTGGTTAAGGTTCCGCGCAATTCCAACGCCACCGTGCCCGGCTGTCAAGCTTATCCAAGAATTCAATGGCGGATTTCCGATTCGTCTCTCAAAAATTCAAAACCCGAACACCGTCTTTCGGTATCCGGGCTGCGGTTGGAATTCAAAAATTCGGGGTTACCCGCGGCATTCAGGTTTTGCCGCCGAAGCTCACATAGTCGTCCATGTCCAACACGTCGAACCATGTCGAAATGTCCTCGCGTTTTGGGGCGCCTTTTTTATGCAGTTCATTCAGATATTCGCGGCCGTCGGTGTTGTCCGGCGCGCGGTTGTCCTGCCAATGGGTCCACAAGGCAATCTCCTGCGGCGCGCGCTGATGCTTGGCATTCTTGTGAATCCACTCCAGCACTTCGGTGTCGCTCTTATCCAGTTCCTTTTTTAATGCTTCCGGATCAATTCCAACAAAATCCAGGAATTGATGGTCCAAGGGGCACGCATAATGATAGTCGCCGTTTTTGCCGGCGATCGTGGCCCTGCCTTTGTCCAGGCAACGCGGGAGAATGGCATAGCCGCCGAGCCGCACGCGCGGACTGCGCGGCGGGAATTTCGTGAGGTCAGGTGTGTGTAATGACATATATGTTTCCTTTGGTTGTGAGTGCCGCCTTTGTGCGGCGAAAGCCAAATTGCACCGAAAATGCCGAATTGCAAGTGCCGTCGAAAAATTTTATTTTGACGGGGTGAAACACTCGGGAAAAGCCGCCGCCGCCGCGCTCAAGCTCATTGGCTTGTCGGGCGCCGGGGTATTGTTGTTGCTGGGGGTGGCCTGGCTGGCCGCGCACATCGGCTCGTTTATCGTCGGCATGGCCGGCGGGCTGGGCCTGCTGTGGATCCTGTTTGTCCTCTTCACGTTTTATTTTTTCCGCGACCCCGAACCGGCGGTCCCCGTAGGGAAAAATTTGGTGCTCGCGCCGGGCCATGGCAAGGTGGACACGATTGATACCACGACCGAGCCCGAATTTCTTGGCGGCGAATGCCGGCGCATCTCCATTTTTCTTTCGGTGTTCAACGTGCATGTCCAGAACGCGCCGCTGATGGGCCGCGTCGCTTTTTTCAAACATTCGCCCGGCCAGTATTTAAATGCCATGCGCGCTGACTGCGCCAAGTACAATGAGAACGTGCTGATTGGCTTCGAGGCGGGGGAGCCCATGGGAGTTAAAATTGGCGTTCGTCTCATCGCCGGCTTGATTGCGCGCCGCATTGTCCCGTGGATTTCACAAAACGACATCGTCCAGCGCGGTGAACGCATCAGCCTCATTCAATTTGGCTCCCGCGTGGATGTGTACCTGCCTTTAAACGCGCAAGTCAAAGTCCGGCTTGGTGACCACGTTGTTGGGGGTGAATCCATCCTGGCGGAACTGGCCTGAACCAAATGGATGCGAAACCGCCCATCAAAGCACCCGCTCCCCATGACGGCGAGCGGCTCAAAATTTATTTTCTGCCCAACCTGTTCACGGCCGGAAATCTGTTCTGTGGCTTTGTGGCGCTGACCCAGATTGTCGAGGCCAACCTCACACCCGACCCGCTCAATAATGACACCGTCAATTGGATGCCCATCAAAATCGCGCTCGCATTTATTTTGCTGGCCTGCATCTTCGACCTGTTTGACGGCCGGGTCGCGCGCATGGGCGGACACGAAAGCCCGTTCGGCCGCGAATTCGATTCGCTGGCGGACTTGATTTCGTTCGGCGCAGCCCCGGCGTTTCTAGTCCACCGCGTGGTGTTGCACGACGTGTTTCGCGATGAATACGCCGAGCTCGGCTGGTTTATCGCCTCCATCTATCTGATTTGTGGTGCGTTCCGGCTGGCGCGTTTCAACTGCCTTGCCGCCATGAACCTGCCGGGAGCGGGCAAGGATTTTCTCGGCTTTCCCATCCCCTCGGCGGCCGGCTTGGTGGCCTCGCTGACCCTGTTCATCATCAAGGAGAACGAAAAGGTAAAAGACCTTGGCCACTGGGGCTACCTGCTGCCGGTGGTCCTGATTTTTCTCTCCGCCATGATGGTCAGCGAGGTGAAGTATCCCAGTTTCAAAAGCTTCGGGCTGCGCTCGACCGCCACCTTCTCGAAAGTTATTGTTGGCGCGCTGTTCGTCGGCTCCCTGCTGATTTTGCGTGAAAAGATTTTGTATTACGTCCTGCCGCTGTTCTTCACGGCTTATCTGCTTTATGGATTTATCCGGCCGTGGTTGTCGCGCGCCTGGCGGCGGGAAATTGAGGAAGATGACGACGAGGATTTGGAGGCGGGGCACTAACATGGCAACACACCCTGTTTTACTGGCCACCCTCGCCGGCTTTGTCTGCGCCCTCATATTCGCCTCCATCCCCGTTGGGCCGATCAACCTGACCATTCTAAACGAAGGGGCCAAGCGTGGATTCAGCTGGGCCCTCTTCATTGGTTTGGGCGCGGCGGCGATGGACGCCATTTACTGCTCACTTTCATTTACCGGCCTGTCGCAGTTTCTCGGCATCCGCCTCGTCAAGGCGTTCATGCAGGTGATGAGTTTTGTCTTTCTCCTGTTTCTCGGCTTGAAATTTCTCCTCGCCCAAACCGTGAAAGTGCCCACCAAGCTGGATTCCGCCTCCGAGAAGCTGGAGGCGAGCATCGAAAAGAAAATCCATCCGCATTCCGCCTTCGCCACCGGTTTTATCCGCGTGCTTGCCAATCTCGGCGTCCTCGCGGCCTGGGTGGGCCTGTCGGCCACCCTCATGGCTCATGACTGGGTGGACGACACGATTCGCGCCAAGGTCGCCTGCGTGACCGGCGTTTTGGCCGGCACCGTGCTATGGTTCCTATTTTTAAGCTACCGGGTCTCGCGCGGGCATGGAACATTCAGCGAGCAGACACTGTTGCGTTTGCAGCACATCTCCGGCCTTTGCCTCATTTTCACCGCGATCTTCGAAGGCGCCAAAATCGCCTGGGACCTCGCTCAACACAAAATTTAAATTTATGCTAAAAGCTGGAATCGTCGGCCTGCCCAACGTGGGTAAATCCACCCTGTTCAACGCCGTCACGCGCACGCGCAAAGCCGAAGCGGCCAATTACCCCTTCTGCACCATTGACCCAAACGTTGGCATCGTCACCGTGCCAGACGCGCGGCTCGCGGTGCTGCAAAAAATCGCCAAGACCAATGTGGTCATTCCCGCCGCCGTTGAATTCGTGGACATTGCCGGCCTCGTCAAGGGCGCGTCACAGGGCGAGGGCTTGGGCAACAAGTTCCTGTCGCACATCCGGGAGGTGGATGCCGTTGTGCAGGTGGTCCGCTGTTTTGAAGACGCCGATATTCACCACGTGGCCGGCAACGTGGACCCCGTGCGCGATATTGAGACCATCACCACCGAGTTGGTGCTGTCTGATCTGGAAGCCGTTCAAAAGCGGCTGGCCAGCGTGGCCAAGGATGCCAAGCGCGGGGACAAGGAGGCCTTGGCTCAAGAAACCGTGCTGAAAAAACTGGAACCGCACCTGAACCAGGGCAAACCCGCGCTAACGCTGCAACTCACGCCCGAGGAAAAAGCCGTCTCGCGCCTGTTCTGGCTCATGACCGACAAGCCCACCATTTTTGCCTGCAACGTCAAGGAAGGCGACCTCGCCGGGGCCGATAAGAATCCTTTTGTTCTGAAGGTTCGCGAATACGCGGCCCATCATTTCGCCTGCGAAGCCGTCGTCATCAGCGCCCAAATCGAGAGCGACTTGATTGACTTGTCCGAGGCCGAGGCGAAGGAATTTTTAAAGGAGCTGGGCGTCAGCGAATCCGGCGTGGGCGCACTGATCCGGGCAACGTATCATCTCCTGGGGTTGCGAACATATTTCACGGCGGGTGAAAAGGAAGTTCGCGCTTGGACCATTCATGCTGGTGACACCGCGCCCAAGGCGGCCGGCGTGATTCATTCCGACTTCGAGCGCGGTTTCATAAAGTCGGAAACAGTGGCTTACGACGATTTGGTCAATTGCGGTTCAGTGGCCGCCGCGCGTGAAAAGGGTCTTTACCGCATGGAAGGCAAGGAATATGTCGTCAAAGACGGTGACGTGCTGCTGTTTAAGTTTAACGTCTAGCGCTCGAACTTTCAATTGTCGCAAGCGAATAGGTGAATCCGGAATCTTGGCCGGCCCACTGCGCATGGCCCTCGGCAGAAACGGGTTGCCACGCGTACCGCTCCGCACCGCATGTGGGTCGTACCGGTCACCTGCCCGCCAGTCGCCTGTGCTGCCCTGGTTTTTAACCCAACTTATAACGCCGCATGGCCGGTTCCACCGTCTGCGCCCAGGCGTCAATTCCGCCCTGCAAACAGCGAACCGCCGCCAAGCCGTGTCCGATAAAATAGGCTGAGGCGTCGAGTGCATTTTTCCCCACATGGTCAATAATGACAATCGGATCCCTGTTCGACCCGCTGGCCATGATTTCTCGCATGACATCCTGCGAGAGCAGGACCGAGCCGGCAATATGCACCGCCTCAAATTCCTCGCGCGAGCGGACATCCACCAATTTCACGGACTTGTCCTTTTGCAGCAATGCGGCCAGTTCCTTCGGAGCAATCAAAATCTTTTCATCCAGTTCGTGACTGGAACGGATGTGGGCGAGCACTTCGGCCACGTTCAAACTGCCGTTGCGCGCACAAACCTCCGCCAGCGACTCCTCCGGGCTGAAGCCGCAACTGCTGCAGCCGCCGATGTGATACCGCCGGAACAAAGCCCGCTGCGCGCCAGGGAATTTCTCCAGCACGGCGCGCATCGGCGAATCTCCGTTTATTAAAGCATCCATTTCCGCAATCATGAAACAACTTAACCCAGAAATGGAAAACCGAAAACCCAAATCGGAACGGGCAACATTGCGTTGGCATTGCCTGCGCAGACTGTGCGCCTCCAACCAAAAGACGGAAAAAGATTTGTCAGGGCGGGGCTTGGGCAGTTTAATTTAGGGATGGACTCACTGACAAACCTCGTCTGGCAGAATGGCCAGCTTTTCGGCATTGACTGGTCCGCTTGGAAAATTGTCGGCTGGCTGGGCAACGCCATTTTTTTCTCGCGGTTTTTCGTGCAGTGGTATGCCACCGAAAAAAGGAGACAGGTAGTGATACCACAGGCTTTCTGGTGGTTGAGCCTATTCGGTTCGGTGACACTGCTGTGTTACTCAATCCATCAACGGGATTCGGTTTTCATTTTTGCGTATGCATTCACCTGGCTTCCATACATTCGCAATCTGCTGATTCACCGCCGCAACAAGGCGGCGCAATCTGAATGCGCCGGTTGCGGCAAAAAAAATCCGCCGCAGGCGAACTATTGTTCGAACTGCGGCGTCAAAGTGGCGTGATTTTTTTACTTGGCCGGGGTGGCGCCAGCGGGCGCACCCGGAGGAATGCCCTTCACCGGAGCGATCCCGTATTTGGCCAGGACGGGGACGAATTCAGGATGCCTTTCGCCATAAGCCACCAGCTCATTCACAAAATTGGCAATGGCCGGCTGATTTTGCTTCAGCGTGGCGACGATCTGGTCGGCCTGCGGCTTCAATGCATCAATGTCTTTGCGTGAAATGCTGGCCTGACGGTAAAGAAAGACAGTCAGGGTGCCACTGACAACCACCAGCGCCACCAGCAGCACATAGACCTGATTGCGCAAGGCCGCGATTTCGGAATCAGAATCAGAATTCATATCAGTGATTGGCAGGTTTGGTTTGGACAGATTGAAGAATACGGGTCAGTTCGGGATTCTTGACCGTGGCGTTGTAAGTTGCCACATCGTTGGCGAGCGCCTGGGCCCGCATCAGACCCTGATTCGCCGCGGCTGCATTCGAGGTTAACTGACGCAGTTCGCGCGTGCGCGACATGGACAAAATCGCAAACAGCACCCCCAAAATCACAAGCGTGGCCAGCACCAAATTCAATAATGTAGTGGTCAGGTCATTTTTCATAAACGGTGAGTTGAATTTAGCGAATTGGGAGCGAAAGTCCATTTGTTTTTGTCCGTGAAAAGATTGATTTTTGCCGCAGCACTGGCAGGATGACCCGCGAAAATTTGCCTTTCGCCGTGCCACGAGAAGAGCACATCGAATTGTCCGGAACCGTCACACAGGTGCTGCCCGGCACCATGTTTCGGGTGAGGCTGCCCAACGGACACGAGGTTCTGGCGCACATTTCAGGCAAGATGCGTAAAAACTTCATCCGCATTTCGGTCGGCGACCAGGTCAATGTCGAGATGTCCCAATATGACCTGAACAAAGCACGCATCACCTACCGCCAGGCCTGAGCGGGGAACTCGCGAGTTGTCGGAACAATGTGGCGGCGTAGGGACGGCATGCCGCAGGAAAGTTGGGGACCGCCACTTGCGTGCGAGGTTTTCGGCCATGGCGTGAACAACAACGCTTCTCGGGGCCGCCCGTCAACACCGTCGCTTGCGAGACTACAGGCTTCGGTTTCTCTCCCTTGACATCGCGTCAAAGAGGACGAGCTTCTTGGGAGAGAGGTGTTATATGAAAAAGACAATCATCGTTATGGTCGCAGCGGCGGGTTTGGCGTGGCAGGCGGTGGCAGCCCCGGAAAATAGTCCGTCCGCTTCCACCCATGTGCGGAAAAATCCCGCTCACCAGCAGGTTTATCCCTTTGTGGGACCCAAGGTGACGCCAAAAGATCGGATTGACCGCTACGGAGGAATCAGTTCAAGGCCTTGGGCACAAACGGTCGGTTGGTCTTCCGGACCGTCTATGTTTGCGGGAGACCGCGAACGATTCCACGACGTTCAATTCAACTTGTTTTGGGTCGGCCGCACGCCGTAATTAAAATGCAGCAACGTATGCCTGGAGGAGTAAGCCCGCCCTCTGTAAAGCGTTTGGCTTTTTAAAATCTGCCGCGCGACGGCGAGTCAAATCGCGGGTTAAATCTTCAGCGCGGTGACAGCCGCATTGGCCATGTTAAGGAGCGTATTCGGGAAAATACCAATCCAGAACATTCCGGCGATGCAAATCCACGCAGTCACCATGGCGGGGGCGGAAAGCTTAATGGGCGATAAATCGGTCGCTTCCCTGCTCCAGTACATGGCCCGGATTACACCCAAATAATAGTAAAACGAGATCACGACGCCGGCCAGCGCTACGAACACGAGATAGTAATAACAATGGTTGCCGGGTATTTGCGCAGCTTCAACGACGGCTTTTAGCAACAGAAATTTGCCGAAGAAGCCCGCCAGTGGCGGAATTCCTGCCAGCGACGCCATGGAAATCGCCATCGTCGCGGCGAGCAGCGGTGAGCGCTCGTTCAAGCCGCTCAGGCCGGCGATGTCCTCAGTTTCAAGGTGCCGGAGTACGAGTGCAATCACCAGGAAACCAGCCAGAACGGTGAAAAGATAGCCCGCCAAGTAATACAAAATGGCTGCCTGACCGCTGGCATTTAAGGCCGCAATACCCAGCAGCAGGTAGCCGGCGTGGGCGATGCTGGAATAACCAAATATGCGCTTTAGGTTGCGTTGGGGCAGCGCGCATAGATTTCCGTAGAGAATGGTAATGCCCGAGATGATGATCAGCAGGGTGGACCAACGCACGGTCACCGCCGGGACCGCGGTGAACAAAACTCGAAGCAGCAGAACGAATCCGGCGGCTTTGGAGCCAACTGCCAGAAACGCGGTGGTGGGCGTAGGCGCGCCTTGATAGACGTCTGGCGCCCAAATTTGAAACGGGAAAGCAGCGATCTTAAAACCGAGGCCGACCAGCAAGAGCAGGACGCCCAGGAGAAAGATTTTGCTGTCAACAAATTGCGGCGCGATGGCGGCCAGTTCCGTGAAATTCAAAGTCCCAGTGGTTCCCCAGATCAAGGCGATGCCAAAAATCATGAAGGCCGATGACAGGGCGCCGAGGATGAGATATTTCACCCCGGCCTCAAGCGACGTGAGCTTGCCGCGCTGGAAACTGACCAGAACGTAGAAGGTTATCGTGATGAGTTCGATGGAAACGAACAGCATTGCAAAGTCATTGGAAGACGCGGCAAAGAGCATGCCTGCCAGTGCAAAAATAATGAGCGAGTAATATTCCGCCGCCGCAACGATGCGGTCCGAAAATTCCGCGGCGATGAACAGGACCAGGATGGCGGCGACCAGGAAAAACCGTTTAAAGAAGAGCGAAAGGCCGTCGTTGATGAACTCGCCATGAAAGGCGGTGCCCGCGATACTGCAACTGCCGTTGCCGCTAAAGCTGACAGCCAGCAAAAAGCCCAGGGCCAGAATGGCAATGTAAGCGATGAACCGGCGGCGCTCGGGGGCCACGAACAAATCGGCCAGCATTAGCACCAAGCCGAGGCCGATCACACACATTTCCAAGTTGATCAGGGAAGTGTTCATTTATTTACGATTGCCAGTTGCCGGATGCCGGTCGGGGCGGCGTTCAATTCTTTGCCTGCGGCGGGCTGAAGAATTACGACCTGGGGGTTGTACGATGAAACAATTTTTGCCGCATCGGGATTGATTTTCTCCGTCAGCAACCGCGGCCACATGCCAAAAACAAAAAGGCTGGCCAGCAACAACGCATAAGGCAGCTTGCGCCAGAGGTGGGCATCGGCCAACCCATTCCATTTGGCCGGCAACGGGCCGTGCAGGATGTTGCGGATGGCGCGGGTCATGTAAACGCCGCCGATCACCAGCCCGCCCCAGAGCGCCATCACCGTGATGGCCGGCAACGTTTTCCAGGCGCCGAAGAATACCGTGACTTCACCGACAAAATTCGCAAATCCAGGAAGGCCGCAGCCCGCCATGGCGGCCATCAACAAGGCGGTGCCGATGAACGGCAGTTTCCGGCAGAGTCCGCCCAATTCGTTCATTTGGAGAGTGCCGGTCTGCTGGTAAATATAACCGCTCAAGCCAAAGGACAACGCGGCGAGAAAACCGTGCGCGACCATGATAAAAACGGCGCCGCTGATGCCAATAACGTTCAAACTGGCGATGCCGAGAAAAATAAAGCCCATGTGCGCCACGCTGGAATTGCCAATCAGCAGGTTCAAATCGCGCTGACACATGGCCACCCAGCCGATATACAGAATGTTGCCAATGCACAGCCAGGCGAGGACATGCGCCCAGTCCTGCGCGGCGGTGGGCAACAGAGGCAGTGCAATGCGGATCAAGCCGTACAGACCAAACTTCTTCAGCACCCCGGCATGAATCATTGCCGTGGGTGAAGGCGCCACGGCATAACCGAGCGGCGCCCAGGAATGGAATGGCCAGAGCGAAACCAGGATGCCAAAACCGAACAGCAGCAGCGGGAAGATGATATTCTGGGCATGTGCGGAAATCGGGCTGGCTTTGACGTGCTCAATGATTTTGGGGATATCAAAGGTGTTCGCGCCCGACTGCAAATAGAGCGCAATCAGGCCAATCAGCGCGATGAGCGCTCCGGCGCTCAAGTAAAGCGTGATTTGGAACGTGGCGTAGTTTTTCTGTTCGCCGCGGCCCCAGACGCCAATCATAATGAACGTTGGAATCAGCGCGAATTCGTGGAGGAAGTAAAAGAAAAACAGGTCAAGCGAGGCAAAAGCGCCGAGAATGCCGCCACTCATTATCAGCAGCAGGATATAAAATTCCTTTTCGCGCGACTGGATTTCAAACGAGCACAGCGCGGCGGCAAAGGCGACGATGGCACCCATCAAGATGAGACCGACGTTCAAACCATCCACACCCACGTGATAGCTGATGCCGAGGGATTCCACCCAGGGAATTTGCTGAACAAAACGATAGCCCTCGGCGTCCGCCGGCGCCGCACCGTAATCGCAGAACATTTTTACCGCGAGCACGGCGGAAATGAGCGTGGCCAGCACCGCGATGGCGCGGATGATGACCCGATAGTTGCGCGGCACAACGACCAGCAGCAACGCCGCCAACAGCGGCCAACCTGCGATTTGCGTTAAGATGGACATTTTATTTTCCCAAAACCAAATAGAGCAGCACGGCCACGCCGAACACAAACAGGAAGGCGTAGGTCTGCAAATTGCCGGTTTGCACCAGGCGCAGCACGCGGCCGGTCAGGTCTGTGCCGCCGCGGATCAGGCCGATGCAAAAACCTTCCACGAGGTAGCGGTCAATCCCGCCCATAACGGACGCAATGAAATCATGCGCACGGATGACAGTGGCTTCGTAAAGCTCGTCGAAGTAAAACTTGTCCCGCATCGCGACGGCCAGTCCGCCGAGTTTGGCAGGCAGCGGATCGGTCGTGGCTTTCGCATACTGAGACCACGCGGCTACCAGGCCGACGGCAAAGGCCAGGAGTCCCAGCAATGCCGCCAAGGGCGAATGCGCGAATGGCTCAACCAAGACAGCCGCGAAACCAGCGGGGGTCTCTGCTTCCCCCGAGAAATAATAGTGGTAAATGCCTTGAATTCCAATGAGACCGCCAATCAAGCTGAAAACGGCCAGAACAACCAAGGGCAGCGTGATGATCAAGCTCGATTCGTGTGCATGAGAGGCGGCTTCGGACTTTTCCTTGCCAAAGAAAACCACGAAGAAAAGCCTAAACGTGTAGAACGTCGTGAGTCCGGCAATGAAAACTCCATTGGCGAACAACAGATAATTATGTTGTTCGACAGCCTGGCCGAGGATGCTGTCCTTGCTGAAAAATCCGCTCAAAGGCCAGAGGCCCGAGAGCGCCAGAGCGCCGATGAGAAAGGTCCAGAAAGTGACCGGCATTTTCTTGCGCAGGTTGCCCATTTGCCAGATGTCCTGCTCGTGATGCATGCCCATAATGACGGAGCCTGCGCTTAAAAACAGCAGCGCCTTGAAAAACGCGTGGGTGGTCAAATGGTACATCGCCGGAGTGGGCCCGGCAAGGCCGACGGCCATGACCATGTAGCCGAGTTGCGACAGCGTCGAATAGGCGATGATGCGTTTGATGTCGTTTTGCTGGACGGCGATAAGAGCGGCGAGCAAGGCAGTGAAGCCGCCGATATAGGAGATAACTTGCAGCGCGGTGGCATCGTACAAGAACAGTGTGCGACAAAGCATGTAAACGCCGGCGGCAACCATCGTGGCGGCGTGGATCAAAGCCGACACTGGCGTGGGGCCTTCCATGGCGTCCGGCAACCAGACGTGCAGCGGGAATTGGGCGGATTTGCCCATGGCGCCGCAGAAAACCAAAAGTCCGGCGATGGTCGCGCTGGCCCCAAGGGCGCCCGCATCCGCTTTCATGGTAGAAGCCAAGTCAGTAAAATTCAGCGAGTGGAGCAGGCCCCAAACCATCAAAATGCCGGCGAGAAATCCGAAGTCGCCCAAGCGGTTGGTAATGAAGGCTTTTTTGGCGGCGTCGCCGGCGCTGGGTTTTTCGTACCAGAAACCGATCAGCAGATAGCTGGAGACACCCACCAATTCCCAAGCGAGGAACATCATCAGGAAATTGTTGGCTAAAACGATTCCGAGC